>Ga0209372_1000069_pt1 | contig 81739 bp, 54 predicted proteins | sample AgamicAtPe_FD_187170 | JGI IMG/M metagenome (GOLD analysis project Ga0209372, IMG submission 187170) | Agave microbial communities from Guanajuato, Mexico - At.P.e (SPAdes) (version 2) | ecosystem: Host-associated > Plants > Phyllosphere > Phylloplane/Leaf | place: Guanajuato, Mexico | collected... | reverse complement strand
CAGAAACTGAAACATTCGAACAAGATTGGATGCGTCACGCCAAGCACATCACCCCTAGTTCCTACAACCAACTCCAAAATGGGTCTCGTGGAAGCTCGTCCTGTCAGAATGATCGGCTTGCCCTCACTTCCTCGGCTCATGAAGATCTTGTTAAATCTTCATCTCATCGGAAGTCACCCTACTCGTCAATCAAGTCTGCAATGAAACTCAAAAAGAAAAAGAAGACCAAAGAGCTTAGAGATTGATTCGAATAATATCAAGTGAAGCAACACGTAAATTTAAATTAGTCACTCCATATAGCCCAACGAAATTGGTATTTACCACTAAATTTGACAGAACGATAGCTTTGTTTGTTCTAGTCTAACTTCTCGTCCTAAATGTGAGAGTCGATAAAGAAAGGAACAAAGCCTCTAAATATGTATCGGAACTGGTTGTTATAATCCCTCGATCATTTTTGGAAACAAAATTTTGTAACATAACCCCGGTAGCAAAAAGCTTGGCGGACTTGGAAAGATATAACACCCGTCATATAGGAATGCAACCGAACCTCTAGAACTAGATTCTGCAATCATTGATCCGTCTTTAATTTCTTCAAGGTTGTCCCACTTCTTTGATTGACGCACGGATCCGACTTTTCGTCGACTTGTTGCAAGGGTGTGCAATTGTTGTACCTGAATCTCGGCTTTGAATAGAGCAAGGGTTAGTTAAGGATGGGTCGATAGATGGAGTAGTTGATTGCCTAATTGACCCACCTGACACAAATATGGGGGAACGGGCTGCAAGAGGATCCTCATACTTTGATCTTCGTCTTCGACGGCGTACTTTTCCTCAAAGCACTTGACTACATCGTACAACTGATCAAGGGTTGTCGAACTCCCCAACTTGATACGCAACTCTGCGTTGTCCTCCATAGCGACACATTTGTGAAACAATTTGAATAAATGTGATTTCGCCATTCCTGCCGGTATGGGATACTTCGAGACATAGTCAAGATATTTTTTTGCTACCTGCCAAGTTGGTAGATGGTAGTCTGTGAAAATGGCTGGATTGTAGAGATTGCCCTCGGCAGTCATCACAGCATCGGCTTTCGTCTGGGATAGGCACTCATTCGCGTCTCGGAGTGACTGAATGTTTCCGTTTGCAATCACAGGAATACAGACACTCTCTTTCACGGCCTTAATGTGATCCCAGTCAGCCAAGCCAGTGTTGCAACCCCTTTGTTCCCTTGTCCTTGCATGAATCCCGATAAAAGTACATCCAGCCTTCTCTAACATCCTTGCATACTGAACGGTCTTGCTGGAATCATCGAATCGCCGTATCTTACAAGAAACGGCCAACTCGGGATCTAGGTTGTTTCTCAGCCTATCAACTATTTCACGAATGAGGTCCCATTCGTCTTGCAAGAATGCACCATAATGACCTCGTCTTGCGATATCTTGAGGGCAACCTAGATTTATGTCGATCCCATCGCATAGTTGCTCGACATGCGAGGTAGCTGTGACCAATGTATCAGAATTGTTGCCACAAAATTGCACTATCAGAGGTCGGTCTTCTGGACAAGTGGAAAAGTTTTTTATCCGATACTTTTTCTGGCTCGCAAAGTTTGCAGCATGCAACATAGGGCTGTACGCGACTGGTATACCATAATCACGACTAAGCATCCTCCAAGGCAGCTCACTGTGATCCACCTAGAAATATGCGACAAAAGTCAGAGAGTTGGTGATGTGAGACATGAGGGAATCCGTAGAGAGGAGAGTGTAGGACTCACCATCGGAGCAAGGATAAACTTAGGACTTCCCAGCCGCTGCCTCCAGAACACCCACGGATCCATTATTCTTCCAGGGGCAAGCACCCTGCCCCGAATAGCGATATGTAACCTAGACTAGAAATAAATAACATGAGCCCTAGATCGATGAGCAGGTCGATCAGTGGAATAGAGTGATTTCCTAGCGGTCATGGTCAATATGTCTTCGTATTCGTTCCAGTTATTCTGAGCATAATGCTCATTGTTGAAAATCAATAGGCGACTCGAAATCAAAATTTACTTCTATTTTCAAATCCACACAATACTCGATTGCATGGCTTTGAGCGTCAAGAAACATCAGCCCTGTTGCCGCGGGCATCTACAAGTCGCCGTCCCATATTTGATCGTATATCAGCATCAATCAACCATTTAAAAGCTATTCACGTTGGCTCATTTCGAATCGAAAGGCTATCTTCTAATTATGTCCAACTACTCGTAGACATGGTGGGGTTTCTCACCATTTAGAACCACCCTGCCACCTCCATACTCGGCGTCAGGATCAGATCAAGCTCAGAGACACCTGGGATACTCTTCTACTTTTTAATTTATTTTCAGATTAAGGGCATACTGCCAAACAGAATGTATACTTCTCTATCAATAATACTCAACCCTATTCAGGGCAAAGCTGGACGCGTTAAGGCTTATCCCGCTCCTATGACCATCTTCCGATTATGTCCGATTCTCTGTAAACATAGTGGGTTTCTCCATTTACGTCCACTTTGTTACCTCCATACTCGGGCAGCATAACTTTGTCACCTGCCTTCAGGACCGGCTTGTAAAAGTCGCCGTCCCGACTTCGTGCACCAGAGCCTACGGCCACCACTGTTCCATTGTGTGTCTTGGTTTGATTCTCTGGCAACATGATTCCACCCTTGGTTTGAGCTTCAGCCTCAATTTTCTTGACCAGAACTCTATCGAACAGAGGCTCCAACTTGGTTGACATCATTCGTCGCGAGGTTATGCCCAAAGCGCTAGGTAAGCGAGCTATTCTCAGAGACTGGATCATCATGGTTGATGGATTTTCTAGTGAGAGTACTCAAAACGTAGAGTATATACTTGTTAACCTGACGAAGAGTAAGGCAGGTTAATTTGTGATTATTATATGGTGATGAATGTATATCTATCGCGAATGAGATGCAGGGGAGCTTTACACCGCTATGAGCGCTAGGTTTAGACCAGGGGATTGTGCAACACAATAGACCACATGGACATCACGCGAGTTGTTGGTGACCATTCTAGAAAAGGCAGGGTCCATGTTCAACAAAAAACTCATACGCATGCGTCCTATGACGGGCGTTTGAGAGGGAAAATTTTTTCGTAAGTTGGCGCTCAAATGCACTCCGCTTGCGCATGCGTTGCAGCGAAGTGCGTTTAACCTGGATAAGGTCGTAGGAAAGAAATCGAGAACAGTAGCAAGCGAGTATTTCTTCACTACACCTAATTGATAATACTATTAAATCTGAACCCATATAGATATGGCTCTAAAGCGAATCAAAAAAGAATTGGAGGACTTAAAGCGTGATCCACCAGCACAATGCTCAGCTGGACCAGTAGGAGATGATCTATTTCACTGGCAGGCCACAATAATGGGACCACCAGATAGCTCATACCAAGGTGGTGTATTCTTTCTAACTATACACTTTCCTACCGATTACCCATTTAAACCACCGAAAGTGGCTTTCACAACCAGGATTTATCACCCAAATATTAATAGCAATGGCAGTATTTGTTTGGATATATTGAGAAGTCAGTGGTCGCCGGCATTGACAATATCCAAAGTCTTATTATCTATTTGCTCGCTTCTATGCGACCCAAACCCAGACGATCCATTGGTGCCAGAAATCGCCCGTATATATAAGAATGATCGTGAAAAATATAATGAATTAGCTCGTGAATGGACAAGAAAGTACGCCATGTGAAAAAGGTTTATGATATTGCGCTCTACCCCCTGAATGGACCCTCTTGAATAAATGCGCAGCTTACAACAACAACAAACAAAAATAACAACAAACACGTTCCCTTTCTCTCGACCTTACGCTTTAATAATAATGATAATTTTACGTGGCACGATCATCCCATAGTTACGAGCGTGGTCGCGACCTCGGCCGTGGCTTCGGTCGTCGTCATCGTGCGGTCGATGATTGTTGTGGGCGCGCACAGGAAAGGTCAACGTCCACTCTATAACTATTAGTTATGCTACCACAAGAGTCGCATTGTTATGTAGTATCACTACGCAACCTGCAAGTTAATAACGCATAGCGACAGCGCTCATATGTCCTGGGGCCATTGACATCGGGAGCGAGCAAGCGCGCGCTTGCACTCGCCAGCTCGTGAACTTCAGATGATTCAGTCGCAGGGTGGCTGACACCAAGACGAGAAAGATCATAGAAATGTACACAGAAAACGAAAGTTAAAAATCTGCCGAATAATAAACTTTGCGAACAAATTGGTCACTGTTTTAGGCGCAATGAAGCCAATCAACAACCTGAGTGTCCTAGGTTCTCCGTCTTTTCCTCTAGAAACTAAGAGTGCTGAGAATCCGGGCGGAAACGGAATAAGCGCTTTGAGTGATCATGAGCACGAGCGACCCAATCGTCACATAGACCAGAAGCCTAGCAATATGAATCCTAACCAGTCAGCGATTGAGTCAACGAGCTCAAGTCCAGCAGACTTGTTACCAGACAAGACAGTGCAAGATAAAAATGATCTTTGCAGCAAAGAGACACCACTGAGTGTGCTCAAGATCCTTCCTCTGACTCACTTTATCCACAATAAAGTGAGCTCTAGTTTTCAAACACCACAACAGATGACCTATAATTCTCTTGCTGGACTTTCGAGCTTCGTTCTCCCTGCAACTAATCGAAAGGTGAGAGACTCTGGCTCGTTGCTATTTATGCTAGCATTCCTCGGTTTTCTCGCCTACATGATCTGGGATGGAATTGTCGTTAAAGAGGCCGATATAAACTTGATTGTTCACGGTCATGACAGTTATGGGAACATTTGCGGCCGAAACAATCGACCGATAAAATTCGTCGAGAAGTCTGGTCAAAACTATGAAAAAAAACCCTACACCAAGTACACTCTAATCAACGCTCAATTTGAACGTTACACTCTGGACTCGGAGCGACTGAAAAAGGGTGAACTCTTCTATGTCAGACACAACAACTCTATCGAGACCTTGTCGACAGATGGAGGTGTCTCGGAGGGCAAACTGTTCATCAATCGTCGAGTTAGACGAGCCACACCCGAGCTCTCTTCGCAACATAAGCAGTTCACAAAGAATCAAACGCTTCTCAAGCAACTGAAATCCACTCTCATGTATAATTATCCCCCTCTGTACGGCTACAACAACATTCAGACGAAAACTGCAAGCAATGAGATGTCGCAAAGTATGAAAAATTTTAGGGCCTCCCAAGAGGCTCAAATGGAAACATCAGCATCAAACATCGACCATAGATTCGTGAGCGGAGTTGACTCACCCAGCACCAACAATCGAGTTTCCATGCGGACAACTCAGAATGGGGTTCTATTTGACGATAGCGCCAATGACAGCGATCGCTTTGATCATATGCTCGTTACTCCTACTTCAAATCAGGTTACAAGAGGTCCAAACGTCTTGAACCAAAATGAAGTTAGCAGTCAATTGCTCTATTTGACGGAATGCGTTGACGTTTGCCCAGCAGACCATGTCGAGCTCATATTCTATAGGTGTATGCCCAAAAATTGGCGTTTCTCTCTGTTCCCAAACGCGATCAATGTCACCCGAACCTTCATCGACGATATCCTAACCGATATGAGCCACTGTTACAGGGAGCTGATTTACATTTTTAGTTTCGCGCTATTCTTGTCGCTAGCACTGTTAATCCTGCTCCGTTTTCTCGCTAGCTTCATCATTTGGTCTTGTCTGGCATTGCTTGTATCGTTACTCTTATCAATAGCAAGCTACTCGTGGTTCAACTATTACCATCAAGTTGTCGACCTAAACGGCCTAATGCCGCATGATTCAGTCTACTCGGATAGGTTAATCTCCTCAGACAAGTGGCTTATTGGTGCCATCTTTCTGACTTTCGTAGCATTTGGCGCCTTGGCGACAGTTATATTCATGCGCAGAAGGATCCTATTGGTAACGAAGCTGTTTAGCGAATCTGGTAAGGCTATATCCGATATGCCCTTGTTACTATTACAACCTGTGCTCACATTTGCCGCACTCTTGGCCATAACCATCATCTGGTCGATCGGCTTAATTTGCCTACAGTCGGTAAAGGTGCCTGTCATAGATGTACGCACTGGATTCGTTGTATTCAAAACGGAGATGCTACACAAAGTAATGCGATGGTACCATATCTTTGCTTTTCTTTGGGTTTCACACTTCGCCATAGCTTGCCAGCATTACGTTATCGGAGCTGCAGTCTCAAAGTGGTACTTCACTACTGACAGGTACAACCTAAACTCGCCGATCGGCTCGTCAGTGTCTGAGCTAATGCTATTCTATCTTGGCTCTGTAGCTCTAGGTTCATTTCTTGTGGCAATATTTAAGGTTATAAGGATTGTAACCCGTCAGATACGCTATCTAGTCCAAAGAAATTGCATTTCACATCCAACTCAAGAGGAAGAGGCGCGCCAAATGTCTGACTCAGCTCTCAACCCTACAAGCTTACCATCGTCTTGCTGCAGCTCATTCGCCTATGTTGGCCGAATGTTCGTTTGGTTCTTTGATAATATTGTAATGATCATCAACAGGGATGCTTATGTCGAAATTGGGATACACGGCCATTCGTTTATAACAGGCGCTAAACGAGCTTTTACTGTTTTGGCCTCAAATCCCTTGAAACTGCTCGCTATCAAATCTGTGAGCACAGTCTTACTAGCTATAGCAAAGATTAGTGTAGTCTTTGGAACAATCAGTATGGCAATCATTTTAACGGAAGAGAAAACCAATCAACTGAATTACTCCTGGTCACCCATAGTCGTATCTGCTCTGTACGCTTACATTGTGGCCCATTGGTTTCTTTCAGTATATGAAATGGTTATTGATGCGCTGTTCATTTGCTACTGTGAAGATTACGAGAGATCAAAGAACCAACAAGCGGAACACGATGTTATAAGGGGTTCCAACTTTATGTCTCGAATTTTGAATAACGATCAAGGAGTTATTTATTAGTGAACATGAGTCGACTGTTCAAAGCGAAAAAAGGCTATCACCAGTGTAGATCCTCAATGATTTAATAAATTAGAAAACGCCCAACAACAACCTGATCGAGCTTAAGGCGATATAACTATTTTGATAAGATCTTTCTGATGAATCCACTGATATCCTCGTTCTTGTTGGTCAAAATGAACTGATGCGTCCCCAGGATGTCATACTTGGGCCGGCTCTGATAGTCTTTATTCAAGCATTGATTGATAAAATCTTCGAACTCTGGTGAGAACCGTCCAGGAGGTAATCTTGGAGGCTTGTCTGTGCATATGGATTTGAGTTGTTCGAAGAAGCCACGCGCATGGTTATAAGGATACCGGCCAGTGGCTATCTCTAAGATTGTCACACCTAGGCTCCATACGTCTGATTTGATATCATAACCGCTCCTATCTCGAGGAGGGTCGATTCGTTCAGGTGCCATATATGGTCGACAGCCGGCCTCATAAGTTCGGGCCACAGAGTTCACTAGATAACCAGATATGCCAAAGTCGCACAGTTTTATAACACCTAGTTGGTTAATGAGAATATTGGACGGTTTTATGTCACGATGAATGACCTTGATCGAATAGAGGTAACTGAGAGCATTCAGAATATCTGCAGTTATAAAACCGAGGACTTTTTCTGGTATAGGATTACAAACATCGCAGTTTCCTAGATCGATGTTTTGTGCCAAGTGGGAGCAAGGCGCTGCTACATCAAGCTCGAGCTTTAATCCATGCCGACTCTCTGTTGGAGTGTTCTCTTTGCGATGGGCCAGTCGATAAAATTTGTCAAGGGAGCAGTCCATCAGTTCCATCAAAATCCACAGATCTCCCTCCCAGATTAAAGCCCCGTAAAATTTGATTATATTTTTGCACTTGGTTCCTTTCACTAAAATGTCGACATCCATGAGTAAACTTTGGCGCGCGTTTACATCACCCAAACTGAGAGGAACTCTTTTGACTGCGAATTGGCAACCGCTCACCTTGTGACGAACCTTCTCAACGATTCCGTACTGACCATGGCCAAGCTGTTTGATAACAACCAAATCGTCAGGTGTAATCAAAATATCTTTCTGATCCCCGACGTCGACTTTAACTGTGCTTTCCAAGTTTCTGTCTCGATCATCACTTGTTGCGTCATTTTGATTTGCGGATCCAGGAAATTCAGGCTGTGCTTCTCGGATGAGTGGGCCTAGCTTCGGCGGACGTTTCTTCTTGCTTTCGATCAGACTAGACATAGCAGATTGATTTGCATATGATTTGTGTTATTGCACAAGGACTGGCTACGAGGCTATGGTTTTGACAACATAGCTCCTTGCCGCACTCGATAACTTCGCATTCTGTTGATTGGGATCAGTCTTTTGTCTCAGGAGTCTGTTTATGGCTTCGCTGGACGGAATTGTTGGCTCGATTATTTGGAAGCGCTAGAATTGACTTGTGGAACTCAGATTTGAATGTCAGGAACAATTTCTCATCGGAAAATGTTTAGATGATTCCGAAATATCATCGTTTGAGAGGGGATGTGGGGTGTTTATCTCTCTAATGAATCTGCGTGCACCTTTCACGCAAGGAGAGCACTCGGAATCCGATAGCAAAAAGGATAAAAAATGATGGGACTCGTACCCACTCGTAGGGCCGGGATTAACAACGCTTCGGGCGCCTAATTCTCATTCGAACGACCAGCTCGTGGCCAACAAACCCCAAATAAACCTCAAAAGCTTAGATATTATTGGCTCAGGTATATTCTGAGCAGACATATTGTACAAATAATTCATCATGAGTGGTGGCGTCTATGGAGGTGACGAGGTTGGGGCTATAGTTATTGACATCGGCCATGGATCAATCAGGGCCGGTTTTGCCGGTGAAGACACGCCGAAAGCAGACATACCCTCAGTTATCGGGATCGTCGATAACCAGATGGACGTTGACAGTCAAGGAAAAGAGAATGTAGAAAAGAAGTATTTTATGGACACCACGGCCATCAGTGCTGCGCGTAAAGATATGGAGCTGACCTCCTTCCTCAATGACGGAATGATTGAGGATTGGGACCTCTTTGATAAAATGCTGGAGCACATCTACGATAAACATGTATATTCTGACTCTCAACTCCATCCAGTACTGATCTCAGAGGCACCCTGGAATGTAAGAGCAAAGCGAGAGAAGATCACTGAGCTCATGTTCGAAAAGTATAAGGTGCCAGCTTTTTTCTTAGTTAAAAACGCCATGTTAGCTGCTTTTGCCAATGGCAGATCAACTGGTCTTGTTTTAGATTCAGGAGCCTCTCATACCTCGGCCATACCTGTACAAGACGGCTACGTTCTTCAGCAAGCAATTGTGCGTCAACCTTTTGGTGGTGATTACATAACACAACTTTGCCGACAGTATTTCGATCATAAAGGCATAGAAATTGTACCGCCTTACTTGATTGCTTCTAAAGAACCGGTCAAGGAGAACGAATCCCCAAAATGGACTAGGAGACCCAACATCCCACCACTAACAAAGTCGTGGACAGACTACGCAATCAAAAAAGTTTTACAAGATTATCAATCGTCTATAATACAAGTTTCTAGCGATAGCACATACGACAAAGAAGTTGCAGAGACGTATCCATCTGTACACTATGAATTTCCGAACGGATACAACTTTGAATCTAGTTCAGAAAGATTTCTGATACCCGAAAAACTATTTAATCCCCACGAAACGGGCGAGGGCATTCAAGATACTCCGGACATGATGGACATGGCCCAGCTCGTGACGACAAGCGTCGGCATGTGCGACATAGACTTGAGGCCAGCTCTCTATGGTACAGTCATTGTTACTGGAGGAAACTCTCTGATAACGGGCTTTACAGATAGATTGCAGCTTGATTTATCATCAAGAACTCCTCCAAGCATGCGACTGAAACTCATTCATACCAGCCAGCCAGCTGAACGGCGTTTTGGAGCTTGGATTGGTGGATCCATCCTGGCCTCGTTAGGTACCTTTCAACAAATGTGGATCTCAAAGCAGGAATACGAGGAGGTTGGCAAGGCACAAGTCGATAGGAAGTGTCCATGATTGTCGACATCTCAGCTAGAGCCTAGCGCTCAAATGTAAATTAAACAAAATCAAAAATCACACTCCTGTGACAAGACGCTCAAATCATGTTCAGTCTCCGGGATTATCAGGTCACTGACGCTCCAATTAGTTTATGTCTAGGTTCTCCGATTTCCATTTATATACAACCATCCGAATCAGCTAGTTTTTGGAAAATACTTTTTTTCATCATTTTTACATTTACTGCAACAAGGGATATTTCAGATTTACATGTAAACACGGACTTGGGTCAGATTTGTATTTGCTTGTTGTCCACGAACGATTGATTAACGATTCAACCTACTCCTCCTGGCATGATTGGACACCTTCAAATTAAGCGGCTCTGGCGCTGTTGCGCTATCGAGCTCTAATCTGTTTCCATTGCCCATGCTACCATCCGAATCCTTACGGCTGCCGGCCTTGGAACGGGCAAAGGGACTATCTGATTCCTTGCGGCCTCCGCTTGCGCGCATACAGGTGCTATCCTCGTGCTTGCACAGGTACGATTTTAGGGCAAAGGCCTTATTGCATCGCTTACAGATATAGGGTTTGGTGGTCGAATGAGTTTGCTTGTGTGCCCTCAGGTTTGATTTGTCCGCGAACGGTTTGCCGCAGATGTCGCAGCTGAACGGCTTCTCGCCCGTATGAGTCCGCATGTGGCCCTGAAGGAGCCAGGGCCGGCTGAAGGACTTTCCGCAAATCAAGCAGATACAATCCTGCTTGTGGGTGCGCAGGTGCATAGAGAAGGCCGGCATTGAGACATAGAGCTTGGCGCAAACTGGACACTTCTTTGCCTTTACATCGGTGATATCACGATGAGTCTGCCTATGCCTGGCCAAGTTGCTCGAGGTTGAGTATCGTTTTCCGCAATCTAAACAAGAATGTACGAAACTGTCGCTACTTCCGCTTCCGCTTCCACTACCAGAGCTGCTGCGCTTACACTCGCTCGCATTGGAGAGGAGGGGATCGATGATGTCTGATTCGCTGGCCAGGAAGAGTTGCTGGCTATGTTGTTTGAGTTGCTGCTCGAATGTTGTTGAGCTCGCGCGACTATCTGCCAGCTGCTGGCTGCTGGTTTTGGCTTTGTTTGCTGATTTTCGGTTTCCAGTGTGCGAGGGTTTGCAGGTTGGTGGTGTTGTCGCAGGTGTTGCTGCTGCTGCTGCCGCTGGCGTTTGCGTCGCAAGGGGCGCCGAGCGTCGAGATGATTTGGTTCTGTTTGTGTGCGCCGATGGGCGAGCTTGCTGGCGCCTCGGCTGCTCTGGTTGCGAGTGAAGGTGAGAGTGAGAGTGCTCTTGTTGCTGCGCTTGGATGGCCAGCGGACTGGCGAGAGAGGAGCCAGCCTCGAGGGGCTGCTGCAGTTGCAGTTGCTGCTGCTGCTGCTGCTGCTGCTGCTGCTGTTGGTTGATCAGACTTATGAGCACCTTGTAGAATATTGCGTTTGTCAGCGTGTCCACCTGGCGGTCGGCGGCCACTTGCGGCTGCAGGCCGAGCGGCTGGCAAGCCAACTCCCGCTGCTCCTCCCCGACGCTCATCTCCTCGTCGCTCTGCTCTGCCTCCTGCTCTGTCTCGCTCTCGTCCTCGGTGAAACTCTGCCGCTCCTCCAACTCGCCCCTTATATTTGCAACGCTCGGACTTGAGCTCTGGCTTGGCGCCTGCTGCTGCTGCTGGCCGGCGAGCTCGTTGCTTGCGGCTTGCGTTGGCCGCTTCCGGCTGATCAGCATCGACCTGGGCATCCTTGAGTGGGAAAAGTCTTGCGAGGTTGCACTTGCTGCGCTCGCTGGCCGATTTGCTTTGCGACTAATGGTGGCAGGTTGTTCGGCGGGTTGATTGCGTTTAGGCGCTAGAGCGGCCGAGTGAGCTCGCTTGCGGCCCCTTGCTTGAGTCGCTCCCTCAAGAGACTCGCTCGCTTTTGCTCCCGGAATCAGAGTCAACTGGGCGAGTTGAGCGGCGCTGGAACAAGTGAGTTGCCGGGCCGACTGCGCACTTGTGGCTCCGCGGCGGCCGCCCGAGCCTTGAGATGGCCACCGAGAGCCTATATGCGCGCAGGCGGAGACAAGTGCAAGATGTTTGGGGCCGCGCAGTCGCAGTTTGCGCGCGGGCGCGCAGCCGGCTCAAGTGGCCGCGCGGCCGATTGTTGCGTGGCGGCCGGCCGAGCGAGCTGCCCGGCTGCCTGGCTGGCTGGCTGGCTGGCTGGCTCGACGGCTCGATGGCCGGCAGGGGGGCCGGCGGACACTGAGGCTCTGGTGCCGGCTGATGGGCGAGCGCGATAAGGGCGCAATGGGCGCCCTCATCGCGCGTACCAGTTGCGCGCGCGCGCGTTTGGCATGAATGGCGCCGACTTGAGCCATTGGCGCGTAAAGCTATATGCAGCCGAGTGCTCCTCCTCCTCCCCTAAGTAAACAATCTTGCGCACTCGGCCACTGGATTCACTTCAAGCTCGAGACTCGGCACTCTGGCTCGCCTCCAGTTGGGCAATAATAATCAACACAATGTTGTTGTTGTTGTTAGGGCCGGCGCGCAGGGCGAATCAATTACCATTGTCTGCGCGCACCGCTCGCCTAGTCTCGCTCGCAGCGCCCAGCTCCAGCCTCGCTCAGAATCGGGGCCTTGAGTTGCTTGGGCTTTGCCGCCGCCGCCGCCGCCGCCGCTGCTGCCGCTGCCGTTGCATCACAGCGAGTTGCGCTCGATCGCTCGGTTGGCCGCAAGTTGCAAACCGGAGTGGCGCCGAGATGGGCTCCAAGCGGCGGCCAGCTGGCGGCGCGCCGAGCGGACCCAAGACAAAGCGCGCGCAAGGGGAGGAGGAGGAGGACACCGAGAGGACTTCCAACGCAACACATATGGCCCTCCGCGCTCGCCGAGCGCCGCAATCCGAGCATCCATTATTCCCTCGGCTTGCGCTAAAGCCAGCCGGCCACCTCTCGTTGGCCGCCTTTGAGGCGGGCGAGCGCAAAGCGGACGGCATTCAAATGAGTTCAACGCCTCAGAGTGGGAGCGAGAGTCGCAGTTGGCGTCTGAGTCCGCCGACACACAAAGCCAGCGCCGGCCTGACACTGCGAGCGGCCGGCCACTCTAATTAGGCGGCGATTGCGCCAACAGCCAGCGCAAAGACAGAGGCTGAGGCGGCGGCTGAGGCGGCGGCGGGGCCAAACCAGTGCGGCCTCCGCTGGTCTGCGCGGGGCCCTCGTCGGCCGAGTGCGTAAACGCGCGCCGCCCAACTCGCGCGCGCGGTGACAACCAGCTCGGGGCGGGTCGCGGCCAAAGCGGCTCCCCTTGGCCGCCAGCAACTGGTTGCCGCCGGTGGTTTTTCGGTTCGGCCCGCTGGCACAGCCTGAAATGATCAGCTCTCGGCCCAAAAGATGAAGCAAACAGGCGGCGCCCTCGAAAAGTTGGAGGCGCCGCCGGGCGCGAGTGTCATGTGCGCGCTCGATTGTCGTCAGCGCGCAAACGAACATCTGTTGAACATATTTGCCCAAACCTATCCACTTGTTCGCCCCGGCCGGCCGGCCCGTTAATTAAGGCGCCCGAGCGAGCGCCAGTGGCCGTCGCCCATAACCATAACTCGCGCTCGCTTGAGCCAGTGGCGGCCATTAGCTCACTTTGGTCGGTGGCTCGCTCTCGGCCTCTCGCTGGCCTTTGCTTGGATTGGTTGGACGCGGATTTGGAGGCGGCGGCGGCGGCGCAGAGTGGCGCCAGCTCTCCTTGGTCGACTTGTCGGCTTGATTGGTTTTGGCCAAGAGCAGCGAGCAATGAGCAGCTCACTGCTCGCTGCGAGCGCAGCCTGAGACTGAGGCCGAGCGGCGACAAGCTTGCGCCAAGACGCCCCCTGCTGCCGCGGCCGCTGCCACCGCCTTGTCACTGGCTTGAGCGGCGGGCGCAAGTTTCCATTCGGCTGCCAGGCAAACGGAGACTCGGGACGGGCGGCTGACGCTTGGCGCTCATTTGAATTGGCATTCAGCCGCCGCAGCCGCCGCCGTCCCGCGCGCTGGCCCCAATCTGGCCCAGACCCTCGCCGCTCCTGCCTCTCGTCGCGCCGGCAGCCCCATTCATCTAGTTGCGCAAATCTGGCCCGCGGACTTGTCGCTCGCCCCTCGTAAACCACCGACGCCAGCAAGCCGCTTGGGCTGCCTATAAGGCGCGAGCTCGCACAAGCTCGCCGGCCGCACTATAGGCGCCAGCCAGCCAGCCAGAGGCAACACGGCCACCCAACGCACCTAGTGCCGCGCCCAGCTAAGCCCTCGCTGGCTCCCCTCTCCCAACGGCGCTCGCCCCCGCCCATCGGCCCATCCGCAAATGCGCCGCATCCGCCTCAGCCAGGCCAGGCCAGGCCAGGCCAGGCCAGGCACCAGCCGCTGGCATCCAAGTTGGCTGGCAATTAAAATTTGCCAGCCAGCTCGCCTCCAGCGGCCAAACCATCGGGCCGCGCAAAGGGGAGCGAGAGAGACTTGCTAGGCGCCATGCAAAATTAGCAGCAGCAGCAGCCGCCGCCGCCCATTCAGGCTCCAGTTGTTGCGCCTGCTGAGCAATGGGCCAGCAAAGAGGCTGCCAAACGGAGCGCCGATTCTTGGGAACAACAAGACGACTCCAGACATCAGATGGAGACAAGCTCTCCGCAGGCCAACCGAAGGCAAACGATGCTAACCTAGATAAGAGCGAGAGTGGGAGAGAGAGCGAAAGGAAGGCCCCAAGTTGAGCGAGGCCGATTTAAGTTTGAGTTGCGCAGGCAAGATCAATCATTTCGCCTCTATGGTGGCGGCGCACAACCATTCGAGCCGAGCGCGAGCGCGCCGCCCTCTCTCGGGCCGGCGCCAAACCAGTTGGCCCCAGTGCGGAGGAGCGAGCGGTCGGGGGGCAGCCTGTCCGGCTGGCTCACGTTAGTCCGCGCTTCCAAGTTGCGAGCTGCCGCGGCTCAGCTTGAACACTGCGCGCGCCGCCACAGTGGAGCGCTCTGCCTCTGTCTGGCCAGCCCAAGACTCGAACAGGCCGCATCCACTGAGCGCAGCACCTGTGCGGCGCCGAGACAGCGCCCAGCTTCCTGGCTTCAACAGGCTCGACAGGGGAGTCGGCCGGCGAAAATCAACAGATGCAACCGGCTTGTCTGGGCGGCGCACTGGCGCTGGCAGCGCTCGGGCATCGCAATTGCTTCTTGCTAAACAGGACAGAACAGAACAGACCTTGGACAAGCAAGTGCGCCATGCTCTTTGCGCACCTCAAGCCTCTGCGGCCTTCTAATTATGGCGACGAAACAAGAGGCTGCAACTGCCTCCCTGCAGCCAACCGAATCATGCAGTTGCAACGAGCGCACTAAATGGAGCCTACATGTATGCCTTTGACAGAGAGCAGCCGAGCGAGGGCTGAGCATTTCCTTCACTGAACGCACTGCAGCCTGCCCATCGCTCTGCAGCCTTACTTTGCAAGCAAAACTTATTGACTTCCAGCCAAAGCAAAACGCTACCAAGCAGCCAAAGCCAACAACACGCTGACTCAATAATCCGCCTCACCCACCCACATTCAACCATACTCGCATCAATCTGACCGAGCAAACCAGCAGAAAAGGCCTCAAAATATTCGTACTCCTATTTGGCCAAGAGAACGCGGATCGTGTTGGCAGGATCATGGAGCGCACTGGCTTGGACAACGAGTTCGTATCCACGCGCTACGGGATTTTGCGGGTCGCGCATTTTGTAAGTATCAACCACTTTGCTTACTCATTATTCCTAGTTGACCTCTCCGCCCAGTTTTTGGGTGGACAGCCAGTGGCGGCGAAGAGGTAGCATGTGTGCGAGTGTTTGTGTATGCGCGCCAACCTTGGTTGCATCACCAAATTTGGCAATGCGCTCCTCTCCATTCAGCACCAGCAAGCATGCGTTCAAGACTACGCGCACACATCAGCACTCGCAAACACATGAGATTCGTACGCCTTCAACCGCCAACACAACGGCAACAACCATGAGCTGCTTCATCCATCAAACCTGGATGATCTAAGAGCAAGGATATTCACACTGACACCTTCCCACCAATTGAACAGACCCTGTGCATTATATGTCTCATCCTGGAGGAGGTTTCAAGTTGCTACACGCGCAACTATGGCCTCTTCGAATGGGTTTCGAGTTATGGGCTCATTTTCTCCATTCTAGTGCTTGTTATGTTCTGTGTCAGATTCAACAGTAAGTCAACTTGCTCCCATGTGAGGCCAAGTCAACTCAAGGGGACCACAGAGATTAACCTTCCCTCTTCGGACCTACCTACTTGCCTCTAGATGCCCTGGAAAACTACGTGAACTTGCCCTTAAGTCTCATGGTTAACGAAGTTATACTTACTGTGCTGTTTATACTGGCTGGCGTAAGCGTATTGGTGTCTCTTTGCGCTGGGGCCGCAAAAATAGGTGGAATTTTCACGGGTGTAAGTAGCTGTGAAACGATACAAAACTCCGTAACCTGTTGACACTAACTGATTTCGACGCGTTTCTCTCCTCGCGACCATAGATTTTTGGCATCATAACAGGTGTGACATTTGGTGCGGCCGCCCGTCTCTCTTACGACTGGTTTGCAACTGGAAGCCCCGTAACAACCATGTAAATTATCCTTTGCAATAGCCTAGTTGACTTGGGAGCAATTAACAAAGATATATCAGAGACTAATTTGCCAGCACGAGAAGATGGAAGCGCAATCGGAGCCAAAATATCCATAACAAAACTCGATACTAATCTTTACCCGCCAGACTACACTCACAGACCGCAGTTGCCAAAAGTTATGATCTCTTGAGAAACGAAAAACGAGAACTAACAACCACTGTTTGGCTCTCGATGTAGCACTTCCGGAGGATTTGCTGCTATAAGCAAGCTAAACGCTGAAAACATACAATATATTATCAAATGTAAATCGATATACATATATATATAGAGCTATATATATGTTCTCATTTATCACTTTCTTGCTCAACTAAGATCTTCATTGAGTATGGACTCAATGGCCGTCGCTGCTTCGCTATCTGGCACCGATGGGTAATGTGATTTGCCCCATTTATCTGTAAGAAGCCAGTCATCAACGTCCCGAGAATGGGCAGCATTGTCCAGATCGTCCTGATTCTTTTGTTTTGGCGAGTTCTCTCCAAATGCAAAATAATTTGGTCCGCATTCGTCCTTGTTAGGATCCAACTTAGCGTCAGTCCGTGCTTGTTTTAGAGCTATGCTCTCCAAATGAGCTGTGGACAAACATTTTCGATATCGATTAGTGCCTGTTGTTTACATACGACCAAACAGATCCAGCCCAGGTCTTTCCACTTACCTTCATATTCCCGGAACAATTCACGCTCTCTTTTGAGAGAGGCTTGCTCGTCGTTTATGAATACTTGTTCTAACATTACTTCCTCGCTGGATGGCACAGTTTTCTGATGGGTGACCAAGAGGGTTAGATAATTGCGACATTTAAGCGTAAGCCTTGCTTATCTCGCTACGCAAGTACCTACCATACTCTGCTTGATTATTAAGAATCTATATTTATCATAGATAGCTTTCTTTCTGGATAAGAGAGATTCTGCAGCTGCTCCAAAAATGTCATCAACTGGAGAAAATAAGTCCACAAAGAAGCGTCCATGGTTAGTTCGTAAGGTCACTGTAATTAGAGCGTCACACATCGGACATCGGAGCTTACCTTGCTTAATTTGAGCCTCATTGATAGCTTGCGTATCAAATACATGATACCTCAAAAGTCTCTTGCACGCATCCTCAATCGACCTGAAAGATTGTTTGATTTGAGGATTCAGAGCGGCATTTTGATCAGCACTCAATTGATTGAGTATAGACTGCGCGCGCACATCAACCTGGCGCGCAATCTGCTGTATCTGGTTCAATTGATTCTGAGAATTTTGGTGTTGAGCTTGGGTTTGATGTAAAATGAGTGTCGTAGTCAGTCCATTATTGTTCAAGATGCCTTTTGTGACTTGGCTCTGTCCATCATGTGTCTTGTTAATTCCGTTTTGCTCGACTTTTAGAGTATCTACCGTGAGAGATAATGTGGGCATCAATGATGAACTAATGTGAGGATTGGACTCGACTGTTCCGGGTTTATCAACTTTCTGTAATACATTTGTTGTGACATTACCTGATGAGCTGTTTAGCGAGGTAGATGATGTTGTGAGAGCAGGTGAATTTGTTATAGTTGAGGACGCATTACCCACTGCAGAGGCTGAATTTTGAACCGTCGTATTGGTAGGGCTAATACTGTTTCCTGAATCTGAAACTAGCTGAGTATTTTGATTTAAACTAATGGTGTTTTGATTTAGCCCTATGGTATCAACTAACTTAGTGCTTGCTGGTATGCTAGCCTGAATTATGTTGCTATCAACTAGAGGCTGTAAGGTGGTTGTCTGCATGACTGGGGTAACAATCTTAGCTATGGGGACTGGTTGAACTCCAGCTAACTGACCTATATTTGGTTTCACATCTGACCGCCCTAGAACTTTATTCTGATCTCCGACTAACACTGTCATCGGCACCACAGCTACAGTTTGCAACTGCTGCTGCTGCTGCTGCTGTTGTTGTTGCTGCTGCTGTTGCTGTTGCTGCTGTTGACGTGCGATTTTCGGCGTCTTCAAAATTGGAAACTTATCCAAATCAGACTTTTTCGATCTAGTTCGTTTAGCTACCGTACCTTTGCCTTTGGAGGTTGACTTTTTGCTATCGGCACCAATATCACTAGTGAGAGTCGAAGGGCTCGATGAAACAGTCATCATCGGAGAACTAGAGGGGACAATGTTGTTGGGGTTGACAGCATTTAGCTGGGTCTGACCCATAGTGTTCGTCAATACAGGTCTGATTGAGCCGTATACAGTGGGCTGCATAATCATTTGGCCATCAGGACCGATTGTTATGCGAATTGGCTGTTGCTGTAATGGCTGACCGGCATAGTTTGGAATCTGTTGCTGAGTAGGATTTGCAGGTGAGGGGGACGAGTCCATCTGGGGCATAGGGGAGATGATTTGGGGTATGTTGGGTATTGGGGAGTTGATTTGTGCTATGCAAGGGGAGTGAGATGTCTTTAAATTGGCTGGAGATTGAGATGCAGTTGATCTTTCCTCTGGCAAAATACCACAATCCAGCAAAAGATCTGCAAGATCTAGACCGGACTTAGAATTCGCTACATTTTTGGAGGGAGTAGTAGATCCCTGGCGGGTGGGGGTGTTTTGTGTTCCATCGGGGGTTTGTATTTGCTGTTGATATTGGTTCTGGTTCTGGTTGTTGTAATCAATCATAGTATTGTTGAGAGGCTGTTGGGCTTGTTGAGTTGGTAATGCTAACAACATAGGCCCGTTTGGCGTTTGGATCTGTATGAATTGTTGTTGTCCAGGTAATAACTGGCCTGGGCTATTAAGTGGGCGATTCAGTATCAGTTGATTAGACACTCGAGGCATCATCATTGGTTGTGAAGAGGGTAAGACAACATGTTGAGGCTGAGGGTTCTGTTGACTCGATATTGCAAGGGTTTGGCCGGCCAGCATGGGTGAAGTGATACGTGTCTGATGTTGTTGCGAGGATTGAATCACTTGGGACCCATTAACGATAATATTGCTACTTTGTGAGCTTATCATCTGCGGTGAATGTTGACTGAAGCCTTGAGTAGAACGGTTTTGCAAGATTATGGGTCCTGGCTGTGACGATGCGAACTGCTGTTGGGCTTGCATCTGTGGACTTGTATTCAATCCGTTAGCTGGAGACATCTGGTTGGACACTGATGTCTGCTGATTGTTTTGCGCTTGACCGCTGTATTGAACGACTGGGTTTTGTGATCTAACTTGAGGTTGCTGCAACGGCGAGCTGATTGTTTGAGGACTTGTCAGACACCTTGTCTGTTGTGAATCAGGTGTGAACTGCTGATTTGATCGGTCGGATGGTTGACTGGTGGGGGTTGAACTATTGCTTGAAGTGAAATCCGATGACAATCTAACATGTTGTTGCTGCTGTTGCTGCTGCGGACCGTTGGGCGTCAGTTGAGGCCGATTGATCATCACAGTTGAATTCTGTTGGTAGCAGATCTGTTGAGAGGAATACTGCTGAGATTGCAATCCGGGTTGTTGATTCATTGGACTGTTATTTATTGCCGGCCCAGGTGCAATCGCGAAATACATTGGACCGTTTGCTGTTTGGATCTGTATGACTCTCTGCTGCTGGGGCATTCCACTCATAGGTTGGCTGATTGGTGGAGAAGCTAGTATGCCTGGTTGCCGGACACCACCGTTATTAGGTTGAAATACAATTTGTTGCTGTGGCGTTGCAAATTGAGTCTGCATTCCCGCTGGTGCTGTGGTAGAAGTAGCTGGTTGCTGGCTCGAGGCGGTTTTAGTAACCTTGGCCTTGGGCGTTCGAGGATTGCTTCTTTTTGGGGCCCTCTTAGGGGTGGGTGCGGTGGTTTTAGTTGTGGTAGTTGTTGATGATGTGACTACAAAGGATGGCGATGAAATCGTTGAAACAGACATGTAATTGTTGCTCGAGGTTGGAGTAGAGATAGGTTCTTGTTTCACTGTTTTGACTTCTATTTCCGCATCCATAGAAAGTTTTTTGTTGGTTTCAGAAAGTTCAATGGTGTGATCCAGATTATCTGCATCGCTCGTTTCGGATTTGGCAACGGAGGGTGGGACAGTTGTCATTTGACTTTGCTCGTCGACAATGGAAGTTTTAAGGCAATCCTTTTCCGATTCGGTCTGGGCGTTGTAGACATGCTGAGAATTCAGAGTTTCCATACCATGTTCAATTTGATCTCGGACTTCAAAAGCGATGTTAGGCTGAATTGGTCCCTCCGAAGGGGATTTCGTCGCAGCAAAATTCTCGTCCGAGCCAAATCCCGGCTGGTCTGCATCTTGCAAAATTTTATCATTTTCTCCAAGGTCATGGTGCGGTGCCGCTGCATGATCGTTTTGGATAAACTCAGCATGCTCCTGCTTTAATGTTTCACTCTTATCAAATTTTGAGATTTCGTTCAAGGTGCCTGAATGACAGTTATCAGTGGTGTCGCCCATTATATGACTCTTTGACTCGCATTCTAACTTGATGACAGGGTCTTTTTGGGCAGTTTCCCTTTCGTCCAAGAAGGGCATACAAGGCTGATGCGCTTGTTCGCATTGCTGATTTTCAGGAATAGAAGCCTCGGAATCACTTGGTGGATTCAAATCTGCTTGTTCTGTAAGTTTCGAAGCCGTAACGGTCGCAACTTTTTCTATTTCATGGATCTGCTCCTTCAGTGATGTTGACTCTATAGTAGAGCCATTCTCTGTCATATGGTTAGTCTCATCGTTGAAAGTTCTGCTGAAGCTAATACTATCATAGTGGATGGTTTGTGTGTCCGTGCCAATGAAAACCTGCTCCGACCTTGTTTCATCAATCGTTAACACGGAACGGTCGGTTCCACTCGAGGTGTTGTTGTTGTTAGTATCATTCGGATTGAGTGTATTCAAATTGCTTATTTGTTGCGGTCGGTCGGCATCAGACAAGGTGCTGATAGCAGCGCTTGAAACGGAGCTCGGGTCGTGGTTGATATTGATTGAGGGTGAATTTGATGCTTGATTATTTGTCTCAGCATTCGATTCACTCTCTAGAAAGGATTGCAACAATTGCGGATTATCGATAACATCTAGTAGACAACGATTTTGGTCCATTATCCATAACCAGTAGCCGAGGACCAGCAGGCAGCTACTATTTTTTCAACAACCGGCTCTTCAAGTAAAGTTCCAAAGGCTAGTTAGTTACCTGATGGGATTATAATCTGATATTTCCAAGAATTGGGACGTCAATTTTGCGGAACTGCTACCCTCATGAGTTTGACGACAATGTTTTGCCGGTAAGCAGAATTGCTTATTAAAACAGGGAAGTGGTAGGTTCTCTTCATACTCATGATTTGTAAAATGTTCAACTTGTTGTTGCTATCGGTATCATGGTTGGGTGCCTCATGTCATTCGATTGAATATTCATGTTTCTAGTCATCAATTTGTGCTCAAGAGTTCGATTGCTAACAATTTATGTCAAAAATATATTCTCTTCATCTTCAATCGTGCCAATTGTTTCTTTCAGTTTATCTTGAAGAATCTCATACTAGATTTATATATCAAAAATTCTGGTGAAGTATAATTATTCTTGCAGGAGGAAAATTCGACTAAGAATATGAATGGACTTGATGAATAAATAGTCGTTGAATTTCTCTCGGTCAATCCAATAACAATGGATAATTAAATTAATAATTGTTCCTTACAATTAAAACATGGAAGCTTGAACTAAGTCCACCTTCAGCTCAATCGAATTTCACTTTTCGTGAAGCTCGAATTGGAGTTTTCAAATTGAACGCTGGAGCATCAGTGATCTGTAGAAAACTAGCGGTAATATTTTGGTTCAGATGAATGTTTTATGAGCTGAGGGTTAGGATGATGATAATCTCACAGATATACTGTTAAAAATCGATGGCCCATAATAAATAATGGCGCCCTCTACCTCTTGAGCAGTATAGCATTTTTATTCTGCCAATGTTTTCGCTGCATAATTTCCTGGCTTCTCGCGCTGGGGTTTGATTCTCGTGCACTACATTCCTTTTTTTGCGAACTCAGCTCTCACATTGTCCGATCTCAAGCCATCATTAAAACTGAGAAGTATCTGCAAGGGACGACGGAGCAGGTAGCGACTCAAGCCGCAGCTTTTGACACGAATCTAACTAATTTAAAAACGCTATTCGTAGGGTGCACTGGCAGACGAATTTCTGCCTCCTTTTCGCCTGTACGTCTCAATAAACCTGCAGATTGAAAGGATATAAATCCTGCGGTCGGGAGAGAATTATAGCACCGTTTAATTCAAATAGTGCAGGCTGAGAACTCAAGCGCCACCGCATGGCCGTTGTAGGCTTTACAGAAATGGGCCCCCTATTTTCCGAGGATCGGCCGGCTCGACCCAGTGTCAGGTGCAAACGTATGCATGAGCCCATTGGCCATGTGCAATAGCCGGCGCTCGCCGTTAGGGTGCTAATTGTTGCAGTAGGAACTAAATAATCATGGCCCTTATCATGGAGGTTTTAGTGGGCTCGGGTGGCTGGCCAGACTTCTGCGCAACTCGCAAAAATTGTCTCTCGGCGTCAGCCGGGATTTAGCTAGTTGTGACTCGCGAGTCGCGACTCTGCCTGGTTAGCGTCCTCTGTTTCTCCCTCTCTCTCTCCCTCTACCGCTCGCCCGCTCCCATGCACTCGCCTCTCCTCTTCTAGGGCGACGCCAATCCTGTGTGCAGTTCACAATGCGAAATACTGAGGGCTGGCGTACTTTTGCGCTTGCTCGTGTGTCTGCATGTTTGTGTCGCCTTGAGTTGCACCACTCGCAGGCCCCTGTGGCTGGCTTTTGCGTGCGTCTGCGCGTCTGTGCGGCTTGCTGGCTGATTCTCGCACACTCAAACACAGATCCTGCTACTACACACGCCATCTCCGTAGATCATTGCGTCTGAGCCACTCGCATTGAATTCACCAATATCCATTATATCTGTTCTAACTCCTCGAGTTGGTTCTTATATTACTATATCACATAAATCTATCTATTTGTCTATACACACACACACATAAATCTATATATTTATAACACAAGAATATTATCAATATAATATAATCGATATTGCACCATCATGAGCCGGGAAATTGGCGTTATCGAAAAGATGTGCTCGTCTTATGGGTTCATACAATGTTGTGAGCGGCAAGCTAGACTATTTTTCCATTACAGCCAGTATACGGGTCGAGTTGAGCATCTCAAATTAGGTGATCCAGTTGAATTTGAGATGACCTATGATCGAAAAACTGGTAAACCGATAGCTAGTAGCGTCGTGAAAATAAGCTCAGGCGCCATGTTCGATGAGCAACTTAGCCAGGATCGAGTGTCGGGTTTTATAACTTTAGAGGTCACACCTGATCAAGAGGGCCGAGTTGTCTACGAGAATAGAGGCGAATGCTTCTTTCTTCCGTTTAGCGAATGCGACGTCGAGAACAATGTCAAGTTAGAAGCCAAAGACGAAGTAACATTTCATATCTCCACTGATAAATCAGGCAACCTACGGGCTAAATGTTTGAAATTGGGCATGCCAACCCCGGCACCTTCATTCAAGGGCATAGTTTGCACGCTCAAAGATAGATTTGGTTTTATAAAACGAGCTGATTGTGATAGAGAAATTTTCTTTCATTCATCCGGGTGCAACAATAAGATCTTCAATGAGCTTAATCCAAACGACTGTGTCGAGTTTGATATTCAAACAAGAAATAACAAAGAAGTGGCCGTCAACGTAACTAAGCTACCTTTTGGTTCCGTTCAAGTTGACGATTCATCCAACTCGGTACTAAATGAATACCTAACACGTTCCACTTTAGATAAAGCATCATGCAACAATAGTGGGAGCATCAGCAACAATAGTCTACACAACTTTAGTAACAACAATTTAGTTAATAACATCAATAGTAATCTAACAAATATATTTGATAGCATTGGCACAAACAGTTTACTATCGTACCAGCAGCAACAACCGCAACAAAATAATATAAGCACCTCAATCCTATCATCCATTATCAACTCAACGTTGTTATCATCATCATCACCGCCACAGTCACAACAGCATCAACAAATTTCATGGTTGTCGAAACCCTTTGATTCATCCAAGGCTCTCCAGCAACTGTTCAACAAAACGGCTGAAGACGTTGAGGATGATTATCCTTTAATTGATCTTAATACTGATGTTAACTCTGAGCAACAACAGGCTTGTAACACTGATTCCATGCGATACAACTTTATCTCGCCCTCTGCAATCAACGGCAACGGACAAAGGTCCGGAATTAAGAGTGATTCATGGTCTGAAATTCTAACTCACCTGCCATTAGACCTTAACTTACAGATTAGCAATGACCAACATGATGACATGAACTGCGCCGTGCCATACCGACCTGAGAAGAAAGCTCTAACAAAGCAGTTCACCGAGGAACCAAAGGGTCCCAAAGTCGTGCTGTTGCGGCAACCAAGGGTAAGTTTCCATTAAATTCCTGATTAGATCTGCCACAGCAACACAAACCGTCTAACATTATTATATTTCACCACTCTTATCTTAGGGCCCAGAGGCAGGGCTAAGTTTCACTCGAAGATATGACCTCAACAATCATCTCATGACACAATCATGATGACTTACAACGCAACACATACATAAAATATACAAGGAACATGATTAGAACTACTTGCGATCGTCAAAGAAGTGAAGACAAGAATATTAAGGATACTGTCAACTCATTCAAGCGATAAAGAATCATTCAAAAACTGTAACAATTTAGAAAGCAAAAAATAAATAGAAAAAAAAGGAACTTAAGAAACTAAGATCACGATAGACATGAAATGTAGCCAACCTCTCTTGCTCACCAATTGTCGTTTCCGCCGATTTATTAAACTAAATACTGGACAGGCCACCCGACCTGACCTGCTTGCCAATCTCTACATTGTCGCTAATCACATAGTACCATCGACATATCCTGGTTGTGTCAGCGAGATCGTAGGCTACTATAGTGTGTGCTCAAACGGACTTAATGACTAAACCCTGTCTGACTTTTGTCGAGCTAGCTGGGGTTTTTTGTTGGTCGGGAATCATGTCAGTTTCAAAGCGAGGAATGTGAGCCCGTTGAGATACCAAAATAGCGATTGGAATTGAAAAAGGGAGGCGAGATACTTCTCGAGGCCATCTAGGGTCGGGCAATTGTTACAGCTCGCACGGATACATCCGGTGGGCTTCCTGCTGTATCACTTTACTGGCTCTTACGGTGGGATCGATCGCCGAGAGGATTTCAGAATTTTCGGGAGAATTCTCCCCGAAGGTACTCCCAGAAAGCCGAGAGCATGTATCTGTTCTTGGTTTCTAGGGCTTGGGTTCGGTTCTCAGTTGCGTTCTTCTTTCCCTTTCAATTCAACATGGAATAAATAATGAATTGCGCAGACCCGTTACAGAAATAAACACTAGCTAGCCCGTTTGAGTCCTACCCTCTGCTCTCTCTTTTTTACGGCCATATCCTTACTGGTGAGTCCCCAAAGCACGAGTCTGTGCTGCGGACTGAAACAAATTAGAGACCATCCTCCCGAGGTCATGATTCTCCTCTACAAATAGATTGTGGCATATCGCGTTTTTCCGGGAAAATAAAGCTGTTGAAAGCTATCTAGCCCGCCAGACTATCGTTATACATTTGGTTATTCATTCGTAACATCATCACACAACAATATTGGTATCATGAGTTCTCTAACCAGAGTCACAAGTTTAATGAAAAAGGCAGTCGGTCACAAATGCCTCCAGTCCCAAATCAGACTGGCCTCATCTAAGTCGTCTGCAGTATATCATGGCCCAAATCATTATAGTCTCCCGATGAGACAACCTACCATGGACGACTTCATGGAACCGTACGGATCTTATAAAACCGCCTACGAGGCCGAAAGAAAGAGAGGGAATAGAGCTGTAGTTCGGGGTATCCTTAGTCTAACAGCCTCATGTATGCTTATGTACTATTCGGGTGTTTGCGACGCATTGTTCATGCCCAATTTGGATAACATCATGGAGGATACTGAGCCCTACAATTTCGACATGGAGGGTAGATTTTAGCACTGTTACAGAACTATTGTTACTTTAATTACTTGGTCAATAATTTGTAAATCATCACTATCACGTGCAGAAACTGACTAAATGTAATCAATAATCGATCTTAGCTCGAGCCAGAGTGATCTCTTGTCCGACCCTTGAATGGCTTCCACAACGAAAGCTATGCAGATTGTTCAACGCTGTAGCGATAACTAGTATAATTTGAGCTTGAAACAGGTTGATAATTGCGGCGATAGAACAACGAATTTCCTCTTCTGAGTTGACGAATGTCTTGCAAGTAACCGTAACATTGTCTCCAATTATCAAACTTGGGGTTCACCCCGCTACGCCCGTTATCGGCCATGACGGTGGAGATTACATTTAGTGGGTATAAGAGCGACTGAACAATGAAGGGTGGTATACGGGAAACAATCGCCTGACCAACTTCGTCGTCGACGAGATCAACCGTCAGTCTTCTGCTAATGATACCAACCCAAACCATGGTAACTTCAACAATTAGCTTGGGAACTATGCCCCTGTATACGTTTTCTATAGTAAACTCTATCGTTTCTTTGGTTCCGAAGAAGGTTGATGAGATGTAGCCGATGCCGATCGTTACCAATGGATAAGTTATGAGGGTGGTGTGAATTCTAAGAGCACTTTCTCGAAGACAAACTGCTATCAGCTCACTGACGCCACATTTACTTGTTTCTACTTTGTGGTCTGTTAGCGTAGCCATCACATCGTACGACGACTTTTTGAGTATTACGGCTGGTAAGTAATATCCAATTCCAGTATATAAGGAGGCATAACCTCTCTGGCGTCTGATTATTGAAATATAGGAGATAAGACTCGGAAGTCTGCCAAACTCATCCGGCTCCACAGGCTCATAGCCGATCTGTACTAGGGTCCTGGCCATATAAATTGGGTATCCCGCCACGCTGAAGGCAATGGCTCGGGCAAGTCCTGCTGAACCGTCCATGATTGAACAGATCTCAACAATCTCCTCACGAGTGGTGCTAGTTCGCCTCTTTGAGAGGTTGGAATTAGAGAGGATTCTATAGAATTAAGAAAATACAACTGTCAGGGTATGTTCAACCGTGAATATGAGGAATTAGCGCCCATAGACGGCGCAGCGACACATGTTCGATCGAATTCGCATTTTCTCGTCGATGCGTTATCATTGTTCCGGAATTAATTCTTAAATTGAATTTTGATTCGCTAGACTTTATTGTCACGAGAGTATCGTGGCGATGGACACACTTGTATTGGGATACAAGACTCCGGCATCGATTTCGAGATTGTCTGCTGTTAACTAACCTCAATAAACGCAGTGCAAATCTTAACTTGAGAATAGCTTGCGAGAGCTAGGCTTGTGAGCCGTAACAACTCAAAGCACGAATAGATCGGGCAAAACTTATTGCCGCGTGTTACTGCCGATTGTTGGCGGGGTCTCGTGATCACTGCGGCTCCCAGTTCGAAGCAGGCCAGAGTTAGAATGGAGGTAGCTATAGATATGAAGGGACAGGTCGGACAGCTCTGACGACAGGGAGGATTGCGAGCGATAGCGAAACGGGGCGGGTATACTAGAATCAGAGTTAACCCCAATCGAAGCCTGCTGACAAGAAGGCATCACTCGGTTAACCATGTCTAAACCGAGAGGAGCTGTCGTTCTGTCGTTAGGTCATCAGTCCGAGATTAGTCCAACATAGTGCTATTCAGTCACTGAGCGAGTGTCGCATTTAATGACAGTCTAGAGACGAAGAACTATATCCATTTTAGGCCGAGGGACCAGATAGTTACAGAAACAAGTCGGAGGGAACAGAATCTCAATTGTTAGCCCTAATGTCCCAAATAACCGACGACTATCCATTACTCAGTAAACCAAAAACTCCTAATAGGACATCACCTAAGATCGATCCCCCGCCTCTCTATTCATTATAACAATCTCAATGTCGCTCTCACAACTTACCACCTCGACAGTTAGTCGATTTCTAGATATTGCCTCGAAATTTTGATGGGCCTTGTTTCTATACCGCTTACATGACACACATAAAGCCTAAGACACGCGCCTCCCTGGTAGATGACTTTCGGAGTCGAGCCTTTCAGGAAGTCAAGATCTAACTTCGGCTCGGCCGCATTTGAGAATACGTGACCCCTCGTCGAGTTTCCACAAAGATCTGTCAACGTTTTGCTCTCGAGCAACAAGTTGGACCGCGTCTCAGAACCTAAAGCGAAGGGGTCGACAATTTCTAAGGTGCATGTACCTATTTATTGATTAATATATATATACATATATATCATTTTAAATACATAAGATTTCAGAATTTAGATCACAAAGTGGTTAGGTCAAGCTAGACTTTAAATGCCCCGATTTAACACGGAAAGTCCCAAAACATTTTCCCTGCCTAGTTTTCTTACACTGAGCTCGAACATGATTTGAGTATGATGACGACGTTATATTTCATGCGGCAATCAAACGCGACAAGATTGAGATACCCTGTCCTATCGAGCTCTTTAAAACTATAGGCGCATTGGCGGATCTCGCTAATTTGTCTAGTGGTTGGATTGAACTTGATCGTAGCTGGAAATAATGCTTATTGATCCTCCACGCGACCAAACTTGAATGTTAGAGATCCCAGAAAAATGAGTATATTCTGAATTAAAAGTGCAACTCCAGGATATGCGTTGCCATACTTTCCTGAGGCATATTCACTTATGAGTATCCAAACAGATCCTGTGAGAGCGCTGAACCCCAAAATGAAGCCGATGAGTAAACAGCCTTTAGCTGCACGTGGATTAACACTGTCGTAACCATCGTCTCTAAGCTGGCTATTAGAGATAGAGTTCACAATGATAAAAGAGATGGTGCCAAAGATGCCGAATGTGTAAAACGCCCCGTGAAAATCGTTTGCCGAATATCTGGCCCCAACGTCTATTATTATCCACCAACCTGAGAAAAACTATGGAGGGAGACATGTTAGAATGCTAAGCAGATTCATTTAGGATGTGAACACGTTTAACCAGAGCCCTACTCACCAGTAGACCAGAGATCATGGATGCAAGTATGTTTCGCTTTTCACTGATGTCCAGTGATTCTCGAACATGGTTTTGTAGAGAGGTTATGCCTGCTTGGATATAATCCATGTTGACAATATTTAACTTGGAATATCTGAACTAATGATAAAGATTTTTGTCTGGACAACGGTGACTCAATTGATTTCCCGATCTAGAGAAAATGAGGCATTAGAATCACCGACGAATAATTCGGCGCTAATTTTTAGATAGGACATTAGAAACGACCGCTCTCGCACACGCGACTAGGGTTGTATTGGGCAAAATTTACAGCTGCAAACGCCGACTCGTTGCAGGAATGAACACTAGACTAATAAAGGAATTATGGCATTATAGATTGTTTATTCTTGTTTTGACCGTGAGTCAGGTCAGCGCCTGGATAAAAAGCGCAGATCTGGTACCAAGCAAAAAACCAGAATGAACCTGCTACAATCATTCATGGGTTGCATGTACCCCGGTAGCATAAGGACAGAATCGATAGAATCTATGGACAGTGACTATCCAGGACTGAGGTTCCAAGTAAGTTAATCAGCAACCGAAAATTTTCGCACACATTTGGCTTGGTTTTACGAGTCGGCCTGTACGCCAGGTAGCGCAGGTTCGACATGAAGACAGTATGCTAGTCCTTGTCATTCCATGTTAGAGACTATCCATTAAGACTAGTCCCTCCGAAATTCAGGTTGCCAATATCGATGAGCAGGGCAAAGAGGTCTCCAGAGGTGAACTACAGTTAAACGATAGAGATTTGATATATTTTAGGCCGAGCAGATTTCCAACACGTTGGCCGATCGGTTACATTCGCAGGTATGGATGTAGTGAAGAAAGAGGTATATTCTTATTCGAAGCGGGACGTAGATGTCCAACTGGAGAAGCAATATTTGCTTTTCGTCTGAGCCGTGGACCCGAATTAGTTGAAAGACTGAAGGAATTGATAGAAAAGACTCCGCCTGCTTTCAGTGAAGCCCAATCCTCAAATGTATACAAGTTCGGTCCACCATCCCTCGACGATCAAGATGGTGCGGATCCTCGACCACTGTCATATGCCCTGATAGATTTTGACACAACTAAAGCGCTGAATGAATCAGCCAAAGCCCATGCCGCTAGTAGGGTGAGGTAACGGATGTTCATAGTATGTATTTCGGGTCGAGCTAGGCCATGGATTAGCTCCTCCAGCATCGAGTACACTCCTCTTGTACAGTCTCTCGATACCCCCGATTGTTAAGAAGTTTGTGGTAAATTTTAGGTGAGGATCTGAGCCCACTAGGCTCGTTCCCGATGTAACACACACATACTCTCCCGTGGTTTTCTCTACGTCAGTGAACGCCATGAAACAAGTAGGTTATAACGATTTAAACTTCCATCGCTTACATTTATTAATTTATCACATTAAAAGAAAATTGAGATTCAGACACCAAAGTTAAATTCGAACGGCGTTCGCGGTCTCGACTGCTCCTCTTTCCGGCACTCACATGCTTCGAGAATAGTTCTGATAATATAGACAGCGAGCACTACAATACCGAATGCGCAGAACATAGTGATAAACACTGCCATCATGAGTATGCAGTCCTTGATCACATCGTCGGAGAGTTGAGAACTGGGATCGATAACTGAGGCTTGAACTCTAGCTCTCTTCTTCAACTTAGCGAACTTTCTGAAGGAGGCCTCGTAGGGTTTTTGGGCTGGTTGTATCGTTGTGGTTGGTGTCAGACTAGTTGTGGGGGGTGTTACTTTGGTGGTAGTGAATGTGGTTGAATGCTCAGTTGGAGCTTGTGTTGTAGCTGACTGTTTGACCGATATTTGAGGGTGTGTGCCATCATCTTCGATGTCATCGAAGTCAGGATTCTGAGTTGCCGAGTCCAATTCTTCGTTATCGAGAGCATAATCGTAAACTTCTGTTGTTGTTGGCTTGAACTTGCGGTTTGGATTCAGCGTCACAAGGTATTTGCTTCTAGGCCGGCCGAAGCTCGACTCCGTCGTCGTTGTTTCATCTGCTAGGGGATCCGGTGTTGTAGTGGGAGGAGAGTTAGGGCTTTGTGATTCAGGCACAGCTCGTCTGGCGTTTGGAAATTGCTTCTGATAGCGCAAAGTCGGCGGTTCTCGTCTACACTGTTCACTCTTTGAATCACATTGGATGATGCTGTCGATGCATTTGCAGACAATGCAGGTTCCTATAGATGGATGAATGGCAACTCCGAGGATGGGGCCTGGGTCTACAGTAGTGCCGTTGGGCATATTGCAATGGACAGGGATTGAGTTTAACAACTGGGACCTGGTTCTGGTGATGGCCAGTATACATATGAATAGGGTTATGATGGATTTCATCTTGACTCGTGCCAGTCATGGATTGATGGGGGCAATAGGGTGTATCTGTCAGTGTGATTCTCTCTCATGGCAAGAACGGAATGGGAGGTTGCGGTTGGTGGGTGGTCACTTTTATACGAAGCGCTGACCAAACAACCGAGCTCTGTCATTTTTCCGCCGGTAGATAGCACAGGAGTCAAAGGTGAGAAACCTGACGCCTAGACCGTCTGCGACGTCCAATGGCGGCGCGCGTGTATGCATAGGCGGCGGCAACAAGCTGGATCGCGCCGAGTGATTGCCGCCGCCGGCGACAGTGCGCGCGCCGCACGCATTAAGCGAGAAGTCACAAGGTAAGTCGCGACCGGCGCCACTTGCGGGCGCGAGTAGTGGCGCCCCAGCTGACGTCCAATCGAACCAGTTGGTTAGTTCAGTTGTGGATAGTTGGTGGCGCGTTGATTCGAAACTGGTCAAGGAGTGTGCAGTCAAATGAGGATTACAACCTTCAGCTTCTTGTTGCACAACAGAGTGTAAAATCTACAATTGGCTCCATTTGATGGAACTACTCGTTTAATCTACCGTTTCAAACTATCAAACTGGTTGTAGGTCAAATGGGTTTAAGCCGCCGCCTCATCCTCCTCCTCGTTTCCACGAGTTATCACTTGAATGAACTTTTTGATGTCCACTCGGCCCTGATTGTCGGTTGGAGCCTCAGCAAAGATTTCGTCGCACTCCTTTTGGGAAAACTTTTCGCCCCAGGTAGTTAGCGCGTGCTTTAGAGTTTCTTCCTTGCAAAAGCCCTCGCCTTCATCGTACATGTTGAATGCGTTTGTTATTACATCCTCGTCGTCTGTTCCCTGAGCTCGATCTCCAAAAATTGTGAGAAATGTTGTAAAATTGATTGGTCCCTGAGGAGGATCAGTTGAATGTGGATCAGTTAGTCTCGCGTCTCAAGCCAAATGCGAACCCTGAGATGCACTGTAAAGGTAAACACTTACTGGAGCCTCGCTTGCCATATCATCAAGTTCCTTGTCAGTACACAAGCGGCCTAACGCATCAAAGGTGGCTCGAATGTCGTTCTTTGAGATGATTCCATCCTTGTCCGAATCGATGAATTGAAATGCCTCCTTGAACTGGGCCACCTGGTGTTGAGTGAACATAGCAAACACGTTTGAGCCACTGCGCTGGGCGCGCTTTTTCGAGGTTGATCTAGCTGGTGCCGCATCGCCAGATGCAGATTCCTTTTCTGATTTCTTGGACTTGGTCTTCTTCACCTTTGTCACCTCCTTCTCACCTTCCTCAGGCTAAATACAAAAGAAATGGAGAGAACGAGCACGATTAGAAGGTCACATTAGCGCGCATTGTGAGCAAAACCAGTTGATCAATCACTCTACTCACCATTCTGTCAATTGATACAACCTCTGGTTTACTTCAACCCTCTCAAAGACCAAATCTGTCGGCTGCTTGAACCGAACGATCCAAACAAATTTGTGACAATCTAGTTTGAAAATTATATTTGAATGGCAAACGAATTGTGACGCGAGCAATCAAACGAGAGCTGGCAAACATTTGCCAAGAATGTTGGGCCAAGGTGACCGAAACTAACCCGAGTTGTTAAAACTCACATTGGACTCATTTAGAGAATCGCTAGAGTCTTCGGAGGCTTGAAATAAACTGTTAGCTAGGAGGGTTAAAGCAGTTGTTCAATGGCAGCTAACTAAAATTTCCTCTACACGAATCTCAAGCCCCCAGATTCACACACGAGAGCCTTGATATAGTTGTTTCGAATGGCTGCATTGTTCTGACAATTTATATATCTCGCCCAAAATGTCTTGAAATTTCCATGCACATTCTAAATGAACTGGCACAGGCAGAGCCTAGAGCTACCTAGAGCTCAGGGATGTTCAAAACGCAAAACTCAGTTTCGATGACATTGTTCTGGCTGCTGGTAGCTGTTGCATTTGCTTATATTTATACCATGACTTTATTCTAGTTGTCAACTCGAGCATTGAGCATTCTGAGTAGTCATGAGATTTCAAAGAGTTAAGGATATAACTCGTCACAGTAGTTGAGCTTATTGGCGTCTTCAAGCAGCTAGAAGCCTCTGTCTGAATATTCCAAGGTGTCGAAAGTTAAAGAGATTCAGCTTTTGTCAAAGCATCTCAATAATGAGCGGAACTTTGGGCTCTAGAGCAGAGAGTGAATGTAGTTTGGAGTCAAGGGAAGAATGAGGTCTAGGGTTGTGCGCTTGAGCTTTTGATGGAGACAACAAGCTGAATTTAAGTTTGCACAGCAGCCTCATATCTAACATCGAAATCTAACCGAGACATCCCTGCCCATGCAAGGCAGAATGAGGTTGAAATCCGAAGTGCGAAATCTTGTAACGTTCGTCTATCCTAATCTTGCTCTTAACTCCGGGATAATTTAGAGGCGCCCACTCAGCAGCAGCTTTCGCTCCCCAAGTTCCCTGGATATCTCTGAATTTAGAGCAAAAACTCCAATGTCAGGTTCGCGAGCCAATGCCTATTGAATCTAGAGCTGCTCAGTTAGGTAATCCATAGTTGTTGTAGCGAACAGCATGCAAAAATAATGATCAGAAATCTTCTTCCAAAGGTGTGAAGTCCCTGTCTGGACCCTTGAACACATCCATCCGTATGCCTGTCTGATTTCCTTGCCCGTTCCGATCTCCCTTGCTTTCCTCAGGCGAAAAGCGCTGGAATAGGAAGGGCGAGGCCCGAACTCCGGAGCCAGCTGACACTGATTGTCTGTGCACCGAGACAGCCTCTAGCTTGTCGTTGACCCTATGGCCGAGAGCTAGCCCGTAAACGAATGCAATTAGAGCCAATCCTGTTGTTAGGATGGTTACTATTCTTGTCCAACTATCTTGATTCGTTTGTACAACATCAAGCAGCTTCTGTCTGCCAATCATATGCAGCCTCTTGAGTTTGTCCAAATTCGCGTCGCGCTCATAGTGCAAACATTTGGATCTCACCTCGAGCTCAACTCCGCTTGACTCAGCGCTAACCTTGTTGATAAGACAGGTGTTCGGGCAAAAGTCGAAGGAGGCGCAAACCTGGCCATATTGATTCCAACAAGCCCTCGCGCACTCCTCAACACTGGCCAAAGCAACCTCGACCTGTTGCTCTTCCTTGCGCTTGAGAACGTGGCCCGAGAGTTTGAAGTAGGTCTGGTACTTTTTGCGATAAACTTGGCAGATCAACTCTCTAGTAGTTGTTCCAGTGTCCTCAGCTGCCCAATCGCCATCTACAGGCTTGAACAAATTTTCGTCGAGGAGACAGGTTTTGCTCTGGCCACAATAGGCGAACATGGCGACATGGTGCTCTGGGTCTGCAAGTTCCAGATCAACACTCTCCTTTGCGCAATCGAAGGGCGTAGGTGTGGTCTTGAATTGGTAACTGAGCAAATACTTCAATCGAACTGTCTCGGAAGTTTCTCTAAATATGTTCAAATAGTTTCGTTCATAGATATTACAACGATCTGCTAGCTCAATGTCAAATTTCGTCCCCTGTTGACCAGACACCGAGAGAAGGGCAGTCCCATTTTCAGGAGCCAAAGAGTTGACGAGTTGATCTTGAACCTTCGAGGCTCGAACGTCAAGAGTGGATACGATGCACCTGTTAGCTACTTTACTCGAACAGTAAGAGTATGATCGACATGTGGCGTCTAGGTGACAGACTCTGGCGCAATCGCCCTCGCTTTCATAAGTCTCGCCCAGTGTGTAATCGAAGCTTCGCACATTTTTGTTGCTTGATTTATCGGCCGCAAACGGATCAATGAAGAACTTGTAGTTGCTCACCACAACAAGACGGACTTGTTGCCTGAGGTCATAATCTTTGATTAAACCTTCGAGAACCTCGTTCTGGTTACGATCCTCTGGCAGTCTTGCCGCAAAGGAGACTTTATGATCGTACAAATTGCTGCTTTTGCTTCGAACATTTTGTAAACTTTTGATTGGATTGAACGCTGAGAGAAATCTATATACTCGACAGACTGGCTTTGTCGAATCAGCTCCAACATACTGCTCGATTACCGGCTCAATTCCCCCATAAACGGCAGTACAAAGAGAGTCTTGATCAGCAGTTGGCGGACAATAGACCACAAAAGATGCATCGATGATGAGGGAACTTGATAAGACGCAAGATTCTTCCGTGTTGCCTTGCGAGTCGATTCTATTTTGTGAGTAGACGTCGGTATCTGGAAGTGAGCCTGTTCCAAAGTAGAGAAGCTCTTTAATTGCGCTCCTGTCAGCTAACACCATCTCCATGGTTAGATGGTTAGGTCTAAATTTGAGCTCATATTCAACAAGATGCATCGGGCTTATCTTGAATATATCACTGGTTATGTCTTTGATCAGATCAGCCTCGAGTTTGAACTTGTTGTACGACATCAACAGCCTATGAGCTTCCCTTGATGACCCATCATGCACGTCTCGAAAGACTATAGACAATTCTGTACGAATCTGCTCGTCGTCCTCATCAAAACACTCGCTTGCCATGAACATTGCGCCCTGTTTGGTGGGCCAGCCTTCAAGAGACCAATAGAAATCATAGATATCCAAATGATCTATGTAATCTATCTTCGTACCAACGCGTCTGAATAGAGTGATCTTCGCTGGCCAAAAGTTTCTCTCTGACAGCTCATGCTCTTTGCTACCCGTTGGTATGTTGTCTTCGAGGAGATGGAACTGAACAATAAAGTCAACTTTGGATGGGCTAGATATGGGTGTAACTGCGCTGGCAAATATAGGGGGAGGTGAGGGCAGGATAGTCTCATAAATGAGACAGGACAAATCACGGACTCTTCCTTTTCCCATAAAGGCAATATTCTTAGCTCCGAGCATATTTAGTACATCGAAAGCTCTTCCGTTTGTGTCGTATGGCCGGTAAATTCTGCTTAATTTGATATCTCTCACCTGAGAGACAGAGCACAATTGCTTATTGCTGTCCTGGTACCGGAAGGAATCTTTATTTATGTGGTAGAGCAGATCCTCGTTTAAGTCCCAAATGCTCACGCTCCTACCGACAACATCCTTTCTCAGCAACCTATTTTCATGATCGTAAGCGTAGAATTCTGTCTCGGAGCTCGAAGCTACCTTGTACCCGAGAGAGAAGGTTTGCGCTTCTATGTGATCCAAATTAACCTTAGTCACGGACTCGCTGCAGCCAGAGCCGAGGGGTAGGTTGAATTCCTCCCTCATCATATCAAGCTGCCATTGATCCAGCTGATGTTCGCCAAAGGCAATGATATCGAAATAGTCAATGGTGATTCTGAAGTCGGTGGTTAGATCGATCTTGGCTGCTGAAAGGTCATTTTTAGACACCGACACTCTAACGGTGAAGTACTGCTTCTCTTTGCTCAGCGGCCCGATTGTTGGCTCATAAAACTCTAGCATCACATTCAGTCCACTAATTTGAAACGTTTTAGTCACAACATTGCAAGGCAAATTCCTGTAAATCTCCGTCCTCGATGGGCCAGGCTGAGTTAGGAGTGAGAACAAGTAGGTTAGTTTCCGGCGCTAAGGTTATATAAGAAATAATAGACATACTTACTTTTGTTCCAGCACTGCTCATTGTCAATACCATGCTCAAAAATCCAGTCGGTCCAGTTTGATATGAAGATTTACCAGTGAACATCACTAAATCGACAGATGGAAACATCTGTTCAATGAACCAGCCTATCTCGGACACAAACGATGGTTCCTTGAGAATGGGCAAACAATCCTCTGTCATCGGTGGGTGCCCATAAGTTTTGACTAGTCTGCGTGGCTTGAAAGAAAGTCTACCGATGCTTACAGAGGACCTAAGTCCAATCGTATCTACAGACTCGGAGAACGAGAAGAGAAACCTGATTGGTTCCGGTTGACCTGGATACTCGAGAATTATGTGACCTTCCGTCTTGAATCCCTTCGGCATTTCCACTGGAGAGGATGACGGTTAGGTTTGTTGACTTGTTAGCGACGTTCAAACTCAATTCGCTCGAATACTGACATATATCGTTGAAAACTTGGCCAACCTGGCCAAGAACAAGAATCACAGCGAGTAGCCATTGTTTCGGCTCATGTTTGATCTTCATTTTCTTGACCTGGCAGTTATGATCACTTCCGAATGGCGATTCTCACCAGACATCTAAACTTTGTGGAAAAATTTAATGCGGATTAGGTGCGAACATCCTACCGGCATCGAACTGAATGGATTCAGAAACCACCTGTGGAGAGAGGAAGGAGATAAAATCATCGCTGCAGAGATTCACTCAGATCTCTGATAAAGCATTTTGCTCACTATCAATTGGCAGGAAGTCAGAGAGATACGCAATCATTAGCTCTGCTACTCGTGGTCATGAGTCACCAAGAGATCCACGTATCTTTGGGGTGTGCGTATGGAGCCAATGCTAGAATTAGTTGAGTTTAGTGAACGTAAAAGTTTATGAAATTCAAAACCGAAATAAATTCAAGGGAAGATTCTGTTGACCAGCGATCAACCTCGAAAGGCTGAGGATCAATCCGGTAGAATCATACAAAATCGCGGGTTCGCCCCACCAATTGGAGTCGGAATTTTATCCGAGCTCCACATGTGATCGTCGATACAATCCTAAGGATTACACTTGTTCTAGGCCTCTCCGAATGTAACAAAAATTTATAAAAAAAACCCACCATTCTAAATAGCGTATCCGCTAGCGGTTTCTTATGCGCGTATGATCAAAATCTAACAGTGTATGAAAGTAGAGCGTAAATTAAATGAGCGGCAGAAAGCATTGCACGAACAATCTCACCGCATAACGCTCGATCTATGAACCATTGTTGGGTGATGGTCAAGTTTCCTCATCTTTATGTAATATTATCTCTCATGGTTGTAGTAAAGTATACTCAAATATTGTGTACTTATAGCGAATTGTTAGAATCGATTGTCTGAAACGGTTAACAACCGCTCAAGAATATGGACAAAAAGAAACAATTCAAAAGAGGTCAGCCAGGTAAGTTTGTTGTTGGTTTTGCCGCCCACGTTAGGCTGATATTACCTGATCCATGAGTAAAATGTCGATTCATTCATTGTCCCTATGCTCATATTGACGAAATTACTTTCTCTTCTCCCATAGCTACAAGGCATCCAGCAATGAATGGCACCCCGCACCCCAAACCTCTCATTGCACTCCTTGATGGTAGGGATTGCTCGATAGAGATGCCTATCTTGAAGGACGTTGCTACTGTGGCATTCTGTGATGCTTCAACGATTGCCGAAATCCATGAAAAAGTGCTCGATGAGGCAGTTGGAGCTCTCATGTGGCATACCATAACACTAACAAGAGAAGATCTCGAGAGGTTCAAATCCTTAAAAGTGATTGTTCGCATTGGATCCGGAATAGATAATGTTGACATTAAGGCTGCGGCAGATCTAGGAATAGTTGTTTGCAATGTGCCAGGTTATGGCGTCGAAGAAGTAGCTGACACGACCCTATGTCTAATTTTGAATCTGTACAGAAGAACATACTGGTTGGCGAACATGGTCCTGCAAGAGGGAAAACGTTTCAATAGCTCTGAGCAAGTTCGTGACGCTGCCAAAGGATGCGCACGTATCAGAGGTGATACCCTAGGTATTGTTGGTTTAGGCCGCGTGGGTACTGCAGTCGCCCTGAGGGCCAAGGCTTTCGGCTTCAATGTCGTCTTCTATGATCCCTATATCTCAGATGGAGTGGAAAAAGGTTTAGGAATAACACGCGTTTATACATTGACTGACCTCCTGTTTCAGAGCGATTGCGTATCTTTACATTGTTCCCTGAATGAGCACAATCAGTTTATCATTGGACGAATGACAATCATGCAGGTAAGAAAGGGCGCCTTTCTCATCAATACTGCCCGTGGAGGACTCATCGACGAGGCGGCATTAGCTGATGCGCTAAAACTTGGCCACATCAGAGCTGCGGCACTTGATGTTGTTACTTCTGATGTGTCTAGTCCAGATAGTCCCTTGAAGGACGCACCAAACTTGATCGTAACACCTCATTCTGCTTGGTATAGTGAAGCAAGTTGCGCGGAGCTAAGGGAAATGGCCGCAATCGAAGTGAAAAGAGCCCTCGCGACCAACTACACTCCAGAATCGCTAAGGAATTGCGTGAACAAAGAATACTTCCCGTCGCCCTGCCAATACCTCATTTAGAATCAAAAATACACTACTCATGGTGACCTATTTTCTTCCATAATGAAACTGCTCTGATTCCCCGAGCGCGCAAACAATGAACGACGCCGAAATTGGACGGAAACCTCGATGACATCATTTAATAGTTTGCTCCCTAAACTGACTTATATTTCTAGCTTGACATTGATCTTGAGACAATTGAGTCAAGAGTCTTATCCAATTTCTTTGCAGTGAGTGTCAGCAACTTTTTGGTGTCTGAAAATTGTTTCTTATTAGAGTGAGCATTGGCGGTTTTCTCTTAATTGTTCTCCACAAACAATGAGCAGCCGTTCATCATCTTGATCCTAGTCCAGATTCTGTCTCCAAAGTTGCCATCGAAAGCTCAAATCTTCTCGCCATTTGGAGGGATTCCGTCTCATACAGACAGTGATTTCATATCCTCTTCGAATCGCTAGATCAGTCAAAAATTAATCTCGTATGGATTGGAGGCAGTTAGAGATGCAAGTTTTGCATTTTAGTTGTGATTTTTAGGACTAGCATGTGAACTATAGATTATGGCTTATCTCAATTATCTTGTTGATGAAATGAAATTCGCGATATTTTCAAGCCATCGTATACATTCGATATTATCCGTAATTGTGTTTATAATGATCGTAAATATTTTGACATGTCTAACTACATCCGTTGATTTTAGCTCGTCGTTGGATAAGCGACCATCTCTTTTCAACAATCAATATGATCTCCCACAGAAAATCACAATCAACAACCAAGAACGATCGACATACACGACATCAAATCATCCTACTCACATGCCATTAAACAATTCAACAGGTGATACGCGTTCAAGGTTGAAAGACGAAACGACCGAAAACATCATCTTGTCGCACAATGAACCCGACTTGGATAATGGTCTCGCGCTTTCAAATCAGAGCCCGATAGGCGATGTCTCAAAGCAGACGCCTAACACCACCCAAACTTCAACAACAACCACAACGAGCTTTTTCGAGGACGAAGATTATCTGAACCGGTACTTACACAATTCGCTCGCATCAAACTATGCGGATGAAAGCACGACATTATCAAGTATCGGAAGCACTGAACCCTCTTATAAACATGACGCAAATTCGGATCATGCAAGCGCAAACATTGAATCCAGCTCAGCTGATCAAAATCAATCCAGTCCGACTACAACACCCTTATCAGTTGAGATTCTACAAACTTCCGAATCTCAAGTTGCCTTGCCAAGCTCGGCCGACGAGCGCAGCGGATCTCATCAACTAACAACTTCCGCTAATGTTATCGATTCCTCCAAGCCAAATCTTGTCTCCAATCCGGACAAACCGGACTCAAAGTTTACCGGATATAGACTACCAAGTCTATCAACAGTCGGAATGTTCGGGCCCGATCAGACATTGGTTACATCCCCAAAGCCGCCATTCCCACAGGCTAGTCTTGCCGATTTGCTACAGATAGTAAAACATCTCAACTTGGTTAATAAGGCAACAGGAGTACACCAACCAAACAATTTGTTCAACAGGATGGGACACAGAACAGACTATTCGATGAGTAACCTGCATCAGTTGAATTATCAACCCCAAACAGGGTCTTCGTATTGGCCATTAAGTGGACAGATTGGGCATGGCACTAATCCGTTCAACAGGCCATGGGAGATTCCACAACAAGAGCTCTTCGTCGCTGAAAGCTCCTCGAATAAGGTTGACCAACCACTGACAAAAGATCTACCAAACTTGATGCCAACTGAAGAGCCCCCGAGAGTTCAAAAAAGTACATCTGGTGTCACCTCAGACAAGAAATATGAAAACATCGTCAGTGAAGATTCGGTTGGTAAGAAGCATAAGGGAAAGCCTTCTCGTTATGCACTTGTATCACCTTACAGTGCAAGTTTCGACCTGGGTATAACTTCGCGGCAAGCCTTTCCAAACAGAGCCGCCTTAGATAGAGCGCAAGCGGCTCCTACTGCTGCGGACAAATTAAACGGCTTGATCTCGCGACAAAAGTTTTATGACAAAATTAGACCTCCACAACTTAATCAAGAGGACGAAAGCCTGAATCGGCATGGTTCTCAGCATGCCTCAACTATATACTATGCAGCCGACGATGGTGTTAAGGCTATTCAGCACTCAAAATTGATTAGTGCAAATTCCAAGCCACTGAACCAGAGGCATAAGATTTCATCCAATATTCCTGGAAGGGAAACCGGCGCAACACCTGCTGGAGACACTGGAACTAAGAGAGGCGAACGAACCTCAAATGATAAGCGAAGCGCCGCTAACTTACAAGGCAAGATACAGATCGGTTCCAAGAGGCCATCTGAGGTTCATCAGGAGGAGAACGGTGCGCAGCCAAGCATCAAGGTCAACCAGCTCAAGGGAAAGCGCGATGATAAGAATAAGGTCAAGAGTGTTGGAACAGAGGGCATAAAGGTTGAGGATGCGCTATTGAATGTGAGAGTCCCTATTCCGGCTGACGGTTTGATTGGCGAGGAGAAGTTTTCGTTCCCTAATCATGCATTATATCAGAGAGATCCACCGTTGGTCAATCCCCTGACTTTTCAGAATATCGATGATGCTTACAAGAAATCGTTGTATTATGTTCAGGAAAGGCCTGGCTATAACTTGGAAGACCAACCGCCACCATTAACTATTGGTGAGCTTGCAAATCAACACGGAGTTCCGTTTAGACTGAAATCTCCGCTAGGAGACAACTATCAGATAGCTAACACAATCAACGAGCCCAGAATCCCGCAAGAAAGTAATCAGTATGAGGACTTTGTTTATATGCCCCACAGTCGCAACAGCATGCCTGAGTCCCTCGGTTATAACTTGGATACTGAGATGAAGAAGAAGCTTGCAATGAAGACGATCGAGGATATAGTTCGAGACCCTGAACTTCCGTCGAGTTTGCTCGGTAACTTGCTAGCTTCGAGTCAGGAATTCTCAGATAATCCTTCTAATATGCAAAAACTTTATCCGAATCTGATGGCCCCTAGTAGTGGGCTAACTAATTTCTATCAACCGTTGGCTCAAGCTGCCAATCAGATACCACTGAATATGATTCTACCTATACAAGCGCATCAAGATCAAGCTTTCACGCACAATTTTGCACCAAATGAGCAAGCAATGTCCCCGTTGAAGATCAACTCTTCGCTCAATCATATAGCACCCGAACTAGCATACAGGTGGGCCATCTCGCGTATGCCTGATTTGATTCCAATACCTCTGGCGGCCACAGTTCCTGGATATCTAATCAGGTTGCCCAATGGGCAGATACTAGCTGCAGCCTTGACAAATTCGTTCTCAATTCAAGGCATTCAAAAGGGCCCGCTGAGCCCGGGTTACAAGAGCTTTCTCAATCAGCGCTTTAAGAATCTGATCAAGCCCTCCAGCTCGAAACAAGCTTCTGCTTATCCAGTGAATCATATTGGCTCTGCTTCAGGTATTAGCGCCATTGCATTACCAGCGCCACAACAAATCAATCATAAGGGACCCTCAGAGAAGGGTGGCCTGTTTTCGCGTGGAGTTCTAAGCCAGCTTGGTTTTACTAGATCAAGCCGAAGCTCTAACACGTCCAGAGAAACAAACAAGACCAGACTAGCAAAACCAAAACTTATCAAGTTCAACAATGGCCCTCATCCAATACCGTCATTCAGTGAACAGGAGCTGGCCACTCTACCTGTTGCAAGCATCAATGAGCCTGTCTTTTCTTTTGCAGACGAAAGTCAGCTCATTGACGGCCCAAATACTCTTAGCCAGCCCACTTTGGCCCCAAATATTGAGACGGGAGAACTCTTTAACAGCGACAGCGCGCTCGCAATAAGAGCAAAACTAAATCAAATGTTGAGTTTGAGAAACCTCTTTGGCGAAGAAATGTTCCAGGGAACGAAAAAAAGAAGATCGCCCCCGGGTGGATTCGAACCACCAACCTTTTGGTTAACAGCCAAACGCGCTAGCCGATTGCGCCACGGAGGCATGTGCTTATAAAGCGGGTGAGAAAATGACTACTTATTGCCTCGTGCGAGAGTCTGCGGCGTTCGAGGTTGTGCGAAAAGATCGGCAGATGCAGAGGAAATGTTTCAAAAATACCCGCCAACGTGGGTCAACATGGGCAAAATGCAGCGACTAACGCATGCGTGTGGGTCTCCATGGGGCATCGCTTTCCTGTGCATCCGCTCCAATGGTTTTAATGTACAAACATCGGCATCGTTCTTCATCCCTACGCCCAAACCATAACCCAATCCTCTAGTGACTATTGTTGCCTAAACAGGTAGGCACGGCATAACCTCATACCACTATATTGTTGACTCAAATCCAAGCTCTTGTATGTTAGATACCTTCCAGAATTACAAAACTAGTGGAGATCTACAATGAGGTAAGTAATCAGGCGTACCTCTAGCCGAGGCGGAGTGTCAATAACAATCACATTGGGCTAACGCTTTTTCCATCCTCTATTAGTTCACTAAGGTTGCAAAAGCGTTTGGCCTCTGTTATTCTTAAATGCGGAAAAAACAAAATATGGCTTGACCCTAACGAGACAAACGAGATTGCGAACGCCAACTCTCGTCAGCACGTTAGAAAGTTGATCAAAGACGGTCTTATTATTGGTAAACCAGTCGCTGTTCACTCAAGAGCTCGCGTCAGGGAGCGCCATGAGGCAAGAAGAAAAGGAAGGCACACAGGTCCCGGTAAGAGGAAAGGTACCGCAAATGCGAGGATGCCGGTCAAAGTTTTGTGGATGCGAAGGCAGAGGGTGCTACGTAGGCTACTCAAAAAGTATCGAGCGAGCAAGAAGATCGACAAGCACCTCTATCACGACTTGTACATGAAGGCGAAGGGTAATGTTTTCAAGAACAAACGTGTCCTCATGGAATTCATTCACAAGCGTAAGTCAGAGAAGGTTCGCGCCAAGATTCAGCTTGACCAGGCCGAGGCTCGTCGACAAAAGGCACGTGAGGCGAGACGTAGACGCGAGGAGAGGATCGCAAACAAAAAAGCAGCTATACTGGCCGCTTATGCGGCGCAAGACGCCAAGATGCAGCAACAACAAGCGGCCCAAGCTAAGGCTGCGGCAAAGGCGATGGCCAAAGCCCAGACATCTAAACAGCAAGCCCCGGCTAAAGTCGCCCCGGCAAAAGCTGCCCCGGCTAAAGTCGCCCCGGCAAAAGCTGCCCAGGCGAAAGCTGGACCGGCGAAAGCTGGACCGGTAAAATCTGCTCCAGCAAAAGCTGGACAGGCAAAATCTGCTCCAGCAAAAGCTGCTCCGGCCCCACCAGCTAAACCAGCGAAATCAAAGAAGGGCCAGAAAGCTTAGAACTATATAAAATAATCTAAACATGTCCACAGTTTATGGAAAATAAATTTCTGGATACACTTTGTATCATCTCAATTCTTGACCAACGCATTCGAGTTCCGAGACGTGCTGAATTTTATTTAACCTTTCATCATTGCTGGTTTGCATGCGAATACATATTAAGACATGAAAGCCTATTGATTTAGGCTGACAAAAAATTGGTCAGCTTTCTTGTCGCTTCACGGGGCAATCAGGTTGTTATACCATTCGCCGAATATATATATATGTATATAGATAAGACATATTGTGTGTAGAGACATATAAAATGCCAATGACGATGGTGATAGTTTAGAAACATTTACGGTGAACAATGCTTGGGCCTGATTCGTCGTATTCCTGCTTGGATATCCACATCTGTTGAAAGGTTGACAGTGAAGCCAAGATGGAACCACCAATCCAGACGGAGTATTTACGTTCTGGTGGAGCAATGATCTTGATCTTCATTGTGCTCGGTGCGAGCGCAGTGATTTCCTTCTGCATACGGTCAGCAATACCTGGGTACATGGTTGTACCGCCCGATAGAACGGTGTTGGCATAGAGGTCCTTACGAATGTCGACATCGCACTTCATGATTGAGTTGTAAGTAGTTTCGTGAATACCACATGATTCCATACCCAAGAAAGATGGTTGGAAGAGAGCCTCTGGGCAACGGAACCGTTCGTTACCGATTGTGATAACTTGGCCGTCAGGTAGTTCGTAAGATTTCTCCAATGATGAGCTTGAAGCTGCTGTTGCCATCTCTTGTTCGAAGTCCAATGCAACGTAGCAAAGCTTCTCCTTGATGTCGCGAACGATTTCACGCTCAGCGGTTGTGGTGAATGAGTAACCACGTTCGGTCAAGATTTTCATCAAGTAATCTGTCAGGTCACGGCCAGCCAGATCCAGACGGAGGATGGCGTGTGGTAGAGCGTAACCTTCGTAGATTGGAACTGTGTGGGAGACACCATCACCAGAGTCTAGCACAATACCAGTTGTACGACCAGAGGCGTAAAGCGAGAGAACAGCTTGAATGGCCACATACATGGCCGGTGTGTTGAAGGTTTCAAACATGATTTGTGTCATTTTCTCTCTGTTGGCTTTTGGGTTGAGCGGAGCTTCTGTTAATAATACTGGGTGTTCTTCCGGTGCAACACGTAATTCATTGTAAAAGGTGTGATGCCAGATTTTCTCCATATCGTCCCAATTTGTCACAATACCGTGTTCAATGGGGTATTTGAGTGTCAATATACCACGCTTTGATTGTGCCTCATCGCCTACATAAGAGTCCTTTTGGCCCATACCAACCATGACACCCTGGTGACGAGGTCTACCCACAATGGATGGGAAGACTGCCCTTGGGGCGTCGTCGCCGGCAAAACCGGCCTTGCACATACCTGATCCATTGTCTACAACAAGAGCTGCTACTTCATCATCTGCCATCTTGCCAATTTAATGTTGATGTCAATTGAACGTGTGAGTGAGTGTTCGTATTTAGAGGGTTTGTTAATAAAGATGTTCGTTTGTTTAGTTCGAGAATGCCAGTTGGTCTTGATGACGGCTCTACTTCGTGCGTGTGTTTCTGAACTGCTTGTTTGACGTTTGTAGACGCCGATTTGTAAATCTCAATTCGTGATCAGATAAAATGGCTTCTCTTGGCTTCCAATGAGCGCGTGTCGAGCCAACACTATTAGAAATGATGTGAAAATATTGTATTGTATCGTGTACACCTAATTGGTCTCTCCTTAGTAAGTTTTAGATTTCGAATGTCCTCTGAGTTCACCTCCTCGTCTGAATGTGAGAGACACAAGAAGCCTAGTCAAAAGTATGCGAACCTAGAATCTCTCCCTCAGCGGCGGCGTAGTCGCTGTCGTTGCCGCCGCCGCCGCCGCCGCCGCCGCTGCTGCCGTCAAACCGTTCGCTTTTGCCGCCCGGCCCGCGAGCATCGTTGCCTTGAGCGGCCGCACCATCCGCACACACACTACGACGAATCCCTCGGCTTCATCGCAGGCTGCGGTGGCGGCGGCGGCAGCGGCAGCGGCAGCAACGCCAGTTTAGCTGCAAACGCCAACGTCGTCGGTTTGATTGCCCACGACGGGCGAGGCTGTTCCCTCCTTTCTCCTTATTCGGCTGATCGTGCTCTGCCTGAGCGGGCGTTCTCGCTGCAACGCCGGGCGCTCCCAGCGGGCACAGAATGCGAGCGCAGCCCGAACGATGGTTACGAACAGAACGCAGGCCGAATATGAGCGAGCAAGCGAGCGAGCTGAGCAGAGAGCGTCATCGGCGCACATTGCAGACTCCAATTAGTGCGCCGCAGCCGATTGGAAATCCGCACACGAAACGGCCGCAAGCGGAGAGTCCCATCCGACTGGCCCACGCAGGCGCCCGCCGCCGCACTCTGCCTTCCCCCGCTCGCCCTCAGCACCATTCTCTTGCACAACTCCGCCGCGACCCCTGCAACGCAACCCACTTCCCCCCGCCTGACAGCCCCCTCCCCTCCGCTAGGCTCACAGCGCGGGCACATAGCTCGCCTCTAGGTCGCCCGTCCTCTCAACCTCTCGCTGGCTCGGCTAACCTTTTAAGGTTTAGCCCGGATCCACTCACTCCCTCTCTCGCAAACCTTAAATGGACAACAGAGAGCTCGCCAATCTGGGCCACTTGAGCAAAGACAGCGCTCGCATTCATTAGGCGGCAGATGGTAGTCGCCGGAGCGCATCATTGTTGACTTTACACAACCCCCCGCGCGCACTGAGGGCCCCAAGCGCCCGCTAACTTGCCAATGTAAACGGGAGAATCAGAGTGCTAAGCCTTAGAAGGATATTGGACTTGGCGCCATCCCCGCCTCGGGGCGAGGAATGCTAGCGGCCGATCTATTGCCTAGCGTCGTAGGCATGCGAAGCTCCATGACTCATGCCTACCCTGGAGCTGCACGTGGTTTGCGCCGGCCGGCTCGGTGGGTGAACTTGCGCGTCAAGGCTGCAACCTGTTGCTTCCTTGTTCTGGTGCCGGCTCAAAATTGCGCGCCGCCTTTCGCCAGCATGTAATCCAACCCGAATTCAACCGGCTCATGTGTCCGTCCGTCCGCCTGTCCGCCAGCAAGCATTGTGTTTGCCGACCACGCGGCCTGACCCAAGCGGCGGCAAAGGGAGAGCGGCCGGCCAAGAGGGAGTGAGCGAGCCACACAGCGCGCCGGATCGGGTCTGTCCACAGGCCGGACTGGATCACGCATCTTCGCACTCACTCCTCCCTCTCCACGTGCCGAATTCGCCGCTCTCCTCTCGCCAGTTCGCTCTGCCGCTTGCTTTCGCCGCCTGCAATCCAACCCAAGTCCCCACTCGCAACACAACCCTCTCCTCTCTCGCTCGCCCAAACCCAACCAAACTCGCCCTCCAAACGACCCCAGCCAGACTCCAGCTCGCCCGGCCCACCAACCAAGCTAGCCAACAATCATGGCCTCGGACGGCTGGTCCACCATTGCGCCACTAGCGCCCGCCGGCGACTCAAACTCCTTCTCAAACTCCAACAACCACTCCATCCATGCCGACCACGACCCCGGCGCAGACGACGAGCGCCCGCCGCCCTTCAGACCCGAGGAGGTCGACCTCGAGGCGGAGGAGCAGCTCAAGATCGATCAGGGGATCAACTTCGACCGTTTTGACAGAATCGAGGTCGACTGCCGGGGCGCCGACATCAAGCCCGTCGACCGCTTTTCCGATCTAATCTCCAGCGACCTCTTGCTTGCTAACATCGACAAGGCCGGCTACAAAAAGATGACCCCCATCCAGCGCTACACTATTCCAGCTCTGGCACAAGGCTACGATCTCGTCGGCTGCGCCCAAACCGGCTCGGGCAAAACGGCCGCCTTCCTACTGCCCGTCCTCCAAACAATCCTTAACGAACGCGATCTCGACATGCAGTACGGCCAAGAGTGCCAAAAGCCCCATTGCATCATCATTGCTCCAACCAGAGAGTTGGCCAAGCAGACCTATGTTGAGGCCCTCAAGCTCTCGCGCGACTCTGTCGTCAAGTGCCAGTACATCTACGGTGGCATTCAAACGGGCTACCTAAGGGCCCAGATATCAAAGGGCACTCACGTTCTAGTTTCAACGCCCGGACGCTTGAAAGATTTTATCGAGCGAAACTGGATTAGCCTCGAACGAATCAAGTACATTATTCTCGACGAGGGCGACCGTCTGATTGATGACGGTTTTGTCACGGACATGAGGGTCCTATTTAGCCACCCCTCCATGCCGCCCAAGGACCAACGCCAGACCATGTTCTTCAGCGCAACATTTAAGCCGGACGCTCAACAATTGGCAAAGGAATTCATGAAGCCAAATTATCTGTTCATCACTGTCGGCATGGTTGGCGCGGCGAACGAGGATGTTAAGCAGGAGTTCCTTAGAGTTGAGCGACCTGAGAAGAAGCGAGAGCTTAAGAAAATCCTTGTCAACTTGGGATCCGAGGATAGGGTGATCGTCTTCACTCAAACTAAAGCCACTGCCGATATCATTTCCGGCTTTCTTAGCTCGAGCGGGATATCCTGCACGAGCATCCACGGTGATCGGCATCAGTCTCAGCGCGAACAGGCTCTCTCCGAATTTAAACGCGGGACCAAGAAATGTCTCGTTGCGAGCCCTGTTGGCGAACGAGGCCTTGATTTACCCAAAGTGTCCATGGTAATTAACTACGACATGCCCAACGAGTTGGACGAATACATCCACAGAATCGGTAGAACTGGCAGAATCGGAAACGTAGGTAGGGCTATCAGTTTCTTCGATCCAGACCGCGACACTCGACTCATCAATGAGTTGACGAGGGCCCTCAAGCAGGCACAACAACCAGTGCCGGACTTTTTCAGCAACACCAGTTACAATCCGGAATCAAATGACGCTTTTGCCGATAACTCCGAGGATATGGTGGGCGACTCAGGCCAAGCGGAGGTGGAAAGCTGGTAATCTCAGGCATTCATGCTAAAAACATTGAGGAATATTTTCAAAATCCCGACCGTTGGCAAAATCTAAATAAACTGTATTTTCGCTACCGACTCTCTAAGAATCCAAACATACCCTTTTCGGCATGAACGCTAACTCGCATCGAATATGATTACCTAAATTTTGACTGTTCTCCACTGTATTACAGACGCTTTTTTTATCGTCAAATCAGTCGCTCTCAAATGACTGGTTATCAAATCAAGAGCCTTACTCATGCAGACACATGATTCCAATGGGCATGTAACCTAGCCTAAAGTTAAACTAAGTATGATAGATGGCGATCCCGTGCGATTGGATTGATGCTTTGTCGCCTGCTAAGTTCTAGATAGAATGATCTGATCGTTATCTAATCCAACAAGTGGATTTCAGCCCCTTACGAAGCTCGCTAGCCACACGATGTTCATCATTCTGGCGCTTCAGATCGACAATACCGATGCTCTTACAGATCGACCAGATATGGTTATCAGGCTGAGAAAGACTCTCTCTATGCAGCTTTGTGCTCTCGTGGTTTGGAAGCGAACAAGCTAAGTTGTCTCTAGAAATGTTTCGCTCCCAAACATAACAACACAGAATTGACTTCATTTCATTCGGAAGCCGAGGTGAGGGTATCTATTTCAGCTTGTAAATCCCTGCAACAATACTTAGGTGGCACCTTTGAAAGATTGTCGCCTCCAAATTGAATCGAAGTGGCAATCATGCCTCCAATTGCTTCATCCACTCTCGTCTACGAGAGCCAAGATATTGAGAGCCTTCTGGCTTTGAACCCAAAACCAAAACTAAACGCATCTGTCGTGCCAACGATCCACACAAAATTGAACAAAAAGCATTGGAAGCGAAATGTGGATAAGAATCTGAATTCAATACCCAAGGATCTTCTGAATGCAAATTTCGAAGATATAAAGCACACGACATTGAGCGAGCGAGCAGCGTTACGCGAAGCCTCTAGGTGTCTCAGGTGCGCGGATGCTCCCTGCACCAAGAGCTGTCCAACTCAAATAGATGTGAAGTCGTTCATCAGTATGATCGCTAATAAAAACTACTATGGGGCTGCTCGCGTTATACTATCTGACAATCCCTTGGGTCTCACCTGTGGAATGGTTTGTCCGACAAGTGATCTCTGCGTCGGTGGCTGCAACCTCTACGCAAGCGAAGAGGGCCCTATCAACATCGGTGGTCTTCAACAATTTGCCGTGGAGATGTTCAAATTGATGAACTTGCCACAAATTTTATCGCCAGAGATCCAGGAGATTAGATGTACGAGCAGCGAAACTTTGAAAAACCTTCTCAACTCTCCGATTGCCCTTATAGGTTGCGGCCCATCGAGCATAAGTTGTGCAACTTTTCTCGCTCGCCTAGGCTACTCAAACATCCATATTTTTGAAAGAAACCCCTATGGTGGAGGACTGTCTCTCACAGAGATACCTCAGTATCGACTGCCGTATGATGCCGTCGATTTCGAGATTCAATTCATGCAAGATTTGGGCGTTCAAATCCATTACAACACCCCTCTGAGCAAAAAGAACAATCTTACCTTGGCTCACCTTTTAAACGGTCGCAGAGACAATCAAACGTCTAGTCTTATACCCAACGATGGTTTCAGAGCCATATTTGTCGGGTTCGGCAAACCTCAACCTAAGATCGCAAGTATGTTCAAGGACTTAAATCAAACAAATGGTTTCTACACCTCGAAAGATTTCCTGCCGATCGTATCAAGGGCGAGTAAGACCAAATTTGGACTGAATTCAGTTAGACTCAACTCGTCTCGACTATCCTGCTATTCATCAAGCCCCAACAAAGGAGGCTGCAGCAAACTCACCTCCAGTGATCAATGCTGCCGCATCAGTTCCCAGATACCGACGAGTTTAATTGAGTTGCCAAAATTGGACGGTCGTGTGATTGTGCTCGGTTGCGGTGACACAGCTTTTGATTGTGCTACCTCAGCCTTACGGTGTGGAGCTAACAAGGTGTTTATCTGCTTCCGGAGAGGCTTCAGCAATATTCGTGCTGTGCCGGAGGAGATGAGTCTAGCCATAGAGGAAAAATGTGAATTTATACCATTTGTCTCACCAAAAAGGGTTCTTTTGTCTGAGACTGATCCGCGACGTATTGTTGGGGTTGAATTTTACAGAACTGAGCTAAAGGATGATGATGGCGATGAAGTTTTCATTGACGATGATCAGATATTGAGACTGAAAGCAGACTTTGTGATCTCCGCATTTGGATCACAGATTCAAGATACGGATCTCATTGAAGCGTTAAAACCTCTCAGCTTAAACCCAGACACTGGACTGCCGAGTATAGATCCCCAAACCATGATGACATCGATTGCTGGCATTTTCTGCGGCGGCGATCTATCTGGGATAACTGAGACCACAGTTGAGGCAACTAATGATGGAAAGACAGCAGCTTGGAATATCCACAATTATCTGAAACAACAGCTGGCCACCTCTGGCTTTGATAGTGCAGAGCCGGATGTAATTAGGTTCTACAGTATAAACCGATTGCCGCTGATGTTTACGCCGGTCGATAATGTTGACATCAGCATTGAAGTTTGCGGAATCAAGTTTGAGAATCCGTTCGGACTTGCTAGTGCGCCGCCAACAACCAGCTCTGCCATGATTAGGAGAGCCTTCGATGCTGGTTGGGCTTTCGCCGTGACCAAGACCTTCGCATTGGACAAAGACAACGTAACGAACGTATCGCCACGAATTGTGCGTGGAACAACTTCCGGCCACATTTATGGTCCTGGCCAAGGTAGTTTCTTGAACATTGAGTTGATAAGCGAAAAGTCTTGCTTATATTGGCTCACAAGTATCCGCGAATTGAAGAAAGTTCATCCACGAAAGGTTCTCATCGCAAGTATAATGTGTGCCTACATCGAGGACGATTGGAAGACCCTAGCTAAGAGAGCCCAAGATGCTGGCGCAGACGCCTTAGAGTTGAACTTATCATGCCCACATGGTATGGGCGAAAAGGGTATGGGTCTGGCGTGCGGCCAGAAGCCAGAGCTTGTCCGAGATATCTGTGCTTGGGTCAAGGAGGTCGCCAGGATCCCATTTTTTGCCAAGCTAACGCCGAACGTGACCGACATTGTGGCCATTGCGCAAGCCGCTCATGATGGGGGAGCCAGCGGGGTAACCGCGATCAATACAGTCTCAGGCTTGATGACAATTAGCCCGGATGGTAAACCTTGGCCGGCCGTTGGCAAGGAGGCCCGAACGACCTATGGAGGAGTCTCGGGCAACGCTATCAGGCCCTTGGCGCTGAAAGGAGTTGCCTCCATAGCGAAAGCTTTGCCTAATTTTCCTATTCTTGCAACGGGTGGAATAGACTCTGCTGAGACAGCGCTACAGTTCATCCTGGCAGGCGCCAGTTGTGTTCAGATTTGCTCGGCTGTTCAGAACCAGGACTTTTCAATAGTTAGCGACTACATTAGTGGTCTCAAGGCGCTATTATATTTGCGATCCTCGTTGCAGGCCGACCGGTGGAATGGGCAGACATTCAAGTTTCTGCCAAAGCTTCAACGAGGGAAGACGGTGATTCCTACGGACGAGCTCAAGCCTATCATCAACAGTCTATCGGAAGACTCTCAACTCCCGTTTTTTGGCCATTATAAGGAACAGCGCGAATTGCTTACATCACAAGCAAAGAGACAACAGATTATCGTTGCAGAAAGTGGGATTTCTAACTCAAATGTCTCTTCCAGGAAGACGAGCTCAGTAGTCCAGATCTCTCAGACAAGCGAGGACATCAACATGGTGGACAAATCAAGGGGTGGGATTCTAAAACTCGCGCATCTCGTTGGTGAATCGATCTCCAAGATTGGACCGTATGGAAATCTCGACAATAAGCAACAAGTCGTGGCACTGATTGATCATGACATCTGTGTCAACTGTGGCAAATGCTACATGACCTGCAATGACTCCGGCTACCAGGCTATCAGTTTTGATTCTAAAACTCATCTGCCGAAGGTTAATGACGCCGATTGCACTGGATGCACTCTATGCGTTTCCGTATGCCCTATCATCGACTGTATCACTATGGTCGAACGGAAGGAACCGTACAACCCCAAGAGAGTGACCGACATCATAGATGGCTGATTTTCAGCGAGTGTGTTTGTGTGAATTTATATGATCCATGGATCTAGAGTTCAAATGAACAACTCGCTCAACTCGATTGATCAGCCAAGAAACCAATTCTCTGCTACTGTTCGAGTCGTCATTATATTCAGACAAAAGTTCTTAATGCATCGTCATGTCTAGGGTCTTGGATGCAGCAAGTAGGTAAGGATTTTTTGTCGCGACAAAGTCTATGGCCATGTTGAGCGCCTGATCATAGTGCTTGTCCTCAACCTTGCGTATCGCAGCATCCAATAGCTTGTGGAATAAGAGCCTACTCGCCTGAACGCCTGGCGGTTTGTTACGGATCGAATCTACGATTTCGGCCGCAACTTCCGGCCTCTTTGTGATAACCAGATCGATCATCTTCTTGCATAACGATTTCGCCCTGCTTGGGCAAACAGTTTGTAGTATTTCTTCATCCGAACTACCAATAGAGTCTACCTCTGAGACGATTGGCTCACCATCAATAGACAACTTTGGATTGAAAGTGGCTTCTTTGGATTTACGATGCATATAACGAAGCAAGAAGTTGACTTTATTTGGCTTGCTATTTTGGAAAGGGACATGATCATTGTCGCTAAGAAAGAGACTTCTCCGTCCAGGTAGCGACTCAGACCTACCAATGATGGACCTACTAGAGTGTCTCTCTAGCTCTTGTTGTGGGTCTGCGCTGTCAGCCTCGCTAGTTACTACCACAAGGAATAGTAACAGCGCCCAGAGAGACTTTTCTGAAAACATGAGTATATGGGGTCTTCTTTACCTTGGAAAGAAAACTCCACCGCACCAGATTGATGAGTGACAAGGAAGGCCAAAATTTGACATCATGAGACCGATGGATCACTGGTTATTTTTGGCCATAGTAGGCCGATGGCAAGCCACTCGCATAGTGAGAGCATGAACTTACAACTTGGGCACAAGATTGCTCTCGTGTATGACAAGGCCGGCTGAAATATCTTTCAAACTAGGACATCCTGATAGTCTCATGGTTAACTCTAGCTCATCCCTGAGCAAAGCCATAACATCACGAACACCCTTAGCTCCCGCACAAGCCAAACCCCAAAGAACGGGCCTGCCAACGAATACCATTGTTGCCCCAAGGGCGAGACATTTGAAAGCATCAGTGCCTGTTCGTATACCGCCATCCACGAAAATTGGGCACCTTCCGTTCACTGCGCGAGTTATCATACCTAAAACTTCAATCTATGATTTGGCATTAGATTCTTGTGATGGAGAAGAGGATTAGATTGTACGGCTCTGATGCCGGCACAAAACTTACAGTTGCTGGCACACCATCTAGTTGACGTCCACCATGATTTGAAACAATTATCCCGCTAGCTCCATGTCCTAAGGCTAACAGACTGTCTTCAGGAGTCAATATTCCCTTCACTATGACAGGCAGTCGACTCACCTTACACAACCAAGTGAGGTCTGACCATTTGATGGACGCGTCGACATATTCAACGTTTTGTAAACTCCTGTCAGAGTCTTGCTTAAAATTAGCCAAAGATTTGGCTGCCACCTTGAAACTGTTGCGAACATCTCGACGTCTAGTTCCAAATTTAGGTGCATCCACAGTGAAAACTATGGCTTTGAATCCAGAATTTTCCGCTCTTCTTATCATCTGCAAAGACTGATCACGATCGGTAAACAAGTACAACTGGAACCATTTGACTAATTTCGGATATTTGTTCGCTAGCTCCTCCATCGAAACGGTGGCCAAAGTGCTCAGTATCATGATAGAACCGATGCTGCTTATCCCTTCTGCTGTACCTAGCTCTCCATCAGGATGAGCGAGCTACATGGTTGATCAATATCAGGTTTGAAATCTATAACGCACCGATGAGGTGTTCACCCTTACCTTATGCATAGCGCTTGGGCTTGCGCCAATCGGACAGGAAACAGCGTCACCGAATACCTCCAAATTCATATTGATCGACGAGACATCCCTTAGGAAGCGGGGCATTATTTTCCACTTTTTGAACGATTCCCTATTTGCTTTCAGGGTGACCTCCTCATCGGCTCCGCTCCTGTAGTAATCCAAAGCTGCTTTAGGCAGCTTTTTGAAGGCTTCCTCCTCGTAATCATCGACACAGACGAACTTCATGGTTGATAGATGCAACTTGCCTCTTCGAATATTAAAAAACGAACATTGATCGCCGACTAATTCGAATGAACGGATGATTCAGAGGCAATACTCCAAACAAACTCCTATCAGGCGCTAGATCAGCACTGAGCTATACCCATAGATCGAGTTACTGTGTAGGTTATAGTGAATAGCGTGTTTTTAGTTTACTATTAGATAAACCATCTTGACGCTTGCCGAACCTTTTTCAGTATTTCCAGCCTGACGAGATCTTATGATCCTTCAACTCGCCTTCAAATGAATAAGTATTCACTTAACTTTTGCATTAGGTTTTGATCGAATTGGAGCTAGATGACAGTGATCTAACATCGAGCCAATTGGGCAAAAAGTCTCATCAAAATCATCCCTATGTTTTAGCATCTCCATCGATCCCATTTCATCTCTAGATAATTCGGGGGAGGGCTATTTCGTCTCAAGAGGCTTATAGTAAACCTTAACAGAAACGCGTCAGCACAATTCTACATAGATCGCTGTCATCAGAATCAGGTCACTAATTCATGGAGTGGGACTTTGAAAGAGCATCCTTGCACCAAAGTCCACTTATCGTGAGCTCATTCTCGATTACCAGTGGATGTTTCCATACCAGATGAAGTATCGAGTGGCGAAGTGCCAGGTTGTTTGTATCGAGATCGTGTTTGGATGTTCAAACGAGGGAAGATGAACAATCTAAGCACCAGTGTCGAGATTTGAGTGTCGGGATTATGTCTCGTGATATCAGAGAACTAGTATAAGATCAAGTGAGCTGAAAAGAGTGCTCTCAAAGATAGTGATGCCGGGCAGAAACTAATATCCAGCTGCATTCGCACTGGTAATGAAGTCGTTGATAGGTACACACAACGCACAAGTGTTACTCGGGCCTGATATCTATGATCTTTGAGGCGCAAACTGAAGCTAGGCTGGGAAGCTTCCGCTTCGCAATCTTTGAACCGTCTCACCTTGGTTGGGCTAAACCGATTTTTTAGCGCCTCTGCAGATTATGTTCCGAACGAGCAGTGTTCCGACGAACGTCCGATAGTTTTATGCTATTCGGAGCATTAGACAGTGATTCTCCGTTCACCTATGGTTTCTAGTCTACATTGTAAGAATCAGAGCTCCACTTGGAAACCAGCTCGGGAAGCTAGGTGCGAATCAAATTGCTTCCACATCAGTTCCGTAACACGACGTATATTTATTAACCACCGGAGATCAGAACAAATGCGTTACGATAAACCGTTCATTAAATTGCAATGGCTAACTGAACAAAATGGTTTGTATGCTAATCCGAATAAAAATTTCTGGCTTCAGAGTGCCTCATCTAGTAGAAACTAAAGCGAGGCAACACACCATTTGGCTAAAGCTTCGTGTTTAATGATCGACTCTGATGACTTTGGTGATTTAGACGCTCTCGACATCCATGGAGTTGCCACAACAATCGTCGAGCTCACCCTTGTAATCGATATAATGCTTATCAGTTTCGTGCAATCTTAGATTCACCATCGTGGTCGTATGCGGCAGAAGCTTACTTATTTTGTTCCACATATAGATGGCAATGTTTTCTGCAGTGGCCACAATACCGGCACTCACGAAGTATTCCAAGTCTTGATCGATGCGTCGATGGTCCATCGGTTCGATGACCATCGCCATGATGTCTCTCAATTCCATGAGATTGATGACCATGCCAGTTGTTCTATCGACCGGACCTTTGACGGTAACTTCAACCTTGTAGTTGTGGCCGTGACCATTTGGGTTGTTACATTTGCCGAAAAGAGTTCTATTTGTTTCATCATCCAGGCTTGGATTGAACACCCTGTGACCCGCGCAAAACGTCTCGCACCGCGTCAAGTAGGCTATTGGAGTATCCTTCTTTTTCGGTAGAATGGGATGATCTGAGGTGGTGGATCCGATAGAGGAGTTTGGTGAATCCATGGTTATGTTGTTTCTGACTAAGAGGTTCACTTTGACATGAATAAAATGCTTTGGCACGTGCTAATACTGCTGTTATTTTACGAGCTTGCACAAATTATCTACCAGAGGTTGTTCGTGGACTTTGCCCTCTACAAGAATGGACTAGGTTACGGTTTTAGCCGACTTGAGTAATACTCTATCTCATAATCTCTACAACTATCGAGCTCTAACCTTCAGAGATCGAGAAACTTTGCTGACTAAGATACCACTGCCTATGCTTGTTATAATATCAGATAACTAGGGCATGCAATAAATGTGTTGGTGAATGCTGACATCTAGCCTATCGTAAGGACTGATAGACATCGATACCGGTTATTTGAAGGTGCTAATGAGGTATTGGTGCGATGGAGACGAAACTTCTCGTGACCGATTCAAAATAAGCGTGCAAATTAAAGGGCCGCTATTGCACTGCTGAGATTATATTTTACCAGCGTAAGTTTTGACCCCCCGACTGCGCGAAATGAATCCCAACTCGGGCATGCCTTCGATAAATGTCGAAATTCGCGAAGTCTTATCGATAAACTGAGGGTCATCTCGACGAAAAGTATTCTCACACCTTTTACTTGAACCAGCTAGTGGATCAGCAGTTAGATTGCTAACATTTAGATTCTACCGGCCGGTTAGTATTGTTGCAAAGGAGATCCTAAGCGAACGTTACCTCATAGTTCACTGTCAGGCCCAAGAACTTCATCGAATCGACCAGCCAGCAGGTATTTGGCTTCGGTCGGTGATAGCAAGTCGCGTTCCAGAAACCAATTTTATTTTTGTCAACCCAACTGTTATATCGACCAAAAGTGATATTTTCGCTATCTACGCCAATGTATTCTCAAATCGTCTTTCATTATTAAATCTTCCACCACTGCTCATACCATCATGACATGGACAAATCACCCACGATTTGTTTTGGAGATTTGCCAATATACATCAAAATTGCAGCCGCAACAGCCTCAGCAAGCACTAAATCGGTCAACACTATCGCTTGCCGGCTTGATTGACCAATATCGTCCACAGGACTGTCGGTCAGACATCCCGTGTTCCACCAAAAGTTTTGGTTTTCTTAATCCTTGGACGACATATTGCCGACATCATCGCTACCTCTTGGCAATCAATAGCATTGGATTCACCTTTCACAATTACTACCACGAGCTCACCTAGGATTAATTATAATGAGTTCTATCAATAACAATTTGCCAGCCCAGGGAATGATTACGCCATCTGTTGAGTTCAATAATTCTCGAACTGGCGTAGTTCCAATGGTCAACATGTCTAGGCCTCAGAGATCGGACCACGATGGAAGTTCATCCACCAGTAGAGGTCGTAGGTTCAGTAGGGGAAGAGGCAAGAGAGTCGGTTCGCTTGGTCATCATGGTAGAAACATGGACGAAGAACTTTCGCATGCTGACAGCGAAAGTAAATCGGAGACTACAAGACCCGGGCCATCTGACATGCAAACGACGCTCCAGTCTGATGGTAGGCTGTTTGCTCGTGTCGCTAATCATAGAGGCGCCAATTCGAGAGGTGGAGGAGGAAAGCACCGTCAACGTCAACAAACTAGCCAGCTCATAGGAGGAATGACCGATCTTGCTGGATTGGACATGGGCTTAGATGACACCATCGCTTCAATCGGGTCAACCGGCGGCTCAGTTGAAGCAAACAAAGGTCGCTATTCTATCCCGACTAGAAAGGTCAATCTAACTCACCTCCTCAACTATAAATTTGAGAACAGACAAAGAGATAGCAGACATCACTTTCGTTCTAGTGAGAGCACAAGAGATCGAGGATCCCAATTCAGGAACCCGGGAACGGCACACAAATTTAGCAAGCAACAATTCCTGCAGGCGAATTGCCAATTCGTCGTTCTAGAAGGCCACGACTACTCGATTCATCGAGCTAATGCAGACTGGCCTGTTGATTGGGACTGCGTGGAAGAAGTTAGATTCAAGCAGTGTGCGAGTACAGAAACTACGTGCCCAGTGTGTCTTGAGCCACCGGTGGCTGCCAAAGTAACTCGGTGTGGTCATATCTATTGTTGGACTTGTATGTTGCACTACTTATCCCTAAGTGATGAGACTTGTCGCCAATGCCCCATATGCTTCGAACCTGTTTACAAAAACGACCTTCGTAGCGTTATCTCTTATTCGTTCGTGAATCATTTAGTTGATGAAGAGATAGTGATGAGACTTATGATGAGGAAGAAAGGTTGTGTCGAAGTTGAACCGTATAGGATTGGACCAACTGGTATGGTTGAAACTACAGACTGTGACCAATACGGTTCTCAGGCAAATTTAGTCATTGTTGATTCGGACACTGTCATTGAAAACATAGTCGAGCGAGAGAAAAGTCAACTGTTGGCCAAGTTAGCTTCGGATCAGGCCGAACCTGAGGTATGTTTCATCGATCAAGCTTTGAGTGAGATTGAAACGAGACTAGGAAAGCTTCGTCTTAGAGGTTCATCAACGAAACCACAAGCTTGTGCACTGGAATTCAATCATCAAACAAATATCGGGTCCAAGAATTCCTGCGATGTCGAGCCATCAAAAAGCTATTTGTTCTACCAGAGCTCCGATGGGCAGCATATATATTTGAATCCTTTTAGTACCCGGATACTTTGTCATGAATATGGAGGTCTAGAAAATTGTCCACATGAGATCAAGGCGAAGATTTTACAAATTGATTGGTTATCGATGAGTGAGGCGTGGCGGAAAAGATTCAAATATCTAGAGCACCTACCCTTAACCTGTGAATTCAGACTTATTGAATTAGATTTCCGTGATTCGAACTTAATCTCAGTAGAGACTTATGGATTATTTGATGACAAGATCAAACAGCGCGAACAAGAGCGCGAACGACGTCGTAAGGAAGAACGCAAGAGGGAAAAAATAATACAAGTTGAACAAAACCGAAAGATTTACGGCATCCAGCCATCCCTCAAGATAAACCTTGATAATATGGATCAGTTTCCGTCCGTTTCTGATGAGCGCTATCTAGGACTGTCGCAACCCAGAAATCAGTTGAGCGCTATTGAGGACTCATCCTCGGAGGACGAGAGGCCTGAACGAGGTGAGTCAGTTGGAATCAGTTCTAATATGGCAGACAAGCAGACACAGCCTGACTCAAATAGAGTTGAGAGTGAACTTGTGTCGGATAAGACCTCAACAGTAACATTATCATTCAAAGATATACAGTTAGAGGAGGCCGCAAAAGCCGCTAACTCCGCAGCTAAAGTAAAGTCGATAGGTGCCTGGTCTGCTAAGAAGTCTGCAGCTTCATCTAATCCGCAATCATCGTTTGCTCAATTATTAGTTGATGCCAAGGCAAGTCAAAAGGAGTGGACCCGCAGCACCGTCAGCTCCATCTCAGGAGGTAAGAGTGCGTCAACCACTCAGGCGGGCTCTAGTCACTGGCCAACGCTTCAGTCGGACTACGATGAAGGGGAGGAGGAACTCAGAGCGCCCCCTTGTCAATTCACTATAAGTGATTTTATAGACATGAATATCATATCAAATGTTGGCAAGAAGAAAGTTAAATCCAAGAATTCAAATAAGAAAGGATAATAGCTCATTGCAGCCTTCTCCCTGTAATAAACTGGGTGATATCAACTTGAAAGCTACGGATAGATAAGCAAACAGACATTTATTGCTCAACTCCGTATCCGACCTGAACGTTGGATGTTAAATTGCGCGTGCTATCTGAGCCACCTCAAAGTTAGAAGCTTGAGACCTCCATCAGGGACTAAGTTTACGGCACTGACGCCTTGAGGCTGAACAATGAATGTTAACAAGATGTATGAGGACACTTATTCTAACGAATAAGCAGCGCTGAATACCAATAAATCATCGCTACGTTGTGTCAAACAAACCGAGAGTATTAACTGAAGGACCCAATTCTATGAGACCAAACTCCGAGTACTCTTTGAATTTTCAGTTGGCGGGCCATCAAATCCAGAGGCTCGTTGATCATGATCAGAACGTGAGTTTTGATTTGAATTCATTCTAGTTTGAAAGTCTTTGATCAGTTCTAGAACGGAAACGTTTGACGACTCGATGAAGGCTGAGCACCTCTCAATCTCAATGTGATTCTTGCACGAGAAGCCAAGAGCAGGTACATGTCTATTCTCTTGACTGAATTACTGGATGGAGCCCTGACAAAGCGCGATAACCTCTCCCGAATTCGGGTGGCCATCTCATAAAAAGTAGTGATAATCGCTGTCTTCCCACTAAAAGTGGAGTGGTTACCCTTTGAGTCATGCCTCTGTTCTTGGTGTCTCGAGCCGGACCGAGCTAAGAACAATACGTTTTTGAATTATTCAATTTACGCAGCCACTTTTCGGATCGACAGTAATGTCTATCTATCCTTACTTGCCTCGTTGAGCACATGAAACGAGCGCCAGGCCAGTTGCTAGAATGATAAGGCTGAGAGGGAAGGGAACAATTATGTACTGGGCGGGACTTGTTTCTCGATGAAGGTTGCGCTCTAGGACTAGCCAGCTAGTCGAGTAGGCTGACTGGTTGATGGACTCGGAAAAACTTGGCAAGTAAGGCGCTCCGTTTACCTGACTGTAGTCTCATGCTGTGCAGCATTTGCGGCACGAGCTTAATCTCGCCCGCCAAGCTAATGTTTGTGTAACGGAACACAATTCTCAAAGGCTATGATACATTCAATGGGCGGAATGGAAGTACAGCCGAGATATGCAGTTGTCGAATCTGCTTGATGAGCAACAGGTACACACTTTTCTCAAAGGCTCAGCAGGAGTCATTCGCACGAATAGCTGCTTTGTCTTGTTTCCGGCCAACGACATGAGCCTCAACAACCCAGAAAAGCCTTTCTGGATTAACCAACTGATTGGGCAGTATGATATCGAATTCAGTTTCGTCTTCACAAATTCAGCCTAAACTTTGCCAAAGGCCAATAGTCAACCTGCCATGAAGTCAAGTTATCTCGAGTTAGCCGAACATGTAGCCGCTTGAAGATTGTCCGATTGAGCCGACGGTGGACTTAGGTGAAAGTGTTGGTAGCTGAGGCTTTGCTGTTCGACTGTGGGTTTAAAGAAAAAATCATGCGCGACAAACATAAAGTTCACCATGAATTCTATCAAATATCAAACAATTCCAAGCCGGAGTAAACAAATTTTGGGGGTGACAAACTCAGGAAAATCCACCTCTTCAAGAATGGAAGCCCTGTTAGTCTTCACCATTATCCTCTTGACCACGAACGACTTTTTTAATAGATCAGAAGCAATCAGGAAGAGTTCAGTGAATAGATTGACACCATTAAGTCCCAACCAAAGACTACTAGGTCTCGCAAAAGTTCCATCCGTTCGAGGCAAATCAAAGTCAGACTTCCAACTGGCGAGCAGTAGCTCGACGAACTCCGTCTCTGGTTATGATGGGAGCTTCATTGCCCAAGAGCATATGGACATGACCCATTTAGAGAGATTGACGGAGTTCCAATCGCCACACCTACTGTATCCGGTGAAGGGTCCCTTCAATACAAGTAAACTAATGCGATCAGATTGGACTCCTTCGCCAAAATTTAAGTTGCAATCTAAGGGACGTAAAAACCAGTTCACTAGATCTACTTCCGGCGGTGAGCATCCACCTCAGCCGCTATCGCAGCAGAGTAGAGAGGGTAGCTTGAAGTGTGCTCTAATATTACAGAGAACATACGTGAAGAAGCTACCTGGAAGTAACCAAAACGAAGATTATGATGATTCACAGGAAGGTGGCCCAATGGTGCGACAAACAGGAAAACAGGAGCGCATTTGCATAACCTATGCTGATGTAAACAAGGCGATCGCGGAGGCGAAACAGCGGCGTGGATTCACCTCGATAGCCCAGCAGGAGGTCAACAGCATTGAGCCGAGTCCACCAGTCATTGCGGAGCTTGGCGAGCTAAACCAAGAGGTGACCAGGCTGTTGGCTAGAAAGTTTGACTTATCGGCGGATGAAATTTTAAATGGCCTTCCGCTTATAAACATGTCTCGCACCGACTTTTGGCCAATATGCCCGCTTATGGTAAAACCAGTACGATGCGATCCAACTGGTAGATTCCGCTCCTTCACAGGCCACTGCAACAATCTGAAGCATCCTGCATGGGGAGCCGCGCAAACCCCCTTCGTACGTTTCCTCGCTCCTAGGCACCCGGACGGAATCCAAGCCGAGCGAACCTCAGTTGTGGATGGCTCCTCGTTGCCTTCACCTAGGCTGGTCACTTCCATTGTGCACCGAGACCATGACCAGCCATCCAGTGAACTCTCGTTGCTAATCATGGTCTGGGGTCAGATTGTTGATCACGATGTTGCTTTGGCAGCGCCCCCAAGGGGTAAGTTGGAGAGAGAGAGAAGAAACTAGTGGAGAGAATCGCGTTCTCTTGCTTACTCAAATCATCTTAAACTGGACGAGCTTGAGCTAGCTAAGATCCTGTGTTCCAAAGCGACGACTTGATGGTCAAAGCGCGAGCTGCGATTTATGATTGATCTCTGGCGTGACCATCAAGGAACGGCTCTTGTTTATTCTAAGTAAGCGAGTCTCATTCTCAACCTCACTTTCACCTTAAGATGCTTTCACCTGTGCAATGGGCCGAGCCATGCAAATGGTGGGATTTCAATTCGTGAGATCGGACCAGCCATGGTTGCACCCTTGCGTAATCTGGCTAGCAATTGATCGGCATGCATAGTCTGTGTCAGCTGAATGCATTCGTAATATGGCAACGCCAGCTTACTTGACTTTGAATAATCGGCAGGTCAGCTCAACCGAGCCAGTCAGGTGGCGGGATTGTCTGTCCTGTGACTCTAAAACACTGGACAATCCAGAGTATTGAGTCGTGATAGTGTGGCAGCCTGTTTGAATATCCTTTTGAACCAGCTCTCCACGCTTTAGGACCAAGACTAACTCAACCCCCTATCTTGACTTCTAATATAACTGGAACTGATCAAATATAGACGAGCGCGGCATGGATTTCAACTGCTGCAAGCGACAACATCCAAACTGTAAGCCCATCCAAATCCCTGACAACGATCCACTTTACAGCCAATACAATCAAAAGTGCATGGACTTCAAGCGATCTCTTGCAGGCCTTAGACCTAATTGTGCTCTCGGGCCGAGGGTGCATATTAATACCATCACTGCTACCATTGACGCAAACACAATTTATGGCTCAACCAAGGCCGTGGCTGACCAATTGCGCACATTCTCAGGTGGACTCCTGAAAGTCCAGGATGTGTTCAAGAATCTCAACTTGAAACCTTTGCTGCCCCAACAGGTTGATAAGCCTGATCTCGATTGTTTTGCGCGGCCAAAGAATACTTTCTGCTTTCTAGGCGGCGACGAGAGAGTTAATGAGCAGCCTACACTCACCGTCTTGCACACCATCTACGTGAGAGACCACAACCGGGTTGCGAAGAAACTGGCCTCCATCAATCCGCATTGGGATGATGACAGGATCTATCATGAGACCAGGCACATTCAGGCAGCCATTGTGCAGAATATTCTGGTCAACGAGTACCTCCCCCTTCTAATTGGTTCAGAATTGATGAATGTCTTCAACTTAACAGCGGCGCCCGACGGAACCTATTTCAATGGTTATGATCCGACTGTGACGCCTTCAATCTCGCAAGGCTTCTCAACTGCTGCCTTCCGCCAAGGGCACACCTTTATTCAAGGCAGTATTAGACTCCATAATCCTATGAATCACAATTATCTGGGCTCAGAGATGCTGCGCACACTCTTTAAGCGCCCATTTCACTACTATAAGCCTGGTAGATTGGACCAGGTGCTGGCCGGTTTGGTCAATACGCCTGCTCAGGTTTATGACCCGTTCATTACGGAAGAGATCTCAGGGCATTTGTTTCAGGAGCCTGGCCAAGCCTTTGGTATGGACTTGCCGGCCATCAACTTGGCACGTGGGCGAGAACAGGGAACACCAGGTTATAATGCCTATAGACATTGGTGTGGGCTACCGAAAGCCGAGACCTTTGAGGACCTCCAGCCGTATCTGAACAATAGGACGGCTTTCATGTACTCTAAGCTATTCAAGCACGTCGATGATATAGATCTCTGGTCTGGAGGGATTTCGGAGCGTCGAATGCCGGGCGCACAAATTGGCCCCACTTTTGCGTGTATAATTGCAAGACAGTTTGCGAACATAAAGCGCGGCGACAGGTTTTGGTTTGAGAACGCGGGATTTCCATCGTCATTCACCCTGGATCAGTTAAGGGAAATCAAGAAAATGACTCAAGCTAGGGCTATCTGCTACAACTCCGACAATTTGCTCACGATTCAACGCAATGTGCTCAAACTGCCACATCCCGTTTACAATCCGCGCGTTAGATGTACAGATATACCTGATCTTGACTTGAGTTTTTGGCGCGAGGACCCCGCAACCCCTGGTTCCTTTTATACATCTGACAGCGAACTATAAAACTTGATAGCTGACGAGAGATGTCGAACCTCAAGATATCATCTTAACTGAAATAATGGAGGATTCTCACTTTGAGATGGGTGTTAATCTTCTTTTACTCTGGGTGGCGATTTACATCTGTGCCCTTCATACCTATTTTGAATAGTCGCTCAGACGGAACAGAGTCCTGTCATAATGTTCAGCCGAAATTTTTCTACCCGCAAAAAACCTCCCGTCTAAGGCTCTTCTGGCGCGTTGACTTCCAGCTTCATCACCATATTTCACAAATATTTTAACCTGGTCAACGCTCTTCGCCGACTCTGGCGTTGAATTTTGCTGGTGCCTCTTTTCAACATATATCAAAACCTGTGAAACAGCACCATGTTTGCTGCACTCCTCGTATACATCAAGCTGTAAACTCTCATCAATTTCCTCGTCTAAGCTTACCATATTTCTCAACACCAATATATTTGAAACGTTCTCACTCGGATCCACTTCCAAGACACCCGATCTTACTCTGGACTGATTGTCTTTTTGAGGCGGAATTTCATCATGCTTATGTTCATCTTCGCTCAGTTTCTCGCTATCTCTCTCCTGCTCTTTGTTGGCCCTTTCAAGTTGTGCTTGGATGTCCTCTTCTGAATTATGATTCGTGGCACCTGCTGCTTGCGTACTCTCTGAGTCTAGGGTGCCGTAGGTTGATAAGCAATCAGCTGGTGTTGTGGCGCGACAAGCGTGTAAAATTTGTCCGCCGAGATCAAGATTGTCCATAGTTAATGCTTCAGTTGCAGCAGCTTCAGTTTCGAATTCTATAAAACCATAACCACGATGCTGTGGTTTGTCTACATTTGGAGTCATGGCTAGTTTACATGTTCTAACCCTACCGAAAGGATCGAATATATTTGCAAGCTCTGGCTCAAAAAGGTCGGGATGCACATTCGAAACGTAGATTCTGTTCTTCTCTTTGCATTCTTCTTGAATCTGTTGGATGATTGGGGCCGCCTGGGGCATATTGGAGGGTCTACCAACCTTAATTTGTCTTCCTCCGAGTTGAATTCCATTCATGTGCTCTAGTGCGAGCTGAGCGGCCTCGGGTAGCTCATACTCTACAAACGCGAACCCTTTATGCTTCAACGTTACCTGATCCCATGACATATTGATAGATTTGATGGCCCCAAACGGAGCGAAGGCAGCTTTAATCGTCTCCTCTCTCAGTTCGAAACTGATACTACCAACGTAAACTCTGCACATCAGTACCAAAGCCTGATGCCTTTGGAGGAGTTTTTGTTGTTGTTGCTGGCTGGTTAGCACTTGCTTCAGGACGATGCTTTTCATACTTTGTTCCATTGCATACTTTTTAGCTCGACTGAGCATTTCTTGTTGTTCAGAAGTTGGTGTTGCAAGATTCGCTAGAATCGAATTGAGTCTCAAAGCGCCGGGCCCCAGCAGGAGGATACCTGTCTGGGCGGCCGAGCTTACTTTCGACATTGTTTCCAGAATTCAGTCGAACTAGCTTGAGAAACCAAAAACAAATGCAAGTGTCAGGTGAAGATCGAGAGCAGCATTTTCAGTGTCGAGTTATTTTCCGCGAAATTAACGATGTGAGGCTATTGTTGAGTGACACTTTATCCTGATCGTTTCTCCTGATTTCTTCATTAACCCTTGGCTAAATTGGATGATGATACAAAATGTTTTCAGGCAGGACAAACCTGAGCAACTCCATTCTAAATCTTCGAAGAATGATTTTGCGCGAAAACAACAAAGTATTATAAACGCAATCATGAACCTGCCACTCACGTGCTTCAAACCAAAGTTAAGAGTTCAAACATCGAATACATTTGATCAATTCACACGAGAGTGTTCCTTGACCTCAAAGGTCGATATTTTTCCGCTCCCCAAAATGAAGATCTAATCTTTAATCCAGAATCTGATGATTGGATTTATACGATTGAGATCAGCTTCAGTTTCAAAATTCGAAGATGGATAATATTAGAATAAAAGAGGATGCTGACTATCCAATTAACAATTCCACGGCAAATCATTTGAAACGAACTGAGAAGAGATTGGATGCATTGCGGTTTAGGATCAGGGATAAGTCAGATCGGGCCACAGTCGACCAAGTTCTTGATCCAAGGACTATAAGGATACTATCCAAGTTGATAAATCAGGGTCACATATCAGAAATACATGGTTGCGTGTCCACTGGAAAGGAAGCAAATGTATATCAGGCCACAACCGCAGATGGCGAGGATCGAGTCATAAAAGTCTACAAGACCTCAATATTGATCTTCAAGGATCGTGATAAATACGTCCAGGGAGAATTCAGATTTAGGCGAGGTTATTGTCGAAGTAATCCTAGGAAGTTGGTTCAAACATGGGCAGAGAAGGAGATGCGAAATCTCTCGAGAATCCATCAAGCTGGAATTCCGTGTCCAAAGCCGTATGTGTTGAAAAGCCACATTTTGGTAATGGATATGATCGGCCGTGATGGACTACCGGCTCCCTTATTAAAGAATGCCAATATTCAGGATAGAGATAAGTATTGTTCGATTTATTATAAGTTGATTGTTTACATGCGTAGATTGTTCCAAGATTGTCGATTAGTCCACGCGGATTTGAGTGAGTTCAATCTCATTCTAATGGATGACGAAATTTACATTATCGACGTATCCCAATCAGTTGAGCAAGAGCATGTTATGGCCCTGGAGTTTTTGCGCAAAGATTGCATAAATGTTAATGAATATTTTAGGAAGAAAGAAGTAGCGACTCTAACAACCCGCGAGTTGTTTGACTTCATCACAGATCCGACCATTAATAATGAGAATATCGATGAATGCCTCACAAGGTTGAACGAGATTGCTTCAAAAAGAACGATGGACGTGTTGACAGAGCAAGAAAAGTTGGATGACGAGGTTTTCAAGAGTGCTTACATCCCGCAGCGACTGGACGATGTGATAGACTATGAGAAGGATGTTCGACTCGCAAAGCAGGGCAAAGTCGACAACCTGATACTCTACCAGACTCTTACAGGTATGAGAGACGATTTGAGCGGTCCGAGGCTGAAGCCGCGTATACTCGATGATGAAAATGTGAATGTTGGTGAGAAGAGCTGCGCTCGGATGGTTGGCATGTTGGAAGGAATCCGAAAGTTGAAGCTCAACGGCGGCGAGGAAGTTGGTAGTGATGAGACATCAAACTCAGGGGGTCAAGAAGACGAGACGGGGAGTTCAACATCTAGCAGCGGATCATCGAATTGCAATTCAGACAATGATAATCAAGCTGTGGAGCAGAGTAGAAGGGCTGCTGCAATCGGAAGTGCCAGGGACAAGAACGAAGACTCGGAAGCAAAGCGGGCGCGCAAGAAAGCGCTGAAAGAGGCAGCTAGACAGAAACGGACCACAAGCAAAGTCCCAAAGCACGTGAAAAAACGAAGAGAGCGGCTAGCCAAAAGCAATAAATAATCTTGATGGCCGGATTTTGTTCAAATGAGCCAGATTTGTCAGGTCGATTGCTTGTTCTAGCCAGATACGTCAAAGTTTGGTGGGCACTTGATTGATCGCCCGATCTAACAGTCGCGCTCGCTGCTCAAGACAAGCTTGCAGCTAGTTGGCCAGAGAGAGAGAAATTGAGGCAACGAGCAAGTAGGCTAAGTAATTAGCCTAATTTCATCTATTTAGCATCCTGATGTTGTTGTCATCGTGCAAATTGAACGCATTTGCTTAACTAGATTGAAATATCTCTTGCGTTAGAGTGCGGAAATTAGTAGTTTGTTTTATAGTCCAACCAATCGAGCTTAGTTGTCCTCTATCACGTTTGAGCAGTTTGTTATTGTAGCAGAGAATAGAGCGGCGGACCACTTCGGACATTGGTCGGTATTGAACGGGCAGGGAGTTCAAATTTCCTCTTCAGTTCGAGCAAATCGGATGCGACAACCACAGTAGGCGTATGAAATTACATCCAAGTTGCAGTTCAAGCCGAAGGCCAGCTGCAATATCAGTTGTTTGTCATGGTAGCAGGGCCAGAGGGCTTGAGGCAGCTCAAGTTGTAGATAGTTGAAAGGAATCGAGCGAATGGATGGGCGGATTTGAGGTTATTGGACGGCGTGAATTCGGGTGGCCCGAGCTGGTTGGAGTGAGAGAAAAGGGGCCGACAAGAGCACTAGATCGAATGGCTAGATTGGCTCTCACACAATTTTGCCGCCACGAGTACGCCTGGTGACGCAACATAAACAAATTCAATGGGCCCCCATTGACTGAGTGAATCCTCGGCGCGCCGATGGCCCGCAGAGGCCTGCCTGTCCGTCTGTCTATTTGACGTTTAGTGGCGAGACGGAGGGGAGCTGCTAATATGTATGCATAGCTGTATGTAGATAGATAGAGAGGAAGGGAGGGAGGGAGGGAGGGCGCTCCTATTAAGACGTCAGATTGCTCGAATTTGGCTTTGGCCCATGATTGAGTTCCAAAAATTGGCGCCTCACTAATGGTTTGTGATCGGGAAATTAGGGTGCCAGATACTATTCAATGTTGGGTGGGTGAATCACAATGGTTGAATTGAGCCAAACATTCTCCTCCTGGTGACAATTCCGTTTGACGAGAAGGCCGAGGTTAATCAGGAGGCCAGCTTGCTTTGGGTGCTCCAATTTGAGCTAACAATTTCTAGCTAAAGTTGTGGCAACTGAACGTTCGTCTGTGTCCATCGATATAAATGTCATAGTTTGCCCGAAATATAATGCATGTCTCCATTTCACACGACAGACAGCTGCCAGCTAAGGCGCTAAATTGAAACGAGCTTTGTAATTCAATTGGAGGTTGTGCCCAAATTGGCTTGCCAAAGGTCTAAATTGCCCGCTCGCATGCTCGGCACCTTCTTTCCAGATTGAGCCAGTTAGTAAGGGGCCAGCCTCTGCTAGTTGGGGCCTCTTGCGAGCGGATCACGAAGAATCGGCAGGCCAAGTTGGGCCAGTTGGCTGAGCAGGAGCGATGAAGTTTGAGTTGAAGATGGCGATGGAGAAGGCATTGGAAGGAGGAGAGGGACCTGGGCGAGAATGTGCCAAGAGCATTCAAGTCAATCGGCACACTGCACCACTGGCAGTTGCTCATGTTTGTCTACACGAAAACGGCAGCCATTCGCGCCGCTGGTTTAGTTTAGCTGGCTCTAGATTGGTGGCAGAGGCCCGGTTGAGATCTGGAGAAAGACATACGCAAAAGTTGTGCAGACTTGGGATTTCCAATTATTTGTTAAGCTCGCGAGGCCAACTAGATCTCGTGCATATCCAAATTATCCTTGCTGGCGCCAGATCCTATCAACGCGATCTGCTCCACTGAATCATGTCCATCTCGCAAGTGATTTAGAGTTGCCTAGCAGATCCAGTTAGTGCTCCTCACTCTCTCTCTCTTTCCTTCTCTCGCTCCTATACTCAATGACAACCGAGCGCCCTGCCTCTGTCATCCAGTTGGCCCATTTAGATGTACAAAGATGCACGCTGGTCTGTCACGCGCCTGGCTCATTGGCCAGCAGATCGAGCAAATTGATGGATCGCCCAATGGACTTATTCTTGTCCCTGATCCTCCCTCGGCCGACCAGCTTTGTGTGAGCGCCCCCTGCGCACTCCACCTGTTTGCTCAAGGCGCAAGTGGCGAGCTTAGTGGCCTCTCTCCTTGGAGGAGCCGCTAAGCTCGTGGCAGCGGCAAAACAAGATTTGTTCAGTGCGAGAGCACTTGCAACTCATGAAATGGGAGCACAAAGTTGGCAGACAGCGCGCGGCGAGACGCAATTTGTACAGATTAATGGCTTTCACGTCCATTTACCTGGCAGAGTTCACTAAATGCACAATAATTTAATCTCCGTCAAGGTGTCGCCCATGTTGTTGTTGTTGTTGTTGTTGCTGCTGCTGCTGCTGTTGATGCTGTTGATGCTACTTCTCCTGTCATTGTCGTTGGCAGCTTTCGGCAACTCGAGGACGCCGACACCTCTCTGCTGGGCGAGCTTGCATCCCGCAATCAAGCGCCAGGAGGGCCAATTGTGGCCGCATTGAATCCCCTCGCACTTCTGGCGCGAGTTTGCTCGATGGGCGCGTCAATCCGCCGCTCGCTCTCCCTGTCACTCCATTTCCTCCTCCTCCTCTTCTGTCTCCACTCTGCAGCCCCCAAGCTTGCAAGCTGTGGAGCCAGGCGCTGGGCCGGCAAACTTGAGCCGCCTTCAGCGCCAGTATGGTCTCGGTTTGTCTCTCATGCTTTGCGCAACATCCGCCCGGCTCGAGCCGATTGCGCCACAAAAGGTCACCCACTGACAGGGACTCATAGTGGCAGCCACTCGAATGCTCCCCAACTGTGGCCGCGAGCGCAGTGATGGTTGCCGGCGTATTAGAAGGGGGAGGAGAAGTTTGAGGGGCGGCCGCCAAGGGAGGCGCATCTTGGTCACAAGTGTATTCCTTGCGAACAAAGGAGGGCAACACCGGATGCGGCTGCAGCTGCAACCGCTTTGGCCCCCCAGCAGCTCGCTTGGTTGGCGCCGTCTCTGGGCTCTAAGCTTGCGGGTTGTTATGGAAATGCTGCCGCGTTGGCTGGCGCAAGTTTAAATTGGAGTCCCAAATCATATCGGGCTGCCTGTTTGCTCGCTAGTTGAATCAATTTTGGCGCTGCGCTCGCCCGCTCGTTCGCCTCGAGGGGCCGCCGGCAGGTGGAGGGGGTAGATTTATTTGTTTGCCTAGCTCGTGGCGCAACTAATGGGACTTGTTTGTGTTGGCGGCCACTGTGTTAGGTAAGACATCATTTGGGCGAGGCAGTCGCATGAGAGAGGGAGACTCTGCGCGGCAAACAAACGAGCTCGCTACCTGAAAGTGTCACCATGACGCCCAATCGGGATTACCTGTCTCTTGCTGAACGAGACGAGACGAGACGGGACGAGAGGCTGCCTCTGGCCGAGCAGCTCGCGCTGGCCAGCCTCTCCATCGGCGAGCAGTTCAAGTAGTCGCGCTCGCCCGAAACCAACACAAATCCAGCCTCCCACTGATCCGCTCGATCTCTGCGAGCAAGATTTGCCCTACCAATGGCGCTCATCCGTCACCTGCCTGCCGATTATCTTTTAGTTGTTTTCGAAACACAGGGTTGTCTGTGTACTTATGACTTGGATTGGACGTAAGCGAAGGGGACATTCACTCAGTGGTCGGGCAACGTCGCCTAGAGAAGTCCGAATCCTCGTCTCCTCATGATAATTCTAGGCCAGGATTGACTGCTGCAGCCGTTAGTACCGACGTTCATCGTCACACCAATGAGCGAGCCCAGCTCTCCTCTGATGGAGGCTCCACTTCTATCCTTCATTAACGAGTGCCTCCTCCCATTGAACTCGCATTGAGCATCAAAGTCGATCGGGAACTTCTCGACACTCCAGAGGGGTGCGGCCTTCTGGCGGGATGCCGGCATCCACGATACAGACCATTCGTCTGGCGCGAGCCGCTCCAGCTATCAAAACCGTGCCACCGGATTCACCAAATCTCACCAACCTTGTAACCCTCAGCTAGCTCAACCTCAGCCTGTTCATTGTGGTCGTTGGTCGTGAGCTAGAATTGTTGCTCGAGTGGGGAAAAACGTGAAGATATGATCGCGCGCCAAAGGGGCCTCTACTACCAGAGACGGGCAGCCAAGACACTCAGAACGGAGGCCCAGCGACCGGACGGGAGCTTCAACTCGGCGCAAAGTATCGAATGTGCCAACCAGAGCGCACAACCAGAAGCTACTGAACAAACTAGGCGACGATGACGAGAGCGATTGGAGCGCCAGCAACAGCGATCAGCGATCCGACGAACCATCGGCCAGTGGCTGTGGTGGCGCCAACCATGCTGAAATAAGGCCGACTAGCTGGCTCGAGGGTTAGCCGACTCGGAGGCGAAGGGAGAGCTGTTTGTGGTTTGTGTATTTCCAGCCTCCCACTGATCCATTTCGTCCTAGCTCTTCGCGGGTAAAATTTGCATCCGCAGCCACCGAGTCCGTCCAAAAACGAGCCACTCGCTCCCCCCCCCCTTGCAGGCTACACACTTGCACGTCCAAGCCATTGTGGGCTCGCCACTTCTGAGGTCAGGTGATCAAATCTCTCCCATTCTCTTGGCGGGTTCGTTATCCATTTTGGCGAGCGGTTTTGCAATGCAAATTAGTCACACGGCGGCCTCCTTCCTCCGCGGCCGCGGCCATTAGAGGCAAGCGGCAACGGCAACTCCAAGCAAGCCAGCCAGCCGGCTCCTCGGCCCAAAAGCGCACAAAGGGCTCCCCTCTCGCCGGGCGCAGACTTGAGCGCGCCCGCTAGAATAATGGCAATCTCCTCTATCTCTCTCTCTCTCTCTCTCCCTCCACTCGCGGGCCCCTTTAAAGCAACAAAAGTTATAAACACAATGAGCGTAATTGAATTGCCCATCTCTCGCCCGCCACCTTGGCGAGGCAAACAAATTAAACTTGGCCCCCGAAAGCGAGCTGCTCGTTTTGGGGCTGCCAGCTCTGCGGCCAATTTGCGCGCGCTCTTTCAGGTGAACCTGCGCAAGTAGGTGAACATTATCGCTCATTTGTCGTCTGAGCCGCCCCCATTCAGCAGCCCCCAAATGCAACAGCGTTGGCCCGACGAGCGCGGCCAAGCTCATGCGTCGTCGCCGCCGCAGCCGCCGCAGCCGCTGCAATGCGAGCAGACGAAAGCGAGCCAAAGATTTCGTAATTGCGGCCAGCTTTCGGCAGCCGAAAGGGTAGCCGAGTCTAATGCTGGCACTTGTAGGCCAATTGTGGCAGGATTTGCGTTAGCCAATCCTGCTAAGGCCAACGCAAAACATGACACAACATTTGAGCGAGCGGCAAAATTATCCTCAAAAAGTTGTGCGCTCGCTTAACTAACGCGCCGTCACCATAACCTCGGTGGTCTGTTTCCTAGGCGCGCCACCGACGAAGCCAGTGCTTGCGGCGGCGCCGCCGCCAGCTCGGTTGGCAAGCTAGAGTCGCCCAGCTAGTTTCGCGGGCCGGCGCCGGGCGTGCGCGCACCACGCCGACCACGAAAGCCTCCACTGTCGGCCGCCAGTCGTTGCAGGCTGCTCTTCAGCAAGCTCAGCTTCGTGTTCGTCGTATTCCTATTCGTGATGATGTTCGTGGTTTGCTACCAGTCGCCGCCGCTGCCTCAGCTGCAGCCGCTGGAGCCACAAAGCCGACTACGACAACAACATCGACACCGCAGTCGCCGCCGGCTCCTATGAAAACGGCCGCTCGTAAGTTTAGAATGTAGCTGTAGACAGAGGGCCGAGCCGTCAGCGAGCGTGAGCCTCCAAGGGAGAGCAGAGGGGTAGAGAGAGAGAGAGAGTTGCAGGAGAAGTCTGGCGGCATTTTGGTGGCGTCTTGAAAGTTAGACACGAGCTTGACGATTGCAAGGCAATATGACAGCAGATAAAGAGATTGGACGAGCGCGATAGAGCCAGTCGGCAGGAAGGAAGGAAGCGGGGAGAGGAGTCGGCTGGGCTTCGGTTTGGCGGCCAGGCTGGCTCACCGACAGCCAGCGAGCGAGCGGGCGGGCGGGCGAGCAGAGCCAGCGCGGCTCCACACTTGGGCCCTCCAGGTTCGAGGGGGCGCGCAGGTCGATGAGGCAAAGGCGAAGGAGGAAGCCAATCGGGAGTTTGAAGATCCTCGCCTGGCTAGTGCACGAAAGCGGCGCCTCGAGTCCCAGTGCTGGCGGCTCGGGCGCTAGTAGGGCCAGCGGTAGTAGTAGTGGCAGTTTTGGAGAGGACGAGCTCGGCGTTTTGGGCGAGCAGCAGGGTGGCTGTGTTTTCGTGCGCCAATGGCTCAAGCTTTGCCGCAAATCAAGCAGGTGCTGATGGTCGCGCCGAGCGAGCAACAAGCTGATTGAACTAGAGCTAGAACTAGAACTAGAAAGATAGAGATAGTGAGCGAGAGAGAGAGAGAGAGAGAGCGAGGAGGCCAGTATGAGCCAGAAGAAGCCGGCCGGCTTCAAGCACCGAGCCTCCTTGTCCCTGAGCTCCGGCTCAAATCTCATGAAGCCGGGCGCCTCAATAGACGAGCAACCAGAGGAGGAGTGTTGCGAGGCCCAATTGGCGGGCGCGAAGGGCGAGCCGATTGCCGCTTGCGAGACCCTGTCGCAGTCGCAAAGCGAGCGCCAGAGTCAAACCATTGGGCAAACGTGCGGCGCCAGCTGGAAGGGGCTCAGCTTGGCGCCGAGCTCAGGTGCGGCCTCGCATGCTTGCAAGGCCGCACTTTGTTTGAGCCAGCGCAACCACCACAGGCATGGCCAGAGGAGCGAGCAAACCAGAAGCCAAAAGAAAATGCCAAACGAAGGCGAGGAGACTCGTCCAAGCGCTGCCGCCTTCGCCCAGGGCGCACCAGTTGCAGAGTATCGGGCCTCATTGCAGCCAGTCTATGAGCCAAAACATTACCTGGCCAATTGTACGCCAATTCAATTCATTCCACTAGCGCATAGCAGAAAGCGAAGACAATCCTCCTTCACTGTGGCGCCCCAGCTTGCAAGTGGCGCCGGCTCGACGCTTGCGCCCGCCTCAGATCCAATGCTTGACCTGAGGATAATCCGCCACCAGCGCTCCCTTCCGGCCGTTTGCCAGATTGGCGGCGGCCTCTACGCGCCCTCGGATGAGACTAGCAAGTCCGAGCTGCCCAGCAGCCTGTCGCCGGCTGTCACCTCTGAGGCTCAAACTAGCGACCATAGGCACATCGTGCCCAAACATCATCCGAGCTTTGGCTCGGTCAGCTTTAGTGACCAGTCGGCGCCACTGCCTTCCACGGGGCGCCACTTTGGCCAGCGCCACGCTAACAGTGGCCAGCCGGCCAACTCTAAGGGTCTTCGCAGATATTCCACATGCATTGCAAATCATCACCACCAAGCTGAACAACTGAATCCAAATCGTCGCCATCGCCGTTTGTCCGTCTTGAACCCAACACTCAATGGAACCTCAACAAGTTGTCCCATCCATCAAACAACTCTTCAAGAGATCAAGGTAACGCCAACGCAAGCAAGCAGCGGGCTCAGGTTACGATCTGGGCGGCGCCATACACTCGCCGATGTGACGAATTGGTAAGTTCAATCGATTGGGCTCCGAGCTCATCATCATGGGCCAACTATTTGTCGCTGTTAGTGTGATTGTTACTCGCTAGAGGGCAGCAGTAGCGTCTGCTCATTCAATGCAGAAATCGAGACGCCGAGAGGATCGCTTCTGTTTTCAGTTCAAGCAAGGCAAATTGAGGTGGCTGCGCCAAATAGTAGAGTAGGGAGCAAAGTGAGGGGGAGAGTCAGCAGGTGCTCGTTGTTTGCTCATGTCGGAGGCCTGATATTGGCTGAGCGGGCAAGTTTGTAGTAACGGAACTCGTTTGCTAGCTAGCTTCAGGGGCCAGGCAACGAGTTTCTGTCTGAGTTCAGATTCTCTCGTGAAGTGGGAGATAAGTTTAGGCTTCAAGGGGTTTGATCGATGGACGATATTGACTGCTTGGCCAGACAGAAGGGTTTAGATGAAATGTAGAATTCATTGCCTGTCCTCCAAAGAGCAACCTTCTGCCCTAAGAGCGCATTAGAACGCGTAAGGTAGCAGTTGGAGAGGGCTTGCAACAAATGCGAACTCCATTGGAGGCGCTCTCGCCCCTCTATCATCTATCGCTCGCGGCATGGAGCATTGGGCTGGGCGGAAGTGGAGCCGGGCTTGCTCGAGGGCGAGCGAGCTCAAGTTGGGCGCGCCCTCTGGTGTCTCCACTCGAGAGCCTTGGGGCTGCAAGGGGTGATCGTGTTATTCGTGCTCGTTCTCTCTCTCCCTTGGGCCGGCCGTGTCCAGTTTGGGTGCGCTCGCTTTGAGCAAATGATGGGGCGGACGAGCGGCCGGGGAGAGAGCTCGTGACGATCCGGCGGCTGAGAGGAACGAACAGGGGGCGCTGGCTGCTGACTCTCAGCTGGACCAGTTGGTGCCCTTGCATTTGGCTGGCTCAGCCGAGGCTCGAGGTTCGTGGGGCGCAACTGGCTTTTGGTGGCCGACAAGCTGGCGAGCGGCGCCTCTCGCTTGTCTGAGGAGTGCGTCCCGGCTCACCTGGGCAGCGCTGGCTCTCGCCGCGCACGGCTCACTTGCGCCACCGAGCCCGAGCTCGCTTGCCTCGCAGTAATACGAGCGCAAGCGGCCAGCTCAGCAAAGTGGACCAGCCGGCCGGCCGGGCAGCCAGCCAGCGAAAGGGGGAGGAAGCGGCGCGCAAACAGAGCTAGTTTCGCGTGTTGACATTTGAGGCGCCCGCTCGCTGAATCTTGGCTGGGGCCGCTTCAGCGAGAGCTCGGCCGCGCGGACAAGCTAGCGGGCGGCCGGCGCCAACAGTCGATCGGCGGGCTGCAAGAGCAACATCATCAAAAGCAACAACGACCAAAAGCTGGAGTCGAAAGCAGATGGAAGCGGCGCCCTAGCAAGAACCTGGCGCCAGGTCTGTGGGCTCACAGGCTTATGCAAATTTCAGCGCCAAATTGAATGGGCTCTCGCGGCCACAAGGACAGCAAGTGGAGTTGCAATTAAGCGGACTTAATGAGCGTTTTTGAGGCGGAGTTTGTGTTTGTTGGGAGGAGAGAGGAGGCGGAGTTTTGCGCTAGCATTTGGCCGTTTGAAGACTGATGAGATTTGCCCCAGCCAACTCACTTTCTGTCCGCCTTGCTGCTCGCTTGTTTGTCGCGAGCTAGATTCGGGTGACAAGCGGCGAGGGTTGAGTTTTAAGCCAGCCAATGGGGCCCCAAGGTGGGTCCAGTTGGCGCACGGGCTGGTTTGCATGGGGCTAGCGGCTTCGGGCTTTGGACGCTCGTTCGAGATGCTCTCGCCGGCCAGCTGCTGAGTTTGGTCGAGGTGAGCGAGCTCGCTGCTGTTTGGGCTCAGTTTTCTCCCACCGACTTAGGCAGAGGCAGAGGCAGCGGCAGTGGCAGCGGCAGCGGCGGCGATGGATGGCGGCCGCCTGCAGAAGCCACTCGCCGGCTCCAATATCAAGCGAAATGCATGGCCCAGCCGAGCAGAGGAGGCCCAAGCGGGCGGAGTGAGCCGGCAGACTGGCGCTCAAGTTTCCTCGAGCGCCGCCAGCAAACAGGTTGCGGCTCACGGCGAGCAGCTGTTGATTGGCCGCGCTCGCAACGCGCTCAGCTGGAGTGATCGACTGCCAACACCGCCCAGAGTTGAGAGTAACGCGCCCACAATAGGAGGAAGCGAGCGCGCCAGCCTTGCAGAGAGCCGGGCCCATCGCAGCTGGCGAGCTGGCTGCAGCGGCGGCGGCGTTGGCGTTGGCGTTGGCGCCATTGCGTCAGTGGGCGAGCTGCTGAGCGAGGAGCTTGGTTTGAGGAAGAGCTGGTTGGAGTTTAGGGAGAAGTTGAGCGCGAGGAAGCAACAAGCGCGGCGCCGCCAGCGAGGGGCCCCCAACTTCAGGCTTGGCGGCAGTCTGTGCAAGGTGGGCAGCGTGTTTCGTGAGCGAAAGTGGCAGGCCAGCGGCTGGTTGCTCGGAAGCGGTCGGCGAGTTCAGGGCGGCGACATCTTGGGCCGAGTTGGGCTTGTTAGCGGGGCGAGAGGAGAGTTTAGCCAGGCGGGCGATGGGCGCCAGTTGAGGGTAGAGCTGGGCGAGCGTTGCATGATTGATGGGCGGAAAGGGGAAGGTGAATTAGTGGTAAAAATGGGCCAACTAAATTGGAGAGAGGATTGCCGCAGCCATACAAGCGAGCGGCTGGTTGCGCGCGAGGCTCCAGCGGTGAGCGATGGGGTCAGCCGGCTTGGCGGCCGAGGGGCCGGCTTCTCGGCAATGGGAAGCCAGGCATTGGGCGACGGATACTGCAGCCCAGTGCGCGGTCCAGGCCGCCAGGAGGCCGCAACGCGAGCGCCAACGCTGACAGCAACAACGACAACAACAACAACAAACAAGCCGCCACTGAGAGCGCGCGCCCGCTCGCTGGCTGCCTGCGCGGCCGCCGAGCTTGGCTGCTGCGGCCGCGCGAGCAGCTGGGCGCCAGACCGGAATGGGACGGCCAGCCTTGAGAGCGGCGCCGAGCTGGCCCTTTGTCTTGCAACTCAATCCAAGCAGCTGGCTTCGAGCTGCTTGGGGTTCGAGCGAGCGCCGGCCGGCCGCCTGGAGGGGCCGCCGAGCGGCGAGAGCTGGCCAGCGAGTGGAGGGTCGTTTGAGCGGGACTGTTCACTTGGAGACGAGAGGCGAGCCGAGCGGGTTTGGGTGCAGCTTGAGGGAGGGAGGCGAGAGGAGGGGGAGGGGCTGGTTGAGGTTGAGAGTGTTGGGCGAGAGTTGAGTTGCTCCAATCTGGCTTCCAGTGCGCTTCCGAGGGCCAATGTTTGCGGCTGCCACATGTGCGCGGCCAGCCACTGGCCGGCCAGACTCAAGATCCTCGGCCCGGTGACAACGCGGCGCCGCTGCAGGCGCGTCGAAGAGCTCAAGGTGATCCGGAGCGGCCGGCTTCTGGCGGCCGGCCAGGGCCAGTGCGCGCGCTCGCCGGGCGCCGGCTGCCAGCTGGCGGCCACCTCCTCCTCCTCCTCCTCCAGATCGATGAGCCTGACGCACGAGCTCGGCTGCCCGAGCAACCTGGCGGCCGCATCCACGGCCGCGGCGAGGCTCGAGTGCGGCAAGCAGCC
>Ga0209372_1000068_pt1 | contig 81812 bp, 57 predicted proteins | sample AgamicAtPe_FD_187170 | JGI IMG/M metagenome (GOLD analysis project Ga0209372, IMG submission 187170) | Agave microbial communities from Guanajuato, Mexico - At.P.e (SPAdes) (version 2) | ecosystem: Host-associated > Plants > Phyllosphere > Phylloplane/Leaf | place: Guanajuato, Mexico | collected... | reverse complement strand
AGAGTGATGGACTATCATGTGCGCAGGTACGTGTCTAGGCGAACGGAAGAGAGGAGATTCAGATTGTTGTGGATCAGAGGTAGTGAGTAGATATTTACTCCACTGTGACCTTTATAACATGAACATATTTACAAGTGTTGACGAATTTTTTGGACTGTGATCTGTGATCTGTGCAGGAGGGCAGCACAGCATGGACTGTGCTGATAGCCAAAATGCTGCAGTTCACAGTCCGTGGACTGAGCATGCACAGTCCACAGTTAACATCTCTATTGACGAAGAGAACAACAGTTGTCATGCCCACTCATGTAAATCAGACAAGTGCTCGGTCTCTGCTGACTTGGCGTCCTGTGTGATGATTTCGCATCCAAATCTCGTTCGAAAGTGAGCTCGAAACGCCGTTATTCCGTATGGCTTGAGCGATCTGGTCCAAGCTCGTTCCAGCAGCCGTCTCGCTGGTTTTCTTCTCGTCCCTCTTCGCCCGCTCCGCTCTGCCCCTCGTTTTGACGTGCGCGTTGTGGTAGAGGTTGCAGAAGAGGAGGAGGAAGATCAGGTTGAAGGTGAAGCCGATAATCGCTAATGTGGGCGGATGCTCGCAGCATGAGAGTGCTTGGAACGCGAAGTGGACCATAGAGACAACAAACAGCCCCATCTCAGCTTCAGTGAGGTGGCGCTTCCACCAGAGGTACTTCTTTGCGCTCTCGAAGGTGGCCAGGAAGTAGTAGCAGTAGATGGCTGAGTGGATGCCAACATTGAGGTGGCCGAATAGGATTGGATTCCCGCTTGCTGCCATCTTGAAGTAGACCCAGACAGAGACGGCCATGAAGGCGTGATGGAAGACGTGCAAGTTTGATGCTTGATTGTACTTTTTGCGTAAGATGAAGAAAACAGTGTCGAGGAGTTCGACCAGTTTTGTTGCAAAGTAAAGGAAGGTTTAGTCAACAATTTCGTGGCCTTGACCTCTTGCGGCCACCTGCTTGCAACCAAAATAATCCGCGAAATTTGTCACCATGGTGCCTCGATAGAACATGTATAAATTGACTAGACTGACCAGTATATTGTAGATCCTAATCGTCCACTTCAGCTCAAACGGCTCCCTCGACTTCATCCATTTGGGTCCAAGAACGCGGACAAAGTAGAGATATGCGCTCACTATCAGTATAATAGGAATCGGGCCGCCGGACATGAGCGGATAGTTTGTGTGCACTCGCTGGTCGCCAATTTCGCGCCAGAATCCGTCCAACAGGTAAACTACTTGCTCCATTTCCTTTGCTCTATCTACTAGCCGTCAGCTATAAACTGACCGCTATTAGTTGTCGATGGCTGAATTGATCTGAGATGCCCGGTGCAGTTCTGCAAGGAGCAACAATGTCTTGATTAATCGACACTTGTTTGGCCTTCTTCAGGACATTTCTTCCCTTCACACATTCTCTTCCGGTCGACTGTTATCCGCAAGACTCATTGAGAGGGTCAAAGTTTGATTGTAATCGCAGAAATTAAGATCGAGCTCTCCTTCGATAAGCAAGTGTGGTTTCAATCTTCGACTTGTTATGGCAGCAACAACTTGGGCTACTTTGAGGCCTCTTTGTGTGAACTATTCTATTGAGCACAAAAGTAACAAAGAGAGCGACCAAAATGTCGTCAACACTAAGACATAGAATGAATTGCTGCGTCCATGCTTCCTTGGCCTTATAAAGTCTTCGATCTCGGTTCAGTAGACGCAATTTTTCTGAAAGACCTACCGCGATTTCGGAAACCTTCCATGATCTTAGCAGCCACTTTGCCAGACGAGGCCAGCGATACCAGTTTTTCAGTCCAAGTAGCATGTCGTGACTGATTGTTGCTCTTCGGGGCTCGAAGCTCACTTTTAGATGGAGAGATATTCGTTTCATTACAATCGGGCCGCAAAGTGTCGAGACTCTGTCCCCTAAATGTGCCCCACTCTCGGTCGCTGGCGAGCAATCCAAAGGGGCAAAGCTCGCTCGCATGGAGGTCCAGTTTTTGTTGGTTTCACTCAGGTTGCTGATTACCAACACCATCAACTCACGAGCTACGAGACCCGCGGATGCTTCCGACTGCAGGCCTTTTTTATCCTGCAAGGTGCAAAGAGTTTCGATCATGGACTGGCATGTCTCAGCGCTAAGCTCGCATGTGAGCTCATCATTGTGCAGCTCGTTTGCTGCCGAGTGGTAAAGGCGTTGCAACTTGCGATTCAGGCGAGCAGGTAATGCTCGCCTGAATCGCGAGTGGATCTTGACTGAAATCCAACTCCCGGCAAGCAGTGCTCGTCTTCGCTGCACCTGTTGCTTGCGAACTCGCTTTCTCTGCTTCTGCTTCCGCTGCTGATACTCGTCGTTTACGATTTGAAAGTCACCAGACTTCTTGTCGTCGCCAACTTCCTTGGTTGCCGAGCATGGCGGCACCCATATTCCAGCAAACAAGTAGGATCACAGTGTAGTATCCATGCTAATCGAACCGGGAGCATCGATTGGATCGAGAGGCTCTCACAACTCATTGCCGCTGCTTGGTTCCGCTCAAGCCTCTGGATTGTGAGCTTGAGCTTCCAGTAGGATGACGCTGGAGCCAGATTTTACCTCTCCGCTTGATGCCCATGTTATCGCCTCGAGGCCGAGAGTGCGAGGGCGCCGGCCTCTATCTTAGGGTCATCTGGTGCAGATATCGAAAGCTGAGGATACGAACACCATGAGCGGAGGACATTTTTTGAGGCTCTCTCAGATATGGAATGCTGCATGGACAACTGAGAGCGGAATGGTTGGTAGCAGAAACTAGGAGAAGCGTTGTGAGCAATTCAGCCCTTAATTTTATAACACGAACATATTTACAAGGGTCGACCATCGGCGACAAAAAAGCACGGTCGCCATTCTTGGCCGTACAAATCAGACTGGACGACTCTAGCTGAGATCTACGTACAGATGCTCGATCCTCGCTGATTTTGCGCCAGGTATGATGACTTTGCCGCGGCTGCTCTGTTGCCCCGTCTGCTCTGGTCCACCGTCGACCCCGACGCCTTTTCGCTCCCCTTCGCTTGCTCGGCTCTGCTCTTGGCCTTGACGTATGCATGGTAGTAGAAGTCACAGAAGAGAACGAAGAAGATAAAGTTGAAAGTGAAGCCGATGATTGCAAGCGCGGGCGGATACTCGCAACTCGAGAGCCCTTGAAAGGAGAAGTGGACCATCGAGAGGACGAACTGGATTATTTGAGCCTCAGTGAGGTGGCGCTTCCACCAGAGGTACTTCTTTGCGCTCTCGAAGGTGGCCAGGAAGTAGTAGCCGTACATGATTGTGTGGACGCCGACATTGAGGAAGGGGAAGAGGATTGAGCTTCCGCCTGGCGCAATCTTGAAGTAAACCCAAACGCAAACCGCGATGAATCCATGATGGAAGACGTGCAAGTTTGATGCTTGATTGTACTTTTTGCGTAAGATGAAGAAAACTGTGTCGAGGAGTTCGACCAGTTTTGTTGCAAAGTAAAGGAAGGCCAAGTTGACGAGCTCGTTGTCCTCGCGCGTTGTGCCCACTTGCTTGCAACCAAAGTAGTTGAGTCCAAATTTTGTTAGCGCCGCAACTCGATGGAAGGTGTACAGGTTGACTAAGGTCATTAAGATGTTGTAGATCCTAATCGTCCACTTCAGCTCAAACGGCTCCCTCGACTTCATCCATTTGGGTCCAAGAACGCGGACAAAGTAGAGATATGCGCTCACTATCAGTATAATAGGAATCGGGCCGCCGGACATGAGCGGATAGTTTGTGTGCACTCGCTGGTCGCCAATTTCGCGCCAGAATCCGTCCAACAGGTAAACTACTTGCTCCATTTCCTTTGCTCTATCTTCAGCCTTCAATGTTAAGTTTGTTGTTTTCAGCCCTCGAGTTGGCTTCCTTGTGCCGAAGAGGAGATCGATCTTCGCTCGGAAAAGAGTGGCCGCACTCAAGCCTTTTATCCTCACCTCTTCACCTAGATGGCTTGGCGCTTATTTTGCTGCTCATCTCGATTCTGGCAAAAACTTGAGCTTCATCTCAGTCTGGAGCGCGCTATTAGTTCCTGTTGACAGTTAACTTGTTGACTGTTTTAAATGGATGGGAATACGCGAATCAACGCAGCACTGGGGGGTCGAAATTTAGCGTGAATCCAGGAGCAGACGTGTCTGGTCTTTTTGGGTCCAAATTTCGCCTTCAAATTTGAGAGGCACGAAGTTTGGCAAGTTGGAGCGAAGCTGGTGGCGAGATCCAAGCGATCTGAGTGAGAAAGCATCCGAGGCTGAAGCTCGAGCTTTGGATGGAAGTGAAACGAGAGGCTCGCATTGGCTGGCCGGAGGGTTTGCGCGGAGAAAGTAGAGCCGAGAGGGCTCAATGTTTGGCCGCGTTCGCCCTCGAGCCGTTGCCCGCTTGTGGCCATAATAGCTTGGCCGCTTTGCGATGATCAAGTTCAACGAGATAAGCATAGCTGATGATCATGGAGAGAGAGCAAGAGCGGCCAAAGCGTGCATTTTGCACAATCATTATCTCCGCCCGGCCGGCCCGCAGCCAGGTGAGCTGGCCGGATCAACCTTTCATCTGGTCAACGCTTGGCGTCCAATGGTCAGGCGAGCGCGCGGACTGGCCGGCTGGCCCAAAGATGGCCAGCGCCGCCGAGCGCTGGCCAAGGTTGATGTGTCTGGCAGCGGACGGGCGACGGTGCGAGAGGGCCGGTGGCGTTTCGCTTAGTTTAGGGCAGCAACAAACTCGCTTGCCGGATGCGTGCGGGCGGAAAGACGCGCGGGTTGGCCAGGCGAGCAAGTGGAGGACCGACAACCTGTTGTTTTCTTCCTGCTCGCCGGCTTCAGCTCAAACTCGGCCACCGTTGGAAGTGAAAGTAGCCGGCAACTTAATGAACCAGCTATAACTTTCTCGCCAGCTCTGGCTCGTTGGCGTTGCCGTTGCATATAGCCATTACGCGCATGAGAGCAAGCGCGCCAGTCTCGCCGCCCTTCCCAGCCTGAACTCTCTCGCTATCTCCGCCGGCCACTCCGCTCACCTGGCCACCTGTGCCAACGTTCAACAGGCCGTCCATCTATAATTTAGTCCAATTCAGGGCTAGTCTCTGGGCGACGCGCAACTCAAGTTTAGGGGCAGAATTCGTGATGAGTTTCATTCAAATCAGGCGAAAGATGGACAGGCCGAGGGGGCAAAGTGGCGCCAAGGGCGAGTTCAAAAGCTCGAGGTTGGCTTTCCGTCGCTCGCGCGTCCGACGAGTTTAGATCGCGGCGGCCAGCTCGTCAGCCGGGCAGAGCCAGGGGAGAGTTGAGAGCGCGAGGGACGGGAGGTCCTCCTTCAGCAAGGCTAAAATAGCGACTGGCCATCGTGTGGCTCCATGGGACCAATCAAAGAGGTGTCCTCTTACGAGCGCTTCCCTGGTGAACCACAAGCAAGAGCTGACAACACAGTGGACTACTTGCATCTGGATGGGAAAGTCCACATGCGCTTGTGCAGCATGGCCGACGATTGATGGGCTCGAAGGAGTCGGATGGGCTTCGTGTCAACAAGGGATGAACATGGACGGCAACAGTGTGGAAAAGTAGTTGACGAGTTTATTGGTTGAGCAAATTTCTTTCAGTCAGCGAGATCAAGTTTTTGGAAATGCAACAAACACTTGGCACTTGAGCATTGGGTCCATTCAAATTAGCATATGGCTCATCTGTCTATCACATCGACTCCGCGCCCAGCTTCAAGTGGTCGAGGGTCGTTGACCCGCAGCGGAGTTGCCGCAAGAGGGACAGCAGTGGTTAGTTTGTCAGCTTGGACACGTTTTGATTGGCGCTCTCCAGGTATATGACCTGCTGGTGTGGGCAGTCGCTGTTTGAGCTCGCGAAGCTGGTCACCATTTGGTGGTTGGTGTGCAATTGGTCGGCAAAGGAGTCAACACTTTGCACCAGAGTGTGCGGAGACTCTTGGCTCACGGGCGACAGCTCCATCAGCATCACCAGATTGCCCTGGCCGTTGGCACTGTCGCCCATTTGCGGCTCCTGGTAGTGGGCAACCTTTTGTTGGGCCGCCCGATGGCTTAGGCTAAACTGCTCGGCCGTCTGCGCCCCGTAGGCCTGCTTCTTTCTGTTGGCCAACTGTTGCGAGGGACAGTTGTGGGCGTGGAGTTGGTTCAGGGAGAAGCTGGCGCTGTTTGTTTCGCCAGTTGGCGGCGACTCGTGCCCTGAATCGGCTGTATTGCCCGAATTGCTGCCCCCAGAATCACTACCCTTGCCCTGCGCAACCAGCGCGCTCGAGCTCGGCGCCTCCATTGACCTTGTCTGCTGCTGCTGTTTGTCTCGAAACATTTGCTCGCAAAGCTCCTCCTCGGCGTCCCTACTTTCAACGAGCGATGGCGATACGATGACTCGCCGACATGACCTGAGCTCCGTGTTTGCGCTCGAGCTCAATGGCGACCTGTCCACTGGATAGAGACAAGACTCGCCAGCCTGTCTCGCGCTCAGATCAAAGGCAACTCGCTGTCTAGTTCGAGCCTGAACTCCATTTTGGCCGCTCGAATGGTCGTGGGCGCATTCTGAGGAGGAGAAGCTGCTGTTGCAATGGGGGCCACTGTTTGTTTCCTGCAACATTGGACGCTGACTCTTGAAGGCCGACTCCTGGTGCTGAATGTAGATTCCCTGCTGCTCTAGTTGGGCCAGGTTCGTTATGAGTATGGGCTGGGCTTGTCGTTGTCCATGATCAATGCACGACGACGAGGACAACCTTCTATCGACACTTCCAGATTGCAGCTGGTTGGCCGCTCGCATTTGGAAGGAGCCACCATCGGCCAGGTAGATGGGCTGCTGCATCTGGCGCCGGTCTAGGCTGCCGAGCATGTGATGGTGCTGGTGCTGGTGCTGGTAGTGGTCCTGCTGCAACGGGTAGAGTCTGGCCAGTTCTGTTGCATCAAACTGGGCCAAGTTCATCGCCTCAAACAGAGAGCCATCGTTCTCGATGGAGTAAATCGTGTCCCTTTTGTCCGCTTCAGCTGGCTCAGACGCTTTCGCGTCGCCCTTCAACAGCATTGAGGCTGCCCGCTGGCCAGACGGCGAAGCCCGCAAACGATCCAAGTTGTCCGCTTGAAACTCGAAATACTCGTCGGGCGTTTGCACGTACTGTTTGGCTCGTTCGCCTGAGGATCCTTTCGAGTCTTCGCTCGATTGGCTCTCGTTTGTTTTGAGCAACTGGCTCTCGGTTGTTGCATTTTGAGGGGCCGATTTGCGCGCTCCAATCAGGTGAACAAATAGGTTGCTCGCCCAGAGAATAAGCAGGGCAAGTGCGGCGAGTGTTGTGATTGCGGCCGGAATTATAAGTAGAGGCTTCTGCTTTACATAGCCAACTGCAAGATCCTTGTAAACTCCCAATTGTTGCACCCTGTCCGTCAGATTGAACGCGCCACTCTTGCCAGCCAACCGGCTTACAATTGACTCAAAGCGGCCGCCTTCAAGTAGACTGGCCGCCTCCTCGGTTTGATCTCGCGGTTGCTGGTCGTTAGTGTTGCTTGTTGATTGTTGCTGCTCGGCTAGGCTCGTCTCCGAGCTGAAGGCCGAGTTTTGGCGCTCGACACGATCATCGTGTCGCCGGTCATTGGAATTGCGCGTTCCGCCAGCAACCAGATTTGCGGCCAGCATGGCCGATCTCGAGAAGGGCTCCTCGCGTAAGGTTTCGCCCTTCACAACGAGCCAATCGCGCGTTTTGTTTGCAAGATTTTGGCCAAACAAGAGGAGCTTGTATTTGCTCTGTGATTCTAAATTTGGAACAGAGAAAGTGAAGGAATCGGCCAATCGTATGGAGGCATCCTCGATGGGACGGCCGGCTGTGGCTGTTGTTGATGTTGATGGGCCAAGTCTTAGTGGCTGAAATGTGGCCTCGCTCGATCGGCCATCCAAGGCCGAGCTATGGTCGCCATTGGGAGTTGATTCGAGGAAACGATTGGCGGCGTCGCTGTTATTGTTGCCATTTATTTGCCTCGTCATCACATAGTAGACGCTCCTTGGATTTGAACTAAACAGTCCGTTCTCCTCCACAATGGACTTGATGTTTGCAAGCTGCTGGCTTGAGCCGACGACAACATAAGCAATCAGCTCGTAATTGTTTTGGCCCGACGAGACAGAGTTTTGGGGCCCAATTTCGTCCCTCTGCTCGTCGCTTGTTTTGCTAAGCTTGTAAAGTTCAGCTAGGATCCAATTTGGGGGAAAGACAAGTCTGAGTGTTGGATTCAATTGGAGGGAGTTGGTTTGGTCATTTTGGTTGTGCGACTGATGCCTTATTGCCTCCAAGTCCAACCAGCCGCTCAGTCCCGAGGCAGAGCTCGTTGTTGATCTGGATTCCTGTTTTGTTTCCTGATTATTGATCAGCTCAAACTCTTCGCTTTTTAAATGCTCGTTTCGTTGGCAAGCAATTTGCAAGCTGGTTGAGCTCGAGTTTGCCAACGAGCAAGTATGACGAAGACTGGGACTCTTGGCCTTTGTTACCTGAAACAGGCACGGCCTCTGCTGGAGTCCAATCTCGTTCTTGGCCTTGCACTTCAAAAGTCCAAATCCGTTCTCATTCTTGATCCTCAGCTTTAGTCTGGAGCTTTTGAGCACGAAAATGGGGCGAGCGAAAATGGTTAGCCTTCAAGTTGTTTCCATCGATTGTTGCGAGCAAACTGAAACAAGAGGGCGCAAACTCACCTGGACTCGTCCACTTGCTCGTCCAAGCCGGCGTCTCTGCTCAGCCAGTTGGTCAGGTTTCGCTCGCTTGGGGCTAGAAACCAGGAGAAATGGACAGATTGGGATGGGTTTGCGAGAACGCCGCAATCGAGAGCCACTGTTTGGCCCACAGTTGCTTCAAATACCAGACTGTTCGCGTTTTAGTTACATTTGGGGCAAATTCAGCGAGTTAGTCTCACCGCCTCCTGCTGTTGTTGCTTTTAGAAATTCAAATGGAACTTACATGTCGTCAGTGGAACAGACTGGCGCATGACGGATCATCAACTCCATCGGCCTGCTCGAGTTTGATCCATACTGGTTGCTCGCCTCGCAAGTGTAGGCGCCCGACTGGAGGCGCGACACCTTTCTCAGCACAAGCGATTGGTTGTTCATGACAATCATGTTCGAGTTCAACTGCAGTGGCCGGCCATTCAAGCGCCAGAGTATTGGCTTGAGCGGGCGCGGATTTGCGTCCATGATGCAGGTTAGATAGATGTCGTTGCCCTCCTGCAACTGCAGCTGTCCCGCTAGCTCGGCTCCGTCCGCTTGGCCGTCGGAGGACTCTGGCTGCGAGTGGCCGCCTCGCAATTGGCTGCCAGCCGGCGAGCCGAGCCCGCCGATCGGCTGCTCGAGCCTGATGCTGAGCTGGGGCGGATCTATCGGCGGTTGCGTTGGCGGCCATTTGCATGTTGCCGCGGCCAGGGGGGGGGCGGTTTGCGCGCGAGGCGAGTAAGTGGCGGTTAGAGGGTGAATCATCTCGGGTGTTTGATTAATGACTTTAAAGTGAGCAAACCTGGCGCGCGAAAGTGTCGCCCGCAAGTTTAAAGTTGCTCGGCAGCGCGCGAGCTAGGCGGCCTCATATCGAGCACATCAAGTTGGACAGGCTTGCGGTCTAGTGAGTTCAAGTTACTCTCCAAAGCCATCGATCAAAATCACCATAACTAACTGAGCGCCGCCTAAACTAGCTCAAGCCTCCCTCGCGCGACCAATCCAAGCGCTAGATTGCCTCAGATTAAACGCGCCCGGCCTCGTCTATCTCGAGATTGGCCGCGCCAGCAAGGTGAGGGCGAGGCTGGAGGCAAAGGTAGAGGTTTGGGCGGGAATTAAGCCACTTACAGTGAACATCCAACTTTATAGTCTGGTGGAGGGCGGCGGACGAGTGCGCGATGCGAGGATTTTCGGCGACGCAGCTTAGGCTTTGCTGGTTGAAGGTTCGCTGGAGGCTCAGCGTGAGCCGCGACGAGGTTTGCTGCTGATCAACTGGGGCCAGGTTTGGGCGAGAGAGGTCAGAGGTTGTTGGTTTTGGTTGGGCGGCCGAGAGGAGGTTTGGTTGGCGCGAGCACTCACTGTTCATGGGGGGCTCGTGGCGAATGCCCAGGAAGAGCCAGTGGATTGTTGCCTGCGGCCGCGAGCCATGGGTGACGCACTCGAAGGTGGCCGCTTGGCCAACAACAAGCGGCTCCTGGACTAGCTGTCGCAGCGAAACCTCTTGCGGTTTAACTGGTGAATCATCGGGTTCAATGTTAGTCTTTCGGGCGTGTTTGCGGAATAATTGAATTAGCTAAGCAGAGTGATACCCACGATTCAGGTCGAGCGTTATGGATGTTTGCATTGGACTTGTGAGATTGTTGTTGCTTGCTTGACAGGTAAAAATGGATAACAGATGGTTTTTGCTGAGGGACGGAATTTTTAACTCATTGGTTGTTCCTGTTTGCAGAGTGTTTGAAAGGAGCCCCTCTAGCGGGTTAGTTTGTTATAAGTTGAGGACTTGCGAGCAAAGGTGAGAGCTAAGGTAAACTAACCCTCCTTGTTAACGTGCTGATAGGTGTCGTCGATCACATTGTAGTCGCGGCGCCAGCTTATTCGAGGCCGAGGCTTCCCGCCGGTGGCCAAACAAACGAGGGTTAGCTCGCTGCCCTCGTTGAAGGGCCCAATGAGTCCCTCGAGCTTTTGCTGAGGCTTTTGCGGCGTAACAATGCGCACCTCATCGGGCAGAACGACAACCCTGAGCGAGATGATCGTGTTCACCGTGCGGCCGCGCTTGAAGTCAACCCTGCACCTGTAATCGCCTTCGTCCTCCTGTTTGACTGGCTCCAGCTGCAGTTGGGCCGGTTTGCTTTTCATGTTGAAAATTGTGCGACCTAAAGGATGAAGATAACACAAAAGTTAATACAAAGGCGCAAAATCTGCCACCTCCAACGCTTGTAGCTGGCACTCACTCGCATAGGCTTCATCAAGGGTTACTTTTGCCTTATCCAACGTGCTCGCTGCCGCCGAGTTTATAATTTTCGAGATAGATTTTCAGGGGAGAAGTTTTGGAGTTAGTTTTGGCTGTCAGTGGGGAACCAGTTGGCCTGCTGATCGAGTCGCATCCGGCGTCGCATCTGTTCGGCTCGTTATGCGAGCGCCCACTAAGCGGCCCATTCAATTTCAGGCACTCTCACTTGCGCGCAACATCTGCCGCCTCTTGGACCAACTTGGCCGCCAAACTTTGGCTCCAAATTTTGTGGCAAATTGGGGCAAAATTCAAAACTGAACGAGCAAATTCGGGGCAAATGTGATGATAACTTACCTTTGCGGGCGTCAATGGTGTAAATGGGCGCCAAAGAGTCGTCCTTGTACCACAAAATAAGCGCCACCGAATCGTCCGGGCTAGCGGGACTAATATCACAGGCAAGACTCACTTTGCCGTTAATCACTGCCGAGTTCAACATGGAGGCTGCAGTTCGTTTGTCCGATTGTATTTCGGTGCGTCGTACAAGTGCACGATTCCGGATTGGCGCCAGTTTCAATTTGTCCAAGCGCAGTCGGCGTCGAGGGGGCAGAGATGTGATTGATTAGCGTCTTGTTGTTATTGCTGCCACTGCTGCAGCTGCTGCCGAAGATGTCGATAGTCTCTCTCTCTCTCTCTCTCTCTCCTTATCTAGATGCTTGGTTATAAATCGGGCCGATCTTGCAACTCGAATGGGCACAGAGGCCGGCGCTAGGAGTCATGGCCGAGATTGCACTGCCACGAGCGGAAGAGATGATTTATGTACAATGAAGCCGGCTAGACGCGCAGAGAGATCGAGTCTAGCTGGCCAATGCGTCACTGGGATTCAGCTAGGCGCCGTCTAACAAGCTCGTAAGTGGCCAGTGTCTGTGGGAGGCCGAGCGCTCGAGTTCTAGTTCGGGAACAATTTTTCACACACAAAGGCAGGCTGCCCGTCCGTGTTGGCGAGCGGGGCGGCCAGTTTGTCTGCGGCGCAAAACTGTGGAGCTCGCCTCTGGCCGCCGAGCGGGCCGAGCTAATAGCTGCCAGCTCTGACGAGAAGCAAACGACTCGAGCGAAATGTAACATTAATTTTAATCGGAAAACATTTAAATCGAGCGCGCGAGCGGCCAGTCGAGAGGAGCGCAGGCGCAGGCGCGAGCCGAGCAAGCAAGAGCGCGAGTGAAAGCGAAAGCGAAAGCCTCCAACTTTGTTGGCCTCAACATGGATTCAATCTATCAATGGAACCAATTAAAGACCCGCCGCCCGCTCGTTGGCCACGAGGCGCGCCTAGCGCACTTTGCGCACTTGGTCCGCTAGGCGCGCCGCTGGCCGCGCGTCGCTGGGGGCGAAAAGGATCGCCGCTGGACGGCATTGTGTCGTCGGCGTTTGCGTTGGCGTTTGCGCCAAGACTGGTGTCAGCGGCGGCGGCGGCAGAAAAATGAACAAGATAATGGACAGGAGTATTGACACACCAGCTTGGAGCGCTGTTTGCAGCTGGCCAGCAAATTGAAACTCGGCATCAATTTTGCCTCGAGGCCTCTTTGTCGGTGGACAAGCCACCTTTGTGCCTGCGAGGCCTGGGCCGCTCTAACGCTCGAGGGGCCGGATAAGTCTTTGTTGTGCCTCGGCCAAATGGGCCGAGCAGGCAAAAGGTTGCTTATCTCAACTCTGGCCAGCCCTCAACTCGAGACAGCTCGCCCGGCGCCCAGAGTGGCCAGCTAGAGTCTGTTTGGCGCAGCAAGCTGCTTCCAGCGCCAAACAGATGTCCCCCTCGCCTGAAATATAAATCAATTCAATCGGAATGATGATGTCGATAATCAGGTTACCTGGCGCGAGCGGGTGCCTTTGTGCGTTTGACTGCCTTGGCGCGCACCAGAGGCGCCGAGTCTGTTGCGTTTTGCGCGGCTGGCTGGCCGGCCGGCCGGCAGTTGGCAATCGATTGATTAATTGTGAGGTCACACAATACGGCCTTTGTGTGTCGGTGGGCCAAAAGTGGGGCCACCCAGCCAGGTGGTTGCTGAGCAAACAGGGGCGAGCGCACGACTGATTGCGGGGCCAGCAGGCATCATTAACAAGAGGCCTCGTTTTGCTCCACCTGAATAGTCTTTGTTTGTCCGCTCCGTCCGCTTGAGCCGAGTTGAGCTGAGCTGAGCCGAGCAGAGTCGAGCTAAAACGGAAGAGAGAGCAACAATGAGAGTTTCAGAGGCGAGCACAACATCTGCTGAGGTAATGACTGCGCATTATATCGGCAGCTAGGCCTGCAATGGCGCTGGCTTGGCCCATTATCTGTTCGAGATCTTGCGCTTGAGCGCCGCCCATTGGCTTTCCGCCGGCGAGCTCGCCTATCGGACGAGCGGAGCGCGAGAGGCCAGCAATGAGGAGGAGATGTTTCCACTCTTAACTGGCTCCAATCTGGGCCTCTCAGGGCGCCGGGCGGCAAGCAAAGGCGAGCGGGGCAGCGCAACTCGGAGGGCGCCTTGCAAGTGAGCGGCGCCTTTTCTGTTTGAATTTGGCGCCAAAGCAAAGCTCACCTGGCCGAACAAAGGGGAGAGGAGGAAATGGAAGCAATAGCGGCGGCGACAAGCGAGCGGGCAGATGCAAATCTGTTTGCCATTTTAGACCTCCAACCATCAAGATTGCCTTGCTCGCGGCCATAAAATAACAAGGGCGCAAACTTCATGCCAACAAGCGAGCGCAACTTATCTCCTCGCTAGCAAAACATGCTCCAGGTAGAAATCTAAATTTGCCTCGGGGCTAAATTTGCGCCAAACTGCACCAAACTGGCGCCGCCCCTTCCAGCCGCCTCCACGCAAAGGCGCTCGCTGGAAGCAAGTTGGTCGCGAACGACCCTATGCGCGCGTTGCTCGCGCCGCAAAAGCCGCCGCCGGCTGACACAAGAGCTCAATTGGAGCGCAACTATAAAGTCGCTCAATTAAAGGCCACTAACGAGGAACTTGGGTCCCTTTGATCGGCCGAATTCGTCCTCCCCCTAAAAGCGGACAACTCATCAATCTTGCGCCAGAGGAGGGCGAAGATAAACGGGCGCGTTCGAGTTGCTTGCTTGCTCGCCGGCCGGCCAGCCAGCTAATATTGATCGCTAACGAATTCGTCTCCCCCCTCTGGCCGAGCGGAAGTGGAGGCGGCCGGCCAGGTACAAGATAATTGCATTAATATTTAGGGCTCGTGCGGCGCCCTTATAGGCGGCCGGCTCGGGCACGAACTCGGCAGATCATTGATAAGGCGGCGGCGGCGGCGGCTCAGGCAGAGTGGAGCAAACCAAACAAGGGCGCCGTCGCTCGTGACTTACGAGCGGCTCTGCCTCTCCGCTTGGGCCCACCTGAGAGGGGCTCCGCTCGTCGTCGCGCTCCCGGCTGCCATTTGCGGACTCCAAAAGAGTTGACAAGACTCGAGTGCGCCGAGCCCCTTCGGACGGCCCACTTTGGGGCTTGTTGTTGTTGGCGGCGGCGGCGGCTGACGAAAATTAGTGTTGATTTTCATGCTCTCAGGGCAGGGGCGCCTCCCAAGGCGAGCGGGCGCCCAACGCGCGCGCACCTCCTCCAGGCTAGGCAGTCGTGTTATGGAAAAATCTTGTAAACTCAAAGCCCGAGCTCGCGCGAGACGCGCAAGTTGTGGCTTTTTGGGAGGCCGCAAGTAATGCATTTGCGAGATGGAGCTGTTAGCGCGCCGCCTGCGCGACACTTGTTTTGGTTTGGGGCCGACGCGCGCCGGCCAGGTGCGGCAGGCGGCGGCGGCGGGCGAGAGGGACGGGCGGTCGTTATTGATTAGCGCTTGACTGATCATGGGAACCATTAATATTCAGGGCTTCGCCCGTTCAGCTGCTCGTGACACTGGGCCGGCGCTGCTCGAGCCAAGGGGCGGCCGAGGGCGCCGCCGGTGGTGCACAAATTTTCATGACTAATGATTTATGGGCGAGCGGAGGGGTTTGCTTTAAACTGGTTTGCTCGGCGCGCTCGTTTGCGGCTGCGGCAGCGCCAGCTCAGCCCGTCGAGCAGGTTGAACGGGCGACATGGGCGCCTGATTCGGGCGCGCAAAGGTTGGCGCAACCGGCGACGGGATTAGCGCGAGCTCGCTGCGACTAACTCGGTTGCGCGCCACTGGAGCGGCTTGGCTGGCGCAACGGCGATGAGCAATGGGAATATTGACGAGCCTCTCCCAGCCAAACTTGGTCCAACTTCGCCAAAACTGGACGCGACAAGACTCGGCTGAGCGAGAGTGGATAGAAAAATGCAAATTGAGTTTAGCCTTTTAAGCTGCAACTTGCTGATCCAAATCGGAAGGAAGCGCCAACTGGGCGAGGCGCAAGTTGATTTACTTAACTCTTCATTTGGCTCCCCCTGTTTGTCCGTCTGTCTCCCCTTTTTGGGGGGGGGAAAGGAGCCCGGCCGAGCGAGAGCGCCGCCGCGAGCAACGGCAATGGGCGCAAGCTGCAATCAAATCCCCCCAAAATGGAGCGCCCGAAAAGATTGATCGCCCAGTGTGGCGCCCGCTAGTCCAAAGGGGGGCCAAAGGGGGAGCCTCGCTCAGCGCTCCAATGGGCCCGCGAGCAGTTGGGGCTAATCGCGGGCCGCACGGGCCGGCCTGCGCGCACAGCCGCGCGGGCGTGGCGGGAAAGGCCCGACGAGCAATGGGAGCGCTCGGCCAGGTTAAATGGGCGGCCCTTTCTTTCTCTCTCTCTCTGCGCTGAAAGCCGGCCAGCCCAGTTCAGTTGGCCAACTCGGAGCGGATTATCGCGCGACGCTCGCAAGCTCAAGCTCGCGCTTTCTGTCTGAGGCCGGAAACAATGGTATTAATTATTCCGTCATCGATCATCGGCGGCCGGGCCGGCCAAGGCGAGGCTGCCCCTAGGTGCGAGCGCGGCCGGCTTCCGTGTAAAATTCAATCGCTCTGCTGGCCGAGGGGTCACTCGCACGCTCGTTGGGCCGAGCGATGGGCGATAATCAATCAAGGGCTCAAGACAGCCACTTGTTTCATGCGCTCGCAGCGAAGGGATGAGGGCTCAGAGGGTGGAGAGCCGGCGAGGTTTTGGCCGAGATTAAAAGCTCCCGTTTGCGTGCTCGCCACTCGCTCGCCGCCCAGTTAATCGCGCAGCCTCGCCCAGCAACCCTCTCTGGCGGCCCCTCGTTTCCGGTTGGCGGTGCAGAGGCAAGTCCAGGCAGGGAGATTTTATCGCTCGGGCGCCGGCGCCCGAGAGAGAGAGAGAGAGGTCCTGTCCGCGCAAAATATGCGCCCAAACCAGACCGGCCCAAACCATTGATTACGCAAGACGCGCCCATGGCAGCGGGACAAAGTGGGCCCCGCTTTTGGGCGCCTCTGCCAGTGGCGGGCCAACCAAAAACAAAGGGTAATGATATGTGGGATATATTTTCTCGATTAGATCTCGCCGATCGGCTTGGCCAATGATCTGCTTGGCCGGCTTCGAGCGGAAGGGCGCATTTTGCTGCAACTCGGCCCAGAGCAAGCGGCTTCCGCTTTGGGCGCGCAAAACACTTGCTGCTCGATTTAGAGCCGCGACGCTAGAGGGCCGCTCGCTTCGAGTTGAGAAGCGCGCGCGGGGGGGGGAAGTGAGCTTATTTTGGGGGCGACGGACACACAATTGATGGAATGAAAGTCGACTATTATCTTTTTTGATGCCCTTGGCCGGCGCGCGCTAGAGGTTGCATTAAATTTCCTCCGCTCTAAGCGCCACGCTGGCCGAGCAAAGGCAATATAAATACTAATGGCATCTTAATGGCCCCTTCCATGGTTGATTTTAATTATTCTGGTTGCGAGCGCGCAAAATGCGCTAGGCGCTGCAGTGTCGTGCGATCGCCAATTGGCGGCGCCCTTGGCGCCTCTGTGCGCGAGTAAATTTGATCGAAATTTTTGATTTTGGCGCGCGAGGAAAGAGTTGGGTTAAGTTGCGGCGCAGAGAGGCGGGAGCGGCCGAGCGCAGGGGCAGCGCCAATGGGCCATCAGCGCGCATTTACGGGCCTCCAGTTGGCCTGAAACTGAACTAAACCAGAGGCCGAGTTTTAGTTAAATTAAAGACGGAAGCGGCAAGCTAATCGGCCGGCGCTCGCAAGGGCCGATCAATCATGCGCGCAGCCCCCGGCGGAAGTGGCCGCCGCCGCCGCCGCCAGGTTGATCGGCGCCGCCTTAATTGACTTTGGCCGGCGGTGTATAAATATGCACGCGCTGCTCGCTGACCTTGGAAGCGCGAGAGCTCGCAACTGTCTCGCTCTGGGGCGCAAGAGGCCGCGAGGCTGGGCCGGATTAGTGGCGGCTCGCAAGCAACCAGCTGGCTCGAGGCCGAACCAAAACGGGCGGCCGCGCGACACCTGAAATTCAGCCGCCTGAAGCCCAAACTCGGACACTAATCAGAGGCACTGGCCGCAGCCGCTGCACGCAATTGATTTGCTCCAATTGGAGGCTCGCGCACCGAATTCGCTTGGCCCGGCCGCCGGAAGCGAGGCCAAGCGAATTAATGAATTTCCCCTCGGCCATGGCGGCGATGAAGCCGGCCGAGGCCGTTGGCTTCCATCCGCTTCCACGCTCCCCCCCCCCTTCGCGCTCGAGCGCCTCCTGTTTGCAGAGCAAACAGGCAGACTAAATTGGCAAACGGGCAACCCGATATTCATTTGATATTTGTCACAAATTATTTATGGCCGCAACTTGTTTAATTGATGATTTGCTGCCCCAAACTCGGGCGCGGCCCTTTCAGGCGAGGGGCGGCTCCTTCCGCTTGTTTGCGGCGAGCAGCGTCTGTTTGATCCGCTTCCACTCGGCGCCGCGGGAAGGCCAACAGAGTCAAGTCGCCTCGCCTGCCGCTCACCGTCGCAAGCAACACTCTTGCACGTAATTGGGGCCCCTCTTGGCCGGCGTAAGGCGACAACAATCGAATTGAATATATAATATGCTCGCGCGCCCAGCCCAATATTAGCCCAGCCGGGAGGGCCGCCCACTTCCGGCGCCACGCAAAACCCAAGGAGGGCCACTCGAGAGGGGAGGCGCCGATTTGGGTGCGACAGTTGGGCGGCGCGGCGCGGCGCTAATCCAATTTGTCGGATTGCATTAGGCCGCGCTGGTCCCCCTTCTCTGAGGCCGCCGAGTGAATTGGCTGCCAGAGGCTCTGCTCGCCGAGCGTTAGGGCCCAAAAACAAACAGGTTAGGATCAGTGTCCGCGCCTGGATGACATCCATCGGTGTGCGTCATTGCTGCGCGCGAGTTTGCAGAAATTAGTGCGCAATATCCATGCCAAATTCGCCACCAAAGGCGCACTAATTTCTGAAAACATGCCTCGAGAACACTGACTCACGCGCGGCCATCAGGGTTGGCCGACGAATTAGCGGCTTGGACGCGCACAACAATTATAACTCGCAGGTGCCGCGCGCCCGGCTTGACGCTGGCCGGAAGCGGCGCGATCACGTCCGCCGCCAAGATTGGGCTTTGATTTGGGGGCCAGGTGTTGTTGGGGGCGGATGTGCGCGCGCAAGCCAGTAATGGTGGCCACTTTCTAATGGTCGGCCCAAGTTGCGCTCGCCACTGAGCTCGCAGGTCTTGCCGGCCGGGCGCAACTGGAGCGGCCTTAGGAGCCATCATCATCATCACCATAATGGTGATAATCTTTGCAACCCAACTGCGGGTTATGATGGCCGGCCGCCCTGGCCGACGGGGCAACTTTTTGAGCTGGCTTGGCGAGCGGGAGCGGAAGTTTGCGCAAAGTAGCGCCCGAGTGCAGCTTGGCGGGGCCAATTCGACGTGACATGCGATTAACACGGCCGCTCTAGTTGGCTGGCCCGTTGTTTTTGGAACCGGACGAGAGTTGTCAGCGGCGCTGGCCGGCTGGCTGGCTCGGCCAGTCCAGGCGCTCGCTTGATCGATCGGCCGCCGCCGCCGGTGCCGCCCACTTCCGGCCGCCGAGCTGGAACGCTTCCAGCGAAACGGAGGCGCTCAGGTGGCGGCGGCGGCGGCTCCATTGGGCGCAGATTGGCCGGCTTCTGTTGGCTCGGTTTGCGAGCAAATTTGCGCCCTGTTGGCCAGCGCGATGGCCGCTGGCCGGCGCACTTTTGAGCCGCGCGGCGCCCCCCAGTTATCCCAACTGTCGCCGGCCTCGCGCAAGGGGGCGGCGCAAGCGAGGGGCGACTGGAGACAGGCATTGGCGCAAGTGGCGATTGAGTGGCCGATTTGCGCCCGCTTTGCCGGCCTCCCCTTCCGCCGCTCGCCCTCAATGGGGGGTGGCCGAGTTTGATCAATGGCGGCCAGCGCGCTCGCAATTGGGAAACAATGAATCCTTTGGAGCCTCTGGCTTGTGAGCGGCGCTCGCAAGTCCATTTGGCGAGCAAATGGCCGACTCGGGCGCCAACCTGGCAGGCGGGCGGCTCTTGGGGTCGCCGGCGCCGGCGCCACTGTCGCTGTTGCTGTCGCCGTCGCCGTCGCCGTCGCTGTCACTGGCGCCGCTCCAAGTGGAGCAAAGTGGGCCAGCGGCTCCATCCGGTCAGCGGCTCTGCTGGCGGCGGGCGCGCTTATTGCGTCCGCTCTTGATTGAATGGATGCTTTCAATTAACATGCCCGCCGACTGTGGCGCCGACTTCAAGTGGGCGGCCAGAGGGGAAGCGGAAGCAAACTCTGTCTGCGCTGGTTGGCGGCGGCGGCGCGAACAGCAGCGCCGCCAACCAGCGCAAGGGAGGAGATAAGGCAATGGGGGGAGTTGGCTCATTTCCGCGCCAATGATTCAGAGTTGCATTGATTCTCGCTTCTGGCGGCGGCGCCAAATGTGAAAACAAGTGTGTTTGCTCTCGGCGCCGCCAGCAACAACAATGGCCGCTCGGTGGATTATTTTTGGCCCCCGAAAGTCCGGCAGAGTTTGGTGACAAATCAAATTTGGAGCAGAGCGGCCGGCGAGCCAAGTGGGGCGGCTTGAGTTGAGTGGAAGTGCGCGCGAGCCCTTTGAAAGTTTGCCAAGCCAATACAGTTGGCGGCCGGTACAAAATTTGGCCCAAACACCAGCTGACTCGAGCCGAGCAGAGCAGAGCAGAGCCGAGTCAAGGAGGGCAAAGTCGAGCTAACGATCGGGCGCGAGCAAAGTGTCAGTAATGCAATGTAATGATTATTACATCCTGTTTGCTTAGTCCGAGTGGAAGAGAAAACGCGAGCTCATTAGTTTGGTCAACATGAGGCCGCCGGCCAAAAGAGTTGGTCTCAATTTCGCAGCCGAGAGATGATAATTTCTCGCCCCTTGCAGCCGGCGAGCGCGCAAACCTGCCCGCCGCAAGCGCAAAGCCTTCTGGCCGGCCGGCCGGCTAATTGGAAGTCCGCCACTAAAAGCTGGCGCCGGCCCACTTCCGGCCGCAACAAGCGCCAGCCAATCAGCGGGGCGGCCGGAAGCGGTACCTGCGGTCCGCCGGCGAGCGCGCTGAAATCAGGGGCGGACTTTCTACTCACCGAATGGTTTCTCATTGTTTGCCGGCTCCAGGTTTGCGCCGGGCCGCTGCTGCTGCTGCTGCTGCTGCTGTCCTGCACTTGAATGGGTTGCTGGCCCAGTTTGCGGACAGACAGGCGCTGGCGCCCAGAGAAGCAGGAGGAGCGCAATCAGCGCCCAAACCTCCGCCCGGCCGCCTCCACTTCCACTTCCGCCGCCGCCGCCGCCACTGCAACATCCGCGGGCGGCGGCCATCCTCTTCTCGCAGCTAACTCCCAGCTCCTCCCTCTCGCCTCTCGCGCTTCAAAGTGTCCGAGCGCCGGCGCTCATCTCAGGCAACCGCAACCAGCTTCACTCGAGCAGCTAGCTCTCGCTTCCGCCCTCTCTCAGTCCAACTGAGCCAGCTTGCCTCACTAACCCGAACAACCGCTCCTATTGGCTCGCTTGCAAACTTTAGCCGCGCTTCAGTGGCGCTCGTAGGTGATGCGCTAAAACTTGAAATTGGAGCTCAACGAGAACTTGATTGGCGAAAGCTGGCCACCTAAATGAGTGGCCGCCAACTGAAAGCCGCCTCTTCGGCCCCATCAGCCGAGCAGAGGTTGGCCAGCGCGCATGACCACTTTGAGTGGCCGCGCCCTGGCCCCATTAGAGCACACTGGCGCCCTCTCTGGCCGCACCGTCAAAGCTGGCTCCACCGGTGGAGTCAGGCTTGCAAACGACATCTCGTGGGCGCCATCAAAAGGCTTCTCGCCAAGCTAAGTCACCGCCATCTGTGGGCCTCATTCGGATATCTAAACAACGACTCATATTGGCCCCAATCAAGGCGACCTTTCTCGCTATCTCGCTCACCAAATAAACTTCTGCCAAGAGGGTCGCCTAGTTCCATGCTAGCAACTTACGTGTTTTCTTGGATAACAATCTTTGCTTTGCCAAGGAGAACGCTCGTCCTGGAGCAAAGTTTTGCCCACCCTCGCCAAAGCCCAGCTCGTCGCCCTCTCCAATGGGCTCGTTTCTCCTGTATCTAGACGCACTAGATGTCGCCAGCTGTCCTCGCATTGTTTGGCCGCCTAGAAGGGTTTTAGGGGGGGGTAAAAACATGCAATGGGGTTAGTATTCTCGCTGCAACCAGATGGCGCCACTGGCATGCATTTTCAAGTGCAACAAAATTGACCTCAGGTGTTGGCGGGCCAAAATCCAAGCTCGCGCGCTCTTGCGAAGGGGCCAAGTTGCAATAACACCGACTTGACGCTAAATATGCAAATTTCTCGAGGCACCTGCCGGACTCTCGCGGCCGCCCCTTGGGCCCGCAAAGAGGCTCCGAAATTGAATTATCTAACGCCGGCGGCCAGTGCGCCGCCGGCAGACAACTCATGAACATTTACAAAGGTGAATGGAGGGGCAAAGATTAAGAGGGTTGCGGGCCGAGTTGGCGCTTGTCTCTCCTCTTGCTTCCAACTCTTGTGCACCTGCAAAACTGCGTCCGAAATTCAGCTTTGGATGCAAACTTTAAAGCGAAATTCTAATGACTTTAGCCGAGTTGCTATTCCCATTCTGGGCAGAGCGCGTAGAGGAGTAGCAAGGGAAAGATAACTCTATTTAATGCGCACCAACGAGGCTTGCTGTCCAGCGATGACAGCTGTAATTGTTGTTAGAATCAAATTGTATTGTGTCCGCGAGTTGCCCGGCAAAGTTGGCCAGCTTTGTCGCGGCAAATTTGGCCGCCAGTAACACGAGAAGTCGCCTGTTTATGGGCCACTTCAACTAAGACGGACAATGGGCGAGCAGTGGTGGCTTTCGAGTGGTGGTTTTAGCGGCAAGGCGAGTGGAGCCGAGAAGCCACCCACTAGGACAGATCCAATTGCAGAAGCCAATGATTCATGCCGCCTGTCAGTGGGGCCGATTTTAGGCCGATGATGCGCGTCCGAGTTTGCGTCTTCACGGTGGCCAATTGTTGAAAACAAGACCCACTCTTTGGAGCACCTAAGCCGCGCTCATTGGCCACTTCAAGCCGGCGACCAGTTTCAAATCTGGCGCCGCCGCCAATCTAACGCCTGTCACACTCTTTGGCCAGCCAAATTGATGCGCACTGTGAGAGCCGCTCGAGTGGGCGCCACCGGCGGCGGCGGCCCATTAATCATCGCCAGACGAGGAGCCGTTTTGGAGCCTAGAGCCTGCGAGTCAGTTGCAGCCAGGGCGGCTTGGCGGCGGCGGCGGCGCAATAATGGAACTAATTGATGCAGGCAGGCAAAAGTGTGCTCCAATTTGCCCGCTTGCCACTCAATCTGAGGCGGCGGCTTTTTAATTGCAACCGCCGGTGGCATGTTGAACAATGGCGCTCAACAATGGGCCCAGTTGGCACTTTTATTGCCCCGGCCAAGTGGGTTTGGCGGAGGGAGAGAGAGAGGCGCCGGTGGGGAGCCAGCAGGAAGTTGGCGCCGCAACCAGCAGAGGCCCCGAGCCAGACCACAAAACCCGGCGCGCGCCAGTGGGCAGGGCGGGCGCTTTATGGGAGCTTGCGGGCGGGTCTGGCGAGCGCGGCTTATCTGGGGCGCCCAAAAGCAGGGCCTAATCCAGTGGCAGAGATCGAGATAGGAAGGCGCGCCAATCAAATCGCATGGGGCCGCCGGTGCCGCCAATCTCATCCCAAAAGGCTCCTCTCACATCCCAAACCGGCGTATCAAGCGGCCAGCGCGGCCGATTAAATGGATCGATCGGAGCGAACAAAGCGGCCGCTTTTTCGGGCCGCCCAAAAACTGGCCCCCAGAAGGGGCGGCTGCAAAGTAAATGGAGTGAAAGCGAGTTGAACTGACTCGAGCCGCCGGCCGGCCGGCCAGCCAGCCAAAGCGGGCGGCAATTAAGACCTCCTTGCGCGCCGCTCTCGCCCCAGAGCGACCCTAGGTGGCTCGCCGTGTCGAGCGAGCGTTTTGGCGCTGCATCTGCATCTGCGCACGTAACGCTCCAGCGCCGGCCGGCAACCAAAATCAATCTCCCTGCGCGCCACCCGATCGGCCAGGTAAACTTGCTCTGCGCGCATCAGGTAAGAGGGGCAGCCAATTGGGAGCGGAGCAATTAGTTTGCTCTTTGTTTGTTGGCAGATTTATTGGGCAAAGCGAAGCGAGTGAGTTATTTGCGCTCACGCGGCGGCGGCGGCCGCACAAGTTGGGCCCCTAACGCGCAAAGTCTCGTCCCAGAGTGCGCCCGCGGCAAAACGGGCAAAAGCCCCTTTCGCCGCAACTCCTCATCGGAGCCAGAAGTGTCTCGCTCAGTCAGCGAGCTCATTGTCGTTGCCAGCTTGCTGCGGTCGCTCTCGAGGCTGGACAGGCTCGTTTAGGGTGACGCGAGCTAGGCGGCTCGGCGAGTGTGTTTGTGAAACCAGATACAACAGGAAGTCGGCCGAACCAAAAGCAAACTCCGCCGGCCGCTGATAGGATTGATCCTTTGGCTTTGTGTTGCAATTAAGCTTGAGAGGCGAGCAATTGAAGGCAGAGGCGGAGAGGAGCTGGACCACTGCGACATGCGACAAATCCTGGCCGAGACTTGGAAGGGGCGAGCCGCGATTATGATCTCGCTGATGACAGAGGCCCGATTCCTGCGCTTCAAATCGTGATAATCAGGCTAATGGCTGACCACCGACTCGACTGCAACTCGCGCTCTCTCTCCTTCGGTGCCTCTGCTTGCAGTTGGGCCGCCATGGAGGCGCGCGGCAGGCGCACTTATCTCCCATTTAGGCGCAAAGGACGAGCGCGCCGCCGCCGGCTGCTTGAGCGGAAGCGGAAGTGCGCGATAGCTGGCCAAGCGAGAGGCAGAGTGGCTTGCTGGCGGCGTCTACCTCTCGAGTTCTGGTTTGCTCCAGGAGAAGCGCGCTTTTCTCGATCTGGGCGCCGATTGTTAGGCAAATTGGGCCTCCGAGTTGAGTTCGTGGCCGAGCTGGAGGCGCGAAAGGAGCGCCAGTGTTTTGCTCGCCCCCATTGAGATTGCGCAGACGAGCGGGCCAAGACTAATGGGCGCCACACTGGGCGGCCGGCGAGCGGGCGCAAGGTAATTATCGCGCTCAGGTATGGCGATAGGAATCTCTAATCATTGTTGCGCCATGATATGGTTAGCAGATAAGTGCGAGCGCGAGATGTCGCCAGCCGGCGCTGGCGCTCGCGCTCGCGTCGCCGGCTCCTCGGCGCCCTGCAAGCTCAACTGCCCGACCCGCACTGATGCCAGCGGGGCGACGCGCTTTGGCTTGAGCTCGAGATTTGCATCTTAATTCGGACAAGCTTGGCGGCCAATGGAGGCGAGCGGGCGCAGGAAGTGGCGCAAGGCTCACCTGCGCGCGCCAGCGCCATAATCTTGGGCTTCGCTTGGCTTAGCGCGCGCGAGTTTGGCCTACACAAAGCCGCGCCCAAGGTGAGGCGTTGTTTCTGCTTATGATCGGCAAAATCAGTGTTTTGGCAAAGTATCGTTGGGCAAACAATCTTGCCGGCTGAGGGGGCGGCTTGTTTGCGAGCGAAGCGACGGACTCCCTGCAATGCGCAGCAATCGCTCATGAAACCGGCAAAGCCTCATGATAATTCATCCCTCGCAAGCAGCAGCAGCAGCAGCAGCAGCAGCAACAACAACAACAACAACATCAACAACTGACTCACAAGTTTGGCCGCCAACAATTGCAAGCATTCAAATGAGTTCCTCTTATCTCATTTGCTCGCTTGCTCCACTTCCGACTCAATTATAAGGAGAGCCGGGCGCGTTCAGCCAAGAGAGGGTCGGGCGCCCGGCTCTGCGGCCGGCCGAGCTCGAGCAAGCAAGCGGCGAGCCATTAGAAAGTCCAGCGTGCGAGCGCAACACTGAACTTGGCCATTGGACTTGGGCGCGAGTTTCAAATTAACTCCTCCCCTCTGCTTGCGCCGCTTTCTCAGATTTCGCCGCCCCTCGAGCAAAGTTGAATTTTCGCGCGCCAAACTTGAATTCAAATCATCAACTTGTCGAGCAATAAACCAAATAACTCGATTAAAAGTGAATCATCACACGAAACACACACACGCACGCACCAAGTCCATATAGATGCCCCATGTATACGCCAATTGCAGCCTTGTAGCCCTCGGAGGGGGAGACTTGCGCGGCGAGAGTCCCGCGAGAAGCGAGCCATAAATCACTGGCGGCCAGATTGTTGTGCGCAAACTTTGCGGCCACCTGAGCCGCGGACAGGAGCAATGCCAATTGGCTTTGGCTAGTCTCGCTTCCGAGCTGCGCGCGAGCCGGACTTTGGGCGACAATTTGTGCTTCCTGCTAAGCCGGCTGCCAGAGGCTCGAACAAGAAGCCGGCGGCCTGGAGGCTTCCGTTTTGGCCGGCCCAGTTTACATAAACTTTCCATTGATTCGAATACATTAGCGCCGAGCCTCGTGCGCCACATCGACACTCCTCCCCCTCCCCCTCCGCCGCCGCCGCTCGCGCTCCCCTTCCCCTTCGCCTTTGTTTGCGTGTCGCTGCATCATTAGGACAGCTGAATGGAGTGCCGCTCGCCAGGTGAGACGGTGGCTCGGACTTGGGCTTGGCCGCCGAGAGACTTGCCCCTGGCGGAGGCAAAACTGATTTGCATTTTGCGCACGACTTGGAGAGGGCGCCGACCAGAATCGCTGCCCATCGTCGAGATCTACGCTGGCCATTGCAATCGTTCACAAGCAAATACTCTGGCGACCGTCGGCCAAGTGGGCCGCCCGGTGGCGCCATTGGCGGCTCCTGACTGGCGGTATCGTGTGTCAAGAAAATAGGAAGTGTCCAATTAGATTAATGGCGAGCGGCGCGCGAGTGGTTTCTCACGCTCTCGCACTTCTAAACCGGGAACAGGAGCGGCGGCTGGGGCGGCCATTTTTGGCTGGCCGGCTGAAAAATGGTCCCCTGTTGGCGTGTTTGCGCGCAAACTGACGCAACATTTTGGGTTTTATAAAACCCAAAGCGCATTGTTTGCGCCCAGAGCGATCACCCCAAAAAGCGGGCCTCAGCGCTAGAGCGAGCATCTTGTTGCGCGCGGACCAACGAAGGTCAGGTGAGCGCCTGGCGAGCCGCCTAGCGGTCGGCGCTTCGGGGCGCAGCATTGGGGCGCCCGATTGGAGTGGCTAACTGGCTCGAATGCACTCAACTCAACTCAGTCCATTAGCGCCCAATTTGACTGTCCGCTGACAATGCCAAATCTGGGCCGCACGTCAATATTTGCCCGCCCCTCGATCAGCTGGCCGCTCGCTTAGCTTGGGCGGCGGCGGCGGCGGGACAAATTGATTGATGATAATGGCGCAAACGAGGAGCCGTTGGCGGCCAATGCGCACTGTTTGCTCGCAACCCACTTCCTGTCCTGCGCAAGCAAGCCCGCTTTCGATGACGACGGGTGGCGGCGCTGGCCGGCTCGTCTTGATTGGCTAAGCTGGTTGTGATTTAAAAAGGGAAGCTAAGCGGGCCGGCTGCAAAGCTCGGCGGCGCGGAAAAGTCTCCTCCCCATTTGGGGCCGCTAATCTTATGCGCCCTCCGCTCACAATGGGGGCGCTCGCCGGCTTGGCGGGATAATTTTTGAGTAAATCTCGCTGCCAATTTGGGCAGCAAGGCGCGGCTCCGATGCTGTTGCTGCGACTGTTTTGGCGCCGCCGTTTCTGTTGCTGTCGCGCCAAGTGGCCAACGAAGCAGACTGGCCGCCATTGGCAACCGGCTCGGAGCCTCTGTGCGCTGGAATTGGGGCGCAAAGCGCGCTAAGCTGGTCGCCCTTGAGGCCAAGCGGCGCAGAGCTGGGCCAAGGCCGCCGCCGCCGCCGAGCGACTCCGCTGGCTCCAACGGGAGGCGAGATTCTGCAAACAGGAAGTGGGCCGCCGAGCCTGAAGCGAGCGCGCGCGAGCTTGCGCGAGATTATGCAAAAGTTGACCGCTCGCCCACGATGCCTAATGATGTGATTGCAAATGATTTTTGCTCTTGGCCTCCATTTGCAGCGCGCCCATGGCTAAAATAACATCATTATCGGCCCGCTAACTATGATGAATCCGCCAAGCGGCCAGCCAATTGCCCGATTGGAACTAAGAAATTGAAACCGAGCGGGCGCGTTGAGGCCCGCAGCGGGCAGCAAGCGGCTGGCGGCGCGCTCGCTAGAGCTGGCTGTCTCCCCCTTTGCGCAAACTAAACTCTCGTCTCTTCATTATGAGCGCTCAAAAGTGGGCCTCAAGTTTGGGCAAGGTAAGAGTGGGCGTGGCCAGCCCGCCCACTTTTGCTGGGCGTCAAAAGTGGGCGGCGGCGGCGGCAGGAAGAAGCGTTGGCCGCTCAAAGATAAGATCGTGCGCGACTCATCTCTGGGCGCGAGCAACGTGATTTGCTTACGGAAAATTGTTTACCCTTGATTTGGATATGAGGCGCGCAAAGGAGGGGGCAGACGATTGCGTTAAAGCGGCCAACTCCGCTCGCTCTTGGGCTGGCCTTATTTTTAATCTTTGGAGGCGTCGAATAGGCTGAGGAGGGAGGCGAATATCGCGTCCTCAAATCGCCTTTCAAAGCCGGGCCGCAAACCCTATGCAAATTTCCCTCAACATGTGCGGGCCGGATTCAGTTCGCTGCGAGCCGGCGCAAAGCTCGACCTGTCACTTCTAGTTGAGCGGCCAACATGGTTGATAAGCGCGCCTCCAACATGACAGATTGGCCCTCGGCTCGGCCCGCTCAGCCCGCGACTTTACTCAGGTGGTCAAGTTATTGAATTTCAGCCGCGAGTTTAACGCGCCTCAAGCTCAAGCTCAAGCAGCAACAACATTGACATCAACCGCGACAAGTCCCTCCTCTATGGGCCAAAGAGGAGGCTTAGCTTATTTTACGTGAGCAGAGATCTGAATGCCCGTCGGTTGGCTTTGATCGGCCAGAGTTGGAGGCTGTTTGGTTTGAGGCCGATTGATTGCATAGTTGCGGTTCGTCCGGGCCGAGCCGAGCCAATGGGCCGCCAAAGGGAGGCGCCCAAAGCGAGCCGAGGGCGCCAACGCAAACGCTCGTCGTGAGCGAAAAATGTCGCCCCAAACTTGACCGAGCCACTCTCGTGTTTCAGCGGACACTTTCGGGCGCTAGGTCCCCGTGTTGACGCTACGGGATATAGAGGCGTTCGCGCGCTCTCTCTCTCTCTCTATCTCGCGAGCTATTTTTCAACAAAACTCCATTGTTCTTTTGCGCGCCTCTTGCGCGACACTTGCGAGCGAGGCAAAGAGTGTATTAGTTTCCTATCCAAAATGTACATGCGCTCGCAATTGCCATCTCGCTGGCTAGACAAGAATTGCCGGCCGCCTTACAAGTCTATTAGAGCCGGCCCTTCGAGGTTTGAAGTCTGATGGCCAGACGGAGGAGCTTCGGCTGTGACGGTTGCAGGAGTGGCAGATGGGAGGCGGCGGCTGCGGCAGCAACAAGGCACCGGCCCGCTCATTACGGGCCCACTCGGATTCTTCTGCCTCGCCCCAAATGCCACCAGAGTCGGCCGGCCCCGCTTGGCCCAACCAACCGGCCAAGGGGCCGCCAAGCTAACAAGAGCAGCGCCAGCTTGGGCGGATGATGATGATAAAAGTCATCCGCAAACTCGAGATTTATGTGACTTCATCAATCGACTTGCGCAAGCTTTTCCTGCTGACAAGTTGATTTTCACTCCCTTCCCCCCGCCAGCCCGCCCGCCAGCCCCAATGGCTGCCCCCATGCGCTTGCAATGGCCCCCCCCCCTGGTGTGGCCAGATATTGACTTACTTTGTGTCCCCCCCCTGTTGGCCTCCGCTCGAGCGAAGGCTTGCGCGGCGGCGCTCGTCTAGCCAGACATCATGTGTCAGCGCTCGCTGATTGGGAGCCGACAAAATGGGCTCAAACTGGATTGGCGCCGGCGGTGCAAGTCTCTTTGGTCGCCTCCCTGCTCGGCCAAGTGAAAAGCGCGCTCTCGCTGGCCGCAAGTCGATCCAGCTCATGAATTGATTACTCAAAAGTATTATCCAAGGGCCGCCGCAGTGGAGGCGTCCGCGCCTTCGCCGGGCAAAGCCAAAATTGCTGGTAACGATGGCTGGCTTGGGCGCTCGAGTTTGGGGTATTTTTGAGCAGCTTGTTGTTCAAACAAAAGATTTGGGCTGCTCGGCTTGCGGGAGGTCAACGGTTTTGGGGCGCCACTTTGGCCGCCAGCTGATGGGAACTGGAACTTTGGGGGGAGAGCGCTCGCTCCGTTCAGAATGATTGAGCGCAATTCAAATACAAAATATGTTCCAAATCTAATCAAGTGGAACACATGCAAAGAGAGGGCCAGAAAGAGAGAGAGAGCCGCCCACTTTCAGGGGAAGGCGAGCAAGGCAGCACCACTCTGCGCTCGGCGCCCACTTTTGCCGGCCCAAATTTGAACCGCGCAAACGGAGCGCCCCACTCTTGGGGCCACCATTGGCCGCCGGAAGTGCGCCGAGGCCGCGAGCTTGGCCGCTCTCGGTCGCTTCGTCTGGAGCCGATTTGGCGTTAACATGGGATTGCAGGCTGAGGCTTGAGAGTCGCGCTTGCTTGCGAGCTCGCACACTCGAGCGCAAACTCTCGCTCTGCTTGCGAGCTAGGCAACGCGCAATCCGTCGACACTTGCTCGCTTTTGAGCTGCTTCGGCGGACAGACGGAAGTGGCGGCGGCCGCCACCGCACGGCCAACTCGAGCAGGCGGAAAGCAAATCAATACTAATTAATTGACTTGCATGGAGGAGGCTCGATTGGCCGGCTTGCGAGCGGGCCACTAATTGGGCCGCCGGCGAGGAGCTGGCCGAGCGGCGGCCGCCTTGGCCAGGTCGTCAGAGTGGCGAGCTCGAGTTTGGTTGGTCGAGATTTGCGCCCGCTCGTCTTCCTGATCGCAACCATTATCATTAGTTTGAATCGGCCCCCCCCCTCCTCTGGCAGAGCAGCCAACCAGAGAGAGAGAGAGAGAGACGAGGCCAGAGGAGCGAGGCTCAGGACCAGGGCCAAGTGGGGCAGGCGGAGGCTGGCAGAGCGCGCTGCCGGTTGCATATGGCGCCTAATTGGCGCCAAGGGCTCGCGGGCGGCCCACTCGGCCAGCCGGTCAAGCCGGCGGAGGGGCCAGACTGCGGCCAGAGCAAAGGCGAGCAGACGGGAGGCCCTTTTAAGGGACCTTCGCAAGGGGCTCTGCGGGCCAGCTTGGCGCCTCCAGCGGAGAGGCCAGCCCCTTCGAGCCACGGGGCGCTTGCAGGGGCGGCGGCGGCGTCGGCAGCGGCAGCGGCAGCAAATTGGATCAGGGAGATGATGATTGATTGCGCTAGATTGTGCGCGACAAATCAATCGAGCAGCAACAAACTGGCCGCCAAGCCCACGACAAGATCGCACACAATTGCGGCTAACCCAAAACGCAAGCGAGCCTTTTGGCCCTCTATGCGCCGGAGGCAGACGCAAGCTCTTGCATTATCGGGATCACGACAGCTTTTGATGGGCGGCTAGCTTGGAGAGCTGGCGGGCCGGCCAGTTTTGGCGGCAAATGTAATCGAGATATGTGTTTTGCACGATGCGCGTCGTTGAAATAGTAATCGTTGTCATTGTGATTCCGGGACCAGACTGACGGGCGCAAGCTGATGCAACCCGCCCGCTTGCCAAGCCGCCGCCGCCGCCGCCGGCCGCCCAAACCATAACGCCATTTGGCGCCCACCGGCTGACCTGGCCGCCGGCGGGTGATAAATCAAACATGCCTATTGCGTTTCGCCCACTTTGGGCGCGCAAAACAGGAAGCGAGCGTCTGATTGGGAGCCAGTGAGTTGGTAGTTACCTTTCGCCTCGCTCCCATCCAATATCTTGCTCTTGAACGCAATTGCGTGATGATAACTGTCCTCGGCCGCTTGCTCGCGGTCGCCGGCCTTCACTTGGACCATTTCGCCCACTTTCAACGCAAGCAGTGTTAGAGTTAGCAGCACTAGTCCAACCAAGGATGGCTGCCATCTCGGTTTCATTCTGACAGCAAACGGTGATGCTTGCGCTCTAATCATTGCTCAAATTCTAACTCAATTCAAAACCCACGCAATCCAAACGGGCCAACTCTGCCTCCATGGGATCGTGTGAAACCTTGAACACGATAACAATTCCTCCTGGAGGCGGCGAAAAGCACTTGTCCACTCGTATTTGCCTGTATTGCTATCACACAAGTAACCTGGCCGCTGGCTGGAACAATCCGCAAATCACACGCAAACCACCTGCGCGCACCTGAACGGCCCCTGGATCAGAGAGTTAATCTGGGCCCCAACGTCGCCTGTCGCTCTTGTTTCTCCCTCTCGCTCTCTCTCTCTCTCTCTGCTCCTGTTCCTCGCTCCATTCCTGAACCCTATCCAAGCAAAACATCTTGTTCCCCTCTCCTCTCAAGCAAGTAAACTCCATTTAAAGACGCAGTATTGGCGACAACGGAACCCCTGTCTGATATTCTGCTCACATTTTACTGCCAACAATGTTTGTCCACTCACTTTATGCCTGCACCCGGCTTGCAGCTCAACTTTGGGCCAGTTGTTCGCTCGATCCAAGAGACCAAAAAGCACCCAGATTCAAGCATACTCCTCCCCTCTATCCTCTACGAAGACTCTCAAAACTCGCCCAAATTGATCAGTTTGAATGCAACCCCTGCTCGCTTCCTGTCCACCGTCCGTCCCTCTCTCTCTGGGTCTGGATCTCGATGTAACGCATTTGCTGGCAGTTAAAGTCTTAATGGCTTCTTGCGGACTTGGCGGCCAGATTTCCATCACTTGTGGCGATTGGATTTGGTGGATCTGGGGTGAGATGGCGACTGAGTTCGAGTGGAGCGCTGGACTTGGACTGCGAGGAAATGGGAGAAAATTGATACGCAAACTCAGTGACGACTCTCGGCTAGCCCACCGTTGGGGCGCCGTCTGGTGAGATACGAGCCAGGTTGGAGCTCTGATGTACAGTCTTGAAGACTTTTCTCGCGATGAACCCGGTAGCCAGGACAATGAGCTTTTGTTTGCGGTAGTTTGCCGTTGATGGCGTTGATCTGAGGATGTTCAAGCAAGCATCATTCGAGTTTGGCCACGAGCATCGAGAGAGCAGGTTGACGTCGTCCCATGAGGCGAGCGAAACCCTGACGTGTAGGCGGTGCTAACCTACTTAAGTCCACTGAATCTAAGTCGTCTGGCACGAGGCTAAAGAGAAGCTTGCCCGAGGTAGAGGCCGAATTTAGCCGGACTATGTTGGAGGTTAACCAGTCGGATTAAGCACGTTGTGCGCAAGCAAAACAAACGAAGCTGCTCGCGCCGCGGCCTCATAGGTAGCGAATCCGACAAAATAGAAATTATTTTTCAGCCGGCTAAACGAAATGCCATCAAATCGTCATGGCGGAATTAGATAAAAAGATACAAAAGGCCCAAACTGATCTGGTGCAGTCAGTTCTAGAGGCGCACGAAAAGAAGAACCAGGAACGAGTTGATATGCTTGTCACAAATGCAATCAAGCAACTCAAAATGTCACGCTTCAAACCCGACCAAACCACCTGTATTAGTCTAACTTACCTTGCTCGAATCAAGCCAAAGGTTTTCGCCCAATCAAGCGCCATTAAGGAGGTACTCAAGTCTCTGCTGAGGCGAGACAATGGGCCCGCAAGTATCAAAGGAAAGAACGACATAGTGCTGCCTGTTTTGGCTGCAAATATCTTGTTGGCCTGTTGCGATGGTGCCGAAGTTAGAGCCATAGTTTTGCACAAGGTTGAACAATGGCTTGGATCAAGCCAGAAGGCGGCAGATATGATCCAGCATCTCATGGCAACTGTCTGTATGAAATGTCAGAACGATAAACAGACTATCACAACCCTCATAGAAATGCGCCAACACTGGCTTCTATATCTAGATGAAAACTACGAAATCTATGGCTCAGTTCCCTCAGACCTTTGCGCTAGTGTTAGAAGTTTATTGCACTCTGAAACAAACTGCGAATTGTTTGTGGCATACCTGAGGTTTTTGATAAAACACGACACCGATATTGAAGGTTTGGCGGACGACATAAGCAAGTTCATTATTAATCGACCGTTGTCCTTCAATAGCATGCTCGATAATGAGACTTCAGGGGTGATAATCAAACGAATGATACTCAAAATTTACATTAAGTTATTATCTAATCTCGAGCATGCAGCTCAGGATAAAGAAACAAGCACAACGAAGATGGAGACCGAACAACCGGAGCAAGCACCAGAGAAGGTAGGCGAGGAACAGTTTTCAAAGGTTGTTGTAAAAGTAGAAAAGACAGAAGAAGATGAAAAGTTCAATACTTTCGGTAATTTCAAGAGGGAGGTCAAACCCGAGGTTAAGATGTCAGAGGCTACGATCAATATCGAAACGCCGGCGAGCCCAGAGCCACAAAAGAAAGAGGAACAGAACGAAGAAACGGATGACGGACGAGTCTATGTCAAGCTATCAAAATGTGCGAAGGTCGTCTCAGTCAGAAAGACCACTGTCGAAGCAATTTTTATCCTATTTGCAATGGAGGATGCCAAAGCTGACTCTCTAATAGAGTTCGAGGAACTTCTGAGCTACTGGATTGTTTCAGATAGAATCTCATTAGTGGCTCCCATCTACGAGGATCCTGATCTAACCTTGGCCTACAATCTACCAAACGTTCTCCGCCAGAGGCTTGTCCTATCGGCCGACTACATCTTTGTCGAGTTTGGTCTTCGGAATGCAAATCCAAGTCAATTGCTCGCTTTGTTGCAACTATTCGGATCTTCTCTCACTACTATAAATAGTATATTGAAAAGATTAGAGTCAGTATGCAACCAAGAATACATCAAATCCGAAATCAAGGATCCATCATATTTTTGCCAACTCATGCAATTTTATGAAAATATGGGCGCTAAAGGTGCCAAAGAGCTATGTAGATTCATCGAGCAACCTACAAGTTAGAATGTCTTACAATAATGTGATATCATGAGTGTTGTCAATTGTTTAGTCTAATTTGGATGCTATTACACATTGTTATGTCTCAAGCACTGCGTGTTGATATTGTGAAAGCTAGGATTGCATTGCATAATAGTCGAGACAGAATAACAAAGACTAAGAGCATCAAGAGCCCAAACATGAGATCTTCGTTGTGCAAATCAAACTCTGTCATCAAATAAGGGTTAAAATCTTTACATTGCGTTGGAGCTTGGTGTCCGAAATTTGATTGTGAATTGAGCATTGAGGTTATCCTGTTGGAAAATCTGAAAGCAATCCTATCCATGGCGTCGCCCTCATGAGGTGATGGCTCAGTTGAGTTCTTCATCTGTTGGAACAAACCCTCAACTATAGCGTCCTCCACATAGCTACTCGTCGTTATTGATGATATTCTGGGCGAATTTGTTGTGGTAGAGTTAATCACTGAGTTAGGAAGTCCACTTGTATGCAAGTCTTCTATGCTGTTTTCCTCTGGATTTGCTCCCACCACACAGTCTGTCATACCGAACAAAGTCTTGAACATATTCTTGATAGCTCCAGTTTGATTGTTCCTACTCTCGTGGTATGAATCCAGAACAGCTTGATCGCAATCACACCTTTCGTAGCCGTACAATGTAACTAGTAGAGCATCGAAGGCATATCTGAAGTGAGATAGGTAGGTCATGGGCTTGTATAACAACGGCACCTGTGATACACGAGAGAAGAAGCCCGAAAACAGGAGAGCTGGAAAGATGCACAGTGGAGCTATGAAGACAGCAGCCGGTAGATTGTCCATGAACATGGCACCAAATATGAATCCAACTGTTTGAGCAACTAGCGCTGTCATGATTATAATTGCTACAAAGACAAAGAAGCGCCAGGTCATGAAGCCGATTTGGTCTGTCAGAGTGTAAATAACCACACAAAAGACCACCACAAACGACAGTTGAAAGGGTAGATCGGCTAATGAGCGTCCCATGAAGTAACTGGACACTCTATACCAGCCATTTCGCCATTCGCGATTCACCGTCTTAGCTTCCAAGGGAAACGTAATGACGGTTATTTCGAGGGCTGCAAATGTTGCTGTCATGATGGCAACCAAGAGGAAATTCATGTTTTCTTGAATCCTTCTCATCTCCAGGACAGAGCTATCATCCGTTTCGTTTGACAGGGTAAAAGCCATGAAACTCATTGGGAGGCGCGGACAACCGCTCAGAGATCCAATACTCGGGCCGTAGAAAGTTGCTAGTTGAAGTCCTAACACAATATATGTAACTAATTGCAAGTATGTTAAAATATAGCTTCGCCGTATTCGCAACAAAGATCTACATAGATGGACCCAAATGTGCTTAAAAATTGGTCGTTCTCTCCTATTTCGAGCCCTAAGGATAGCTTCATAAAGGTTATTATTCATAAGCATGGATACGTTCTGGGATCTGTCGTCCAGTATGAACTTGGCATCTCTTTCTTCCATCGTCCCTGAACTTGTATACAATTCGGAGGTAATTCTATCGTTGGCTTGATCTTGCATTGAGCTCTGCTTTCTTTGGAACTGAACCATTCGTTCTTTGACGAACGCATCGGCGTTGATATCGTTACTCGCGATTTCGATAAGAAAGTCGGCCATGTTGTGGAACTTCGGGCACTCAAGATTGAAACGTCCAAGGTATGAATTGATAACATCAACCGAGCAACTTCCATCGTACAGACAACAGCCCTCGCTCATTACGTATACCTGATCAAATACAGCGAACAATTTGGCAGACGGCTGATGGATCGACATGACGATAGACATTGGATAGCTCTTGTTTGAGACCAGTTGTTTAAGGAGCTTAACTATGGAGTAGGAGGTTGAGGCGTCTAAACCTGAGGTTACCTCGTCAAGGATAAGCAGATTCGTTGGGTAAAGGAGTTCTTGTGCGATTGTTACTCGTTTTGCCTGACCACCAGATAGTTTGGTGACACTCCTATCTGAGCAGTCTGATAAGCCGAGTTCATCGAGAATGGGCTTGGTGTGCTCATAGTGATTGAAGCCTCTCTGACTGTTTTGCAAACGCGAAGCATAAATTAGCGTCTCTCTGGCTGTTAAACCAGGCAAAAGGCAGTCTCCTTGGCCTATGAATGCTACTTTCGGTTCATCGAGTCCAACGATACGTAATTTGTCACGATGATTTGGATTACTGCCAGCTAAGAACTGCAACAGGGTAGTCTTGCCGCAGCCACTTGGTCCGATGACTGCAACTAACTGATTGGAGACGATAGAGCCGGAAATGTCGTTCAAAACATGCGTTGGCTTCTTACTGAATCTTGCAACGAATCCAGGCTGGTGACTAAAACTAAGATTCCTCCACGAAACCTCGAACTTGTCGAGGCGAGCGGATTGGTCGAGTTCGAGCATCGATTGAGAAATGGTCTTGTTGAGGCATGTTGCCCTATTTGAAGTCTGGGCGCCACTTGTAGATTCATGTGATTGGCTACCTGAGCTGGAAATAAAAGAGGTCGACACTTGGCTGCTTGTCTGTGACCATTTTCGATTTGGGCCCTGAGACCTCCTCGCTCTGTCCTCGATCTCTTTAACGTGCCTCCCACTTGGCGGAAGGTCCACAACTACGGCCGAAGAAGCATTAGCTTGCTCGCCTGCTGGCTCGAGCTTGGCGTCGTTTTCAAATTCCGGAGGCTCAGGCGACTGAGCCTCAACAAGTTGTGCGTAGTCATTCTTGAGCTCGAATAAGTTTCTCTTGGTCAGATTGTTCATTGACATTCTAGGTTGGTCGTCAAAGGTTGAGTCTTGGTAAGTTGATATTTTTTGTGTTGCTTGGGCTCTTTTTTGTCCTAAAATGTTTCTTCTTGGTTTCTACCACTAAAGGTAGCTCCTACGGTTACAGTGTAACCGAGTGAGAACTCTCAAGTCACTGCGAGAGTCTTGCGGCCACTGACCTCATGAATCTGCATTTGTGCGGCGAAGCCAACTTGGATCGCAGTCAGCGGAACGAGATGGAGAGGATTGGGCAGATTTGCCACTGGAGAGCCGTTTTACCTTCTCCAGTGCCGACAGAAAAACAACAAAGAAAAATCTGAGCAGAACTTACAGTTTCTTGTAAGCGGGTCTAGTTAAGTATCGATATCCGTGGATCGAGGCTCTCGGAAGCCGCTGAATGTGTTAGTTTGCCGGCTCCTTGAGTCGGCCGAGGGAGATTACCGGAACCGCTGTTGAATGGGAGAAAACTGATGTAAACATGCACTTGAATTGGAGTGCGAGATAGGAGCTGATATTTATTTTTGGTTTTGAGCTTCGCAGCCATGAGGAACAGAGATTTGGTCCTGGCGCTGCGCGAAATCTGCCTTCAAGATCGCGAGCTTGATGACGTAGGGCTGCTCAAGGCTTCAGGTTGAGATTGCGCCTTTTGCTGCTCGCTCGGCCTTTGCTGCAGAGTCACCTCTTGCTATCAGCTTTTAACCCGCTTTTTAGCCGTGCAAGTTGCTCCTACCAAAGTAGTGCGAGCACCACCCTATGTCAAGTCAGTCTATCGAGCCGCGAAATGGCGACACTGAATCAGAGGGAGAGATAAACAGACAGGCAGACTCTTCGTAGGCTTGAACTGTAGTGGACTTCCAATTCTAGAGGAGCAACACTTTATTTTCGTCGGGGAGCGCGAGCGGCTCAAGTCTCCAGCTGACAAGTGTTTCATTGAACGCTCGTCAGCCTGAGGAAGAGTGCAAAGTGGTGAGAAGTGAACGACGAGTAACAGGTAGACTCGACTCGACTCGACTCGATACAGGTGAGCGATGTGTTGAACGCGCTCCTCATTGTGTGGCCAAGTTTTTTCGTCGACCTTTAGATGGATAACTCGAATTGAGTGACTCCCTCCATTGCAGCTCCTCGTCGACGGCCCCAAGCCTCGAAGCACTTGGAAGTCACGAATGCAGTAAGTTCGCACCTCTTTATTTGTGCGCCGGACTTAATCGTGATTGTCTTTCGCAGTGAGACTTCCGAGTATAGTTAGTTTGATAGCAATCCGCTTTTGATTAAAAGGGGAATTTCGTCTCGGTTCAACTCAATGGAGAGCCAGCTTTATCTGGATGGAAGTGTTAATGTGAACGTATACGCTAGACCAAACCTAAACCAAGGATCTAGCGGGCCAAAATCAAGGGGACTCACCAGCAGATTCCCCATGAGTCAATCCCCTCGTCCTCACTGACACTCATCCCTCCAGAATGAGATTTCCTCGCTGGTACAATAGAAATGCACGCAACTCGTCCGACACCAAAAATAGCCCATGGTCGCATTCTATGATCTAGCCGCAAGCTTCTGATTGGAACTTGGCACAACAGTAGACAAATGAGATCTCGAGATCAACTCGAACGGAGAGACAAGAGTCGAGCGTGTACAGGATCTGCGAGAGACCTTGCCTATGGGATCTCGTCGGATCATAGCGATGGGCATAATGACCATGGCGTGGCCCTTAAACACAAGGCGCGTCATCATCAGAGCTGGCTTGCAACCATCAGTGTCAAGAGAGAGAGAGAGAGAGAGAGAGGGATCACAAGTGGAAGGGGAGTGCATTTGCTAGGGCGTTAGAATATACAAAAAGCCGACTTTGGTTCGTATTGATCCGATAGAGAGTTGGAGGAGAAAGGGGTTAGCTCCAGTGTTTTGAAGGGGGCGCATGAAAAATGCGTCAGGAAGTGTAGAAGGATGAATCGACTTCGGTGGGTAGGTTCGAGCGCAGTTTCGATCTGTATGATGATGAGCCAACAAGTTCAAACTAGAATACAGTTGGGCGATTACATATAAGATTCATGTCAATCTATGCCGATCGAGCTGTAGGCATGATTTCTCTCTGATTTCAGAGCACACTGTGATTTACCTCTTGTTGTAATTAACACAGCTGCCTTGTTCTATCTGCAGTGGATACGTTTGGCATCAATGTAGACAGGAATATCTCTTTCCTGTTTCACTTTGACTGCTTGGCTTTGGATAACACAAATCAAATGAAGCCCGACTCGATGAGGTCAGTGTTGTCGTCCATTACCGAATTGATAAATTGATTAGCGGTGGATACCGTTGTATATCACAAGTTAGTGAACCTGAGGGGTCAGTCGGTCAAGTTCCCCTCTCAAATTTAGCTTGGAGAAAGATTCTAGAGTGTTTATCATGTGTTGCATGATTGACCGTCTGCCGGCGGACGTAGTCGATCGATTTGCAGCTAAAGTTATGACTTTCGAAGAGATTGACTAATTGTTGCTTGGAAAAGAAGTAGGCTCGAGTTCCGTCTTGACGAACATAAAATTGGTCGCAAATTTTGGAGCTTGCACTAAATCTGAGCATGGCTTTATCGTAGATCGCGTAGTCTCGAAATATCACTAACCCGCCCGGTCTCAGCAATGAATAGATGTTTCTAATGGCGACTAGCATTTGATCTGGATCCAGAGCTGAAAGGATAAAGATGAGGCTAACAAGGTCGACAGGAGTATGATCTATTTCTGTAAAAATTTCGCTCGCCTGCGAGAGCAAATCGGCGCAAAAGGCTTTGATTCTCGCGGGGTGATTGTCCTTGTACAGGCGATTTTTCTTCAAGATATCGATAGCTCTATCTGAGATATCACAGCAAAAGACGAAGAGATCACAACTAGCCTTGGAACAATTCTGTAATGATTGTTCTTGACAGTGTGCAACCAGAGGCAACGCGAAATCGCCACAACCGCAGCCAATCTCGAGTAGTCTTGTCGGTTCAGAGAGCTCGAAGAGTTCGGGAAATTCGAGTTTTGTCCAGTGTCGGTTCTTGAAGAATCTATCGCCATTTCTCTTGTAGAATAGGTCCCAATTCTTCTTGGCGTCCCTGCTCAATCTCTCTCGTTGAAAGCTGTCAATAGAAGGCGGTGCTGCGAGTTTCTCTCGATCCTCCGCAGTGAGCTCGGGCGATTCATCGGAGGGAACCATAATATCGATGATCTTGGTTGACTGTGTTTCAAGGGAACCCTGATAGTTTCGTAGAGAGGCCCATGTTTATAGCATGTGGAGCTGATGTAATGTGATGAGATTGGCTTGTCACAAGTGTTCGCTAGTCACAGTTCAGAAGTGTTAACCTGCCGCTTTTTGGATCCACGTGGACGTTCGTTCGTTGGTGAAAAGGCTGAGCTTGAGTCCATTCTTTGGTGGTCTCTACGAATGTCCATTTCACTTCAGGCAACTGAGAATCGAACCAAGTCCGAGAAGCCAAGAACAGATAGAACCGATTTGGTATCGAAAATGATTTAGAGGATTCAATATGAAATAGGTCCTTAACATCAATGATTGATTGCTTAGTGCCAAGTCTATGCCAACCAAAGTAATGCGAGCACCACCCTATGTCAAGTCAGTCTATCGAGCCGCGAAATGGCGACACTGAATCAGAGGGAGAGATAAACAGACAGGCAGACTCTTCGTAGGCTTGAACTGTAGTGGACTTCCAATTCTAGAGGAGCAACACTTTATTTTCGTCGGGGAGCGCGAGCGGCTCAAGTCTCCAGCTGACAAGTGTTTCATTGAACGCTCGTCAGCCTGAGGAAGAGTGCAAAGTGGTGAGAAGTGAACGACGAGTAACAGGTAGACTCGACTCGACTCGACTCGATACAGGTGAGCGATGTGCTGGATACGCACGCTTAGCCGCCGAGTGGTCTTCATTGAGCGACAGGGTTCTCTGTCGACTTTTCGATGAACAACTCGAATGAAGTCATCCCCTTCCTGTTATAACGATCATGTTCTACGTTCTTGGCCCAAGCTTTGCACTCGATGTAAATGAGAGTGTTCGGCTTCGGGCTCAGAAAGTGAACCATGACAAAGGGAGACTGGTAGCCTGGCTGATTCAGAAAAGGATAATACTTCGTTTCGATGCCAGCGCTGGGAAAGTAGCTAACCGGACCGAGATGCTCCTTGTCTGGATCATGTTGGCCCTCGCAGGTAATCTGGATGTTGCCTGGCGTAAACTGACTCTCCTTCGGGTAAGTTGCGGGCGGGCTCTCGTAGGGTTCAGGCCTCCAACCGTAGATCTAATATGCGTAGGATCCACAGCTCGTGGGATTAGTTCGAGCACGCATTTAGTTGGTTATAAGACGGCTGTTTGTCTTCAATGGAACTTACCCGATTCAACTTGATCAGGATGCACGGTTTACCTAGTGGGAAAGAGTAGTTTTGAGCCGCTGTACATTCAGGTGGGATTGAGCTCCTATCGAAGGGACAAAAGGATTCAGTATCCGAGTCGTCCCTCTTGGGACTGCAGTCTTGCTTCAGGTCAGTCTGGTTTTTAGTTGAATCTTCCGCTATCGTTCAAATGAATTTAACCTGGTTAGTTTGAAATCATAGCAGAGAATCTGGTATGCCAGAGCAGCTCTCCCTTCTGAGGCTTCAAACTGGCCACTGTGTTTGTTAAGCTCTACTTACAATTTAGAAAATCGTTCAAATCGTCCACCCAGTGTTTATAGTCACCATCTTGACCACCCTTGAACGAAATTAGCGCGCTCTCGACCCGCTGCCTTGGGCTCTGAGGTCTCAAGCCAACGCCCGGATTTGTTCCGATCAAACTTTCGCCCAGTTGCCACTTCGGATATTTGTCGCTTATAGTTAGATGAAATAGGTAAAAGTAAATCGCCCAAATGGCTGCTAAGCAGGTATATAAGGTTATGTAGAATGCAATCAATTTTGCCCAAGACTCTCCAGTTCTGCCCATACATTTTCGCGTTTGGGGATCCCAAACAAAACTCTTGAAATTCTCGAATTTGCTCATCTTCATGATTCTATTAGTTGGATTTGTTCTTCGTTTCATCCATTAGGAATGGAATATAATTTTAACACTTCGCTCTCGAAGAAGTTCGAGGAAATAAGTTTTGCAGTGCAAGAAGATATAAATTTCGAATTTAAGCCAGCATAACGAGACGAGGGCGCATCCTCGAGCAAGAGGCCCGAGGCTGGAAGTTGAAACTGGGCCCAGCTTGGGCCCCTGTACGATGCGATCATGCCCTGCCCGATGCTCGCCACCCAATGACATCCGCCGCTATATGATTTTGCGCTAGAGCGTGCAGCCGAGAGTAACCTAGCGCGATCTTTCGCGTAGATTGCGCCGTGAGTTCCGACGAGGTGAGACTTCGAGTTGTATGACTACTGTGGTAAGGCCACAGTAGTCATACAACTCTAGTGTAAACAAACGCGATTTGATCGGGGAACTAGGCATTTTTAACCGCCAATGGTGACGATAATCATCTGGTGACTTAGTCATCATTTCTCCAGCCGTTTAAAATCGTGCAAACATTTTCCATTTTTGCTTGCTCAGCAAACCTTCGTGGCTAGCATTTCTTGAAGTGCTAAAGCATCGCTCTCAAAGAGCTGAACATGACAGATCATTTCGCTCTTCAATGGGAGATTGAAAGTCATAGTTCTAACCAAGCATTCAAGCCTAACGGACTTGAGGGTTACGGGGTCCAGAACTTTCAATCCGTGGTTATTATTTGGTTTCGATCTGTCCTAGCGAAATCGCCATTATGATTAGGGCTTTCACCTATTTCCTGGCTCTTCTTTGTTTGGTTGCAGTTTGCAGCCAGCTTGGAGAAATCGCCTGCGAACAGATTCAACTGTCAGTTATCCTTCCGAAACTCAAGGCAATCCATGAGGATGCTCAGACCTTGCTCATCAAAAACAGTGAATTGAAGGCCAAGATATTGTTAGGGTTACAGGCACAGAATGAAGCTAGATTGAAGCTTGCGAAGGAGGGGAGAATCGCTGGCACAGCCCAGAAACCGGTACCAAAAATCTCTTCCGGCACCATCAAGCCAACTATGACTGCAGGCGATACAAAAGAGGAAACTATTGATTATGCAGAGCTTGACGAGTTCAACAAATGGGTAGATATCAATCTAGAATACGCAGTCAAGAATACTCAAGCCTCAATGGAAGCGCTCAATGAAGAGGCTCAGACGAACAACGGTAACGTAGACTACTCCGATCAAGCAATCAAGGATGGAATCGAGGGTGTTAAATATTGGCAATCGGCTGTTATATTCCAGGACAAAACGCTCAAGAACGAAAAGTTCGACATCGAGTAATTGCACTCTTCTATAGACTATCTTCATCCTCCATCAAACACATTTCATCAGACCACTATCAGGTAACATGCGACGATCAACGTGGCGAGCCAGACCGAGTTGATACTCATGAGGCTTCACTGCACTTTCTCCTTTAAATACACGGCCGTTGGATAGCTTACAAACAAGTTAATCAATAGAATATGCGCTTCATTTTAATCAGATCAAGTAAATGAAGAACAAAAGTAGAAACTGGTGTCTAAGTTCTAAAGGTCATATTTTCTTATTGATGACGATCATGACATAGCAGGTGGAAAAGGCGTGTAATCTTTCGCCGATTTTTGCTTGATATGCTTTGGTTTTCTCCTCTTAGACTGGTTTATTTTGGTTTTGGGAAGGAATCGATCCCAACTCTCGTTCCTGAGTTTATCATCCTTCATGAGCTCCCGCTTGATCATCAGTGACTTGATATTGTAAACTGGATGAATATTTTTCATGCAATCCTCAACTACACGACGGACCTGCTGCAGACCTTTATGAGGACCGATTGCGGAAACAGTTTGTCCGTGCACGAGGATGTAACAATTAGTTAGCAGTTCAAGTGATTTCAATGTAGTACCCTTCGGTCCGACTAGTCTTTGCCGTCTCTTGACAAAACGATCTTTGTTCCTTACAAGGCTACCGATTTTGATGATATCGGAGGAAACCTCATCCTCCAGCACTCTTACAGCCTGTTCGTAGGGTACAGATCTTGCGATCAATCTTACCATATCACGAGCTTTGATTATTATAAATGGGTCATACGTTTTCTTCGTTGTCGAAACGCTCATTGAGCCTTTCGCTAAATCTAATTCAGCTTTAACGCCCTCCCTTTCTAAGGATTTCTTTATCAGCGGATAGAATTCTTTGATATACTCCTCCCGGTACTTCGGAAACAGTAATGAGAATGTAGATTCATAAATCGTGCCAGTAGGATTATCTGCCTCTGTAAACTTGGGTATGGGTATCCTCCATGGGTTATCGGTGATATCCTCGACAGTTTGCCGTTCGGCAGTTGTCTTTTTCCCCATTTTCCTACAGCAATAGGTTGCAAGATCTACACAGATGGCAAAAGTATCAAAGGTGGCCGGCCAGTTGCCTGGGATGTTTCTCCCAATGTTGGATCGGTGGTATCTAAGGGTCGTTTTAATAAATAACTCGAGTGATTCACAGGACTCGAACTACAGACAAAACACGGGGGATAAAATTCAGAACAAGCCCAGAACACATTTCTTTCCCCCCAAACTACCCACTGCAGAAGAACGCGCCGGCCCACCTTCAGCCTTCCGGCATGTGCATCGATTATTAGCGCAACTCTCCACCGTAAGGCCAGAACAAGGTCTAAAACTGCGGCCTGACTCTCGGATATTCCAGTTACTAATCTGACCCAAGCTCACCGTTTCGATTTTGAGTCTGTCTACATCGAAACTGAAACCAAATCTGTCGCTAGAATGGCAGAACACGACCTGACACCCATTCTGGGCCAATATTTAGACCCACATCTATTGATTCCCTCGCTCGAATTTCTATCTGACAAAAAGATTTATGATGAGATTGACATGCTCAAAAGCAAGTTGCATCTCATTAGCAAGACAAACATGATAGATTATGCCATCGATATACACAAAGTAATCTACCCGGATCAGGATGCACCCACTGACCTCATCCAAAAGAGAAATAATGTATTCAAGAAACTTGAGCGTCTGGATAGGGCAAATCAACCATTTCTCAATATGTTCAGCGAGCCTGAGGTGCATGAGAAGCTAGAGAAGTCGCGCGACACCAGGGACCTGATTGAGTCCCTCAGGGTGCATGGATTCAAGTCAGAAATGCTTGACCATCTGTACGAGCTTGCGAAGTTTCAATACGAATGCGGCAAATATGATAAAGCACTAGAGTATCTATCTATCCTAAGACTGTTCACCTCGCAGTCGGACAAACATTATTTAGCCGTTTTTTGGGGAATATTGGCTTGCCATATCCTCATGAGCAACTGGGAGAACGCTCTCGAAGACTTCAATCTGTTGAAAAACCACATTGATGGGTCACCTACAAACTCTCTCGTCACTCTTCAGCAGCGCACTTGGCTGATTCACTGGGGTCTCTTGATATTTTTCAACCACCCGCAGGGTCGTGATCAGCTTACAGAGATGTTCCTGGAGACAAACTTTGCAAAAAAGCAAAATTCAAAGCAAATGTACTACACACATGCTCTGCAGACCTTATGCCCCCATATTCTTAGGTATCTAACCGTGTCTGTTATTGTTAGTAAGCAGCGTCGCCAGTATATGAAGGATTTAGTTCGTATCATCCAATCTGAATCACATGCTTATCGGGATTCAATCACTGAGTTTGTGGAATGCTTGTGCGTCAATTTCGATTTTGATGCCGCTCAAGGTAAGCTTCGGGAGTGCGAAGAAGTCCTGAACAACGACTTTTTCTTGGTTACCTCTCTTGGTGACTTCATAGAAAACGCTAGGCTGTTTATTTTCGAGACTTTCTGCCAAATACACGAATGTATATCAATCACCAAACTCTCAGAGAAGCTAAACTTGAGTGAACAAGATGCAGAGCGATGGATCGTGGACTTGATCAGGAACGCTCGATTGGACGCCAAGATCGATTCAAAACATGGTCACGTTGTAATGGGCACCCAGGCCGTATCGCCGTATCAACAACTTATCGAAAAAACCAAGGCTATGTATGTCAGATCGCAGGTTTTAACTATGAACCTGAACAGACGGTCTACAGTAGACCCCGAAAAAGCAAGGAACGATTTCTAGTTGGATTGGTCGTAACTTACTACAATAAAGAGGATAGGCACATTTATTATCACGCGGTAATCGCTACCTGATCAGTTTTGTCTTCGCACCAATGTGAACGAATGTCTTCCAGAGATCATTGAATTTGATCGTGAAGGGTTTGACGAGCTCTTCAGATGTTGTGACAAGAACCGCCTCGTAGTTGCTAACTACAGCTTTATTGGTCCAATTGAAGCTGCCCGACAGGAGAACACGATCATCAATGACCACAAACTTGTGGTGCATCAGCGCACCACTTCCGCAGTTATTGGTTTTGATTTCTATTCCAGCTGCGAGGAGGCGGCTAACTTGACTGTTGCGAATCATTTCCTCGTCTCCATCTGTTATGATTCTGACAATCACATTTGATTTGTGGAGATCTAGGAGTAAGTCGGCCAGAGTTTTTTGAGTGAACAAATAGATGCATAAGTCGACTCGACGCTTTGCGTTCGCTAAGAAGCTCAAGAATCTTATCATGGAGGAGTTCGGCTCGTTATCTCTGCCATGGAGCTTCCTACATGAAGGATTGTAACAAACTCTCTGTGAAGGTGGACGCATTAGCATACTCTTGGTAATCCGGTCGCAAGGAAATTCGTCGTCGGGGAAAAAGAGAACTTCGTTTATTCTCTCCTGACTCCGCTCTCTTTTCCTCTTAAGATATAGTTGCAGGGTTTTACCTGCCAGTCCTAGACTCAATACTGAGCATAAGATATAATTGTTCATTCTTTGAGTAAACAGGAAAACGCTCTTAGCCTAGAGCTGAATTTAGGTTGTGAGTGCAATTGTTTGGGCCCAGGTTTTGGTTTTACGATTCGCTTTTTGATCGAGCTCTTGGGATTGACGACAGGTGGATTTAGAATGATTTGTTTGTCGACCAACTTTCTTGGTTGAACATTGGTCAATGTCGAGCGCTTGACAAGTATCGATTGCCTACCGTTAAGGTGATAGCGTTTGCTAACTTTACAAACATTACAATATTCCTCACACACGGATCTGAGGAAGCGACAATATTTCCTAGATGGATGCTTATTACGTCGGCGCCTTTTCTTGACCCGCAACTTTTTCTGGCTCCCGCATCGATAGCAGTGAACGTTGAAATTTGAGATCCTTAGGATGTATTTAGTATCGTCCTCGTCGTCATCTAAGAGTGAGTTAACCTTGATTTGATAATAGCGGCTCATACCATTGGGACGGCTACCCAGTGGACAGACTAACGTTCGAGCGTCAATTAAAAAATCACGCGAAGCACAACGAAGGAGCTCGGATTTCTGGGTTGATGTCAATATTGAGTCCTTTGAGAGAGGGGCCATTATTAACCACGTGGCATCGGTACAGAGGCGCTCTCCCCTAATCGCTTTGCTATTTCAATTCAGATCTACGAGAGAGGAGACGGAGATTTGACACAGGGATTAACAATACGTGTACAAAAATAAATATCAGGTTGCCGACATGAAAATAGCTTTTATTCATTTTCAAGGCTGTACAGTTGCCGTCATGACGCCGGCAGTCAGTCAGCGTTTCATGTGACGGAGGGAATGATCGTTTATTAGGATGCTCACAGAGTATGCTTTCTCTCATTCGATCTAAACGACGGTCTTCGAATTGACTAGCTCTAAGTGATATGATCAACCCCTTGGAAAGGTTGGTTTACTGAGAAGCTCCAATAATTCTTCGCCCAGCTTCTTGCTCTCCTGCTCCCTAGTGGATGCTAATGATAGTAAACTTTCTAGGTCCTCACCATATTCTCGCTGTCTCCTGATATCTGTTATTGTTATCGTCTTGCTATTTGGAGTTCGTATCTTTTTCGATCTAGTCGTGTCATCGATTGATAATCCCGCACGCGGAATGGACTCTGAGGTGCAATCGTCGCGATCGAATAATCGCAAGCGCGTGTCCGAACTTCTCACCACTTGGACTGGCACAGAGGATTGCGTCTTACTCCCAGAAAATTCAAATTCGCCCGTATTGTTGTGTTGTGTAGAATCATCTGTCTTTGACTCGATCAGTAAAGCTCTCATATTATCGATTGACCCGAAAGATTTGTCAAATTCAACCAACCTTGTATGATCAGCTGAGGTAACATAAATACAATATTCGTCATCGTCAACTCTCGAATCTAACACGCAACCAGGGTTAGTGAGTTTCTTCCTCCCGTTTATCGACGAACTTGTGGGCTCCTCTATCGTGATCAATCTCTGATGAGCAAACTTCTGAAGAAGATTCTCAACAGAGGATTGAGTGATCTTTTCTAGACCGCGCACTTTGTTGATAAATCTTTGCAGACTCTTCGAGTCGATAGGTAGTTTCAAAGCAACATCACACAGTTTGAGCAACAACAAGCACTCTACTAGTTCAGGATTTTCATGATCACATGATATGGTGTCTATAGTAGAGCTGTGGTCTAATATTGTGGGTGGCTGCAAAGAGTTGGATTTACCTGAAGGAGATTGGAATCAGCTAGCTGTGAGTAGTAATCAGGATTCTTACGAATGCTAATATCGTCATTGGACCGCTCTTCATCTGACAATCGGGGGCAACTGCTTGGGGAAGAGGGGCGGTTGGTCTTGCTCGAGCTAGGGTTGTTGAGAAGAGAAGCCATCTGGCTTTTCGGCAGATATTTCTGATCATGAGCATTCACGAGCTCCATGTGTAAATTTTTATACCGACTAAGCTTCTCTCTCCTATTGAGTTGTCTAGTTTTAAACGCTTGCAACTCGAGTCAGGCATCGCCACCAAATTTCGATCGAGTAATGCCAGTTGATGTTAACAGAATTGCTACACCTCCACACTCTGGCTCGATTCGCGGCCAAAGCAGTTGTCCATTATGTCGAGCAGACTAGCATCGTAGCGCGAACCTCTTGTGCTGTTGATGGATTGTGTGGAATCTATTATCTCTGTGTCCAGTGAGGTAGAGTTGTTTAAACTTGTTGCTGATTTTTCAATATCAGATACCCTGGATGAGGTGTCGGGCTTTTTCGTATTCAAGGATGAAGCAGTTTGGTGGTCGCCGTCGAGATCATTATCACAACGTTCCATGGATAAAATGTGATGGCTGTTGCTGTAGTGATGCTGGTTTAGTAGGCTCATATGCCTGTGCCAATCAGTTACCGGATTACTCCACTGATTCCTACGCTGGACATGATCTGTAAAGTAGATACCAATAACTGGATCATTCATTATCTCCCATCCATAAGGGAGTTGGTCACCATAGCATTCGCTTACGCTCTTCGGCTTTGTCCAACGGTCGTTTGGGTTCAACCAGGTTGTCGTCCTCGTATTGTGGTCAACATAAAAATATCTATTGCTGTTCATGTCGTAAGCTTGTTCCCATCCAGGCGGTAGGAATCTGCCTCCTGTAAAGCCGTTTTCCTTGTCAGGAACCATGAGAAGGCTAGACTGGAACCTATCTTGGCCTCGATATAGTATGTACTCACGACTAAAATAAATAGGGATTTTCTCGTGACAATACGCAATTCGCGGCGAACGCTCACATAGAATAGGCATCTGAGCATGCGAATTTAAGATGGCACAAGCACAGCACGTAATAATGGAAAGAGGAGTGACAACACGGAGGCATTATTGATTTCTCTAATTTCGAGCTCAGCATTCGATGGACACGAAGGGGATAACAAATCAACCTGTTGATAAGTATTATTAAGATAAGTAGACACCAAAATTGACACAAAGTGATGGCGCCCACAATACCAAAACTCTGTGGAGTTAAGCGATCTATATTTTGTACATTAGTCAGCGTATGGGCCATCATCATGTTGGCAGTAATGGGCGGACTTCTAACTTATAAGAGTCTGGCTTTTGTGGAGGACATTCCTGTCGAGGAATTCGATCAACACCTAGGCATCGATGCTTTTTATTCAGAGCAAGATCACAAATACGATATGGCAGCAAATAACTGCTATATGGCACTAATTATGTACAGCGTCACATTCGTAGTCTCTATTTACCACTGGACGGTCTACCATAAGCGTGGTCTCGTCTAGGATCGTCGCCATCTTCATGCCATGTGATAGTCAAGAAACAAAGATTTAACTCAAATACAAGGTGGTAACACCAATTGAATGACGGAATGGTGATTTATTTAGCCTTGCGAAAATGTCTGCTATTCCTCCTTGCAGAGCCACTTATTTTGTCCTCATAATTCTCCAAAGTATTGCTATAAACATCATACTTTTCGGGATTCTTCTTGATGTTCTGTGGCACTTTCATCTCCTCAACAACATCACTCAGTCGCATGGAGTTGGGCATTTTGTGGGCTAACTGCACTATCTTTTTGAATTGAACAAGCTGTTTTGTATCTACAAGGGTTATTGCCGTACCTTTCTTGCCTGCCCTCGCTGTTCTACCAACTCGATGGACATAGAAAATCTCACTGGAGGGCATGTCATACGAAATCACAAATTCTACGCCTTCAACATCCATTCCACGAGCCATGAGGTCCGTGCTAACCAAGACATCAATTCGATCGTTCCTGAATTCCTGAAGAAACTTCAGCCTCTGCTCTGTAGAGCAATGTGAAGAGAATTCGACAGCTCTAACGTCTTGGATCTCGTTTATGAATTTGCAAAGTCTGGCAGCTGTTTGTAGTTGATTCGTAAAACAAATCACTTTCTTATATCCAAGTTCGTGGAGGAGATACCACATGATAAACAACTTTTCCTTAGCCTCGGTTATAAACATCTTCTCTTCCAATTGCTCTGGTATTGCTGTACTGGTGAGGAGCTCACTGCGAGTATTGATCGTGTTAATGGTGCTGGGAGCGGGTGAACTAACAGGTGTACTCGTCTGACTACCACCTAAACTGTGCCTAATCTTGGTGCTGGTGATGGAGGGTCTGGTTGCTAGGAAGAGCCTAGGTTGGAATAGATTCATGTGCATCAGAATTTGTGGATCACTTGAAAGAGTGGCTGAGAATAGTAACTTATGCAGAGGTTTGGATTCATAAGAGTGCTCCAAAGCGCAACCGTTTATGGAAGAGAAGCTGGTTCGTTGTCGTTTTATGTGATGAAGGCTCTCAAGTGGTGTCGTTGACGTGTTATCCTCACAAGGGCAGCTAGGTAAATTCGAAAATATAGAACGTTCAAGTGTATTGAGCCAATCATGTTTATGGCTGGTCATGAGGCGGTCGGCTTCATCGATGACCAAGATCTCTAGATCCCTCAGTGAGAAACCTGGAGAGTTATGAATGAGATCAACCAAGACACCTGGAGTTGCCACAAGTATATCTATCAAGCTAGTAAATTCTTCCTCGCTAGTGCTGTCACTATAAAGTTGGTCAAACATGAGACATTGCTTAGATTTTGAATCTTCATCGCACCTGTTTTTACTTTTGAAGAATGCTGCATCATTATGGGTCCCATCGGCGAGGGCACAGTTTAAAAGGGTTGGAGTGCACAATTGCTCAACTGTTTTAAAAACTTGGCGAGCTAGATCGCGGCTTGGGAGTACTATCAAAGCTCTCAACGATTTGGATAGAGTTCGTTTCAGGTAACTAACGATGGGTATTGCGAAACCGAGGGTTTTGCCGGAACCTGTAGGCGAGGAAACGCAGATATCGTTGGGCCGTCGGTATGGCCTGGATCTGAATTGTTTGCTTAGGCTCGGTATTAAGCACCTCTGAACAGGGAACATCCTCTCGATGAGCATGGTTTTCTTCAGGTGATTCCTAAGTTCATCATCGATGTAATCGCTGAGTTCATCAATATCTTGACCTGATTCGACCAGATTGACTGCGGGAAATTGAGTTGGGTGCGACAACCATGATGGAAGCCTTCGGTCAGTCTCAGTTGGCTTCTTGACCTTGGCCAAGCTGAGAACCGGGAACATTTCTGATGATTCGTCCATGATTGGATCGTTAAAGTTAATTCTAAGCTGGCGAAGGCAATACTACATTGCATACGAGCAAGCAAAACTGTCCGGTGGAGTCTGTTGGTTGCCATGTGTTCATTGCGTCTGCTTCTGTCTGCCATGTGCTTTCACCATATTGATTTGATCAAGGGGCTAAAAACAAACTCATCTGCTGGGATTCCCGACCCTTACCAAGTGACCTTTCCTCAATTTGTTTGCTTATTAAACTCATGAGATGCTTGAGCATTAAGCTCACTGCTATTAAGTGAAATACAAGAAAAGTTACCGGTAGTAGAATATTCAATGAATTCCGGTCGCCTAGGTAGTGGACGCGTTTCGAATCTGGCGATTCCTCAATCATGTTCATATAGACTAGATGCGCCAGAAGGCTGATCGTACTTACGACCATGAGTAGCAAGTTTACTACAGCGTGTCTAAATTGATGCTTCTCGAATAGCCAATAGGGAATCACAAATATAACTAGTATGGATGTGATCGCAAGCCATCTTATAGATCTTATCGAGGAATAGTTAATGGCCGCTTGGCTCAATGGTTCTTTTCTCCACTTGGAAAGCATAATCATAAACACCCAAGTGATTATATACACGAGCGCTAGGACAAAACAAGTGACTAGACAACCGACTGCTGAAGCGCTGAAGTTATGTACTGGGTTTTGCTGCTCCATTATTTGGATAACCTCTCGCGGGCTCTTGACCGATTTGAAGCTTTTACTGGACTTTGCAGACTTGGCCGATTTTTCAACTTTCTCACCTTTATCAGGCGCTGCAACAAAAACCGGACCAGTATCTCGCTGTCGCGCGATTGATGGGAGACTCGATCTCTCTGTAGGACTATTTGATGGGGGCTCTTGAAAGCGGGTTCTTTTTTCATTTGCTTCCTGTTGCACCCTCAATTCAGCGGCGATCCGTTTCGACAACTTGTCGCTATCCGGCGATCGTCGGCGCCTTGACATCGTTCGCTCTTCTCTCCGCTGATCATCCTCGTCTTCGTTGTGCTCTGGAGTCTTTCGCTTCCTGCTAGCATCTTTCAAAGCATAATATCTCCGGACGGCTTTCAAGCTCTTTCCAGACCGGGTATAACCAGGACGAGCACCATTTTCGCCCATGGTTGGAAAGAGATTGATAGAGAGCGATTCGAATGGTTGTCTTGGACTCTATTGCAATTTGCAGTCCTAGACAATCAATCGGATGCAGACGTGCACCAACGACCGAACGATGAGTGGACTGCTACTTGCTAGTCACGTGAGACATCACTCTGATTCCCATAGCGCTTCTCCACAAACTCACAGATCGGATATTCGTTTGCTCGGTCGTTGATTCCGAGTCGAGGCAGACATCACACACCCAGCGATTGGGTAGGACAGTTCGGAAAAATCCTGCTGGACAGATCTACATGAACACCCTGCTTCCTCGAAGCTCTGCAATGGGGAGTCCTCCAGATCTCCAACTCACTCCTTCAAGTCTCACTCTAACCTTGCATGATGCGAGTTGAGTTGATGTAGGTGCAAAAAGACACCATGGATCAGATGAAGGCGATTCTGCCACGGGTAGATCCATTGTAAAGACTGCATGTTTAATGATAGAAAATGACTTAAAATAATGTGTCCATTTAGTTACAATAATTTTGAATCCTCTTGCGTAACATGATCAATATGTAGTCAATAAGCTTAAACAATCTTGATATATAATAGGGTTGCAATATACTCTTTCATATATGGTGTTCCATAACTTTTACATTACGATTTTTGTTTTAAACTTTTTGAGTGGATGTAGATAGGAGGTCTCCTTGTAGCTACGCCGAGCAAGTGATCTAGATACATGCTTGATATCCGGTGCGATCTTGGTATATATCATATTTGCAATTAATGACTGATCATTATGCAACCAGTCTGTAAGTATGTGGCTCTCCTTCTAGCTGATGAATGAATTGCTGTTTGCCTGCTGTTAGTTTAGAGAGTGGGTGAATACGCGAATATTTTTATGTATTAAATTTAATAGCCGAATCCTGAATTATTCTTAATTGGTGATAATATGAATTCGATCAATGAGTATAGGTGAGGGATAACATTTAGAATGCTTGTTGCTGCTATCTTCACGTTTTCGTTTGGAGCTGGTTAATAGGCTATACTCAGATGTGGTTATAATCATGTCTGTTGAAACTTTAGGCGCACAGTCTCGAATCCGAAGCTGGTGCGATGATGTATGGGTGCCAGAATTCGATCGACCCAGGCTCATTGCCAGGACGGCGTGCCAGCTAAAATTGCTTGTCTTGGTGCTCGGTTCTCACGGGACATCTGAACCTGGTAGCCTTTGTTTTGTAAGTCAATAACAGCCTGCTCTGCAGAATATGGCGAATCGAAGTTAACAAACCCGTAACCTATGACAATCGATTGATACAATGTTAGTTACTTTTTGCTTGCGAGAGTGACACGTAGCTCATGGATGACTTACCTTTGCACTCGTTCGTTGCGCGATCAACAATCGCCTTTGCTGATAAAATGTTCCCGTAACTAAAAGACCGTGAAGTAAGATGGTTGTCAAAATAGAGTCGAGCAAAAGAACGAGATCCAAGAGTGGAACTTGTTAGTCAATCATTGCAGTGATTTGCAGATGTAACACTTACCGAGTGCATAATTGATGCAGATCATCATCGGAGGTGGCAGCGTCTAAGCCGCGTAGATAGAGATTGGTCTTGCTAAGTTGGCGTAAACCACCACCGCTACCGCCACTGCTACTCCCACCACTACCGTTGTAACGAGGATTTCCGCCACCATTCCGTCTGAACTCCGGTGGAGAACGGCGACCGAAAGAACGGTCAGACCTGCCCATGTTTTCTTTCGACATCCTAGCTTGGTAGCCACAGTTGGTTAGTTCTCGAACGGCCACCGCGGCATCGTTCGGATTTTCGAAATTCACGAAACCATAGCCTTTACATTCATTGGTCATTCGATCAGTAATAGATTTTGATGAAACGATAGCCCCATACTTGCTACACATGTTGAAGAGATCATCATCGTTTGTCGTCGCACTTAAGCCACGAATGAAGACGTTGGTCTTACTCAACGGTTCGTGGTCGCGCTGGGGCCTTTGTTGGTATCCCATAGCCATGGCATCATTCATCCCGTTGGTGTATCTGTTCATTTCGAAATCCAGTTTGAAGCCTTTGTTGTAAGAGGGGTGTTTTGAAACAGAAAGTTTTGTTTAAATGGGTGATAATGATAAAGGGATAGAACGCCGACTGTAATACAAGATGGCTAAACGTAAGGAAGGTTTAGTCTAACACTGCTACTATTCACAAAGGCAAAATTCTCAAAATTCGGCACACAATCCGCACACAATGCATTGCAGAGTCCCAATGATTGCTACGCATGCGTTGAATGACTAGCGCGTAAATAGGAAAATTATCAACCGATTGTATTCGTTCTCGGATCCATTCACAGAGATAGTTGAAATTAGAAATTCTACTTGATATATTGCATCATTTACCCTCATCCTTATTCACGAAGTATCGGGCACTAGTGTCGCATCGACACGACAATTCAAAGATTCGAGAATCTCCACCGACATTGACGAAGAGCAGAAACAATCATCTCAAGGAAGAAGCTTGCTCCTCATCTGAGCATTTGCTAAGCGCACGTAATTCAAAATGCGTCCTAGACCAACTTCATGGCTTTCTCAAGAACCAGTTCGAGGAGCCGAGAGGTACGCCAGGCGATGAAACAAGGGGGTTTTTCGAAATTATAATCATCCTTTCCTCAACAAGTTTTCTCGCGCGGCTTCACTAATAAACACCTAGTGCAATATTATCACCAAGATGCCTTGGTTAGGTTGAAGAAAAAATTGCCGTCATGATATATAATTAGTATTATTTTCAAAAATTTTGCTTAGCCCTCTAAGCAAACATGGCCTTGGTAGATAGGAATTTGCGAAGCTCCGCCAATTACATTTGGAATACTGGCGCTGTACTGGGTAAGGGCGCCACAGGTAGTGTGTACCAGGGTATGAATAAGCACACTGGGGAGGTGGTTGCTGTGAAATCCTTCAATCACTTGAGTCACATGAGACCCTATGAAGTTCAGCGTCGAGAATATGAAGTCTTGAGCAAAGTGAACCATGAAAATATAGTCAAGTTGCTGGCCATCGAAGAGGAGAGCGAGAGCCAGCATAAGGTCCTCATTATGGAACTTTGCACAGGTGGTAGTTTATTCAATATTCTCGATGATCCAGCTAACAGTTTCGGCCTTGAGGAAAGTGAATTTCTACTCGTGCTCAAACATTTGGCTGCTGGGATGAAGCATCTAAGAGATATGAATATCATACATCGCGATCTGAAGCCGGGCAATATCATGAAGTTTCTTTCAGAAGATGGTCAGTCGATTTACAAGCTGACAGACTTTGGCGCCGCTCGAGAACTCGAAGAAGACCAACAGTTTATGTCATTGTATGGCACAGAGGAATATCTACACCCTGAACTGTACGCAAGAGCTGTCCTCAGGAAGCCCGCAGCCAAATCGTTTAGTGCCAAGGTTGACCTATGGAGTATCGGTGTGACATTGTTCCATATAGCTACAGGCTCTTTACCATTCCGACCTTTTGGCGGCCGAAAGAACAAAGAAATGATGCACAGAATCACTACGGAGAAGCAACAAGGTATTATATCGGGCATTCAACACTCAGACAATGGTGATATTGAATGGAACGCAAATCTACCAAAAACCTGCTTATTAAGTCCGTCCCTCCAAGACAAAATAACACCTCTCTTAGCTGGTCTTCTCGAGTACAATCCGAAGAACATGTGGACCTTCGATCAGTACTTTCAAGCCGTTACGCACGTCCTAAGTCACAAAGCAGTCCATGTATTTTGTGTCAACAACGTTTCCGACTACACTTTCTACATCCAGTCAAGTGAAAAGATTACTCACCTCAAGGGTCGTCTAGCCGGCAAAGAAACGGCACAAATCCCAGTCGCCAATCAACTTATGATATATAACAAGAGAGAGCTCATGGACGATGAGCCTATTATCCATACGACTATGGACAATCCAATCATTCTACTCAATAGCAAAGCAACAAGTATCAAAGCTAGCAATCATCTATCCTCAAACCAGTTCAAGTTTCCAGAAATACTCAACCCAGCAGGCACTAGTACTGGAGAACATGACGCTCAACAGAGTAAAGCTTGCGCCTCAATCGCCTACTGTATCCAAAGGAATGCTGTCAAATGCCTACTATACTGCAATCTTATAAATCAAGTGCCTCAGCAAGTTATGTCATTAATCGAGAGTAATGTTAAGTTGTTGAACGAAAAACGCGAATCATGCTCTCATTTGATAGAATCTCTTAGGGATCAGATCGAGTACACATCCGGCACAACATTCAACCTGTCTAAATGCGTTAACAAAATTGATCCAAGCGCAATCATGAAGGCCAATACTGAGATTCACGAGCTACGATCATCTTTCGTTGAGAAACTGGAGAAGACATGGAAAGAGTTATTACCGAAAATGATAGACATAAGCAAGAGGGTTGATGGCCTAGCAGATCGTTGGAACTCAGGACCAGGTTATTATCATGCAAGAATCTCTGCGGCAAGGGCTAGATCTGACTATTTTTGTTCTAGGATCAAAGATAGCTGGCTATTCTTACACAAAAACAAATCTTCTAGATCTCTAGGTGGCAATGAGAGCCAATTACACCACCTCGAGAAGATGCGAGTCGATACTAATTGCAAGAAATTGCTCAGATTGTTGTACGAAGACAATCACCAAGCAATGACAGAATTAATTGAAAAATTGGATGATTGGTACAATGACGCTCATGTAGCTCTCGTGCAATCTGGGTGTCTTTTCGATGAACTTTCTCGACTAATGAAAGGACGCGATCGAGTCATAGAGCAACTCAATAGTGCAATAGAGAGTCAGCATCAACAATGGCAGACCTTAGTAAATCAGTTGATGTATGCTGCTAAGCTTGATGGCACAAGCTCTTCCGGGTCGAATCTCAAGGGTGTGGTGGAAAAGACAAATTTATCAGAAAGCAAATCTGAATTCGACAATACCTTCAATAATAAGAGATCAAGCTCGCAACTATCCTTGGATCAAATATCTGAATGTAACCATAATCAAGAGCATCTCGCGGAGGAGATTCAAAATCTCAAAGAAACACAACGACTTCTATGTGCGTCTTTGAGCGAAAATCAAAATCTATTCAGCGAACTTGTATCCATTACAATTTCCGCAAAGAACACTACAGATTCAGGCCAATTCTAGATTGTTTTGGTGTTGTTATTTTAGATTGGTTTAAAAAGGGACTTGCGCTTAACGCGCCAACGAATAAAGAGGACTCACTGAAAACCCATGACACTACTGTAACAAAACTCGGTAGTCACTTAAAAAAGCTGTGGTCATTTAATTACGTTGCAAACATAACAAATATTACAAAGAAGAAGAATAGAACCCCAAAAACTTTCAATATGAGCCACCTATTACTATTAATGGAGGCAAAATACCTAAGTAATGCATCGTGAGCTGATTCGACATTTCCCGCCGTCTCACTAATGTTCATATCAATTCTTGTAATGGTCTCGCCTTGAGATTGTACCATATGTGCCAACTGGTTAAAGACGGTGCTCAATTCAACTATGGTGGATTCTATCAATTGCATCTTGTCGACTCGTTCCGCAAGATCACTCTGATCGTTCATGAGGAACTGTTGCGTCTGCTGCTGATACTGCTGTCGGTAATCATTGGGCGCGCCTATGTATACTGGACCATTGCTCGCATAATTGCTCGTACCAACTTGTGCCAAAGAGGTATGATTGGAATTGCTGGGGCCAGCAAACATCTCATGTCGTGCTGTTTGCTGCTGGACGCTTCGAGATCTCATCTCGAGAGTGGCCTTGAAACTAGTTGTAACATTAGCAAGCCTTCGGTGCAAGGTATCGACAATGCTCTCCATATGCTTATGCTTTAGTTCATAGTGGTTTTGTAAATTATCTAATTGGTTCTTTGATTCACCTATATCTGAGCGAATTTCAGCTATCAAACGATTCAATTCGCCATCATCAAACACCGCCCTCTTCTTCGCTAGGACGGTAAATCTATCAAGTTTTTCGGAGGAGCTCCTAATTTTGTGGGAACACAATTCCGATGCTCTCATGAACTCTCTGTATCGTTGGTCGAGGGCTAGCCGATTGAATTTTCGAGGCTCGATCCCGTTTGCGGCCTGACGTTGCTGCACCCATTGGGGTCTCTCTCTTTTAGAATTTATCGTTGATGTGAATTCAGCCTTTCTACTGGCCATCTCAATGAGAATTGATCTAATAGGAACGCAAATAGATGAAACTGGAAATCAAGATTGCTGGAATATATGAAGTGAATGGGATCTCTACTAAATAATGATTGTTTTCGTCGATGAAAATCTCTGACAGCCATGAGCGTTCGGATGAAAAAATATAACTATGCCTGTGCGCTGCTCGGCTCTCTGTGAAAAGTTGCCCCCAGTGTTCGGACTTGCTCGCAAATTGAAAACGTCAGGTATAGGCGAAAGAGTCTAAATTCATTAATGGCAGCACGGTGATTTGTTGGCTGAACATTTTATATTTATTTTTGACTTGAGTAACATACCATTCTTGAAAGGTGTGAACTATACACACCTCCAATGCTTAAACGACTGAAACGATCACAGCGATTGTTGGATGCATAGAGTCAATTGGAAATGAGTTGAGCATAACAGAATTAGGTCTGCGGCCTGTACGGGTTAATTGAGTTTAATTTAATGGATTGGAAAACGATCTGCTTAAATCGACCTGCTTTCACGCGACGTAAACGATCTGCGAACTCCTCGGATCGCGTGGTAGTCGAACGAATTCCAATCTTAAATTAGAAGAGCGCAAGCAGGTCAAGACCTGTCTCACTGAACGAGTATTCTAGGTATGTTGCCAGGGCCACAAATGCAACATACACCACTGACAGCCAAGCACCTACACTGAAGCTCAGAACCCAATTGTGCAACTTCAGGATGACAATCAGTAGGAAGACTGAGAGTAACAGTGTGAAGCTAGTCCAAGGAAGGGCTGAGCTTTGGATCTGAACTTCTGGCTTAATGTGTTCGGCTCTGTTGAGCAAACATTTCACGATCCTTCAGTGATTATGGGGCAAGAGAAGCGTTCATTACAGATGTAAGTTTGATTAGTTGATCTGTTATCATTAAGATTGCCGCTTTTGGGCAACAGAGGCAAGGCTTTCTTACCATGGGAGACTTAAGCAAAATGAAATATCTATGACATTCGAGCCAATAGTATTGCAAATTGCCATGTCAGCTTGTGCAGTTTTCTTTATTAATACGATTGAGGCAATCAACTCCGGTATTCCTGTGCCCCATGAAAGGATTGTCATGCCGGCTATTGTTTCCGGTATACCTACAGTTTTACCGAACAAGTGGACCATCCAAACGGAGATATAAGTTAGGCCACCGATTAATGCAACTGACACTAGGAAAGTCCAAATAGTCCAGCAAGTGGTCTTAAATTTCAACGGCGTTAAAACTTTCATGCTCAAAGTTAGAGGCAACATTGGCACTAGAATCCATTTAGAGCTAACCCAATTTTCCTCATGTTCGTTTAATTTCCCACAGCCATCACTGTAACCAAATCGATTATTAGCATCCCTAACTAGACAGGTTGAATTCTTGATAGCAATTCCTAGATCTAAACTAACGCTATCTAAGGCAACCTCAGTGAGGAGCGGACGATCTGTTTGAATGGTGTTCTGATTTTGTGGGCTCGAAATCGTAATCTGGCAACTGGGTTTACTAGCTGCTGACACTAGCGGGGTCCTCTCATCGACTGCAGGATAGTTGTTATAATTTTTCTTAGTATCGCTACCCTTGGCGAGATAGAACTGCCCATAGATTTGATGCTGCTGCTGCTGCTGCCTCTGATGCCTAGACTCAATCTGATTACTCTTATCGCTTCCGTTGCACTCTGCAATGGCTGAGTCTGTGCTAATATATGAGCTGGTTAGCGAGCTTTGAATGCTATCAGAGCAATTCTTCGAGCTGTTCGCGCTAAATATCATGAAAGCCATATACATTACGAAAAAGAGTAACAGTATGGTGGCCTCAGGTCTGAGTGTTGCACGAGTGTTTGTTTAGGAGGTAGACGGCCAAGTTTGGTTTTGTCGCCAGTTAATGGAGGTGTAGGAGTTGGAGGAGGAGAGAGAAGAAGAGGGAGACGAAGAAAAAGAAATGGAAGAACGATAAGACGAGAGAGCAAGATGGACGGACGGACTGATAGATTGCGTTTGCCTGACTCTAGTTCAAACCAAACAACCTCGAAACAATATGGACGAGGAACCTCTAAAAGCCGGATACAAGTTCTCTAAACGCACTGTCTCATTCAATTTCATCGCAAACATTTGCATAGATTTTGGAAGTTTGAGAAACAATTTCTATTCACATTTTGCTTCCTCGTTCTGTTGTAAAACATGATGAAATTTTGCCCTCAGATGCAAAATTTTGCTGAGATTACTTACATATCTACTTTGTTATCCTTGATGATTAACAGAAGTACAAGAATCGTAATGGCGTAAAAAGCTGAGTTTCTCATTACTGGCATTGGGCTTATTGTTAGCCTCTTGGCAAAGGTAGCCGAGGCAACGAAGGCGCAGGCGGCAGGCACTGCAATTAGGTTGAAACATGAACTCCCGATTATGGATCCTGTTCCTATGTCATCCTCGGTTATAAAGACACCGATTAAGCTTGCAAATAGTTCCGGTACTGAGGCGCCCAAAGCCATCAGCGTAGACCCAGCAATATCTGGAGGCAAGTCGTATGCTGGTTGAGTGTGCGCAAGGAGAGGTGGGTTAGTTTTGGTTTGCGCTTACCTGGCCTCATGGGCCGCGCATCGCTTTTGAAGGCTGCTACTTACTATAGGATAGTTTTTGTAAAGCTGGCACAAAGTAGACATCGCAAACGACGGCTAAACCGAAGCAGCAATAGATGAGGATGATTATGTAGACTATGATAAAATAATACGCGTTTGTGGTCGAGACCGACTCGGCTAAAGCAAGCTCGGGGTTGCTCATACTCTGGAGGCACTAAAATGACAAAATTCTTGGCCTAAGTGGCGCCATGTTGGACTCTTATATACTCCTCTCGCGCTCAAATCTATTGTAAGCTCTCTGAGTCGTAACTTTTGCTGGAACATTTGTGGAGTAGATGCGCAGACAGTTGAAAGCGAGAGGCAACAAGTTGTTGTTTATCTCATCTCAACTAAACTAAATTCAAAACAACATCACCAAACGACCATCCACATAGGGCTGGCACCATTCTCGCTCGGCACAAAACCAGATGGCAACACGTAGTGCCCATGATCGCATGAGCTCGAAACATATCGATTGATAGGCATGGAGGCTGGCCAAGTCAAGTGTAGAGTCACTGACTTATGGCAACTTTCTCGTGCCCATCTCGCGCAATCCAAAACAATGGCCACCTTTACAGGCTCCTCCCTCTCGCCCCTCCTCTACTATGGTGAAATACGCGCAAACTTGCTCCCCTTCAGCCGGATTGAAGTGGCAGATAAACGTGACAAGGGAGGGGGCTCTGGAGGCTCAATCTGATCTGCTTGTTGATTTAGTTTAGCATCTCCCAAAGAGCTCTCCTGCTATTAGCTAATTATAACAATCTCGGTTTCACTGGAACGTTGCCGCTGCCTCCAATCGTGGAGCAGAAAATGAACCAAGGAACAGCTCCTCTCTTGGCAACGATGTATACTGTGAACTAGATAACATCGAGCCAATCATGTCCAGCTCGCATGGGAAACACTTTTGGGCGGAGCTCGAAACCAGAGATCTAACTTAGATTGTGCCATCAAAACAAGGCTGCCTGGCTTGATCCTGGCATAAATATTCAACTTTTCCAGTAACATAAGGATCTCGTCCTACTCTAGCACCAAGAGTGGCCACCTCGATGATTACCTTTGTAAGCTATAACACGTCGATTACAAGCCCTAAGGTCCCGATGATCTCATTTACCTTGACTTCTTGCTCCCCTGTGTAAAGCTCTCAGCTAAGCAGGAAGTGCCCTGCACAGTTTTAAGGTGCCCTTAGCTCGGTAAGATTTGCACTTGAATCATCTAAGGTCTTTAGTCTTCGCTCTTCACCTATCGGCATTAAGTAAATGCGGAGCGGAGGTGAGAACTCGCTCATCTTAGCTCAGGATCCGTGTACGAATTAATGCATTGGATCTCTAGAGACTAACCGATAGCGTTTTTCCTTTTGAAGCTTGGCGTCCGTGGAGGAGTTATGAGACGGCGGTCAAGTTTATCGTGGTCGATTCCGCTGCGACCAAATGGCTCAGGATTACTCATTAGGCAGTTGCATTAAGATTGTAAAGGCGTAGGCTCCTTCTTGCCTCGACCTGCTCTGGTCCTCTTGAGTATCTTAAAGTACAAAATTGCCGTACTTGTTTCAGGTTCATCCTCTAATTGGATTGAATATACGTGAAGCACCGATTTGTTAACAACAGATTAGATTCTTTAGTGGAAATTCGACATCTGTATTGCAGTGGCAGGAGATAAATTCTTTCGGGATACAATTCAATAGCATTCAATGTCAGCACCTCAGCAAAGACAATTGATAGACACTATTTGGGCTTTGCCTTCAGGAACCCAGAACAAGAGTCTGATGATTCGATCATTATCAAGAGCAACATCAAATCGAGATAGGCTCTCACGGACCGTTGATGATCAAACTAATATTTTATTAATCTAAGTTCCTCGCAAGTCCGAAATCGGTCGCGCCAAAGCCACGGGAAAGAACTAAACTGCCATGGTCGATGTGATTAGCGAAACGAGCAAGGAAAAGATGGACATCGGAAGGTTTAAGAGCCTACGACAAACCTCTAGATTAATTTGGATTGGTGCAATTTGATTCACCCATTTATTGATTCTGATCTTGCGGATGGCAGACACGCAGATCTAGCCATTTGTGGAAGGTTTTTTTTGGTGAAGCCGAAGGTTTGAGTACTAGTTTGAATCTAGGAAGGAAGAAAAACCTTGATTACGCAACATTAACGGTATTTTCGGATTCGATTTCGAAAAAGTTTAATAAATATCCAGAGCTATGGATGTAGTTGCTCGTAACAATTGCAGCCATTCTATCTATAATATTTGGGACAATGACATGGCTTTTTCTCGTCCGCAATCACGATTGCACCCTTCTTGTTCTTCATGATAAACTTTCCTTTCACGAAGAGGATGTCAGTCTTCTTCTCTGCTCCCACTAGCGTGTTGCCGCCTGGTGTTAAATTGCCTTCGAGCAATAAACTCAGGCCGAGAATCAAAATCAGATACACGAGTTTAGTGTTGCTCACCATCATCGCTAATTCTTTTGAAGTTGCTTCCTTCGGACTCTTCCTACTCCAACAAAACTGGGTCTTGGAGACTATGCCTCTGAAATTTGTCTCACTTTCAAGCTTGATTTTTGCTCAAACTAACAAATCCAGTTCAAAGTTCAGCACCTGCGGGCACTTATATAGTGACCCGTCTGGCTCCAAACCGTTGACACCCCAGCAACTCTACGGTGACGACATTATGAAATATTCTCTCCCTTGTTAAGGCTCCCAGAAAAGAGGGTGGGTGGTTAGGTTGGCGAGTTAGTCTAAAGCTAACTAACCGCCAACATGGCGTCCGATGGTGAGACTAACATAAAGGTGAGAAAAAACCTACCGATTTTTGACTTGACTGGCCTGGAATTTGGTTTTGAAAATTTTAGCATAAGATAAGTTTTTCAAAGTTCTGGAAATAGACGGTTGACACCTGAGTCGTTCCCCAAACCTTCTTATTATAAGCAAATAATCTGGAGCAATAGTTTAGCCCGCGAACCAGCGGTGAGCTTGCGCACTTGGCTCCAATGGAGGGCAGGTAGGTTAAGGTTGAAGCCCTCTGATTAAGTTTCTTTCAGCCAGCAGTCAGCTGTATTATAATGGATAACCAATAACAGATCATGTAAGAATAGTCAGGCCAACTTTTTGGTTGAATTCTGTTTATTCCAGTCTAAAACTAACCAACACACGCAACCCCATTCGAGTAGCTTGCATTGCCAGCATTAGACTGCTTTCTTGTTCGCGCACTTCTCCTCACCAACGTCAGCTTGGTACATGATCCAGCTGAGATACATGTAGGAGAGCATAAAGCAGGTGGACATGATCAAGGAAACGAGGAAGGTTCCGTAGCGAGCATAGAGATTGGCAACCAGGTAGACTAAGGGCAAAAATGTGTACAAAGTCCAGAAAGTCCAATTCGCAATTGTCGACAATCTTGGCTTGTAGTTGACGAACCTGCGATCCAGGTGGCCAGGGAAAGAGTTGTTCTTGTTGAAGTATTCCTGCAAGGTGTCCTTCTTCAAGTAGAGCTCGTGCAACCATTTGGCACACTCTTCATCGTTGTCTGGCACGTCATCCGATGATATCCTCTCGAAGTACAAGTGGCCCAACGGCTTCAGGCCGCGCTTAATGATGTCCGCAATGTTATTGGCGCCCCTCTCCTCGTAAGCAACTTGCGCGTTGTAAATCCATACCTTGAGGTCAGGGTTTTCGCGTTGCCTTTGCTTGATGTGACGCATGACAGTCACGAATCCCTTCGTCCTTGGAATCAGATGATACTTTGGCGCCTCAAGTCCTCGCTCAGCCGCAAACTTTTGACTCTCAGCAAACTTGTCCTTCGTAAATCTTGTTCCCTCGCAGAAGAAAGTTGCAACCATTGGCTTGTATTTAAGAAGGGTATCGACTGAACTACCAAACTTATGCTTGTCTTTTTCCCAGTTTCTATCTAAGAATAGCTGATCACTTAGGGCCCAGGACCAACCAACGACAGGTATGTATTTGAGATCACTTTTGAGCATTGCTTTACAGCTCGCCAGTTGGCCGAGCTTATCAGTTACAAGCCAAGCGCCAACCCAGTCAAGCTCGTATCCATGATTTGCGAGAAAAATACTGTGTCCCGAGAACATGCGATCCTCATCCTCCTTTTTGGCATGATAGACTTTAAATTTGGACTCGAAGAACCAGTCGAATAGGGTTACAACCTGAGCCCAAGCCGAGTACATCAGGTAATAGTTGACTCTCGTGAACAATTGGAAGTTTAGCCTCCTCAATGTTAAATAATTTGCCAGTTGAAGTAGGTTAATTGCAATGCCACTCCATAGGAATGTTATGATTGTTATTAGGGTCAATAGCTTCAATCCAACCAATCTTACCACCCCAACATTGGCCTTCTCATCGCCAGATTGTACGCCGAGCTTGCTGGTTCCGTTGGTCTTCGACATGCCGATGTCGCGAGAAATAAAATTCACCTTGAAACGACCAGCCAGTTCGCCAACCTGATTTAACACCTGAACTAAGAGGGATGAGGGTGGTAAAGATTTAGATAATCAACCGTGACATTGAAGTCTATAAGCCCGCATCAACTCGTCCGATGGGCTCATCGTCTGTTTGGGTGGGAAAACTTTCGTTGATTGACACTCGAGGCAGGTGTCGCCTTGCAGGTGAGTTAGCTTCGGGGAGTCTCTGTGTTTTGCCGATGAGACGAGAGGCTAGTCAATGGTTGTGACAGCTGTTCAAACAAGAAAAAGCGTAAACGATCCTATGCTACTAACTGTAAAACAAATGGATGCCGCCTGTTGATTCCCGCCGGCACCACCGTTAATCAGATAACAACGGACCTTGGCGTTCGAAGGTTTCGAGTTGGTGTGAGTAGTCTTGTATTGGTCAGCATCTCGATGAGATCAATAAATCCCGATTCCAAAATCTTATTACAGACCGAGGTCGACACAATTACGCTCGACTTAGTCTCTCCCAACGAGTGCAGCCTATTCTCTTTGTCTCTTAATCAATTTCCGCGAGTGACCAAGATAAAATTAAGCCCTTCGAGGACAGGTTTCCGAAAAACTTAGGTTCTCAAGCGGGAACAAAGAGATGGCTACCAGGCGCAAGATGTCTGATAATAAGCCTGCTAGAATATGCTCACAGGGAGCTTATTGGTGAGTGAGCATACCTATCGGCTGACGAGCGGCCCTCAAGCTAACAATCTCGTTCGCACGAACAAGAGTCTCGTAATTTGGGCAAGCAAAACAACAGACCCGATCAGAGGTCACAACTCGAATGGAATTCTGTAGTAGCGAGCGACAGAATGAGTCACTAATGCACGATTTCATAGTCAAGCTTGAACAACGTAGAAGTCAAAGGTCAGACTCGGTTGAAGTCCTTGCATTAAACTTAATTTGAATACTTTCACCTGTGCAACTTCAACTCTTCGTGCCAATGAAAGGAGATCGCGACTTTGATTCAGAGAGAGTAAACTTCGTTTGCGGTTTATCGGCCGATTCGAGCCTCTGCTCGCGTGATCTCGAGCTTCCTTCGAATCGTTCGAGCTTGGTCACCTTCGGATTGGACGGACTAGAAGTTGTTCGAGAGTCCTCTCGAGCTTGCGGTTTCGAGCGCGATGGCCACGGTCGGCCCGTCCTATCAGGCGTTTGTCTGTCACTATCACATTTGGTCCTCCCATTGATTCTGGCTCGCATCTTGCCGCCCCTTTTAGGCCGCCTCCACCTGCTCTTTCGCTCGTCTCTATCGCGGCTCTCTCGTCCCCCTCTCCTCTTGGCAGGTCTCCCCCTAAACTGCTTTCGCTCATCGCTAGACACCTTCGAGGGCCTCAGCTCACGTCCAACTCTTCTGTTGTCGAACTCGGGATTGAGCGCCCCCCTTGTCTCGCTAGGAGGCGACACTTGCGAGCCTTCGTTTTGGCCCTCGGATTGGCCTTGGTGGACGTGTTTGGGTTTTATTCTGGGAATGGAGAAGCTGTATCGGCCAGGCTTCACCGGCTTCTCAGTCTTTCTATCACTAGGAGCTGGTGCTGGTTCAATATTGTTGGTGGCTGCTGCGAGCGGCTGTCCCCCTTCTTCGGACACTGTGGAATGATTTGTTGGCGCCCAAGTGGGTTGAGGTTGCTTAGTGCATTGGATTGTGGGTGAAACGGTGGATGAAACGCCCGAGTCGGCGAGCGAGTCTGTCTGCGAACACGAACTCGAGGAGGTTGATCTTGGCGGTGGCTCATCCTCGTTTTGCGCTGCCGCCAAATCAACGCTTGCCCTCGAGGGCGACTCTTTCGAGGCTCGAGATTGTTGCTCTGCTCTAGCTTTCAGGTATTGGGTTGCATGCTCCTCATAAAGTTGCCTGAGCTCTCGTCTATGCTCGCGCGAAACCTGAAACACGTGGTCTCTAATTCGATCCGAGGTTTTGTACCAAGTTCTGGCGCTGAATTTTTCGCGTAACTTTGCCCTTGGAAGGCTCAAATCAGCCCTAGAACAAAAGGAGTCAACCTCGCGCTTGAACTCGCTCTTTAACTTCTTGTACTCTTTGCTCGACTCTATCTCCTCTAGAAGCCGCATTCTTAGCTCGTCGAAGAGGCCCAACTGTTTAGTGTGCTCCAATATTTCGCTTGCGATCTTTTGCATCACCTTGTGCGGAAGGAGGTCGTTGTGTTTCTTGGCCGATCCACCCGTTTGGTTGGTTTCAATTCTGGATTGGCATATATGCGCCTCTCTAGCCTCCAGTCGAGTGTCGTTTGCCTCCCCTCTATCCGTCTGCCTGTCTTCGTCTGAGCTCTGATACAACTTCGTCCTCATGTCTCTATCAAAGTTGACCTCTCCAACTTATACGACACAGGTTTGCAATGAAGCTTGCGGCCCTTGAGGAGGAGACTTCTTTGGTAACACTGTCGCTTTCCCCTCTCTCAATCTATCTCTCTGTCTATCTGCTGCAATCACTTGTGAGCGAGCTCATGAATAGACGAGCTTGGCAAGCGTTGATTGGTTTAAATTATAATTGCACCATAGCTGACAGGTGGGGCGCCCATGGTGGATCATTATGATCATTTGTGATACGAGTTTAAAGGTTGATGATTTGCGTTATAAACAATATTGAGCCGCGTCGTCTCGCTTCGCTCTAAGGGAGTTGTAGCCAGCCCATTCCAGCTAGACAGACGGAGAGACAGCCGACCTAGCTACTTTGTGAATGGCACTTGTTGCCATTGATGAGATGGCCCCATGAGCGGACTAGGAGGATGAAATTGCACGGTTGCAGAGCGTACACACGAAGGGATCGCGCAAACAAGCTCAAGCAGGCAGGGCTGGCAGTAGGAGGAGCTGGAGCTTTTGAGTGGGAGTATGAGTTGGAGTTGGAGTGCTTGGTAGGTGGCTCATGCGCTCTGGAAATGTGCGCTAAATCAAGGGTGGCCCAAAAGGCGCCTTGACAGCGCCACAGGTTCGCGCGTGTACGAACTCCATCGTGTCACGTTCGCGCAAAATCGTCGTTTGCTTTGGTCGCAGTAGCAGGACGAAGCTTTAGATTCGGATTGTTCGGATTGTGCCTTCGTGAGCTTCGTTATTAGAGCTGGCAATAAACTTGAAGCTGAAAAGGAAACATCAGACTGGAACGGCGAAAACGAGCGAGCTGCTTGACGAAGGCAAACAATCATGATTGAGAAGATTATCTGTCTGATTTCTAGCCCACCAACGCTGGCAATGGCACCACCAACCAACTAGCAGATAGTCCACCGCCCGACTCTCTGCTTCAATCGCTACTAATGCTGCTTCTGTTTCGGTTTGAGTCGCCGGGCGGCCAAACTCGCTCTCGGTAGCAATACAACCAAACCTCTACCTCTCCCCGCCGAAAGCGAAAGTCATCACTGAATTGGGGACACTCGTAGGCCGGATTGTTCCTAGCGAGCTCATGGTCGCACAAAATCTGACGTTGAGCCCCGTCCGCTCTGACTTTGTTCTATTTTCATTACCTGTTGACGCTAAATAGGTGCCTACGGGTGTCCTCAGCGGGCCAGTTGATAAATGAGCGACTTAAACAGGTCTACTGAATGCTGATCGAATTTGATCAAGACTCGATATCGTAATTTGGGGTCCCTCTTGCTTGCGTAAACTCTGGCAGCGTTGCATTGACGACGCCTAAATTTTACACAAGGTCTCTTAGGTATCTTATCTGGTCGCAGAGGCCAGGTTAATTAGGCCAGATTCCTGGCCAGACGCGCACAGCTCGCTCTGGGCCGGCGCCTTCCAAATTCCGCGTTGGATTACTCGCGAGCCGCAGAAGCAAAGCCGTCGAGAGAGTCACTTTGTTTCCTCGTCCAGGCAGTCAGACTTGCGTTTGTTTTGCCTGCTTCATTAGCAAACACTGCTGCCTTCTCGTCCGCCAAGCATCTGCTGGCTGGCTGGCTGGCTGGCCCGCCGGTTGAGCCAAGCCTCATTGACAATCTGCAGCTGGGACGGCTTTGTGGGCGAGCCCATTGTGTCGGCCTGCCAGTATATTTTCGCACGCCGCTCGGCCCCACCTGACGCGGACGAGCCCACACGCGAGCTGCCGCCTAGCTTGCTGCAGTTGAGGCTCTCTCTCCTTGTCCAGATCTCCTCCAGGCCAAGCAGAGCTGAGAGCTTATCGCACTGGCCGTACATCTACCACTCTCAGCCGTTTGGTCCCCTCGAATCGCCTCCAGACACCTAAAACTCTAGTCTCTCACAACTCAAACGGAGATAAATCTAAGCGGCAAGCTGCCATGATAAAGTCTAGTCCGACGAATAGGTCGATCGTGATACTGATGTTTAATTGATACGAGCCGACTGTGTCCACTTTACCCTAAATCTTGCGCCCAACTCAATCCATACTAGGCGGCTGCATGTGAGGTAAAGGAGCAGACGGCTTCTCTGAGGCATTCTTGGCCAGGTTGCTCGCTTGAGCCTGTTCAAAGGCGCTCAGTTTATCTAGCGCCAGGTTCACATGAGTCGAGGCCATCTTGTAGCCCGTGAGCATGGCTTTGTTTGCAGTCGAAAGCAAGTCGTTCACCACCTCCGACCTGACCGCGCGCAAGCCAGAGTGGTGGCGCGACTGGTGATGATGGTGGTGGCGCCGGTGGCCGTGACTCTCGCCGGCGCCCTCATGGCGGCCGTCTGAGGATCCGCCGGCGGCGGCCGCTGCTGCTGCCGCCGCCGCAGCAGCAGCCATCTTCTCCTCCCTATGCGCCTGCTTAGACGCGTACTTGGCCGCTTTTGCAGCCGATTTGGCCGCCCTCTTGCTAAGCTGGTGGCCAAGCTTACTCATAACTGCATCGGCGGCCGCGCCTGCCTCGCCTCTGAGGCCGCTAGCCAGCTTGTGGTGCGAGCCTCGCTGTGAGTGGTACTTTGATCTCGGCTGAGCCTCGCGAGCTCCGTCGTCGCCGCTAGACGAACTCTGCCGGTTGCTCTTCTCATTTAAACGCTCTAGACAAAGTCTGTCAATATCATTCTTAAGTTTCTCTATCTGAATCTTGGCCTCCAAGTTGGCCATCCTCTCTAGACGAAAATCTTGCCTGTAAATGTTCAGTTGCTGTTGGAGTAGACAGATCTCGTAGTCGCGTCTTCCAATATCGTTCAGTTGTTGCTCCAATTTGTCGCATTGTTTCATTGGATCCTCCATAGCATAAAACTCGGCCTTGTCAGCGTCAAACCTCTCGCTCAGCTCTTCCTTGCTCATTCCGCCCACCCGTTTGGCCTCAGTCTGTTGGCCGCCCGAATTGGACGGTTCAAGTCGCGATGGCAAATCTGTTTCCATTGGCGGCGCGGTTGGCGATTGTTTGGCATTTGCGTCGTTGTCGTCGGTGTTGTTGTACAACTCACCACTTGTTGCATCCATTTGTATGGTTGTCATCTGATTCAAGGCAGAGTTGCCAAATGATTCACTATCAGCTAGATTCGGGTACAAGTTTGCGTCCTGCGTCTCGTCGCCGCGAACAGAGCTCGTCTTGCTCGAGTTTGCCGCAACCAACGACTCGCTAACCTCCAATTTCAATTCCTTCAGCTTGCTTTCCATGCTCTTTAGCCTATCGCTCAAGACTAAATTTTGTCGCTGCAACTTCCTCACCTGGTGCTCGTATTCAGCCTTCTCAATCGCAAACTGGCTCTCCCTTCTCTTCGCTTGCTCGTTTGCGCGCTTAAACTCCTCAATTCGTTCCTTAACGTACTCGTTGTTTGTCTCGAGTGCACGAACTAGGTTCTGGTTTTCGTTTTTAAGATTCACGATCATATCAATGAGCGAGTCCCCCAAATGGCTAGAGTGTTGATTGAGGTGGTGGCTTGGAGCGAGGACAACTCTCTGCCCCTCTTGCTCCTGGAAGGAGCTCTGCTTTGCCTTGTCAGTTTCTTTCGCTAGTTGCGGTTGCGGCAACGAGGGCCCCATTAGGTCGCTTGGCACCATATCAACAACTTGAAAGCCGTCGCTGAGCTCAAGCTCCTCATCCTGCTTGCCCGTCTCAGCTAGCACCTCATTCTCCTTGGTTTCGTCAGCAATCCGCACCTGCGTCGGTAGAGAGACTTGCTGCCGTTGTGCCAAATCGGCCTGCTGGCCTTGTTCCAGTTGGTCGGCGCTTAATGCTGGCATTGAGTTTGGTTGCTTGCGTTGCTCTTCAACTTGATTCAATTTTATTAGTGCTGGCAGACGGCTTTGTTTTGTGGCCCCAAACGAACTTAGCTCGTCCAACCAAATGAGTGAAATTGAATTCGATATCTCTGATCCGCTGATCGAGTTAGAAAGCGACACTTGTTGCTCTTGCAACGCTTGCTTGTTTAATTCTTCGCTTTGGCTTTCTCTCTTGCTTTGGACTGATTCTGACTCAACTTTGCTCATTGTTTACACTCCTCTGTGATTCTCCTTTGGCTTCGGAATGGATTCTGAGAATTTCACAGCTAGTAGTTGGCTCTTTATACCCAGCTGATTAAAACTCAAAATGACCACGAGAGCTCTGCAAAATAAGCACAATTTTCCAAACCAAAACCAAAACAACCACTGGCAATGGAAACGCAAGGCAGTGGCAAGACAGCCGCGCAAGATGCTCTTTTCCTCTCCAGCCGCTTCTTTGCCTTCCCCCCAACTGGCGCTCTCAAACTCGTTCCTCCTTCCAGTGCCTTCCCCTTGCGAGCGGCTTCTCGCGCAGTGCGATGACTCATCGGCCCTTGCAATTATAAACGAGCGCAGGTAACCAAGAGCGAAACTGCCGGCCATAAACAAATGTTGCCAGAACCAAACGAGTTTTCCGCCACCAACCTCAACTGGCCCAACCTACTGCTGACTCATAGGCCAAGATTCTTGTAGGCAGGGACGAGGATAATCTGCCGAGCTTGGGTTTGGCTGCCGGTGAGTCATCGCTAAGGAGTTGGCACCTTTACCTGTGGATGAGCTGCCATTGTGTTGGCTTGCAAATCCGTATTGCCATTGGCCTCATACTTGGATAGCAATCCAACGCTGAGCACATCTGTCCATCTCACTCGGTCTCGTTGAAAATCAGGCGACACCGAGTTGCATGATCGAGTTGTCTGCAATTACGAAGCTAGCGCTGACACTGGTGCCGCACCGTCCGAACGTAGGCGCCTCTAGAGAGAGGGGTGCTTTTGGCGCAGGTAAGCTAGCTGAAGCCTTCATTGGTCCTCTAACACCTCGGAGCTCTCCATTCTTTATTCTGATGGAGGAGCTGGTGTTGATGGATACGTTTTAACTCTTTTGGGACAAACCGATGACAATTTCCCCACAATCGCCCCTCGGAGTTGGGCGTCGCGTTTCTTGTATCGAAATGATAGATAGATCCAAAATAAATACCAACGAGCTGATTCATTCAGGTTGGTTAACTCAAACAACCATCAGTGTGAAGAGCAAAATACACGGACATCAATCATTGTAAGGCGGAGGCCTCCTTGAGCTAACGGGGCCTCTTAATTTGCCCGCCCCATGCACCAAACCGGAACAATCACAAGTTTGTAGTTGTGATCCAGAACAATGACGGTGAAAACCGCCCCAAGTCAGTTTGCTCTTCCGCTCGTCAGGTTAGAGTCATGAATCGGAGAGGATTGCGCCATCACGTCGGTGCCAAACGAGTATCATGAGAAAGGTTAAAAATAAACCATGCTCGAGCATGACTCTATAATTAGACTCTCGATTCATCTTGTGTCTGTTTTGTGTTCACCGCCTCTCTAACGTTATCTCGAAGAGCGAATGAGGAGATACGCAGGGGGCAGCAATTATGAAATTTGCACGCGCGATTTTACTTGTCCTGGTCGCGATTGCCTGTGGCCAGGTTACCACCGCAAGCAGTTTCGATGATGAATTCGTCCTAAGCCGACTGAAGATAGCTCGTCTATCTCAGTTGAGATTTGAGATGCGAGGCACAGATCTAGAGAATAAATGTCACGCTTATGGCCAAGAGCTATACAAGATGCTGGACTTGACAACAGCGGATATGGATGTAAGGAGCATGTTTGAGAAGGTTATAGGAGTTTTATCGCGAAGGACGCTCCCATTCAGAAACTCACAGCCAACTCTAGACGATCTCATGCTTTGTCTGAGTCTTGAATCAGTGCGGAAAAAGGAGGCGCCAAAGAGGGAAGTGATTGCAGGTCCACCACTGCGAGATCGGAAACCCGAGAATCCCGACACTAACGAAGGCATCGAAAACGCAATGAAAGAGTTCAACAATGTCAAAGAGAATGTGAAGGACTTTGGTCAGGACATTTACCTTGACGTTGAGCATAAAGGTGGAGATAATAAAAACGATCAGGAGGAGCATCGTGCCGATGAACATGACGAAGTTAGTGATGATGAAAGTGAGCAGGAGCTCGAAGTTGACGAGAACGATCAAAACCATGTGGACGGGGATGAGCAGGGACAGGATGAGGGATACGAATCGGAGCACGAGTCTGGACATGGAGATGCCGTCATAACTCATGTTATCGAGAACACTCACTCAGATGATGGAAAAGGAACCATCAGGACAACCACGAGCGAAATTAAACACGAAAAGCAGGGCGGCTCAAGGGGAAAGTATACAGAGTTCATTGAGGAGGAGGACAGAAACTCGCGGATTGAGGGGGAGAAAAATCAATTGGTGAAGCTCCAGTTACAGTTGGAGGATGAACGATCTTTGGTAAAGAAGTTGAGATCATTGTTGGACGACGATCAATACTTGATTGGTTCCTTGGAGGATCAGATCGCCAAACAGACCGAGTTCATCTCTAAGATGGAAGGTGAGAAAAATGGACACTCTGAAACCAGCCAACTGCTTGACCGGGCTCGTTTTGAGGCGATGAAAGCGCAGTATGAGCAGGTTGCTGAGAGAGAGCAAAAGCTGCTAGCTTCAATGGCCGAGACCCAGAATGAGCTGAGACTGTTGATGTCCGAGAAATCAAACCCGAAGAAGAACAAGCACCATGAGAGCAAAGAGTTGAAGGATATAACTAAAATTGCTGCCGCCATCAAAGGCAGACTGAGTGCCAGCGATGGTCTTGCGAAACGCTGCTACACTTACTACCTGCTTTTCAGCTACCCACATAAGGTGACCAAAGATGTCGTGAAGACGATTGCACGCTTGGGGGTGAGCCCAAAGACGATTCAAGATTTCCACCAACAGCTCAACCCTGAACACGTCCAATTGTTACACGATATCGCCGAAGAACTCGTTCACTCTAAGAGGAAGAAGGCTCACGAAATTGGGACTGACATGCTGCTTTGCCTTGAACAACCTGCTCCGAATGCAAACCCATCACCGCCGCCTCAACAGCAACAACAAATACCCAAACAACAGCCTCAGCCCCAACAAAAACAACACCATCACTCCTCAGCCTCCTCCATCTCCTCCTCCTGGAGCTATAGCTCCAACTCGCATCCAATTGGACTTGACCCCGCTAATCAAGTTGTCTCAATTCCACCGATTCCACCCATCCCGCCCATTCCGCCAATGCCAAAGATGCAGCCCATCAGCCACTATCACTTCAATTCTTTCAATCAAACTTAACTAAAAACAATCCGCGACTCTCTCCATCTGGGAGGCTGACTTAGCAGACTTACCTGTCTGATTCTGTTGCTCTTGCTCTGGTTGGTTGAGATTGTTCAAGTGGCTTTTGAGTCTTCTTCCCTTGCTTTAAGATCTTGATTGGTCAAACTAGGATTCTGAATGAGCGAATCAGGTTCAAATGCAACCACAATCATGCTCACCAGCATCCTCTAATCCGCAAGTCTTAAAAAATCCCTGCCAACCTGCCAGTTATGTTGTCGACCTTCAATTTAGCCTCTAAAAGTGCCATAGAGCGTTGAGCCAAAAGTTGAGCGCAAATCCCTCAGATTGCGAGAGGAGTAAAAAATCAGCACTGCATATGATCAAATGGCACCTTCCGCTTGGATCAAGCAGAAAAATCGCACAACTCCTTCCTCGTCTGTCCCTCTTGCTTAGGAGTCAGGACTGTTGGCGGCAACAGGTTGCCTGCAGCAATCATTCGATCTCTCCCTGATCATGATCTACCAACTAAATTGCAAGCTCACCTTTGCCTCTTCCTCTCATTCATCCAAGTGAACGTTAAAATGCTCAAGGATTTTACACTCGCCTCGCCTCTATCAAAGCGAGAAAAACGTCTTCGCAGTGCGAGAAAGATATACATAAGTCTTGAGGAGGGGGACTTTGCTTGTTTGGTATTGAATTGAGTTGCGCATTCGAGTAGCTGAGCCCCTCTGTTGCTTCTCTCTGGCACTTTTGCGACTGGTTGCCAGCCAGAAACTGACAGATTCACTTCTTACTCGAAACCAACTAAGCCAACTCAACCCTTGCACGTCATACACATTGCAAGCACGCATCTCGATATCAGAATCCTGCAACTCAGACACCCTGCCCAAACCTGACTTGTCCTGGCCTCTCGTTGGACGTGGTTCCATTTTGGCCAAGTGAAGGCAAAGTCAAAGTGTAAAGGGCAAAGGCTGAGCCAGTTGGACTCAGTCTCGCTCGCTACTCTACTCTGCTCTTCGAAGCTCGTTAAGGAATGGTCATATGGGCAGAGGTAGGAGAGGTATCGGTTTGAGAGAATTGCAGGTGAGTTGGAGGCGAGCCAGTTTTGAGCTTGCTCTCGTTTCCTCCACGCAAAGGAGGTAAATTGCTCAGACAAGATAAGTCCAAAATGGTAAACGAAGTCGATTCGATACACTTGAGCGGCCAGTCGATGAATTGTTCATTCTGCTAGGCCGGTGAACGGGTTGGTCTGCGTCCATGATCGGCAATGCGAGTAAGCTTGGCCATGCCTGCCGCCTTTGAGCCGCCTCTAATTGTTGGCTTCGTTGAACGGCCGCTCACTTTGACCGCCAGCCCTTCGACCTTCCCAAGGTTCAACTCACCGCCAGCCCTCCTCAGTCTGGCCGCTCTTGGCTTTCGCCACCTAAACAATCTTCCGCACACCACGACTGAGCTAGCCGACAATATCGGGCGATCAGGTGAGCGTCAAATCAATCCAGTCTTCGCTCGCTCGAGAGTTTTGCAAACTCTTGAATGTTATCTCTCGTACTGTTTCATTACTTGAAGCTTCATTTCCACCTGGCAATGATCCTTCTTGCAATGGAGTAATGCTAACAGTCTGACTGCAATGATTCCCTCGAACGCACGAAAATGCTCATAATCCGCGCAACCGGAGCAGACAAAGCCATCTCTTTAGTTTGGGCTCAACTTTCGAGCTAAACCTAGTGGTTTTAGGCAGTCACAAGGAAGAGCATGCGCCAATGGACTTACGCTTCACGGCCCAGCTTTAAATCTCCCTCACTCTCTCTCTCTCTCTCTCTGCCCCTCTCGATCGCTCTCTGTTGGCAGCCAGCGCTTTGGTTCAATCTCGAATCTATCCGCCTGCGCGAGGGGCTAGATTCGAGCCCCTGATACGTTTGACAGGAATCGTGGTTGTGATCTAGATACATCGCAGATTGGTGCCACTATGTTGTGGATGTTCACCTCGAATGGCGTGTTCGGTGTTTATGATGGCAAATGTTTGCTTATTCGAACAAACCCCCATTCTCAAATCGAACAACCATGCTAACTGTTCAATTTCCTGTATTAGATTCTCCGACTCGTCTTGTTCAAATGTTAAAACCAACGCGCTTTGGTCACCTCAAGGTTTCATAGCTGCTTACTGGTGTGTTTAAATTTTTGTTTTGACTATGGAGCAGAGCCAAGCAGCAGCAGCAGCGGTTCAAGTTGGCGAGGAGCAAATGACCGCGGATGATGATGATTCCTCGAGCACCTATGTGCGCACCATCAAGCGGATAATCTCGCGAACGCAAAGCGCCGGCCAAACAAGACGACCTCTGAGCCCGCTGATGATCTTGGAACGGAATAGAAATTTTGGTAGCCAAATGAGCGTTGAAACGGGCAACTTTTTCACTATTCACAACCCAGAGGTTAGATCGTTATACTCATTGAATGAATTTCCCTCCACCTCAACAGCAACAAGAGCAAACAATAATTTTGAGACCTCGTTTATAGTTGATTGCGAGGCAGAGTTTAGCAGTAGCGACAATCAACAATTTGAATTCTCTTTACCTTCCGCCGAGGACCAAACAAAGGCGCCACCTTTCGCAAAACGCTACTTTTCTTACTCTGATTCGGCCTCAAATAGGCAGCAACAAGCAGATCAAGACTTTGGCCACGATCGACTCAGCGGCGGCCAATCAGAATCAAGCGAACCTGATCTCAATGTTAAATGGTCTTGGAAGAATTTGAAACGAGAATTCAAGTTGACCCATTCAGAGAGTTTGTTCCACTTGTATCAAGCTAAATTGCAGCATTCATTTTTCGTTGCCTTACTCATTTTGAACATAATATTTAACATTGGTGCCATCATCTCGTATGCCTTGAGCAAGTACCATGAGATGAATCTGTGTAAGTGTTTGAAACTTACTGTACTCGCCCCCTGTCCATGAGCAAGCTCCTCTGACAACAAAATGAGCTATCCAATATCAAACCCGAAACAGATTTGGTCCTCATGAGATTGGCCTCCATTCTGGTGTTTGTGTCCTTCCTCATTCTAATCTGGTTCAACAAGCTCTGGATGCAGTCGAAGTTTTCGCGCACAGTTGCCTCCTTGGCGGTGCTAGCGGCAATGATATTTGGCGAGGCCAGTGAGTATAGTGGACAAGCAAAGTATAAGTCATACAGTCCTTGCGTCAGTATCTCCTCCGAGCTAACCCAACCTCTCCCGGCCGATCTAACACTCGTCTGGCCCCAAAGGTGGCGCCATCTGCGCGCTGGTCAACGATCAAGCAACACCCCTGGCAAGCATAAGGCGCACCTACTACCTGATAATCACAAACCATGTCTTCCTGCCATTTCCTAGCCGCATCCAATCCTGTGCGGCCACCATAGTTATCACCTCGTTTGAAATCATCGTTACCTACATAAGTAGGCGCGATAACAGTTGCCGAGCAGACTATCTAACCTTATATTCGATAGCTGACATTATCTTCTATGCCTCGAGCGCCATGATTGGCTTCCAGATTACTTTTCTACTTGAAATTGCCATCAGAAGGACCTTTTTGAATCACAAATACTGCATCCAATCAACTTATAAGCTAAACTATGAGAAAGAGCAACAAGAACAACTGCTCAGATCATGTTTTCCCCAGCATCTCATTGAACAGATAAGATCCGAGATAAGGGAATCGATTGCGCGTATTAGCAAGCGACAATCTCTGCCATTCAAGCCGTTTTATAATTTGTACGTTGAAAAGTATGAGAATGTTACCATTTTATACGCAGATATTGTTAACAGCATGAACTTGACCGATAAATTGAATCCAGCTGAATTGGTCGAAACATTGAACGAGCTTTATGGTCGCTTTGACGAGTCTGCAGAAAAGTATTCATGTTTGCGCATAAAATTGTTGGGCGATTGTTACTATTGTGTGTCTGGATTGCCTGAGTTTGATGAGGATCATGCAATGAAATGTCTCCTCATGGGCTTAGAAATGATCAAAATAATTGGCTCAATAAGGCAATCGAGGAACGTCGATATCGACATGAGGATTGGAATCCACTCGGGCTCGGTTCTATCTGGCTTGCTCGGCTTGAGGAAGTGGCAGTTTGACATTTGGTCCTTTGATGCAATGAAAGCAAGCCGAATGGAACACAGCGGCCAGCCTGGTTTCGTCCACATAACCCAGGAAACCTTGGACCTCTTGCCAATGGACCATGTGCGTCGCCAGGACTTGATCATAACTGCAACCAGGCAATCGGATGACAGCGAGACAACCTACTTGATATCTGAACGGATCTGTAACTCGACAAGGGATAGCTCGAGTCCTCAGGCAAGATGCCGGGGTCAGACGGAAAAGCTCAAGGCTTACATCGAGAAGCTGAGGGTAGGCTAATTGGTTGCTATAATCATTGGGTTGCTACCGAGAGGTTGGTTGCTAATAGGTTTTCTCCAACTATCATTGTTCAGGTGAGATCCACGGGAAGTGCCATGGACTTTGCGCAAAGGCGGATGGCCCTGGAGAGCAGCTTGAAGAAGTACCTTGAGATTCACGAGAAGGTTGACGAAACCATGAAAAGAGCCATAGCGGAGATGCCTCTAGGAAGGTGAGTCTTGACCAGTGCGCGCAAGAACGCGTTGCGGCCGGCATAACTGGACGCGCTGATAGAGCTTTGCCCTTGTCCTCCCGGGATACACGCCCGCCTACACGGCCGATATAGGGCAAATCGATAGCTTGCTTGACCTGTTCACCTTTTTGCCTTCTATTTTTCGGTTGCCCGTTTGCTTGCCAGTTCAACTCAGTTCGAGCGCTCAATTTAATGCAATCCATGAGGTAACAGGCTCTCATCTAACATGCAAATGAGATAAGAGAGGTGCCGACTGAATTGCGGCGCACATTATATGGCAATTGTTGTTTTGATTAGAGCTTTTATACATTTAAACGCTGTTCCTATTCTCTACTTTTGACCTGTCGAAACTCATATATAGATAGTTCAGCGTGCAGGCCATGTAAATGTTCACAACCAACTGCACTTGAGCCCTCTCCCTCTAATCAATGCCCACTCAATGATCCAATTGGTCGATGAGATGAAACTTAGATTACGTTTTACGATCCGTTGTTATTCTGCCAGTATTAGGCCAGTGGGAGGTTAAATTGGATGTTTAGTAAGCTATTGCTACCAAGGGCCATGTAATGGTCTCAAATGACCAGCTGCCGTACCCCAGAGAGTTTATATTGCGCTCATAATATAGGGTATGGTTCGTTGGCTTCATCTAAGCGAGGTGCATTGAGAGGTGGGAAGAGCTTGCTCGTTCATGAACTAGCGGCCATCGCATGTTAACAGTTGAGCAGCTGTGTTGCTTTATTATGATGTCGAACTCGGAACAGGAATTCCAGCTACCTTCCCCATGGCCCTCAGAACGGGCCTCGAATCAGGTACCTGAATAAAGGCCGTTTCCTTTTGATAGCCGCTCGTCGCCTCCATGTTTGAGGAGGTGAGAGATTATATTGATGATATGAAACACTGAGAGTTTTGAAGGAGCCGCAAGTTTAACATGCATCTCAGCTATCAAACACCCTGTCCACGATGCTAATGGCAATTCCCCTAAGTGAGACATGAGAGTTTCCCTTAAATAGCCCTATTTTGGAGTTGTTATAAGTCAGATTCACTCAGAGCGGCTTCCAAAAATTTGTTTTTGGATCCTTTTTTAACGCTGAGAACGCCACTAGGTTATTGTGGTAATTGCGCGTTTGGCTTTGTTTCGATCTATAAACCATAAAATGCTTTTGATTGTGCGATCAACCAACCCATAAGGTCAGGCTTTGCATCCCAGCGCTTTGGTTGATTCGAGTTTGAAAAAAGCAGGGTTTGACTCCTTTACCGGTTGAACGATATC
>Ga0209372_1000066_pt1 | contig 83024 bp, 52 predicted proteins | sample AgamicAtPe_FD_187170 | JGI IMG/M metagenome (GOLD analysis project Ga0209372, IMG submission 187170) | Agave microbial communities from Guanajuato, Mexico - At.P.e (SPAdes) (version 2) | ecosystem: Host-associated > Plants > Phyllosphere > Phylloplane/Leaf | place: Guanajuato, Mexico | collected... | reverse complement strand
GTAAAAGTCTGCGGAACTCAAAACCAAAAATAAATACTACATTGGATCAAAACAAACTACCCCTGTGTTGGGTTTGGACTTACACCAGTGCCCGACTAATTCATCTCACAACTTGCAGAGAGGGTGTCTAGTTTGGGAGTTTGCAACATTTAACACATATCTGACACACTCTAACACTTATTTTGTTTGCTACAGACTGCCAGCCCAGGCAGGATGTCCAATTATTATAAAAGATTAAATTTGAAACGCAAAGTTTATACCAAAGGTAAGAAGCACAATTTCAAGAGGTTCAAAAGGTTACCGAAATATGTCAAGGACAATCCAGAGAATCTGGTGGCCAGGGAGAAGCAGAGGGATGCCTACCATTTTACTGATTCAGACGAATCCGACGACGACCTCGGCATGGGACTGGACATCTCCGATTTGCCCTTCTTAGATGACAACTTTGCCGACAAACAAAAGGATCTCATTGCGCTCACCCAAGACTCTGTAACGCCTTTATTTAACGACGATGCGACTTACGATGAGTCCAAGTTAGAGGAGGGATTGACAGAATTACGATATTCGACGTTTCGGCCTCATCAAAAAGAGACAGTCAAGAGAATTTTATATGGGAGATCCACTCTTTTCATATCCCCCACCGGCTCTGGGAAGTCATTGTGCTATCAGCTACCCGCATTACTCTATTGGAGATACCGACGATACATGACCATTGTTGTTTCACCTCTAATCTCTCTTATGGAGGATCAAATATGCAACTTTCCACCATCCCTAAAGGCTGTCTGCCTTCACTCTGGTCATAGTAGAATTCAACGGCGCCGATCAATAGAACAATTAGTGAAAGGTGATGCACAAGTCGCTTTTATAAGTCCTGAGGCAATTGTTAGCGGTTTACTGAGTGTTGATGACTTGAAAAATCTGCCACCTGTCGGTTTCGTTTGCATCGACGAGGCTCACTGTTTAAGCGAATGGTCGCACAACTTCCGTCCAGCATACCTGCAATTCCTCAAGATCTTACGCGATCAAATGAGCATCAAGACATACCTCGGATTAACCGCAACTGCCACCGAGGCAACCTCATTCGCGATCTCAAGAAATTTGGTCATTAATCCCGAGAGGGATGTCATCGGCTCGACAACTATACCTGAAAATCTAATCCTATCGGTATCTTATGAGAATAACAAGGAACTTGCACTCATTGAATTGCTTAAATCGCCCACCTTTAGAATTATGACTTCAATAATCGTGTATTGCAATCGACGCGAGGAGACCGAATCCATTGCATCGAGGATCAGAACTGCTATGCAGGCATACTCTACCATAGTAGAGGTCCCTGAGCGAATCAAGAGTTCCAAAGACGACTCAATACGATCTTCCGAGAGCAACTCCTCCGACAAAGAGCATATGAAACTTCCATGGAGTGCCGAATGCTATCACGCTGGTCTGAGCTCTGAAACTCGAAAGAGAATCCAGCGTCAATTCATAAAGGGTGAAATAAGGGTCGTAGTAGCCACAATTGCATTCGGAATGGGAATAAACAAAGCAAATGTCCGTTCCATCATTCATTATGATATGCCAAGTAGTTTTGAAAGCTATGTCCAAGAGATCGGTCGGGCCGGAAGAGACGGAAAGCCAGCACAGTGTCATATGTTCCTAAAGGCGGACAAGACCGACTTGTTTTACCAGCAAAGAAATATATATGCCTCGATAACAGAACGCAAGAATCTCAGGAAGCTAGTCGATTATCTTTTCCGTCCATGCCGTTGCGCTCAGCTAGCCAAAAAAGAAGAGATCGAGAAGTTGCAGAAACGTAATCAAATGGACCAACATGAAGTCTGTAGCGTATACAAAACCAGCTTCACCGACACGGAAGCTAGAGAAATAGATGAGGATGATGTTGTAATTGCTGGCTCGGACGACACCGTATCAGATGGCAAAGAGAACTCGGCAATCAAATATGTTCGAAAATCGATTGTAAGAAAGCACCGTCTTTGCCGACGCCACGAAGTCTCTTTCCCTATAGAGGAAGCAACTAATGAGATCAACCTCAAACCTGAATCCATAATTACCCTCATATGCCAACTACAGCGCTCCTATCCTCAATTACAAATCGAGCAGTACGTGCCCATCAAGTCGACGTGCAATCTACTATGTTATCATGGACCCTCGCAGATGGAGTCACTTGCCGAAACCTCGAAGCCAGTCGGCGCAGCTTTGCATTTGTATAGACAAGAACAGATCAAGACTCATGGCTGTAAAGGTGAGACACCGAACAAACTTTCTTTTGATGTAGTTAGGATTGCAGCAATCTTGGGTAAACCTTCCAGTGAAGTAATAAGGATGTTGAAGAAAACTGAATGGGAACTGGTCGAGAAAACAGGTCGGTTTCGCCGATCGCAAGCGCGCGTCAAATTCGATGGCAACTCGTTCCACCTCAAGACAGTTGGTGATCTCGATGAGGGTGAGCTGGACGAGATCAACAGTTTCTTGTTTGACTTCATGAAACTCTATGAGACAGTTGAGAGGTCAAAACTGGTTAGGGTCTTCAATACACTCAAGAGACATAGTATAACTGTTGATAAAATGAAAGATCGGACGGTCAGGCTTGATTTGAGCTCCAGATTGAAGGTGGCCCTTAACGAATATTTCAATCCTTCACTCAGAAAGCAGGATGTTGTGGTTGAATCGTACCTATCTGATCAAATTACTGACGCAAATCTGGGCGAAACTACTTGCGAACTAACTGAATTCAAGGAGAATAATATAAGAAAGAACGCTCGGGCTTTTATATCGGCTCATGGAAAGAATTACTCACCTCGAATAATAGCAAGAATCTTTCAGGGAATTTCTACACCAAGCTATCCAGCCGAAGTCTGGGGCTTGAACAAGAGGTGGTGGCGCATTCATCTAGATGTAGATTTTATCAAATTGACGTCTATCATCCAGGAAGAGCTTCTGAGATGGACTCAGTAGGGTTTATTTGCAACTTATAATCCTAGCCGCGGCAAGCTATCTAGATTTCAGACATTTCATTTGAACTCACTATTCCTCGAATAAACTGGTCACAAGCAGCTGAATTGTGGGATTCACCTGTGAAGAATCGGCATAGAAATTTCTGTTTTGCCTCGGACGATAGATTGTTGAATCCAGCCTCACTAAACTTTTCGCTCAAGCTATTGAAAAGCAAGTAAAGCTTTGATAGCTTACTGTCATTGGACTTTCCAATGTGGGTGTTCGATAGAGCGGATGACTTCGAAGCAGAAAAGTCCTCTGATTCACGCAATTCGCGCGCCATCTCTAAGAGTAGACTATGCAATGATGGTGCGCTTATATCCTTGATACCGAACTGCTCAGCAAAGGTTCCCAAGCTAATCCATTCAGGTTCCTTCCTTTCAGCGTCGATGTTTGCTAGCGTTAAATTCATAAAAATTGTTTCAAAATCGGTGGGCACGAAACCCTGATCGGAATCGATGTGATATATTCTGAAACTTGGATTCTGATCGATGAAAGTGGTTATCGAGGGGCCTATTAACGCAACAGATATTGGCTTGAGAGCCACATTTTCCGATTGGGACTTATCATCGACTCGTTGATCTTGGTCGTAGAATATTTCGAACTCGTTGTTATGCGTATGACCATAGAATTGGCCACTGACTGTTTTCGAGTATCTTCGTAAGATTTTGTTGAAATTTCTGGACCAAACTTTTAGACAGTCATCAGAGCCTGGAGGTATGTGGCCAATGATATGCACTTTCTCGTGCAATAGCTCCGACATTTGCAGTTCGTGTATCAACCATTGCAACTGATTACCAGGATCCGTCGAGTTGATGTAAAGCCAGAAATTTTTGTTGTGACAAAAGTTGGTGTTCAAGGAGATTAACTTGAGCCCTTCCTCTACAATTGTTGCATAAAAGCCATCCTTAGTAATGGTTTCAACGGTGCTCGGAGGCAACCATCTTGACCAAAACGAATCGAGCTTCTTATACAACCACTCAGGTGAATCGTCGCGCGCGATGCTCAACAGGTTAGATGGACTGAAACTGTCAACCGGAACCATTTCGTGGTTTCCGAGGGTGGGAAAAATTCTCGCATTTGGGAGATACTCGAATATTTTGGAGAAAACTGAGTCGTAAATTCGCATCGCAGACTTCTTATTCTGATCCCAAACGTCATGCGGCTGAATGTCACCAGTCCAAATTATGTATTTGATATCATCACTTGCATGCATTGAGGCGTTAATCGCCTTCAAAGCCGACTCTAAGGTTCGTATTGGCAAGTCGCATTCGCCCCTAGAGCCCCAATAACCGGCTTTAATATCAGAGCCATTTGTGGGATGTGATTCTTTCCTACAACACAGAGGTTCGTCACAAACAGCTCGGGAGCCCTGCTCATATTTGAGATCAATGTGAGTATCTGATATGTGTATCACTCTGAAGGGTTTTCTTGAATCCCTGGGTTTCTCAGTATCGGAATGCAATCTCGCAAGCTTGGCTTGGTTCAAACTTGCGCTCACATTTAGATTCACCTCCCAGTCGCCCATCGGGTTTCGGTAGGTCCCACACTTGTTCTTCGAAAGGTAACCACATACCTGGTCTGGCGTGATAAGTCCATGGCTCAAGACTTTCACTATCTCGTGGTTGAAGAGCTTACTGATTCTAGAACAAACAAGCGGTGATTCGTAGTGCGCTATCGTGCAAAAATTGTTGGCAAACTTGTAGATCTGATCGGCGCCCTTTTGTGTCTGGATGGCGTAATTGACAAGGGTAACCGAGAACCTGCACATAGTGCAACCCCGTTCATTAAAAGTTATGCTGTCCGGTTGCCACCTCGGTCGGCCCAAACATGAGTGGGCCAACAGGGTAAGCAATATAAAAGTTGTCACAAAAGTTCTCATTTCAATTAACTGTCGGATCTGACCGCCGAATATTTATTATTTAGCTCAATCGAGTGTCAGACATGTAGAGGGAGGGAGGACGAGAGTGAAGACAGCAGCAGGTGAAGCTTCCCTCCTGATCCAAATCTCCAGCGCTTACTATTAGTGCGTGTACAGTAGGACTGATACAGCGATAAGAACACCCATGGATAAGCCGAGATTTAACAAACTAAATAGTACGATCATGTTTCTTCGATAAGTGTCGACGGATAAGAGTATTGTTGACTGAATTGTTACAGCCGCAGCAAAGAGTAGAAATCTAACAAAGTAGGCCTCGTTGTTCTGGCCAACACAATTGTTAATCCAGAGGCAGTGGTGATGCTTCCTTAAGACAACTTGAGAACATCTTCGACAGAACCTGCTCGATGTTGGCTTATCTTTCGGCGTCAATACAGATACGTGGCCGGGTCCAATCAGTGTAGCACACCACATATTATAGAGGGCTAGACACATGGTCGTTTGGAACAAAAAGGACCAAAGCGGGTTTGCTTCTATAGAGATGGTGGACAAAGTGAGTGAACCTACAATGGCTAACGAAGCCAAGGGTCCCCAATGAATCAATCGTCGAATTGAAGACATGAGTCTTATTTCTGGCACTGACCATTGTAGACTGTAAACTTTTGACTGAAAGACTGTTTCTAGGTGGAAGTCTTCTGAGCACCAAACCTCGTCCCGAACGAAACTCAAATAAAATGCATCAAAAAAAAGAAAAAGACAGGACCGGGGTTGGAACCAACCTGGGACAGATATGATAATGTTTCTTCTTGGCATCATGCGTTTTTTGTTTACCGAATTTCCCTTCAGATTTTTCTTGTCATCAAAATACCCTCGTGATAGATAATTTAATCTTGAAAACCAATTAAGATGAAGCACTGCTGGCAGTCACCCTTGCAAATCTAGGGATCCTGTTAACTTCTCCGGTTACCATAACATCTGTTATTGTTAGCGTTCGTTCTGAGGAACTCGCTGTTATTGGACCGGCAACTTATCAAGATGGAAGCCACTGTCCCGTTATTCATGACATGCGACGAATTGCGAGAAGCATTTGCCCAATGTCCCAACGACATCAACAAAAGGATTCTCATCATTGATGTCAGGGACGAAACATTGTATAGGAGATCGCACTTGTGCCTGGATAGTCGGAACAGCAAAGATTCTATCATAAGGAAAATGCGCGTAATCAACATCAATCCAGACTCACTCAAATTCCCTACCGCAAAACAGATCATGTCTATTCTGAGTGAGGACGATTTGAAGATATTCAAGAAGCGGAAAGATGCAACTGAAGTTGTCATAATAGATAGTAATACCGATAGCGTCTTTGATCTGTTAAACCCAAAATCAAAATCTATGCGAATCATATCTGCCTTGACCAAATGGGATAGCCAGCCTGACGATAAAATTATTGTGCCTATACATATCCTCAAGGGTGGTTACAGGGAATGGTTACTAAAATACCCACATTTCACCACGAACCCCTCGTTCAATCCTGATGCTGAACCTAGCGACTTCCAATCCTCCCCTGCAGCATCTATTCACAGTGATAATTCTCCTAGATCTGCCAATTCTGAGAGTCCCAGTCCAAACGTAAAGAGTCCAGCACAACCCCAGATCGTCAATACACCCTCGGCTCCTCCGCGTCCATATCCTCTAGCACCTCCTCTTCAACTTCCATCGAATCCTCCTTATATAGCCAATAGTCCTTCCGCAATATCTGGGCCCTCACCAACACCGCTAGCAATATCTAAACCCGTACCAACACCACCTAAAGTGGTAACTGCATCGCCTCGGCCTAACGTAGTCAAGAATGCACCAGGCACAGCAGTACCTGTAACACCCATATTCTCTCTCAAACCTTCTCTTCCTAGATCCCGCTCATCACCAAATGTTGCGCAAGCGGATGGCGATGAGCTTAGTGGGCCTTTAAATAAGTTTGACCGGCCAGCTTTGACTCGGGATAAGGCAAACTCTGAATCGAGTAATAGGGACAACGGTCTTACAGTCCCACCAAGCCAGACGCTCAGCAAGCCAAGATTCGATCGAGCTCTGAAACCAGCAATCAACAGCGATTTGATTAATGCCATTAGAGCGAAAATTAATTTTGGTAGGTCGCCAGAGGCATCGGGCAAAGCAATAACTGGATTGCAAAACTTGGGAAACACCTGTTTCATGAATAGTGTGATACAGTGCTTGGCATACTCGCCCTCGTTGGTTTCCTACTTCTGCTCCGACACTTATTATAACCACATCAACTTCTTTTCACAATATGGTTCTAAAGGAGAACTCGCGATAGAATTTGGCGCTCTTGTCGAGAAATTGAATTCACATCGACATAGGTATATTGAGCCTAAAAGTTTCAGAGAGGCAATCATCAAACATATCGGATTTGTGGGAAACGAGCAGCAAGACTCGCACGAGTTTATGATGATGTTATTCGATAAACTGCATCATGATCTCAACGTTCATACAAAGGATAAACTCAAACAAAATGGTATAGTGTCTCAAAATTGTAGTAGCAACGAGGACAACAATATCAACATTCCGAGGGCAACCTTAGGCTATCAATTTTGGAGAAAGCATTTAGAAATGAACAAATCGATCATATCAGATCTTTTTGAGGGAATTTTCATGTCAACGCTTACATGTACCTTTTGCAAAGGTCAGTCAAATACTTTTGAAGTCTTCAATTGCCTCTCATTGCCGATTCCTTCAGAGACAAGGTGCCACGTGAGAGATTGTTTAAGCCACTTCTCCAATCCTGAACGTATTGAGGCAGCTTGGGAGTGCCCTAGGTGCAAGCAGAAGCGAGAAGTCGATAAGAAGATTGTGATCTGTAAACTTCCGAGAATTCTCATAATACATCTCAAGAGGTTCTCGCTCGATGGCAGATGGAGACAGAAACTACAGACAACTGTTGAGTTCCCTCTCACAGATTTGAACGTCGATTATACTAATGTATTGCCACAATCAGCTTACGGACCGACGTTCTCTAAGAGTGCCTATAACCTATGCGCTGTTGTCAATCACTATGGTCACCTAGATGGTGGCCACTATACTGCCTTTACCAAGCTAGAAAATCAGAGGTGGTACACCTTCGATGACGGAAATGTCACAGAGATGAAAGATACAGATGTTATTAGTCAAGCGGCATACATTCTGTTCTATGGGACAAATTGAAAACAACCCGCGTCTAAACATGATTAAAATGCGATAAGTAAATGAGACAAAAACATTATGTAGCTACGATGAATTTTTATTCTCTAAAAAGGCCGACAATGCATGGTAGAATGCCACAATACATTGCATAGTGATGAATCCTGCCTCGGACTCATCGATTTCTTCATGATAGTCGAAATCGATGTTGAGTTTATGAACGCTTTTCAAAGGGTCTAGGTTTAACAAGGGAAAGTCACAGCTCAAAGGATATTTCTGCACCCAGGATGGCCCATCATAGACATGCCTATAAAGCGAATGTGGGTCATATCGGCGATTAGAGAACGCGTTGGCATCAGATTCAAGCTCAATCGAACTTGAGGAATCGCTTGCGTTTCTCAGATCGACGATTCTCTTCAAGTCTCCTAAAATAGATAGTAAATCGTCTAGCTCGTTGCAGAAAGGCCGAAATGATTGCAGGTTGGAGTTGATTATCTCCCCATCGCTAAGTAACCAGTCACAAAAGATTTTGATCGTCGGTAAGTAAGTTTGCTTGTAAACAAAGGCCCATGCCGATCCAAGTTCGTAAGCAGTGTTTAGCGTTGAGGATCTAACTTTTACCTCTGACTCGCTATTCGATTCTAGAGAGCTGTGGCTAGTGGCTGAAATCCCCATCAAGAAATTCTCGCTCATATCACCAGTGAGCAAGTCAGGAACTGGCAAAGAATTGGAGGGATTTTTTGCGATGCTGATAGAGCTCCGTAATTCATAGTTTTGGCTGCGAGTTGGTCTCAGCAGAGGTTTGCTGAATTTTCTGAACCCGCTCGCTTTTGGAGGGAATCCATCTTTAAACGGGAAAGGACCTTCATCACTGCTACTACCTAGATCGATTAGATCATTGATCTGATAGTCAGCATCCTCACTCATGTCTGAACTTATATCCAGAGCATCAATCGTGCTTAATGCCGTCTCCTCGAGCTCACTCATGTCTGAATCTTCAATTCGTAGTTCAAGAGGTCTATCTCGGATCACGCTATTCGAGTAGTTAGTGGCTGCCTTTCGTTTGCGTATACGAGACTGAGTCCGCTTACTTGTAGAATCTGCCAGTGAATCTAAGAAATCAACAGACCGATTGCTGCTGTTGTGTCGATTACCGACCGAGACTTGGTGATCACAATCTGATTTTAGCCGATTAAGAGCGTTTCTGTCGACGGAAAGAGCGTCCTGCTGACTCACTCTGAGCTCTTGAACTTTGCTAAGGATCATTTTCTGACACTTGGACGTTGAATAGTGCAACAGGTTCAAAGCCAGCGTGTTCACCAAATCTACCACGCGATCATCTTGGCAGGCAGAAGCACATTCTTTGGCGATTCTTCTTGATTGACTCTTTGCAATAAGCATTATTGATACACTGCAAAATTCATACATTATAGTGGAAGACACGAGCTTCGGCTTCTCGGAGCTATAGGACGACCCGGAAATGGGACAAAACTCTTGCTGCTGCCGATTAGCGGTTACCAGAGGCTCAATCGGCTCTAACTCTAGTGCCTCGCGTAGACACTCAAAGAAAAGTTTCGTTTCATCGATGATCTCAATTTTCAAAGTCGCATTGTTGTTCTCCGAAATGGACGACCAAAGGTCTGACGTCAACTTGATGAAAGTTATGATGATCGCCCGCATCATGGACTCAGCCGCTTTGTTCGGCTCCTTACTCGACAGAACATCAGCAACCTTGAAGACGTAGTCTTTTTTCTTGATTTCTTCATAATGTTTCTTGTTAAATTCAAAAATTTTTCTCATGTTTCCCTCAGCTCCCTCGAATGGTTTCGGCCTAAGACAGCATCTCATGTAGTTACAAACAGCGCCCAGGTTATAATTCAAGCCTCCAGCTAGAGTTGCAAGCTGATTGTATGGTAACCCATAGTCTGGTTGATAGCGAGAGGCGGACTTGTAGAATTCAAATGCCAGTTTACGGTAATCGTATGGACTCGTCTCCAATAGATATCTTGCAAGATCTCCCATATAGACCAAGGATCGATAGATTGCTTGGCGAGCCCAGTCTTTAGCCAAACTTTGTACCTCAACTGCATCGAGATTCGTGGACGAACTGTTGTCCACTGTTTCGTCTTCCTCATTCAATCGTTGAACGCCAGAAAAGTTATCTAAGGGCCCCAGACTCCAATTTAGAGGCTCTGTAACACCCTTGGCCTCATCAATTTTATAATGTGTGCGCAACCTTACGATTAGACTGGAGTAAAATCCGATGCCCGTGATGAAATGCGATTCCATCAAGAATTCATCGTGACGCTTGATTCTTGGCTTCTTCGTCTTTTGAAATCGGTAAATATCATGATACACCCTCCTCCATACAAGCTCCTCTGCTTTTCTGTAATGATCGAGTTTGAAATCGCATTCAAAGAACAGTTTCAAGCAGTCGTTGCATAGTTTCGAGTAGAGCTTAATAATTGGTGTTACAAATAAATCTATCACAGATTCTAGATTGCTTTGGATGGTTTCCAATTTGTTGGCTGTTGCAAGCACGCGGCGATAGTCTTCGTTTGCCGCAATATCATCGTTCATTTTCAATTTGGACGATGAAATTCCTTCAAGACTAGCATTTTGCTAATTCATGAAACTTGATCGACAGCGTGAATTGGATGTTGGTTTATTAATAGCTTGTGGCCGAGAAAGTTGAAATGCTGCCAATTCGACTGTCGAGGAATTAAAATGGCTAAAAGTTGCGACCACGCATCCATCCAGCTCTTCGTTCAAAAGCTCAGAATGAGGGAATAGCGTCCCTGAGCCTATGTATGCGCTCGCTCGTCAGCTGTGTGTCAAGCTAGTGATACTAAACACTACAATACGAGAACGAATCGTCAAATCAATATTTACCTCCACTAATCAACAATTCCTTGCACTGTTCAGCATTGAACTGAGAACCACAATTCGAAAATTGCCAATCATGGCGACTAATAAACAGAAGGCAGAGCAGCTTATTTCAGAGGCGAATCGAAAGTTGTTTCCAGGTTCGGGTTTTCTCAATCAAATGGCATCCGCGCTCGGCGTAACTAGCCCTTCTCGATCTATGGAGGAAGCAATAGACTTGTTTGAGAGGGCTGGAAACATGCTTAAGATGGAGAAAGAATGGTCAGAGGCGGGCAGGGTGTTGAACAAGAGTGGTGATTTGTATCTAGAATTAGGCCGTAAGCATGATGCAGCATGCAAATATTCAGATGCTTGCAACTGTTACAAGAAATGCAACCCACAAGAAGCAGTTAATTGTCTTTTGAAAGCCATCAACATCTACACGGACATGGGTCGATTTTCTGTCGCTGCCAAGCATCACATGATGATTGCTGAGATATACGAGGGCGAGGCGAGCGACATCCAGAAAGCGGTAGAACATTATTCGAAAGCAGCAGACTACTATCAATGTGAAGAGAGCAATGCGACTGCAAACAGGTGTTTACTCAATGTTGCTCGCTATGCTGCCCAACTAGAACAATATCAGAGGGCGATTGAAATCTACGAGTCCGTTGGACAGTCAAGTTTGGACAACAACCTACTGAAGTACGGGGCGAAAGAGCAATTTTTGCGCGCCGGGTTGTGTCATCTCTGCGTCGATACACTGAACGCACAAATCGCAATCAAGAGGTACATAGAGATGAGTCCACTCTTCGGGGACTCAAGGGAGTGCAAGTTTTTGACAGAGCTGTGCACCAAGATCGAGTCCAAGGATGTTGAGGGATTCTCACAAGCTGTTGAGGAATATGATTCCATCTCACGATTGGATTCCTGGTACACAACATTATTATTGCGAATCAAAAACCAAATAATTCCAGAAGACGACCTTAAATGATGGTTTCAAGTCGTTGTAGGATGCCCGAGAGAGTTATTCTATGCCCATGTAGATTTGTGTCGCAGGCCGATAGAATATATTGTTTTTCATCATGCCCTTAATATTTCAGTTCACGGACGGGATAGAGTTATAGTCAGCCAGAATTCATGCACATCTGCCTCCATAACATGTATGCATTGAGTTACTTTTTCTGAAAATTCTACACTCATTCTCCACTCACTGATGTGCGGCCATGCGGCCCTGTGTATGTGTTCCTCGAGCATAATTTTGTCTTATACCTAGATATGCTATGTCAGTATCCATCACTATACTTTCGAAGTAAATTCCAAGCCAAAGAGCGTTCAAGTAATTTATTATCAAGATGGCTAATCCACAAATTTGGCTGCCACTAGAACTGATCGATAAATGCATAGGATCCCGAATTCAAGTTGTGATGAAGAATGAAAAGGAAATCGTCGGAACGTTAGTAGGGTTTGATGATTATGTTAACATGGTTTTAGAAGATGCTGTAGAATACGAAACAACTCCAGATGGCAAGAAGAAGACCAAGCTTGAAGAGATACTGCTCAATGGGAACAACATCACGATGATGGTGCCCGGTGGAGGCGAGTTGTGATGGCAAATGGAAATTAAACCTTGAACATTCTTAGGGGTAAACCCTTCTTAAATTTAGTTGAATTCTTTATTTTGTAGGTAAGGAAACTGTGAAGGAGCACCTGCCGCATGATAGGCGATTGGCATGCTTTGCTAGGAATACTCCAGGCCCGCAACTAGGGGATTCGCATTCACGTCTTAAGCGTTCAACTTTGCCGTCATCGGTAACTTTGTAGAATTTGAGAACTGGCAACTTGACCTTCTTCTTCTTGTGCTTGTTCTTCTTTGGAGTTGTGTAGTTCTTCTTCTTGCGCTTCTTGGCGCCTCCTCTCAATCTAAGCACAAGGTGGAGAGTGGACTCTTTCTGGATGTTGTAGTCGCTAAGAGTACGGTCATCCTCCAACTGCTTGCCGGCGAAAATAAGTCTCTGCTGATCCGGCGGTATTCCTTCCTTATCCTGGATCTTAGATTTCACATGCGTGATGGAGTCACTGGCCTCGACCTCTAGGGTTATGGTCTTACCAGTGAGCGTCTTGACAAAGATCTGCATCACTGCGCTTATTTTTTACCTATTAGAGTGTGTAATGGTAGATTGATTGAGTTAGCTAGGTACGGGTCTAAACGAATTTCTCTATGTCAGGTAGAAAGAGATAGTCCAGAACTAAAAGTCAATCTGTCCACGGGTATTAGGCTGTGCAGGATTAATAGCAATGGTCCGTTTAATGTGAGATGCTTTTATTCCATGGGAATCAAAACAAACGCATCCTAGACGAGGAGAACGGCATTGATGCACCCGTCGTTTTCTGGATTATTTGTAACTTGCGCATATTTGGCCCAGACAACCTTTCCAGATTGCGTAACAAGCCCTAGCTCTGAAATGTTAACTTCGATTACAGTTCCCTTAGTGATAACACCGAGAGATGTGTACAGGGGAGAGCTTGGATTTTTCTTTACTCCGACGATAGGCAGATTGAATGTAGTCTTGAGTTCAGGGTGCGTCACATGAGCTGACTTGAACCGGAGAGACATGGGACGGATAAAACGCTCAAACTTAGGTGGTTTTCTTGTGAAATTGTCCCCAACAAATGTAACTTTCGTCACCATGCGTTTCCATGATTTTTTCTTCCTCTTTCCGGATCGGATCTCCCTGAATACCTCGGCCTCAGAGACAGCCCTCGTTTTTGGTATAGGTACTTCCCACTTGCCAGCCTTCTCTTTCCTTTTCTGTTTGAGCATATTGGATAGGGTCTTACCCCTGCTCTGCTCTTCACGGTCGAGCAAGTAAGCTGGAACCGCACCATCATCGATCGGTTCTTCTCTTTGTCTAGTTTGCTTCTCCTCATGAGCCTTAATAGTCTTCTTCATTTGTATCTTCTCCGCGAACCTCTGCTTATTGTAGAGCTTGGCCTTGATACCTCTCAGGGTCTTGGCCTTGTGTGCATCCTTCTTAACCTTTCTGGCGTCCCGTTTTCTTTTGCGCTCCTCATAGTCAAGACGACGACCATGTCGCTTGATATGTAACTCGATGTGCTCGTTTTGGGGCATTTTTGCTGGCCCTCGAAAGCACCAACTTCGACACAGGACAGTCTATAGTAAAACTATTTCCAACAGTGTAGTTGTTGGACGTAAACTCACCTATTGTTCAAAGAATATCCTTTAGGAGGAGATAAATTATTTTTGGTGTCCTATTCAAGGATTGTGTTCGGTCATCCCAGGATGCATCAAAGGGCCGATGTGGGTGAGGAAGACGAAATAACTTCATGTAGCGAGGTGTGCTCGCTTCAATGCTGACACGCCTCCGGATGAAAAGGCTCACGCGCGTGCGTGATTTACAACCGCGAAAGTTCAAACAAACTATGGTTCCCGTAGGCTCAGCATGAAGGATATTACATTTGGAAAGAGATCGAGCCCATTAACTCGCCAAGGAACAGCTTTTTTGAAAGGAAGTGAACTTATTCTGATCTCAGGATGCTGTATTCATGGTCACCGCGCTGAATTACAAGCGAAAAACTCGCTCGGTTTGGATTGAAAAGTCTCAATTGGAGTCGTGTTCCCTCTCAGAAATTTTGCCAATTCCGGTATTAAATTGTTCCAGTGCTGGGAGCACGAAAATCAATTGAGATCATGCGAGACAAACTGCTAACGTTCCAATTGAATTGATTCTAAGATCCAGTAAGCTTCAAGCTATCAGTAGGCAATCATTGGCATGGCCAATGAACCTAGAGTATTGGTGAGCCTGCCTTCATCCGGCTTGAAGTTAGGCTTGAACTGAGAACCTAACGAGCATTTGTCCACGATTTAAAGTATTTTCAAGTTCAATGGTCTCTCCTATATTTTCAGCTTAGCGTTCACCTTGCGACAAGCGATAATTTAAAAGCAAGCCGCCAATTAAATTTTCAGCTCAGTAATGGAAGAATTCACGGCGCTAAGCAACTCTACAGGTTTGAAATTTGTCGACAAAAACTTTCGTTGTTTGTTTGGCCAAGCAAAGGGGGCAGTTGTAAGAATGAAAAGAACCCAAATTACCTCACTAGCTGTGCCAACTCGAAGCCGGTTAGCCAGAACTACCCTTCGCCCATTGCTCCCCATTAGCTGGCGCCGGGGAGGTTTCATTACTTGTTCATGCATTCATTTTAGGACAAGGCGGACAATCGGCCGTTGAGCAAGTTTGTGGTGAGACTACACCTTTGTTCTTGATTGTCACCGCCCGAATGCCTGCCAAACATTCGATCGAAAGTTATCAAACCAGCGATCGTGAAACTACTTATTTGTTAATATATCTTGGCTTGGTTTCCTTATCTGGGCGAGTTTGCGTCCGCAAATAAAGCTACATACAGTTTACACTAACTACCTAAATGGTTTTCAAGCATTAGCCTGGATGAACTCGGTTTGAATGTATGGGATACGTAGAAAAATGTCACTCACTGGATTGGAACGTTCAACGACTGAACGAACGCTAATTTGATTGTCGAGCAAGTTAACTAACTGGATAGTTAGCAAGCTAACTGGATGGTCTGCCTGCCCTCTAGCTAGCTCGCCAGCCCGCTTACTCGCCTGCCCGCCTTGTATGACTCTCTGCCCTCTGCCTTCCCTTTCTCGAAAAATATCTAACCTTAAGATCAGCTACCAGATCCTGTCTCCATTAGGAATTTTCAAGTATTTTGAGATACATGAAAATTCCACTCTATTTCTTCGTCGCTCTTGCTTGCCGCCCGCTTCGTTGCCGAGCTAGCTCCTTTTGGAAAATAACGTTAAAATTTAATGAGACTGCCACTAGCTAGACGGTGTCGCGCTCCAAAGCGGAATAGTGGTAGTTGTAGTAGAAGTGGTAAACCTCTATCAACGACCAGGCGGTTTGTGTTGGTTCACAATAAAGTTCAACGGTAGTTTCAATTAACCGACGCCTTCATCGACAGGTATATAAGGCTTGCAGCTCAACGATTCATTGGTCAGTCTGCCGTCGGGAATCAGAAGTGAGAAATAGCTAATTCCTTTTTTGAAATTGTTGTTAGTATTAGAACTTTTGTCTCAACAGCGACAATCTGTGCTATCGATACACAGTCAAACAAGAATATTTAAATAATTGAAACGCCAAAACAAGATGGCTAAATCTATTGCCGCGCTTAGCTTACTGGTCGCCTTTGCAGCCTTAGCCCACGGAGCTCCGCAATCAGCGCCCGTTTCTAGCGCACCTGCCGCTGGAGGTCCACCTGTGATTGAACCAATTATTGATTGGGGCAAGTGTCCTCAATTGGCGCCCACTGAGCTCCAGCGAAAGCAAAAGACCGAAATAATCAAGGCTTGCCTAGACGCAAATCCGCTAAACACTAGTCCAGAGCAGTTGAATCCTGAGGCTGTGGAGAAGCATCGCATCAAGCTCGGAGAGTGTGCCTTAAACAAAGAGGATTGGGTAAGTTCTGTGCCGACATATAAGCCAATAGATCATAGCTCATAGAGCGACAGATACTAACTTTCACAAAATCAAACAGTTCAACGCAGATAAAACCTACAAATATGATAAGGCTGAGGAGGAGCTGAAAAAGAAGGAAGTCGAGGCCTCGATCAAAACCAAGATCTTAGAGCAGCATAAGCAATGCAAACAACAAGCTTTAGAAAAATTCTCAGCAGCGCCAGCAATCATCGAACAGGTGCAATTCTACCAATCTTGTATGGACTTCCATGTGTCTCAACTTTGTAGCATAAAGATTATGCTGCCGCCACAATAGATAAATGGAACATCCTCAAACATAAGATAACGCTTGTAAGATTGAGGCAAATATCTGCTCAGTCACAACACGATGGATTGAAAACAACCCTACGAGAAGAGTTTTCTAATTTTTGGAGAGAGAGAGAGAGAGAAAGAGAGCACCACGGATCTCTTTTCGTTTCCGCTGTGAGAGAAGAGCTGTATAAAGATGACCAGGAAGCTATGCTACTCCTCATCAAAAACCTTGTTTACTTTATTTGTTGTTGTTTTAATACTTGTTTGAGATTCATTTCTTGATTGCTGGCTCCCTTGACGTAGATTTGTTTCTAAATGTGAGATATGAGTAGACTAGACTTCCGGCCAAGGATACATTTAGACCGATAAAATTCATTGTGCTATATTGATAATCACCACCTATGTACATTCCAACGTAAGTGGTCAATATATTCTGCGATCAGAACGACAATAGATAAGTTAGTCCATAGCCTGTTTTGATGGGAGAACATTGTTTTGCGACTCACCTTAAGTGTGCCTACAATAGTGGTTGTTAGGGCTGAGTTATAGTGCGTGCATAATACTGTAGAGAACATCAACATGTAGCCCATAAAGCAAGAGGTTAAGAATGACAGTATGAAGCCAGTTTGACTCCAGTTAGGATAGGTATATAAAGTTTCTCTATCGTTAGTGAAATAGCTTATGATTGCAAGGGGTACAACAGTAAGGAGCGCGTTGTAGAATAATATCTCGTGCTTGTTGATCTCACGAGAGTCTATGGCTTTCTTGATGTACACAACGTTGGCCGCTGTAAATAAGTTGCTTGTCATGACTAGAAGATACCCTATGGCGTTGAATGTCAGATCTGAGGCGGCTGCAATAAACGAGCCACCAATCATCGCAACAATGGTCATGAAAATCGCCAAGGTTGTTTTGACATGTAGAAGATAAAACTCCCCAATAGCTGTCATCGCTATGGAGAATCTTCTCAAGGCTATGAACATTGGAAGAGGCAAACGCTTGGTGCCCCCGAGACCGCTCATTAGGTTGCAGACATAGATGAAGGCTAACGTCCAAATCTTCTCGTTTCGTAATGACGTCTTGCGCAAGGTAACTAATCGGAATTGGCTAGCAACTCGGAGAATCAATATGATGGCAACCATCTGTCCGAGGCCGAGAATATTCGACGATGGAAAGGCGTAAGTAGTTAAAACAATCTTGTTGATCACAGTGATCAAGAATGAGCATGTACCGTAGAAGAGGGCGGATAAAAGTTTCAGCGTAAGGTCGCTAAATCTGGACTTGGCTAAAAGCTCAACCTTCGATTGAACTATCGATTCCTTGGACCCTTTGGTTTCAACCTCGACATGCTCTCCATCATTGACTTCAGTGGAAATCTGTTGAAATGTATTGCTTGCTATCTCTTGGTTTAGCATAACGTATGTATGATCCTCCTTGAAAAGGACCTTGTCGTTGGCCGAGCTCATTCTATTGGCATATAATATGGTAAATGAGATTCTAAGGTGATTTTACTCTCGACCGGATCTACCAAAAATTCTGGTATTTATTATGAACCGGCTCGAGAAGCCAGGAGCAAATGCGATCTCGAGTCGTGCGTGCTACGGGTTCATTCTGAGTTCAAGAAACTTGCGCTCCATTAAAATTCGCTGGTCTTCAACCGATTTTCATTCCCTCATGATCTTCGAACTATTAAGTAAAATTAAACCTCCACCACATTGAAAACAATATCATCTAGGAATGATGAAGAGCATCATCATTGAATTGTAACATGAATCCCGTCTTCAAGATCGGGTCATGTTATGTTCGATGCTAGACAAGAGCTGAACCATGGAACAGAGTCGAAGAGGTCCGAGCCAGGAGTATTTACTCCAGGGATCAATTTTGGACGATTCTGTCGATATCCTTCTACACCGATTACGTGGTATGTGCGACAATTCAGAGGAAGATCTTCTGAAATATAAACAACATGAAATTATTTACTCAATGCGTGAAGGAGGTAACACCGGCGGCACAGTTAGTCTTAGAGTTCGAAAACTCATCTCATCACCCGAACAACCTTATACATTATGTTATCTAGGAAGCCCCGAGGTGGGCGACAGAAATCGCCCATCAACTGTGAGGACCTGCGTCGAAGTGAATTGCACCCAAAACGTTGGCGCTTTCTTGCAAGAACTGGGTTTCACGCTTGATTATGAGTTTGTATCACAAGGTTGGTTGTTCAGGAAGAATCGATTGACCGCTACTGTTGCAAAAATCTTCAAAATTGCAAATTCACCGAACACGGATCAGCTCATACCATTCACAAAATCCCACCTAGTTGAAGTATCTACCATATCAAGCTCAAGCAATGAGCAGGCAGCGAACGAAATCCACTCGTTCTCAGAGCAGCTCAAGCCTCTCGTCAACCTTGATAAGATAGACTCCGGGAGGTTAGGACTGTGATAAGAATAAATCTGAACAACACATCCGTCCATTTTGTGCTGGAAGGCTCGCAATAGACCAAATTAGATCCGCTTGCTTGCCCCATAGCCTTCGCTCATGCGCCAGCTTACTCATTTGATTTACGCCCAATGCTCATGTGAATTTGGATACTGATCAGAGCTAGAGCACCTACTTTAGTACGTGCGAATTTTGGTGCAACGCCCATTCGAGATTAACTTACCTGAATTATGCCAGAGACGAGTGTGGGCAAAATATACTATCTCACAACCCTAAACTTGTGCCTCTACCTTCGAGTTTCAGGCCTCGATGGTTGGTTATTGTGTGACTGCAAAAGTTGATTTCCAGATCTAGAAACTCTGCAAATTTTGTCGATTGTCTGTTATGGGCAATAAGGTAGCAACGTTTTCTGATCAACAACTGGAATCATACCAAGACTGTACATACTTCACCCGCAAGGAAATCCTGATGTAAGTTCATATCTCGAATTCAGAGAAAACGCGAATGAAACAGATAACAAAAAAACCGGATACATTCCCATTGTTAGAGTTTTCAAGAGGTTTCGTGATCTCGATGTCAATAGGGTACCCAAAGTCATGTCAGACGAGGACTGCACTAGTATACGCATTTCCCAGGATAAGATTGAGAAGATGCCTGATCTTAAGGTGCGCCAGAATCAATAGTCCAGAGATCGCCCAAATAATACCAACACTAACCATCAACTTCCGATCCATTAGGAGAACCCGCTCAGAGAGCGCATATGCAAGGTTTTCTCGAGTAACAAGAGTGGTAATATGACATTCGATGACTTTTTGAATATGTGCTCAATGTTCAATGAGCAATGTCCAAGAAATACTAAGATACATTATGCCTTTCAAATCTATGGTGAGCATTGATAACAGCATTTTCAATCTCTTTATAGAATACCCAATTAAACGAACACACTCTCGTTAGATTTTGATGGCGATGGGTTCATCGGAAAAGATGACCTCAAGAGGACTCTCGTGGCCCTTACAAAGAACAGGCTAACCCAGGATGAGGTTGAGATAGTTTGCGCAAAGGTGTTGGACGAGGCTGATCACGATAACGATGGTCAGATTTCGTTCTTAGAGTTTAAACATGTTGTTTCTAGGTCGCCTGACTTCATGAGGTAAGTTTGGGTCCGACGTTGAGGCTAGAGCCCAATTTTGAATCAACGACTAAATTTAATCAAACATCGTATTCAGTAACTTCCGTATGCGCATCTGAGAGTTGATACAGCCTCAACAATAACACCTATAGATGGTCAGCGTGCCCTGGACATTATGAATTTTGAGCGCAATCTTGGGAGGTATATATCCAGCAGATCCTAAAACGAGTTTGTGTTCTACGTGTGGGTCGTAAAAGTCTCTCACCGAGGCTTTACCACCAAGAACAACAATAAAAGACCCGCTTAGCAGATGGGTCAAGGTTTGTTCTGTTTCCGGACTATGTCGGCCAGTGATGACAATTTTGTCAACTTTAAAATCCTCTGTTGGTGCAAAGGTCAAAATTGAAGGATTCCTCTTGTTCTCAAGACCTTTGTAAATTAAATCGTGCACATCTTTGATGCAGTCATAGTCTAACATGGTGAGCAAGGTTTTGATATCTCGGTATTTGGTAGTTAGACCGGCTCTTACAACGTTGTCAGAACTTGCCATGCATTCAATACATTCACCCCTGATATAGGCATGAAGTTTGTTTGCCTTCAGATATATTGCTTGCCCTGGTGCCAGTTTAACATAATTTAGGAAGAAGGGCATAAATGTTCCAGGGTCGCCTGGATATAACCTGTCGAGGTAGCTTATCAAGCTGATCAAATCTTTGTCAGCGACCAGAGTGGCCTCTTGGTCAAGAAGAAGTTTCTTAGTTTCTTTTAAAACTGCGTCGTTATGTCTAGTCATCAGGGATTTGAAGCAATTCGACAGAGCCAATCGCTGGTTGGATTGCGGCTCGTTGTTGTTGATCGAGTTTGCATAACAATCATAATTTTCTTGACCAACGAGTCGTCTAAATGGCAGAATGGTTCTCATATAGTGGACTATTTCGCTACTTGGTCTAAAATCACATAGAACCTCGAACTCAGTCAAAGCAATTGCAAGCTCTGGTTTGTGATTAGAATCTGGATAGTTTTTGGGATCTTTCTGATGCAAATCTTGAGCCAACTTCTTGTCAGGATGAGCTTGAAGTGATAGAGGTTCAGAGATTGATAGAATCTTCATCAGAAATGGGAGCTTCTTGCTAAATTTGCGGTAGTGTTCAATGCTGCCTACCATCTCAGGCTGTCTGCTTAGAAGGGAGTCAAGTTTTACGTTCTGCTTGCCGACTCGAACAGTTGCAGGCCCTAAAGGATGAACACCAAACCAGATTTCAGCCAAGGGTTTCGACGTTTCTTCATCAGGATTATCTGCTGTGCCCTCAGAGTGGAATTGATCCCTAGCTATATCTCGGAACCTGGCGATATAGCTGTCATTACCAACCTTGCCCCAGTGATAATTTTTGACAAATCCTTGAGCTGGAATCACTGACGGAGAAATTATTGGGATCAGTTTTGATCGAGAACATTCATTAATGGAAGCGCTTGATTATCATACTTACTCTTGAGCAAAATTGTTTTGAAATTAGAAATTATCGTAGGCAGCGGAGCTTGCGCTATCGTTGACGTTTAAAATCTAACGGTTTCCGGTAGCTGTAGTCGAAGGCTTATGGTAACGCAGACTGACATAGATAATTCAGGTCGAAATAATCGAATCATAGCTCAAGACAAACACCGTGACGTGTAGGGTCGCGTGCTATGCCGTCCGTATTATATTTGTTCTTAGCAATCGAGTAAAAGTGATGGTTTTTTCCACCTCTGTTCCGACCAAAATTGCATCGCCACTAGTGGAGTGCTCGTTTCAAGGATTGTCAGGATGAGGAGCTGTCGACTGGAAGGCAAGATACGAGGCCAAGGCCGGGCCTTTTGGGACTGATTGACTGTCCATCCGTCATGCTTTTCGAGCTGATACTGTTGTGCACAACTTTTCCTTGAGAACTCACGCCACAGGAGACTTACGTTTGGTTTGATTCAATTTCTGGTAGATTAACATCTTTGAGATATCTTGCAGTTACTAGTGGAGAAAGGAATCGTCAAACTAGTCTAGCGGCAAGTTCTATCCGGATAAAAGGCCCAGAGTGAAGTCACTAAGCTGCTTCCGAGAGACATGAACGAACCTAATGTCATCTGTGCCGCACCAGCCAAGTTCATCAGAGCTCGTTGAACATATGTATCAAACTACTTGGACGTGACTCGAGTAGAGTCAGTTTTATTCTGTCCTACCGTAGAGTCTGTCAAGTAAGTGAATCCGGCCCATGAGGTTACGCGCCCTCATGTGTGAGAGGTCCAATCGCCCGCAATATCCACCTGGTAGTTTGGCTCCTGATGGGACTGCTGCCGCGAACGCCGCCACTTATGACCAACTACCAGAACTTGGTCACAGAAACTCATGGGTGTGCCAAACTTGGGCATCATGGTTGAGGCGAGACCTGCGGGTAAGCGAAAATCTTTGAAGCCGCTTTTGCACACTACTCATATGAAGAGGGATAAGAGAGTGCTTTGAAAAGCCATGTTGAGTGAAGTCGCCGCTCCTAAGATAATTGGGACCCAAATTATTTTGGACCTGCGAATTAGCGATTGTTGATATAGCACGTCTGCCATGGTTTCAACAACGTGCAGCATTTGCTACAATCAGCCACCCATCAACGCCATCAAGTTGGATTGCGGGCACATATTCTGCTATCTATGCATTAAGAGTGCCTCCGAAACTACAGGCACATGTGCTCTTTGCAGGGTTGAGATTGGAGTCGAGTTTAACTTTCAAGAGCATCCTATAGTAGGAGTCGCCCAGGTGCCTTACTCGGCTAATGGCCATTATTGGTTCTATGAGGGCTACAAGGGTTGGTGGCTCTACGATGCCGAGACAAATCGCGAGATTGAAGAGGCTTATCAGCGGCAGCAGCAAGAGATAGAAAAGTTCATAGCCGGTTATATCTATGTGATTGACATTCGAAATCTCATTCAAAGGAGAAAAGGTGGTGATGGTAGATCTCGTAAGATATGTAGGGCAACGCTGGACTTGGAGAATATCAACGGAATGGCTGGCTTGAGAGGTCACGACTTCGAGGAACTTCTTGGCATCATGAGATCAGCAAGGATGGTTGGAGCCAACTGCTTAGGATTTTTGCCTTAGAGCCATCACAAGCTCATCACCAGAAATCCTAAAAAGTATCACCTTAAGCTGAGAGAACGCATTCCTGACGTGATTCATAGTTATTCATCATACAGATAACGCCGTGTGTTCTGGGCGCCCTCTCTGCAAGCATGGGCCCTGAATTTTAGAGACATAAACCCGGTTGCCAATAGGGATGGATAATGACAGTCCACAAACATGAGCAGCTTTTTATCCTCCCTCGTGATAAATACCAAAACCTTTAAAGGCACTCATCAAGTATTTAACCCAAGATACAATAAAGAATTTTTCAAGCGTCTTGCGAAGAATATTGATCTTGTAAAGTCGGTGAGCAAAATTAGGTTAAACGAGTCGGAGTTCAGATCTATCGACTTTGAATCGGTCAAAGAGAACTCGATCAAGTTGGCCAATCTCAGAGACAGACTAGAAAAACTAGGTAAGCGATCGGAGGAGAGCGGCCACGAGTATGCTGATTTACAATCAAAAATTGAATCATTGGAGGAGAAGCTGCTACCGGTTGCTGTTTTGATTCCCAATCGACCTCACAATGCGACTCCCGAAGAGGATAGAATAATTGATCATGTAGAGTCTGAGTATGCCGGCAAATCAGCCCTGGCCAAAGTGCTGAGTCACAAAAAGCTATCTTACATCAATAACTGCTATACCAGATCCGTTGTAGGCCCAAACAGCGCTTATTACCTTGGTATTGGCGCAAAGCTCCACTTTGGTCTTGCTGATTTCTTCACTGCCGAACTGGAGAGGGAACGTTTCATTCTCGCGTCCGGACTGTGCCTCGTGAAGTCAGCTTTGGTTGAGGCAACAAACCACAAGCTTTCCAAGGATTACGCCACCGATCCATGCAGGATTTTAGCCGATGATGCTCGAGCGACTACTATCCACCTAGTTGAAGCCTCAAGAGAATCATTAGTGGGACTTGTTACATCAATCAAACCAACAGTTTCTCTCAACTCTTTAAGGTTTATGACTCGCGGTGCAGGTTACCGGAGTGGCTCTGATGTAGATGAGAAACAAGCTAACCAGTTTGAAACTGTACATGCATTATCTTACGCACCCCCCATCGAAAAGTACTCTAGCATGGAATATGATGAATTTCGGAATATCATTTGGAGTATGTATAAAAAGTTGAAACTGCCCACTAGATTGATACATTGTTGCCTTAACAGTCTGCTAGCCAATGAGCACTGTGCACACCGAATTGACATCTGGTTACCCAGTAAACAGGAATGGGTGCAAGTCTGCCGAATAAGTCATTATTTAGACTATATAACTGTGCGGACAGGCATGAAGAGGGGTCATCTGATCGACTCTATGGTATATGATGGGAACGTTTTATTCGCAGCAATATTGGAAAACAACCAGACCCCAACAGGAAGATTTATCGTGCCATCTGTGATAAAGGAACATATGATTTGCTTGACGGAAAGCGAGAACAAAGATTATTTCGACAATCAAGGTTCTGAATCCCAACCTTTTCACCTATCGCCGACCAACCAAACACTTCTCAACCATGAACAGCGCCGTTACATATCCAAGAGAAAGAATCCGTTTGGTCATTCGAGAAGGTCCATCGAGTATCATCAATCGAAAGGTATGAGAACACTCGCATGGGTTGCGATTGCTACACTTATCGTTGCCGTAGACTTTCGCGAAATTTGGATCCAATTTTTTCCCGACGCGCTCAAGAGAATTACCTATGACTATATGTACAGGCCTGTAAGAAGAATTTACTGGTTTATCGTTTATCCTGCTGGAACCAAGAAGCCAGAGGATCTCAGTTTCGATCAGCTGGATTTAAAATATTTCAGATTGAGTGAGGCTAAGCGCTCTAAATTGGATATTCAACGAGAGACTGAAGAGTTAGAGGCTCGAGCCAAACTAAGCGAAAAGTGAGACTTGTCAGCGCATTAAACTTGGTTCGATTTCAAGTAGTTTCCTCGATCAAGTCTTGGAAGCCACTAATGATCGTGACTACGATTTGAGCAATCGATCTGGATTTTGTCGACCAAGCTTGTTAATGAATCAATAATAAGTCTACCGAGTTTTGAAATCGTTCACGCTCCAACGGGTATCTAAGTTTTTTTACCTCGAAAAAGTGGACACATAGTCAATCGTCTCGAATTCGACGTATCGCTTGCGGCCAATTTCACCTTAGCTGACCCTTTTTCATTCACTTCCTGCTCGACTTACAGCCAATATAAATACTGCCCACCAAATGAGCTTAACGACAGTCTTCAGCAAGCCTCAACTGAGATCGTTTGTAATTTTCAATCCCAGAAGATGGCCCAGCTCCATACGACAGAACCTATACTCAAAACCCTCCTCATTCTGATATCGGTTTTCATCCTGCTCGAATCGTTGGCAGAAGCAGGAAGTAAAGGCCGCGATATTATCATCTACAACGGCAAAGTCATTCTTAAGAGCGGAAAGAAGAAAGGAAATATCATTATTTCGGGAGGGGAGCCCCACGACCAAGGTAGCTACAAATACAAGAAAAAGTACATGAACTATGGAGGATATTGGAGATGACTCGGCTGATGCGCTTTAGCATAGAAATAGCTGAAACATCCACGATGGAAGATCGAGCATTAACTTTTCACCCAAAACGTATTGAATAGTAAGAATGAACGACCTTTAGAACTTAGAATAAAACCTCATCCTGTTACCTAGATCTAATGTTGTGAACACAGCACAATCGATGACACTGTTCAGTCCGAGAGGAGGATTTCTATGTTTGACCATGTTTAGATGTCATCTAGCATTGATTGCAGTTTTTGAATATTCTCAATCTTCAGTAGTGTGTGATAAGGCAGGGATCGCGCTTCTTAGGGGCGAAGTAATTTGCACAATATCCAGGCGGAAGTTCTTAAGCTCATCGCGCTTGGACCTGTATGCAGTTTTGAATTCCGACCTGGAAAGTCCTATTGCACCAACAATCAATTTTTCCGGCAATAGCCTTTCACAATAGCTCGAAAAAAAAGATAGCACTTCGGTCGAGAAGGACATGGCAATTCTTGTCAATATGGGCACTGTAGAGTTATGATCGGTATTCAGGATCATCGCTAGCGCTTTAGTGACCCGGGTCATGGACGCATTCAGAGCTCCATAGGTATCTAAGCATAGGCTAACGGGCGAGAGAGTATCCCCAGCAGCTTGTAACCATCTCAAGGAATCTATGATGTGCAGACAGTAAACTTTGAATATAGGATAATGTTCAATGGACGAAGGAGGCCGTTCCTCAGGTCGCATGTTAGCTATTCGGAGGATTTCATCTTCAACTGGAAGCAGTAAGGTCTCAATAGACTTCGAGACGGCTGCAGCAAATGATGATTCAAATTTCTGTGTTGCTCTTTCGACACTTGCTTTTATATGTCCGGTAAGTGCCTTAGCAAACAAGGGCCTAAGTTGTGGGCTAAAATCGAAACCTATCGACGAAAGCTGGCTAGTTAATTTAAAACATTTTTGTATAGTGTCTGCAATCATTGTTGGTGTTTGATTGACACTTTGGTTGAGATAAAATTCAAGAGATTTGATGAATATTGACGCTTTGAGTAATAACCAACTGTTGATAAGAGCTCCGTTTTCCAACGATGGATTCAAGTCAGACATCCTGGACAATTTTATGTCACGCGATTCATTTCCAAATATGCTCTTGTACTCGTTGAAGATCATCGTCAAGCCGTCGGAATAGATGGAGATGAAACTATCGAAAGACTCACTCTGCTCATCACAAGCATCATTAAACCAGTTATCTCGCGCTTGAAGATACTTCAAGCGAAGATCCCTGCTCGAAAATTTACCACATCTGGCGAGATGTTCGATGATTGTCAGAACTTCTCCCTCAGATGGCTTCGAAGAATTCTCCAGCTTGTAACACAAGATTGAGATCAAGTAGTTCCTTCTTTTTTCAGCCTCCTCGTGGATATCTTCCAGGATTGTAGCTTGGTGGCCATATTTTTGATACAAGTAGTCTATGAGCTCAAGTAGCTCCAGGGATTCATTGGTTCTACTTGAATCTTCTATGAGATCGTCAAGATTGGAAACCAACTTGAGAATTGGTTCTAGCTCACTGGAAAGACTCAAAAGGTTTTTGTGATCTAGTCTCGTCAGACAATAACTATTAAGGTCTGATTTCAGCTCAGACGCATGTTCAATGAGTTCCGTCAAGTGACAGTCATTGATGGCCAAATTTAACCTGTCAATTGCGTTCAACTTCGAAACGGATTTAGGATCGCAATAGGAGATTGGGCCCTTCTTGCATAAATCGACGAGATAATTACCTTGTCGTGGATTTCACCACATGAATCTAAGGCTTGAAGTACTACTTCGAAGCCGGCTTCAATATCCAGCGAGTTTTGTTCCATATCGGATAAGATTATTGGCTTCAGTTTTGTTACTTAAAGTCACCTCCGGGACATGATAGGTGCCAGGCAGGTGCCATTCACGCGCATCAGCTGATGGTGTTCATTCATGAGGATAAGCAGCAGAGAGTCGGAACAAAAATAATTTGCCAAAGAATATTTCGATTCAAACTACCAAGACATCCCACCTCTCTAGGTTTAACTGTTTGAATTGGTTGGGCTTCATGTTCGTCGATCCCATAATAGCCAGTCAGGCCCACGATCGTAGGGTCAAACTCGCAATCTAGAAACTACCATGCCAACGAAAAGGAAAAAGTACGACGCGCGATTCTCGCCATCGCGTATAAAAAGGATAATGCAATCGGACGAAGAGGTCGGGAAGATCGGATCCTCTGTTCCTTTCATAATGTCAAAGGCATTAGAAATGTTCCTCGAGAGTCTATTGAAGGAGGCCAGCGAGATTACAAAGTCGCGCAATGCTAGAACGCTGACAACATCCCACCTCAAGATAGCTGTTAATAACAATGACAGGTTTACTCTCTTACGCGAGTTAGTATCGACCATAAGCGATACTCAGCAACAAGAACAGTCTTCCGACGGCGAGCCAGGCCCAATGTGATCACAAATCAACGCTTCGAGGTTCTGGCAGACCGAAGATATTTCAGGAAACTGGCGCTCAAGGCAATCAAGGCAAAGGCCAATTACCGATCCAACTGGGGATAGATCTCAAATCTAGTCCCGAGAGAGATTCATCCTGGCGAGCATCCTGAAATAGCAGCAAGTTTCTTAAAAGCCAGCAAGAAACGATTCGCGTGCTTCTACAGCTACGTGATAATAAAAATGACGGATGTCTCGCACGAAATTTCGTTCGATTGTTGATCTTACGACGATACAGAAAAGGAAATCTCAAGTCTCCTATTATCCACTAATTTACAATAGTTATTGATCAGTCAGCCGCTTGGTATCTAACTAATATTAATCTTTGGATTCCAAAGCCCTCGGCTTGGCGAAATGTTCCTTGAGAGTTTATTGAAGGAGGTCAGCGTCGTTACAAGGTTGCGTAATTCAATAACGCTGACAACATCCCACCTCAAGATGGTTGTTAATAGCAAGACATATTTACATTTTTGCATGTTTTAGTATCAACTACTGGTGATACCCGGCCTTAAGAGCAAGATTCTGATGTGAAGCCGAGCCCAGTGTGATCACAAATTTACTCCTCGAGATTTAAGCCAACCAAAGATATTTCAGGAAACTCGCGCTTATGGCAGTTCAAACAATATGGCTTCTTGTCTGCCTCCGCAATCAGGAAATCCGCTGGTTTGAGTGTTTTTAGGCAGAATGAACAAGCGAAGTGCCAACAATGAAACTTCATGTTCTCAGCAAGCATACAACGACGTTCCTCAATCTGCTTGTGACATAGCTCGCAAGGGGGACCAACCCATTCTTCCTCGCGAGCCTTACGGCGGCGTAAGGATCCAAAGGGTGGCCCATACTGGGCTGGCCCCATGCGCATCCACATCAAGTTTGGATCCTCCATCATCTTCTCCTCTTCGCCTTCCGGCTCTGCAAGGTTGTGATGTTTGGTTAGAATGCAAGACAAGAGTCAGGTAGTTATTGTTCATTCAGGTGACAGGTTGAACGAATGAAATGTAAGGCTTACTCACCCTTCAGAGGTTTTACGACCTCAACATATGTTGGCGTAACTGGTTCCACTTTTATCTCCTCGAGCGGCGGTGTTGGTGGTCGAATGGGCTCTAACAAAATGGTACCTGTTGGTTCAGAATCTAGCTTAGTATTGTCATCTTCGTTTGGTTTTTTTGCCGATTTCGGCCTGTACTTGTCCTTAAGCGCTTCTACGTCTACGGGCTCCTCTAAGAGCGGCTGCCTCCTACGTCTACTGATTGGCTCTAAGCTATCTATATCTGGCGATCTAGTTCGACTGCTATCTACTTCTACTGGACTATCTGAATCTGAATCTAAATCTGAATCGTCTATACTACCTGACCGTGGTGCTTTCTTTATAACTGGCTCTACCCTGGCTACCTCAACCTTTTCCGGCGGCTTACATTTTAACCTCTCGGCCAAATACTTTTCGTATTTAGGCTCAGGTTTTTTCTTTGGTTCAGCGACACGAATCCATTGGCCGTTGCACAGTTTCCATTGCTTCTGATCGTCATATCGACTTCCCCAGGTTCCATACTCGTTGTCTCCTGGTAACGGCTGTCGAGATTCGTGTTAGAGAGGGAAATGAACTGAGGCTCGATGAATCTTAGTTTGACGGTGGTTATACATTACCTTGCCTTGATGCGCATCTCTGTAAGGATAAAACTCCTGCTCGCGATCTATACCGTCAACTGAGCCGAATATAACTGTCTTCTTGAGTTCCCGTTGTTCATCTTCGATTGGAACTCTATTTCCAGTTGGGGATACAGAGCGGGCTCGTTGTCGGTCAAAATAATCGCTTGCGTCTGTTTTCATCGACCTGTACATGTTTTCGAACTCTCTTGGTCCGTCCTTCACGACAGAAGTCTCAACCATTTCCTCCTCTTGCTCGTCAACCATGGTATGACTGTTTGGCCCGAAAAACTTTGGATCCAAGCCGAGCGCATTAAGCTCTTGCTCGTTCATAACTCGAGACGTTTTCTCATAGTGGACAGTCCGTTCACCTGGCTTCGCTCTCGGGGCAACCTCAAAGACAACATCTCCCTCAAGCTGCTCCTGGTTCACCTTGTAGATGGGATAAGGGTGAAGTCCCTGAGGGTGGCGCTTCATGCTTCCAGTGGTACGAGTAATATTTGTTGCCCCAAAATCAAGGGATTCGTCTAGAGGCGTCAGGTCGACCTGTTGATTGTCCGTGGTCGAAAGCGATGAGACGCTTCTGTGGGACAAGTTTTGTTTCCCATTATAGAGCGAGGGGCTGGTTGGTGTCCTCTCAAAGCCACTGTCCCGACCTCCATTATCTGACCACTCGACCTTGCGCGATTTCCTGCCCATTGGTGGCAGTTGAGTGGCATGTGACTTATGAAGGTAATTCTGACTTGAGAGATAATCTTCATTGCTTCCATCGAGAAATCCGTGCTCGTTATCGCCAGTATCGCGGTCAATTGACCATTCGATGCTACGGGCGCGATTCAATATTTCCGGATCCACCGACTCCCTTATAACGGGAGGGATGAGATTTTGATCAATTCTTGAAGGCATCCTCAGGTGCTGAGTGTTAGTTTTAAGTTAATTTGCTCGTTTATCCTTCCGGGATGCTATCGTGTCCTCCTCTAACTTCACAATTTTCAAAAGCGACTATATGAAATCACTCGATAGCATCCTCCGATTTGGTTAGCTATGACGGCAAATAGAGCAGATCGGTTTTTTCGCAACTAACTTCTCACTCTAAATTGCGGTAAACAAAAACAATAGCAACTCTCCAACCGCCAAGAACCGATTTTCCAACTTAAACTGTGAAGATATTGCTCCACGAGAAAGCCGCAGAAGTTAGGGTAGTTTTGCCTATTATTAGAATATGCATGAACTTGAATGAGCGCAAGGCTGCCAGTAGGGGCAAAGCTGTTGCTTGCGCGAGCAATGTTGATCCAAGTGGGCGGTGAACTTGCAACATCTGCCTCCGAGATCCAGACGAAGGGTTAGTCACTATGGCCGATGATGGTCGCAGATGCGGCCCAGGAAGCGAAAACAGAGGGGGTGTTAGAGCTCTCGCGATAAACGTTCGGTAAATGTGGAAGGGGTAAATGCGGGAAAGCTAGCTCAGCTCGTACTCAAGACGTACAAGGCAGAGCGGAAACTCTAAACTTGAATGAGGCCAAGTTCGCGTGGGCGAGGGTTTAACAAGGTCAAGGTTTGAGAGACGTTGCTTGCTCAATCTGCGGCTGTGGCTGCGAAAAGCTCAGCAGACAGTGCATGCGATCTCTGCGCATGTCTCTTGAGCTTTAACTACCCTTTCTCAACATGCGCAGCACAAGCAGCCGCTATAAGGCTCAATACCCGTAAAGCCGCCGACTGATTAGGTTTTAGTCAACAAACCTGAGAGAACCTGCATCGGTTGAGCGAGCTCGTTGATGTAGCTTGTCGGCCCACGACTTCTCGATCTGCTTTGCGATTGCGCGCAAGGCGCGCCCAACTCAGGGGCCGTTTGCTCGCGCGCGCGCGCGCATCCTCACAATGCAAGGCCATATATGGGAGCCCCAAGCCCTTGTTCCCGATGGAAATGCGTTCGACAGTCGGCGCTAGTTTTCAATGAACTCGACTCCTGGATCGGCCCTCGCATCGCCGTTGCCCGCCAAGAGACGCGTTGTTAACGTAAATCACGTCACTCTCTCTACCTTGAGCTCGTTGGCGACCCGTAGATTATTTAGGGCTAGCACAGGAAAGGGTAGCTCAGCACGCAACCCTTTCCTACCATCTGTAAACTGCAGTGAGCTAGATATAACATCCCGCTAGTTCGTATCGCGAGCAAATCGATTGCCCCGCCTCAAGGCTTCCGGATAGTCGGAAAACAGCGAGCGATGATCTAGGGGTGACAAAGGGAGAGTAACTAGCCCAGCGAGTCGAGATTTGTCTAGAACTGAAACGATAGCCTCGAATCTGTTCAAACTGGGCCGAGCGAGGCCTAGTTATGAAAATTTCAGGGTCGATGAAGGAGGTTGAGGTGACTTGTTTTATCCCTTTGAGCTATTTATCTAGCTTTATGCATCGAGACCAAGTTATACAATCAGTGAAATGAGTTCAAAATGGCGAGTTCATGCCCAACTTAGTGTTAAAGTCGAACCTTGCTCGCCGTTGTTGTCTGATTGTTGCCTTGATTTCGGCTTGTTTTACTAAAAGATTGATGCCAATCAACAAAATGGGCCACAGGAAAGATATGAGCCAGACGTGCAGGGGCAATGAGGCCAGAAATTTGTGTGGAAGTTCCGATGAGCCTAAGTTGACCTGTAAGAGCAGTTGGTTGTAAAATAACTGCCCAAAGATGAGTAGCAGCGAGATTGCAACCCAGCAGTGATTTCTGGTTGGGCTCCGTTGCCACATTAGGTGCGAACTATGCACAAATCCAGCAGATATGACGACAAAGTATAATACCAAGAGGAAGGCAGCACAGACTTGGGCAGTGAGCAGGTGTGTCGTTCGATCCTTCATCTAATGTTTATTTCTGTAACGGGACCCGTTAAACGAGTCTGCGTTACAGTATCGTATTTATTTTTCGTTGGCACACACCATTCCTTCGCTGTGAGGCGCACATTGCATGCATCTCCAAAAAGCGGAGTGATTTTTGTTATTAAGCTCTCGGGTCTTTTAATAAGTTCAATTCATTCTCAGGCCATAATTACTACCTATCGATCGAGCAGAGGGTTATAATCGATCTAAATTTGCGCAAGGCCTTCTTACTACTCTTTCGTTCAACAAAATGGGCGGAAAGACTAAGCAGAGGGTAGCAGGTAACGCTAAACCCGCCAACAGTGGAAGGATCCGAGAGTTACTGATAAACAAACATGGCACTGGCAATATTCTCACGTTCAGTGCACTATCAGGGTCTCCAGTAAAGAGCCAGAAGGATGAGGCTGCTCCAACTGAGACGAAACCAGAGATCGCGCCTCAGGAATCAGCTCCACAAAACGATAAACCTGCACTCATCTTGAAGAAGGTCGGCAACCGAGACTGTTTTGTGCGGGTTAGGGTGCCTAAGGTCCAAGATGATCAGTCTAGCCTCCCCGGGGATACTGTATCTCCAAACATCCCGTCAGATTGTGTTGAACAGTCCCTAAGTATTGATGAAAAAAGAAAATCTGCTGAGCATCTAGAAGACTCACCGGCGGGGTTCATAGAATATAAGATAGAGCAAGACAATCAGATAGAGCACAGTTCCGATGAATACGAACCTGAAGCTTCAAATGAAACGAATATTCCTAGCGAGGCACAGGAGGAATCCTATGAATTTGATAGCGCATTGGATCAACTCCTTCAAATTCAGGAGATCGTTTGCCACATCAAACACGACTCGATTAAAGAGTACAGTGAACAGGAATTGATGCAAGAGGATAAGCTCATCAAAATCTTGACAATACTGATCGTCCATTTCAAAGAAGAGCTAAGTATTGAAGACTGGGACCTTGTCATAAAGTCAATCTACAAATGGATAGGATTAATCTCTAAGGCAGGCCGAACCATTGATTGTTCAGATAAGAAGAATTTTTGCACAAAAGTTTTCAAATTCATCCACCAGCTCACTGTGATCGCTCAAACTCTAAGAGAGACCCAAGACGCTGAGGAAAAATTTCCCATGATTCAAGCTCTACTTGCGGATTGGGATAACTTCAATTCGTCGATTGTCTACCAGGAGCTCGTTTATATCTATTTCAAGCTGATAACGACAAGCAGTCTAAATTCTGAAGATCTGTGCATGGTTGAAGCTTTATCGAAAATTCTGGTCGATATCGATCCAATATCCATTGTCCCAGATGATAACCTGACGGAGTATTCAACGGTCGAACTTGACTCAGACTTCGAACTTCCAAGGAATAGCAAATATTGTGTGCTGGATGAGTCGAAGCTACAGGGCTTCTTTGCTTTATGTAATCTCTTAAAACATAATCAGAGGGTTGTCCTAGTTTCAGCTCATATCATGCTGAACAAGATCATGTCTCAGATCACTGACCAGATGCAAGTTTCATTGGATATCAGTGACAATGATGATCTGGATAGTATTCTGATCCTTCCACCCGCTTGTCTCATGTCGATTCTTACATCAAGACACTCCATGATGATGGCCTTACTGAGTGATTATAAAGTTGGAGACGTATCAGTCACTGTAGAACCCGGTACTGATTCCTACTCATGCACCTTATCCTATTTGTTCGTTTGGGATTTGGTTATACAGTTTACAGTCAACTCGGACAAAGAAGTTGGACAGCGCATCATCCACAGTCTCAAAAAACTCGGTTTGATTCAGAGTTTACTAGATAGTGTATTCATTTTGCTTCCACCCCTCGGAGAGAGAGACTCTCTAAACTTCAGGATTGAATCTGATAGCCAAGATACTCTGACTAGGTGCAAGCAACAGCAATGGACTCTCAGCGATTTCTTGAAATCACCTCTCCAGACTACAATTGACAGACCCATCAATGAGATAGAGCTCATAGCGCTACATGTATACTTTTCTGTTGCATTGCATATGCCTGTTACTGTGAGAAAATGGTTCAACAACAACTCAAACAAAAGGTTGTGCAATTTAGTCAATGAATACACAGTGAAACACGTTTCGAGAGTTATCTGTTCACTCGAGATGGACACTGTACAAGTAAAATGTCAGGAACGAGCAAATGTTGACAAGCTAAATAATTTAGTCATCAAAGCTCGGCCATCAGCAAAAGAAGTTTATGCTATTTATATTAGAGACGAATTCAGAATGGAGCTAACGATCAAACTGCCCGTAAATTATCCGCTAGGTCCGGTGCAAATTGATGGAGGCAAACGTGTTGGTGTGACAGACTTGAAATGGCGTAGTTGGCTCCTGCAACTAACAACATTTCTTGCACATCAAAACGGACCCATATTGGATGGAATAGATCTTTGGAGAAGGAACATCGACAAAAGGTTTGAGGGAGTTGAGAAGTGTATGATTTGTTTTAGCATATTGCACTCTAATTATCAATTGCCTAAGAAGAAATGCCAAACATGCTCCAAGATGTTCCACAACCTGTGCCTTTACAAGTGGTTTGAGTCGAGCGGAAACTCGACCTGCCCATTATGCAGGAACACCTGGTAACAAGATACCCTCTCCAATCTACAATACAAGTCTGTGATACACGACAAATGGAATGCAAATCTTCTCCGTGAACTTCATTCCGTGGGTACGGACGTTCCTCGTTAAAACTGGATACATTTCCACCAAGGAGGGCCCTCGCTCCTTCCTTTCTACACTTTGCTCTTCCGTTCTGGAACAAAACCTGAATTCAATTTCGCTCAAGTTCATCCTACTCCAGATGTCCTCTCACATGAAAGAGTCTGGGTAGTGCATCTCATCAGACAATTTTTGCAACTCCCTCAGTTGCTCTACCGTAAAGTTGGTCCGACATCTACGATGCTTGACTCCACCACTCGAGTCATCATCACCCACCGGTGTGATGCCCTCACTTGAGATTGTGCTGCAAAGTCGCCTCTCGCCTTTAGACCTAGAAGCGTTTTGCTTGGAACGATTCGTATTTGCTGGCAAAGTCTCGATCGTTCTCGCTTCCTGAATTGCGGCGAACATTGTTTGGCGACTTGTTCTCCCGAAGCTGCTACGTGTCATCATCGACATCTACATAAACGTCCTATAAGTCGGCTTTCTTACTTGGTTTACGGCACCTGTAACCGAGATTCTGGCACTGCTGTTGCTGCTAGTAACGGATTGAGTTGTATGTCAGCCGGCTCCTCTGATAGCGCTGGATCAAGCCGAGCTATTTATCTAGCTTTATGCATCGAGACCAAGTTATACAATCAGTGAAATGAGTTCAAAATGGCGAGTTCATGCCCAACTTAGTGTTAAAGTCGAACCTTGCTCGCCGTTGTTGTCTGATTGTTGCCTTGATTTCGGCTTGTTTTACTAAAAGATTGATGCCAATCAACAAAATGGGCCACAGGAAAGATATGAGCCAGACGTGCAGGGGCAATGAGGCCAGAAATTTGTGTGGAAGTTCCGATGAGCCTAAGTTGACCTGTAAGAGCAGTTGGTTGTAAAATAACTGCCCAAAGATGAGTAGCAGCGAGATTGCAACCCAGCAGTGATTTCTGGTTGGGCTCCGTTGCCACATTAGGTGCGAACTATGCACAAATCCAGCAGATATGACGACAAAGTATAATACCAAGAGGAAGGCAGCACAGACTTGGGCAGTGAGCAGGTGTGTCGACCAGAGCAGATCCTCATCGCCAGTGTCCTGAGAGGTTGTGTTTCCATGCTGAACGTAAGTGAACATCCAACATGGGCCTAGACTGGATGAGCCAAAACCTGTCAACTTGCATGAGTGGGCAATGATGAGACCGTAACTCAGAACCACAACAACAATTGAGGGTATAAACTTGATGAGATAGCAAATGACGAAGAAGGTTATGTTCTCTGGCTTCAGCTGGAGATTCTTGCCTACCGCTATTTTCATCACCTGCGAGTCCATTGTGGTGCTCATGAGCGAGAAGCTCATCAGGGGCACCACCACCACCGTCAGCCAGATTGTTAAGCCAGATGACAGCATTGGCGGTAGGAATAGGATTGTGGCCAAAAATTGGGCTGAGCTTATACTCAGTGCGAAACAGATCATACAGACAAATGTATTCTTCATTTTGAACGTGAAATGTCTCGCCTCCATAATAAGACTATAGAGATTAACCTGATCCTTGCGGTTATAGCTGTAAGAGCAAGGTAAGCTAGCTAGCTTGCTTGCAAGTGAGCTCGGGCCTGGTAAATCGCGCAACAATTTTTCTGAGGCATCCGAGACATCTCTCCTTCCGCTAACTAGCCTCTCTTCGTCAGCAAAATCATCGTTAAATTCAGTTACAAATTCGTCCGCTGAACTGGAGGAATGGGACGACGATGAGGTTTGAGACGAGCTTGACGAGCTCGTTCGCTGTTGAGGTCTCGTTCGTATTGGCTTGCTTGATTCAACGGGTCCAATCCCTAGTCTGTCGCGTGGATTGTTTGGCCTAGAGTTTGACTGAACTGTTCCGAGCTCCAGATCGTCCTCGTCCAAGATCTTGGTCACTTTTCGATCATTTCTGCCATCTCTCAGAAGCCGTTTCTCTCGCTTCCGGTCGAGCGATCTCTGCACCCTATCATCGTTTCGTGTGCAGCTTTGTGGAACAAGTGGCTCAATAGCTATACTAGCGTTAGCTTGTAAGAATACAGGGGTGTTTAGCTTGCTTGAGGAACTACCGATAACGCACACAATCTCTCCATAGTCTTGCATGATCTCGATCATCTCTTGAGTCAGCTCAGGAGTGCAGTCGGTAAAGAGTGATACCTGTAGAGGAATGTTGTCGACAGTTTCCAAATGCGGTCGTATATTTTCGATACCTTTGGGCAACTTTGCCCTATTAGACATGTCGAACGCGAGAGATTCAAATTTCTCATCCTTAGCTGAACCATCAGTCAGTTCCCTGTCCCCATCTGGACCCGTTTCATCACCGAAATCACTTTCAGGGGCTAAGCTGTCATTCGTGTGGTCTGAGAGATGATTGTGTTGGCCAGCGATCCTGTTATTCTTTGGCCCGTGCTCAGGAGTATTAATATGATGACGGGCTGCCGATATCTTCGCTGATAGTTGCATGACGAGTGATGGCAAACTGCGCCAGGAGTATGGTGTGTGCAAATTAGACGAGAATGATCGATTGAAGTTTGCCGTGAGATCATCGCTCGATTCTTCGTTTAGCCTCTCAAAATACTTGTTCACTGAGCACCCAAAAAGTATATTAGAAATTCGCGAATTTGGACAAAAACTGCTCAGAGTGTCATCATGCTCCATAATACTTGGCGATGGTGCGCTTCTCGAGTCACTTTTATCAGCTTCGGCCAAGTCTTTGTCACTTTGTAAAGAGATGTGACAGTTCCAACCAGACTCTAGGCCCATTTTCTCAGAAAACACTCTACTTCGGAGCTCGTTTTCCTTACTGAAATGGACAAACCTGATACAGGCATGTTCCAGTTGCTCAACAAGAGCCACAAAATCAGGACAAGCCTGGTACTGTAACGCCACCATACCGACAAAAACTTGATCAGTCAATTCGTCTAGTGCATCACTCAAACCGCCCTTTTTTGAAGCCTTTCTGTCGCTAGGTTTACGCTTTGGGCTCTTATCTGAGACAAAGTCACGAAGTCTCTCAAAGGATAGGTGCCTCCTTTTGATTCGAGATTGAGTTGAGCTTGAATTCATGTGAGTTGGGATCAGAGGTGTAAAGCTCTCCTTAATTGATTGTTGAGATTCATAAGTTTCAACTGTTTGACTAGGTAAGTTGATTAGTTGGTTTTCGAGGTATTCCTCTAAATGTTCGTTAATTAGCTGTCTTAAATGCGGGACGAATTTAGAATTTTCAGGTGGTAACTCGATATAGTAACCATCAAGTCTGTGTAGTTTTAGTAAAGGCGTGTATGAGAATGCCGAACAGTAGGATGTTAGGCTAGTTCTATGATAAAAATCCATGATCTTCTTTCTCGAAGATTCGTCGAGAGGTAAAAGCTGCTTCCCATCCCAATATTCTACGCAGGCATCGAGAACTATGTCCGCAGTTCCCTGACTAAATACCTGGTAGCTACCCGTCGCTACGTCCTGATGAATGTTACATGTCATATTGGGGAAGGGTAGCTTCAAGCGAGTGGTATTTTCGAGCGATGACACTAACTTTCCCTTCTTGATTGAGCTCGGATCAATCAGCTTATAGATTCCAATCTGATTGATATATTTGTAACTTTTGACCGCGTCCTTCGAGAACCCTATCAATTTTGCTAAACCACAGATGCAGCGACGCTTGACGACCGGTGTAAGGTTGCACCTTAGAATAGATTCGTAAGAGATGTGCTTATAGAACCGGAAGTAATCACCGAAAGACTTTTCACAACAATTGTTCATTAAAATAGCGAGACCTAGGGGCTTGAGATTGCCTACATATCTCCTCCAACCGAGATCGTCGAACTGTAGACGAGCCTGTTGTTGTAGACCAATAGACTCTGAACGATAACCTCGGAAGCAACTTGAGGCCTGGGAAACATCTAAAACTTCCACTCTACTCTGATTTGAATGCAGGGGCTTGACATGAAAAGTGGCGTGATTTCCTTGGGTTGAATATTGTTCATCATGGTATATTTTTGCCATTGAGCTTATCTCGTTATCATGCGAATCGGGATTGACTGAAACTATCCGGTGCCGATTGTGCTCATCCTCAGGTTGATTAGTGGCAGTCTTGTGATCGGGATGATTTTGCATCGATTCTAAGAACCTGGATTCTTCGTCTTGGTTCTGTGTCAGACAGAATACTTTCTCTGGGGTCGGATTCGACCACGAGAGTATCCCTACTTTGTCAATGCAACATAGAGATGTTAGACAACCAAGAACCTGAAGCAAACTTGACGAACGCCAGACGTGACCACCTTTACCCATTACCAGATCTTTGAATACCTTAACTATATCCCCGAACTTGATATTGCTTTGGAGATCATGCAAATCGTCGTCATCGTGCTTATTCTCTGAACTGCCTGCTGCTGTTGGTGTTGCTAAAAGATTCTCAAATTTCATTGGTCCAGATAGTGCGGTGTTGTTAGAGATTCTAGTCGACCAATAAGGGCTGTTGCTCTCAACATCCGTTCCTTGCAGATCGGTACCAAGCTTAGCCCGCTGACCATTTGCACAACACAAAATCCTCGCACTTCCATAGGCGTTCACGGCGAGCCATAGACAAGGGAACATCCAAGGTAAAAAAGGCATGATGGTAAGCGAGGGGCGAAGGAGAAGGTAGGCGATTGAGATTGTTTTGATTTTCTGATCACTGCCGGTTAAATCTAGATATCCGTAGTGAACCGCAGTGACGATGGTCGACATTATGAAGACCGAGGGTATAACAAATGTCTCAAAATACTTTCTCGATATGATGAAACACTCTTTCTCAACAGAATTCACCGGCCTCTTGTGGGAGCGTTGGAGGGATATGCGTAAAGACTTGATATAGGGAGTTGATAGCATTAGAAAGTCTGAGCCCAGGTTGACCTGCTTCAGCTTTGCATGATTGAATTGTATCATCATGTCCCTTTTGTCGTGAAGCTTTGAACATTCATCGGGGCCATGACCGTTCGATTTTTGGACAGATTCTGGAGGATTATCGGCGCACTTTCGACTATGAAATATTTGTCCAGCCTTCAAGACAATCCCGCATGGCCCACTCGTTGGAGATTGTACTCTTGGAGTTAGTGTGACACAATCGCCTGGTGCTCTCTCACCCGGATAGAGATGAATGATGTCGCCTTTCACTAATAGGTAGTCCGGTAGATTCAGGCAAGACTCGTCTCGGTAGGTCAAAGTTTGATGGACGCAAGGAGATTTTGGGATGAACAAGGTTTTTGCGCGAGCTGAACTCCAATTGTACCGTTTCCACTGCTTAAGCAGGTACTCATCTCGCGAGCAACGAAGTATGAGATCAAGTATTTGCTCAGATTTCATGAGTAACTCTTTGAAGCGTAACTGTGTATCCCATAAGTTTACAGCGAGGTTGAAAAACAAAAGGGTCGTGAGTATGAAACCTTGAAATCCTATCCAACCAGTGGCAACATGATCAATATCCAGGACGAAAGCAACCACGAAATGCGCTATCGCTTGGGCTATCATGAAGAGGACACTAGGCCAGCGCATCTTCGAGAGTTCAGACTTGAATGAAATGGACTCTCTAAGCCATGAGAGGATACCTCGTTTTGCGAATTCGCGCTTTGCATCCGTAACCTCGACAAGTATGTCATTATGAAGTCTCACTAGGGCCTCTCTTGTTGTAAGGCCACGGTTTTTTGGACACAATATACGTAGGAGCTCTTCGAACTCGGGCATGTTGCTCGTGACCATCTCGTGTCATTTGCTGAAGTTAACAGCCCTGCTCATCTGGACCATTTGCCTTGTTAAATTTCTAGATATATCGGATTGAATAGAGGAGATGTACAAACTAGAGCGAGGATTCAATAAGCGTCTGAGGGGATCACGGTTGTACATTCATCGATGGGACCTAGAGGTCATGGTGCTTTCTTTTACCTTCTTGAAAGCTGGGCATGAGAGTATCGTGGTTCAGCCGAATGTTGAAGGTTAATATGAGATTGTTATGGAGGTCTTTTTCATCGGTGCATCATCTACAACAAGGAGATGCCACCTAGGTCGATAAAGCTCGCCAATTTACGCGATGTGAGGAAAATAAATGTCGTACATAGTGCAAACTGCACGCAACAGAATTGCCGTGTACGATTGTGTCGATTCTGCTGTTTGTTGTCCCGAACGATATCGTCTTTAATCTCGCCTTCTATAGGTGATGTTTGGCTAATACTCGTTTATTTATCGCTAGCTGTTTCAAAAAGATATGATCCACTGTCGTCAGCTCATCAATACACCCAGATACCCATCAGTGGGCTAAGGAAAGAAAGTTTTTGTCAGTTTGGCGCGCCTAAAAATGTTTCTACTTGATGGCGACGCTCAAATCGGCTAGAACATAGCTTGAGGCAGCCCAAAGTATCGTCGATTTGTCTAGATCGTCCGGATTCTCGACAGTCATTGAATCTCCAGAGGTGTGATGGTAGTAGAAGTACCTGGAATTGTTGTTAGCCAAACTGAGACTGGGCACGCCGGCGTTGGTGAAGAGTTGGATATCGCTGCCCTCGTAGTTCGAGTCCAGTTTTGTGGTTCCAATCCTCTCTGTCAATTTCAATACCTCGTTGACAATGCATTGACCAAGAGGCTCCGCATTTGAGATTGACAGACCCAGTGGCTTGAAAGTTCCTAGATCAGACTCCATGACTACTTTAAATTTGTCCAGCTCGTGCTTATGGTTCTCGAAGTACTGCTGCGCCCCAATCAGACCAAACTCTTCCGAGGTCCAAAGAACAGTTCTCAAGGTTCTTTTGGCCCTTAGATTCAGCTTGCTCAGAATATCGAGTGCTTTGTATGAGATCATCATCCCTCCTCCGTCATCCATGGCGCCTTGCGTATTGTACCATGAGTCGATGTGTCCGGAAATGAGCACAACTTCATCAGGTTTGGTCGTGCCTCTTATCTCTCCGATTGTGTTTTGTGATTCAACATCATCGTAGTTTACCGCATTGATGTGGAGTCTAATTATCAGTTGTTCATCACGGTCTGTCCAACGTTGAATAAAGTCTGCATCCTCGACCGTGATTGCGGCGGTAGGTATTGATTTGCTGCCAACGCCAGTGTGGGGGCTGTAGATTGAGAATTGTGTCACAGACCTAACCAATGCAGCAGCAGCCCCGTATTTAGCCGCCTCAGATGCGCCGTCTGTTCTGAATCTTACGCTCTCGTCATACTTGGTAAAATTGTAGTTATAGACTACAACCTTTCCCTTGACTTTGCCGTCCCTTCCGAGTGAGCCAAGTTGATCAAACGAGTTAACAACTAGAACCTCAGCCTCAAGGGTTCCGTTCGTGCCAACACTTTTTCCAAGCGCCAGAATGGTCATATGATGTTTTACAGGTTTGACAACTTCAGCCCATTGCTCGCCAACCTCCCATTTGGGTATCATAGCCTTTTCACCATAAACTACAAGATTGTTGTCGCTTTTCATCTTGTTCATCATGTAATTGATAGCATTATTGAGGGACGTAGACCCACTCATTCGTGGTCCAAAAGTATCGCAAAAGAGAGCCAACTCGTTGTAGGTTGAGTGCCTCTCACTTCCGTTCAAAATTAAATCCATTATTCTTTCAACATCTCTAGACTTGGACTTGATCTCGTCACGCAATTCTTCGGTGAAGCCCTCGACCTTGTTGCAGTCGTTCAAATTTGTTGTCAACTTCTCCCTCGTTGCTCGATCCTTGTTGATAACATGCCCGCCACAGATAGTCGCCCCAATAAAGACGACAAGAACTACCTTGAACTCGCGCCAACTCATAGTGAAGTTCTCACACGAACAAGAGGTTCAAACTATACTGATTTGCGAGTAGTTGCTCGCTGTATCAATACTGTATAGGTATCATTGGCGACTTCTGCAATTTGATGCTGTTACGCTAAAGTTGTCGGTCCCAGTGACTAGCCTATGTGAGCAAGTGTGATTTATACTCGACATGTCAGTTTCTAGTATCTCTTTGATCGGCCAGCAATGCGAACTGGGTCAGTTGGAGATGACGAGAGTCGATAGGGAGCGCTCGACATGATCGATCTATTGATACTGTATCAGAGGCAGGGAGGGAGAGCAATTAATCAGCGACCTGGTTTATACTTGGGATGGTCAGAACGCACAGATGAGCAGACAAAACGTACCAAAAATGAATACAACTCTTCCAGTGCCTTCGTTTCAAGCGCAGATATAACGAGCGAGACAACTATTCATTTTTGTATCCTCTCAGAATTTGTGGTCAGTGGCACAGAAAGCGTTCACGATTAGAACAGATCGACATTGGCTGCAACGACCGAATATCAAAGCGACTCAAGATACCTATTTCTCAAGAAGATTATTGCTAAAAAACTTGAAGTAAAATGAGTGGTGTTGTTCTCCCTTTCTTATAGAGGATGCCAGCCGTTTGCAAATTTTATCTCAGGGGATACTGTCGTTTTGGTAGAAATTGTCGATTTGAGCATCCAGGTGAGAACTTCTATTCCCAGGACGAAGATGTTCAACCAAACTTTAGCTTTAAAGCAGCATTAAGTGAAATAGCGCCGAGTCCGCCGAGTGTTGGTTTCAGTTTTACGAGGGCTCTAGAAACAGCCTCTCATCAAAGCAATGATATTGTTATGGTAGAGGAATTCAGTGCCACACAACAGATCGTACCAACAAATCAACCAAACATTGAAAACTCGTCGAATCCCGATTTCACCGAGCCCCACGAATTCTCAGAGGCCGAATTGCTATCACTGCAGAGTCATAAATTTGAATTCCGTAAGATACCCATCAGGCCCCCTCCTAAAATTCTCTGCTGATATACCAGAGAAAAGAATCTAAAATGGGAGACAGGTACAACATTCAGAGTCAGCTAGAGCATCTACAATCGAAACAGATTGGAACAGGACACCCAGACACCCCCCCTCACGAATTGTTGGTAAATCAGCACCGTGACACTTTTTGCACATATCTCGGAAGACAAGACATTCTCAGCTATTTTGCTGTAGCAGAGGGAGAATCTAGAGCTAGATTGAGGTTTAACTATCTGAAGAAACTGATCCAACCCTGCGGACCTCCACCCGAAAAACCGCCGGAAGAAATTTGAGTGGATACGATTGCCAAACTTTGTGAGGAAAATAAATAGCGAAAATATATTTATTCTTGGTCATCTATTGCTAGTCAATCGAGGGTATTTTTGTTACTTGGTATTTGGTGTCTTTACAGGAGGCGGGATCAGAGGATTCTTTCTTGGTCGACCCACAGGTCTACCGGTGCTTACATACTTGTACTTAGGCTTCTGTGTGGGTATTACCTTTGGCGTGTTGTTGTTGGTCTTAGTTGCCGAACCCCCGTTAGTCGCAGGTGCTTTGTTGGTGCTAGTGGCTATATGATTCTGAGATTTAGACACCGCACTCTGAGCCTGGCTAGCTGCTGGTTCTTCCGAGTTCAAACCGAGATCTTTCTCTATTAAGTCGGCTAGCTTGCCTTGTTTGGCAAGCATCGATAAGAATGTCATAATGAACGGCTCATAGTTGTGTGTCCTTCGCGAGTTGTCAATCTTGTATCTACGCCTCTTGTCAATCTCCTCCCTCAATGAAGTCTCTAATTTGTCGATTTCTGCAACTAGCCTCTGGCATAGGGCTTTCAGTTCTTTGAGTGTAGATTTGCCATGATGGACATGCTGCATCTCATCTAAAATGTTAAAATCAAATGGTGGCTTGGTGGACAGGTTATACTTTTCGTTACTATGCGCTGGTAATTCGTTAATTCTAATATCACCACCACCAGGCAATCCATTACTTTGGATCTCCTGATACTGTATCAGTTCTGGGCCCGTTGTAGCAGGGGCCATTTTAAGCTTAAGATCCTCGTTTTTTCTCGGAGTTTCTAACCCAGTTGTAACAACATCGCTCTCTAGTTGATCAACTTTGCAATTGTTGGTTTGTTTAAGATCGGATGTGCAGTCCTTTCTCCTAGAGTCGTCACCTGTTCCCAAATTGATCGAAAGATTTACGGGATGAACGTTTGTAGATTCAATTTCAATAATGCAATTTTTGTGCGCTAGCTCCACGTTCTCTTCTCTTGTTGGATTTGAGCCTAATTGTTGGTCGAACTTGACGAAAAAGTATTTGTCGACCTTCTCATCTTCAAGAAAGAAGTTATCCTCGAGAGATGAGGGTGAATTGTAGACACTACCAGCCTCCGAGGCCGTCAGTGTACCATTAGAGAGGGGGCTGTAAGGTGGGTTGGGTATGTCGATATCGACTGAAAGCGGAGTAAATACTCTTTTGGTCAACCTTCGTATACTATCTTGGACGATCTTGTTGTGGTATTTCAGCTTTCGAAGCTGCGCCCTCAAACAAACTCTTCTATCCGGGACCACAGCCATCAGACTGTACCTAATATCATTAGATATTGATGGATCGTCACCCATTTTGTTAGCTTGTAGTCTATGCTTGATTACGGTCCTAAACTTCTCAGTCCAATCCTCTTTGGGGCCTATGGGTCCATGATCAATCGGGTAACTCTTCAAGCCGTCAAGCTCGTATAAACGATTGTTTATGGGGACATACGAGACAAAGTGATAAGCTTCGTGCTGTTTCTGCTGTTGCAAGTTAGTTCGTTGGTTACCGCTGATCATGTATGACATTCCAGACGAGTGGGAGCTAAACTTATTTCTATTATAAAGACTAGAGTAACTAGCATGAGAGTTGTGTGCCTTTGCAAGTTCTGGAAGGTTTCCTATTGCATAGCCCTTATTTTCTGGATTCATCGTTCTTGTATGCTCCTTCAGTCTAGTTAGTACGGGACCTAGATTGAGTTCATCGTAATCACAGTTCAGTAGGATGGATATCAAAGCGTGAGTGGCACATGAGTTCGAGATCATCTGTTTGGCAAAAAACATTTCGCCAATGATGTTTTCATCCTCGATATAAGACCAATGCCTCATCTCGGGTGGCTGCTCCTTTTCCTTGTCTCTATCTGTCAAGGTATCGAAAGAAGTGGAGGATTTTTGATTTCTTGACCGGTCGCTAGTTTGGTTGTTCAACCATTTGAACAAGAATATGAACCCGAAGACGGGACTGTCGAATTTCTGTTCGAGGTCATAGATCTCATCAACTTGAGCGCCGGAACATCCGAAATCCTCGATAAGCAAACTGAAGGTTCCAGGATCAGACTCCAACTCAAGCCAGCCGTCAACCAATAGATTTAGATTATATGTCGAAACGCTCGTTCTTGAACTTGATAACACCTTTTCAATCATGCGTCTTTTCAGCCTGTTGGCCTCCCTCTGCGCGAGCTTCTTCTTTTGACGTTCGGACATAATTATAACTTGATCCAAGTTATTCCATCGATTTGCCAGTTACATATTCACCGAACGTCCGAGTAATTTAGCTCTGACAATGTGACACTTGAGCCCCAGGCTTGGTCGAGGTTAGGTTGGGATAGTAAATTCAGGATATCAATGGGAAGAAGAATTTTATTATCTACGAGTAAACACCTATTTTCCACGGCGTGCACTTAACAGTACAAAACTCGCTCAGAAGACTGTGGACCAATACGCGCGCAATACGAACGCGGCTCGCGATGCGCTAAGGGGAGGGAGGTGAAAGGGAAACAATTCTGCTTTTTGAAGACTCGAGCTTATCGCTGGTCGATTTCTGGACTTTGCTCCGATCATAGATATTGGTTGCTACTGTGAGGACTCTCGAGCGATCCTGATGACTTGCTCGGTAGCTGATGGCACTTTGCTGATATGACGGCCCAGTTCCTCTGAGGGAAATTGTACAACATTCGTTTTTGGATCCCTGAAGGTGAAAGGAGTCCATATGCCTTGAATCGATGGTCGATAAGTCGTTGTGTTTCGGTGTAACCTAAAGAGTTCGTGCCCCGAACGTGTTAGGAACCAACTGATCCAAGCCTCGATCTGTGCTGAGCTCATCCTATGGAAACTCAAATAGTGCTGGCCGCCATTGAGATATTCTGCTGTCATGGCTGGCGACCTGAAGAGGCGAGGTTTGACATAAATCACACACCCAGGGTTTTCCCGAGCAACATCGACCAGTCTCGTTTCTATGAACCTTCTTAGTTCCCTAGATGCACCGCTATTTTTGCAGAACTTGAGAGTCATTCTTGCAATCTGGTTGACATAGCGTCCGTGGCCATTGTAGTAAGCATTCTTCAGGAATCCGGTGGCTTTCTGTAATTCCATTATGAAACTTGTCCGTAAAACCCTGTCGAGATGAGAGTTTAGATGGCCGCTTGTCTCGATAAACGAGCAATTATCTTCTCCTCACCTCAGGGAGTGTTGGAGGAGTCTGTAGTCTAGGTAAACTCTGAGCGCATTCTCTGGAGGTGCGTGCTGAACGATGATCGAATGAACTTGTCGTACAAGTTTTCTCCTGTGCTTGTCCCCCAAACTTCAGCGAGCGATGTGGGAAAATAAATAGCAGGTCATACAAGACCTTCCAGCCTCCCGAAACTGTTTATAAAGCCACCATCTATCTCATCCAACGCGGACTAATAAGTTGAATCGCTCCAACAAGAAAATCGATACAGGTTTCCACATCAAGATGCTGAACAGACTGAGGCTGTTCCGTGAATTTCAGGTAAAATTCACCAGAACTCGTCTGCCTCTTTCGAGAAAGCTCTACACGGATACCATCTACCCCTACCCTCATCACTACGTTAATACCGTTAGATGGCCCAGCCAGGCATGCTACAGAGAGACATTTAATAATCCACCCTGGCATGAGAAGACTTTATTCGCGAATAAATGGATGATGAGAGTGTTTTGGACTTATTGGTGGTATATGCTCTTCACCAAACCAGATGCCATCACTGGACACGCACTGCATCTGCCTGACCCGTCGAAGTTTACCGACTCTGAACTAGGTGTTCCTCCTGACGAGGAAGGCCCATACTACGAATGGTTGGCTAGGAAGCATGAAACTATGGAGCCGGCATAGACGGTCTGGCAATAAAAAATAGTTCGCCAATCTATAGTTATATTTATTGGTGTTTCAATCAGCTATATCCACCAATTAATCACTCGTCATTCCCGCTTGCCTGCCCATGTATTTTACGTTTCTTATCTTTTTTATCTTTCTTGTCTTTCTTCTTCTCCTTCTTCTTCTCCTTCTTTTTGCGCTCAACCAGAGTGGGATCTATGGGCTCAGAAGCTCCCAGACCGTCAACAATAGAACTATGCTCATGGGTTTGGTTTCGCTGCTTTTTTTTGTGCTTCTTGTGTTTCTTGTGTACTAGTTGATTGAATAGCCGATATTGGGCTGGCAATTGACCCGGGAGAAGACGAAAACCAATCGATTGTGTTGCTGTCATCGGTAGGATGTCCTTGTTGCTTATAATCCTCGTCTCTAATAGTGACTGAAGGGTGCTATTAGTGTCGTTTCTTGACACGGGTATGTTAACATCGGTGAGATTATGAAGAAAGGCGCCTAACTCGTTCTTTTTCTTGCTCAGTAATTTCATGTATGTGTTTCCAAGACGATGGTGGGTTATGAGATTTGTTGCACCGGTAAGTTCACTGGATTCTGGAGGCTCTTTCATCAAATAGAAAGGCCCTGAATGAACTATGGCTGGTGTCCTTCCGAGGCTGATGGTCGTCTTTAGAGTGCCAGAGGAATCTTGGCGACTCTGGTTGTAGGCCATGACCGTGGCAGGCCAGTTAGTGCCTGCGCTCGGGGGACAATGGTTGAAGATTTGCCGATGAGGCCGCTAAGAAATAAAGACAAATGGATCAAGTAGCCATTTCATTTTTCGACCGAATATGCTATACTGCTTTTATTTCTTTTCAAGGCTATACGGTCGCCGACCGACATACAGAAGAATTTCCTCAGGGATTGACCAAGCAAAACTATTTTTCGAATATTGGAGCCAAATCGGGTGAGCAAATAGCGCATGTGCTCGCATAAACTCCCATGTTCAGTACTTTCAATAAATCTTTTCCAATTCGACTAGAACCATGTGCCATCGCAGTTGGAGAAGCACCGTGATATAACCACGTGACTTTGAACTCTGGCAACAGCCTTCAGACCACAATTGTAGACATCTAAAATTCATATCAAGCAATCCCAGAATTATTTTCGAGTCGAGATTATGGCCAAAGCAAGTAAAGTTGGCGCTGCCAAAGCTAACAATGTGGCCCCAAAATCAAAGGCCACGCCTAAGAAGGATTCTTCATCTAGTTCTTCGGACTCATCCTCCTCCTCAGATGATGAGCCCAAGAAGATTGTAAATGCATCCCCGGCAAAAGCTATCCCGACCAAGGCAGTCACATCTCCAACTAAATCAGTTCCAACTCCCGCTAAAGGATCTCTCTCACCAGCTAAGACAGTCCAACAGGTTCCATCAAAGAAGAAGAAAGATTCTTCATCGTCTGACACATCCTCATCCTCTGATGACGAGAAGCCACCAGTAAAACAGGTGGCTCAAAAACCAGAGCCTAAGGAGCCTCCACCTACAAAGCAAGCCGCCGCTAAACCTACACCACCAACCAAGCCAACGGCTCCTGCTAAATCAACACCATCAAACAAGTCTACACCTGGTTCGGTACCGAAACCGGTACCTCAAAGTAAATTTCCTAAACGACAAAGGGAATCATCATCCTCATCCTCGGACTCATCCGATGATGAGAGAACGAGAAAGAAGAGTGCAGTTCAATCATCAGCCCGAGGACCCGCTCCTGCAGCCGCTGCACCGGTCGTAGCCGCAGCACCGGCTCCTGCGTCAGCTCCAGCTCAAGTATCGGTGATCACGCCGAAACCTCCAACCGTGCGAGTGAACACCAACTTTGAAACACCATGTCCCAGCTGTGGAAAGAAGCTCGAAATAAATCTTAGCATATCTTGAGTTCGACCCGATCGAATTTATTACGCGCTTATAGTTTTGAATATGTTGAGTCCATTCAAAGCCGTGCTTATCAACATGCCATGTAATTGAGGATGCCAGTGGACCTCTTTGATCTCAGTCTGGCCTTGATGCAAAAATAGCATCTGCTCTGGAATTGTCTTAAAATCCAAGTCCCCGTACTCTACGCCTTCAAGATCTTCAGTTTCACTTTTAGCATCATCATCTTCGCTCACGTCATCATCTGAACTAGATGAGTCCGCTTCATCTGATGCATTCTTCCCGTCGACTTCCATAGCGTTATTCTCGCCTTCTTTTTGCTCATCATCCTTCTCAACAGATAGATCCCAGAGAGTCAGCTTATCATCCTCAGAGGCAACTGCCATCACAGTATCGTCGTTGGGGTCCCACTCGACTGAGGTTATTGGCTTTTTATGGTAGTCGAACTGGGCAACAGGGGCGGCGCTCTCATCTTTATCCTTTTTGAGAAACCGGATGTCCCAAATTTTTACCACACCGTCATCTCCACCTGAAATAATCAGATTTTTGCTTCGCTTGTTCCAGTCAATTACGTTAACATCTGATTTGTGACTGCTAGATACACAAGTGACACACCTTGCTAGCGCTTTTTCTCTTAGATCCCAAACTCTTATAGTCGTATCGACTGAACAAGAGGCTAGCACGTCAGCGTTCTCGGGAGACCATCTAATATCTTCGACTGATTGCTCGTGACCGACCAGAGGCACCTGATCGACGCTCCAATCCGATTGATTTCTCATCGTCCAAATATGTATATTTTTCTTACAGTCCCCTGTTGCAAGGGTTCCAACTTTATGAGGAGCCCAATCAAGGGCATAGCCTTCGGTGAGATGACCGCCGAAGGTGTATATCGGCTTTGGTTCGACTTTTTGAGCGGTGTACGTGTTGATTGATTTTTGGTCCGAAACCGCTTGCACTGGTGTGGTGAGGTCGAAAATGTGCACTCTACCTTTATCTGACCAGGAGGCTACCAGGGTCCTGCCTGATAATTTATTGACCCTGAGTCTGTTCACACAACCCTTATGTCCTACGCGAACTGATGTCAATTTTGGAAGAGTTGCAGGATCCTCATCGACATCATTATCCTCGTCGCTTTCTTCATCATTGATCGTTTCATCTTCTTGTTTAAGGGGCCTGATGTTATCAACTTTCATGACATATATGTAGTTGTTCTCAACGTGAGGTGGTGTTTGAGCGCCAGCAATGAGGCAGATTGAGAGAGGAAATCTGCCCACCCTCTCAAGATGGTTTCCGTGCTCATCGGGGACTATGTCAAAGCTGAGACAAGGATAAGTCATCTCAAGCCTATTATATAAAACATAAGCCGACGTATCGAAGTCGATCTCTGGCTCATTCTTCCTTTCAGTTTTTCTGGCCTGACGGTTCTTTTTCAGCTGCTTGACGTGCTTCTTCTTCAAAACCATGTTGCAATAGATGTGTGTATCTAGATATCAAAAATTGAAAAATTTCAACAACGGATAGTAAGTTCAAACCAAAATCGTCGGATCAAAGAACAAATTCAATCTACCGATTCGAGCAGGCAACCTACGAGCACGTGGTTGTGTTGTGGTTTCCAATGTGAAACGAAGCACGCATGCTATACAAAGCCCTGAACCTTCACACATTCCTGGCTTGGCAGCAAAAACGCGCCCTCGGATCCTCAACCAAGACCCATAACAATGCCCAAGCTTTCTTCCAACCTCTTATAGTCGATAGCAGATGCACCAAAATCTGTCCAATCCAATCAAACCATGGGTAAAAAAAGGAAGCGTGCCCAGGTAGATCTGCAGGAGGAGCTAGCTCCTGTAGAACAATTAGCAGATGACAATTCACCAAATGAAGACGAACAAGTGGTAGAGACGAAGGTCGTGGCGGCGCAACCAATCGAGGACACTCAAGAAGCCGCGGCCCAACAACAACACAATCTAGATCCCCGAGCAAATCCAGTCGAAAAGACCAAGGAACGCGAGAGAAGACAGTTCAAACAATCGTACTCGCGAGTTGATGTCGATCCAGGGCGACGGTATAACACCCCACAGTCACGCGAATCATGGGGCCCTAACGTGAAGGGAAAGAAGTTCAGGAAAGAAAAGGGAAAGAAAAAAAGATGCGGGAACGCGGGTATCAGGATAGATGGATCTGTTAACAGTGTCAGACTCGATGCCTAGAAATTTCTCTCACTAGCCCAATGTTTGCAAAAAGAGGAAAATTGCAGCTCTAGCCGTACGTCTCACTAAACTGCATAGTCTCTGCTGTAGTTCGATAAATTGTTTGATGTGGTCACAGAATACTGTCACCGGTCGTTGATTTGGCGGATATAAAAATAGTTGATATTGAACGTGTGGTTTCCATGCTCGATGCACAAAAAACCACACCAGTATACTCTGGATGACTAGAGATGGACCTGAGATAGACCATCCATTGTTTATCTCTTTGGCGGGAAGAGAATGCCCGTAAAATGCAACTTGCCGCCCTAGCCGTTGGCGTCCTAGTTTCACACCTCTGATTTTCGTGACTAGAGTCGAGAACGAGATTTAACCTGCTCTTTCTCATGGCGACCACCATCATGATTCTTACGATGATTATTGTGCTCTGGACAGCTCAGAGATCATGAGTTTTAACGAGCCATTGAATCTGAGGTATAGGGCCTCATTGGAGCGCCTGTAATCGAGAGTGTAAAAGTCTGCGGAACTCAAAACCAGAAATAAATAAAATATTTCAGCCCTCATGAGTCATAACTAGAAATAACGCAGATTGTATTTGTTTTTGGCTGTAAAAATGGACTCTAGCTGTAGCGTCGCCGGCGCGAGCTGCGAGGTAAGCTCACGATGCGCCGCGCGTGGCGGAAAAATATGAAGTAGACTGAAATTGTTTGATCGATCATAGAATGATCTACATTCCATGCTTTTCAAGAAATAGTATGTACCACACGACTAAAATAAATGAAACCACCAAATCTCATCTCCAGGGACGAACGCTGATTTCAACGTGAGGTGTTGGCAAAGTAGCGAGAAACACGAATATATAGATCGGATACATTCATGTCTGCCCTTCTCATCACACGAAAAAATCAAGCCTAGAATCTTGCAAGGATGGCCACTTCTCATAGGCCTAACGGCTACATGATCCAACAATTACAAGCTCAGCAGCAGGCCACAGAATTCGACGGGAAGCGTTTGAGGAAAGCAATCGCTAGAAAGACCGTTGATCACAATACCTCGATGGTCAGATACTTACAAAGTCGAATACACAAACGACGCCCATTTGTTCAGCCAGACATAGGATACAGTCTCAACATCCTGCCACCTTTAGCCCGTCAAAATCCAATGGAATGCGTAACGACTAAATTTGTGCGTACCTCCACCAACAAGATGAGATGCCCCATATTCTGCCTGGCTTGGACTCCAGAAGGACGAAGATTAATCACGGGTGCCTCGTCCGGAGAGCTTACTCTATGGAACGGACTTACTTTTAACTTTGAAACTATACTCCAGGCTCACGATTCTCCAATCAAATGCATGTGCTGGACTAATACCGAATCGTGGCTCGTCACCGCCGACTCAAACGGATATGTCAAATACTGGCAATCGAACATGAATAACGTTAAAATGTTTCAGGCTCACAAAGAGTCCGTTCGAGGTATAAGTTTCTCGCCAACAGATAAAAAGTTTGTTACTTGCTCTGATGATAGTACAGTTAGACTGTGGGACTTTTATACATGTAACGAGGAGGCTGTTTTGCGAGGCCATGGCGCCGATGTTAAAGCTGTCGACTGGCATCCAACTAAATCATTGCTTGTGTCTGGTAGTAAAGACAACCAGCAACCCGTTAAACTGTGGGATGCAAGAACAAAGAAAAGTTTAGCAACCATACATGCTCATAAAAACGCTGTATTGGATGTCAAGTGGAATAAATTCAACGGTAATTGGTTGCTAACCTCTTCGCGTGACCACACCATCAAATTGTTTGACCTCAGAAATCTCAACCAAGAGATGCAAATGTTCAAAGGTCATAAAAGAGAATCAAACTGTCTAAAGTGGCACCCAATTCACGAGGGCTTGTTTGCTAGTGGTGGCGCCGATGGTTACGTATATTTCTGGCACGTAGGTAACGTTGAGGAGGTGGGGGTTGTAAAGCAGGCCCACGAGTCCCTAGTATGGTGCCTCGACTGGCATCCGCTTGGACATATACTTACCACAGGCTCAAACGATCACACATGCAAATTCTGGACTAGAAACAGGCCTGGAGATAAAATGTCAGACAAATACAACCTACAGACAGGACCGAAGACGACGGATGAGGCTTTAGTGGATAAAAAAGGTAGTACAGAAGAAATCATGATACCCGGACTCGACACATAGATTAGATGAGCCAACAGAGGATAGACTCTTACGTCTTTAATCGGAGAGGATTTAGACCTGGCTAATAAAAATATGTTCTGTTACAAGACAATTGGCTCACTTGATGATGATGTGCATTTTCCTGATGCTTTCGTATGATATAGAGATAGGATCCCTCTGGATTATGAGCTAGTCATTGACGAGTCCAAAATTGATCAACAAATTGACGAATGATTCTTGTTATGTGATGACGGTTCCTTTGATAGACCAGTGGGCTGATTGCCTAGTTAGGCTGGAACTCATCATCCCGCTTCTGACAATAACAAACTCGCCCCCATTTGATTCGAGCCTGTATAACCCCAATTTTACTTAAAGATACTATGGCTTATTAGTATTGGCTCCAAACAATCTGGACAATCTGGAAGATCGCCGATCCACAGACAAGGAACAAAAACAGCGCCAAGATCCATGGACCGACCGGGTACTTTTCGGCATTGCTTTTGGAGCTCTTGGGCACATTACCTCTGAGCATGACGTTCTTGGAGGCTCTTTCGTTAGCAACTTTCATCTTTTGTGCTCTAGCCATTTCAAGTCTAAATTAGGGCTGCACCTCTAGAATGTTCTTTACGCCTCTCGGCTTTGTTTCTGGTTTCTGGATTGAAACGGTTTGAATGGAGTCTCTCTAGCTATAGTTTGATAAATATACAAAAGTGTATCTAATTTGAGAGGAAAGGATTCTGTTGCAAATATGGTTTTATAAGAGCGTTACATTGAGTTCCTGTGACAGTCGCAGTATCCGTATGTTGCGCAGATAAGAGTATTTCGGCTACGTAAGCATTTGGGCCAAGCCGTGTGTAACAGTTATTTCTACACCAGTGCTTGGCAAGCCTGCAGAAAGGGATCACGGAAGATTTGAGCTCTGCACAGAAGATCGTCGAACTTTTCGGGGGTCACAAAGACCATTATGCAATTGAGTCATAAACTGGCTGTACATAGCCTATCTTTCAAGAAGACCAAAAAAGTACCCATTGACGATGATAGATTTCGTTTGTTCCAGAGAGCTCTGGTTCCAACTACTCCCACTTTCTTTTCGCCCCTACGAGCGGTGACAAGGGAGCAAGCATGAAAGAAGCGGGCGCGTAGAAATGTTCATTGAATGTATGACTCCGATGTGAAGTCCAAGTCCCACTAGCTCAAGCTCGATAATCTGAACATCCAGATCATGCATCATATCAACTTGCCCAGACCTGTCAGCCGGCTTTTGTTCTGCTCAGTACCCTCCCAGGGCTATGAGATGAAGTTTCCTCGTGTCGAGTCTTCGTTTGTATACGAAAAATTATCCTGAATCGCCACTGTGAGAACTCAATCCAGCTGAATCCATCGAGATCAAGCCACTTTTCTTCAAGTCAGAACCAGGTGGTTACGCGTAAGCTTTACCGATGCTCAGTCGGATTTCCACCAGCTCGATCAACTGGCCCAAATCTAGTGAATTGATATGAAGAAACGAAACATGATGGGTGCCAAAAGTTTCGATACATTTATGAGTTGGCAGGATCTTGCTAATATTTGGTATCGGCGGGACGGCATCGCAACCCTCTTTATTTTTAGCCCATCTTATCTGTGCCCGAGCTTAGGAGCCCGACCTACGCCTATCTGGGCGTGTAACCGAAAAATTCGTGGACCACCAACCCGAATTATCCTGCCTGCAGCCTAGCTGATCAAAGACGTCAGAACTTTTGGCGCCGGCCGTACCATCTCTGCTTTTATTTATTTTCAAGGCTATACAGTCGCCTCTAATCCGCGAGGAATAGCACCAGAAGTTGAGAAGAAAATTCTATCTAGCACAGACTGTATTTTTGGCGCTGTGATAATAATTCGTCAATAGATTTGTATTAGTACAAAATACCGTCTACAACAGCTGACAACTGAGTAGGAAATCTTTACATACGGATTACTCGTTTCATCACAATCCTTATAATCCTTTGGACCCAACGATTTATATCATAATGCAGGCGCAGATCTCTCAACTAAATGTCAGCATTTGATCGTTGAACAGACGTCCGCCATCCCGAAATGATCTAACCCGCCACCAACATGTACAGATGACCTTGATTTCATTGCAAACGAACTCGACTCCCGCAACGAGACTTTGCAGGACATCAAGGTGTTTGAAGCATTAGCCTGTCACGAGGCTCAGCTAATTCAACCTGAGAGTCGAAACAGCTTTGAACCTTCGAAAACAATCTGCCTCCCAGCGACTCAATCGCAAGGGCTAAACAGCAACAAGTCTAAAATAGAACCGATATTTTAGAAGCGAAGAACAGAACCCCCGTGAGCTATTTTGAACCAACCAAGAAATGCGAGTATGAATATAAAGGATGTAAACAAGCCCACAACTCATCTGTCTCAGGTCGCGACTGTCAGCATTAACTTTATTTGAAACCATCATACATATCAATCAAGTTCGAAATTAGATACTTAAAATGCAATTCCAAATCCACCTGTTACTGCTCACTCTATATTTGGGTGTATCACCACTGACGAAAGCAGAGTTTGCTCCTCGGAAGTCAATGCACGACTCTAGTCCAGTAGCTACCGAGGATACGAGTAGTGACACCTTGGTGGGTTACCTGTCGGAGTCTGACGCCGACCAATGCATTAATAGCTCTATCGATAATAAATGTGTCGATTCAAACAAGGAATCTTTGCCTCGCGCTTACGAAACAGAGGTTGTGTCTGTATTTGACGAAATAAGTGAGATCGATCGTCTGAATTACAAGAAGAAGGACTCTAGCCATAATATAAAACCTGCCGAAGGCTCGAATACGACTCTTAGACAAGTGATATTTCTCCACAGACATGGCGATCGTACCCCAATGAACTTTCCACCAAAGGACAAACTTAGAAACGAACCTTTCTGGGCGTTCCACGGCTATGGGCAATTGACTAACAGAGGCAAAGCTAGGTTGCATTTGCTTGGTAGGATGACTCGCGAGCGTTATGACGAATTTCTGTCCAGATCTGTCAACAAAAATCAAAGAATTTCACGCGCATCAGGTGCGCTTCGGTGCATTGAAAGCGCCCAAGTATTTCTTTCTGGCTTCTTGGCCCTGGATGAGACTGGTAGTCCTGACTCAGAGAGCCTGAAATGGGACTCTAAAGAGGATCCTTTGGCCCAATTGTGGCAGCCAGCAAGTGTTCAAAGCGTTCCAGTCTCCATCGATGGAATGTTAGCTGAGAGTGCCGACTGCAAGAGTCTTATGGACGAATACAAGCTAATAGACCGCTCGGATCTAGTTAGATTAATTAATAACGAATACAAATCCGAAGCTCAAATTCTCAACTCTGTCCTTGGCTTCAACATGGACCACTTCTACAAATGGTTCTGGGCTAGCAGCCAAATCGAAGTTGAAAGATCGTATTTTGAAAGTAAAATGGATCCAAAGATTATCGCCTCTTATGATAGAATTCAACAAGCTGGAAATCTAGCTCTAGAGGCCTATCAAAGCTCAAGCAAATCAAGAAGATTGCGCTCAGGTTTGCTTATCAGCGATATGATCAGTCACATGAAGAATTGCCGGGACGCATACAACCAAACTGATCTTCAGCAGAAGTCGAAGAAGTTTGTCCACTATGCAGCCCACGACATGACTCTGATAGTGATACTCGGCATGTTTGGATCTTGGCAAAAGTTTCCCTTCCGTCCAGATTATGCTTCAAACATTGCACTTGAATTACATCACGACGATGACGACTGGTTCATAAAAATATTCTACATGCCCCATGTTCCAGCCGAGCCAACTGAAATACACCTAGAGCACTGTGAGAAAGGTCATCCCCGAGGCATCTGTACTCTTGATAAGTTTATAAAATTAATGAAGCCTTACACCTTCGAGAATTGGCAGGAATGGATGCGAGAATGTGGCAACCAACTCGACAAGATTGACCCATATTCGTTCAGCACTTGATTGAATATGGATAGTGATAAAAATTTGTGAGACGCAACATCACTTTTATATGACTGGCCTATCTGCTTCATTAAACCTCCAATGTATGTAATTCGTCGTTACCCCAAATCCGTCGTCAACATTATCAAGTTTCCGAAGGGACAAATTGTTCTAATTAAACGCTCAAATTTGGTGATTCAATAAATTCAAACATCAGTTGTGCCATTCAGTCTGGGGGCCTCCAAAATAGAATACTTAATCTCCAGATCCATACAAAGTTCCACTAAAGACTCGACCTACTACTGGGAAGTGAGGAAGAAATATCTCTAACTAACGTAGAACAGCGATCTCGTCCTTTGATACCTGATGATTGATACTGATCCAGCTTAGGACAGGAAAAGGAAGTTGCGCTTTGAAGGTTCGTCGAGTTGATCCATGCGCATGATTGGTGTAAACCTGGGCCAAATTGCCTCTAATGAGGAATTTTGGATTCATTCTAGCCAACAGGGCGAGAATTGTATGAAAGTTGCAATTTCATCAGAGGCAATGGTTGCCGTGCTAATGTACATGTTTGTCGATGATCTTACTTGAGTGAGGGAGAGAGAGGTAAAAAGACAGGACTGGGGATTCAACTCGCGATCGGCGGGTTACAATCGAGATGGTCTGGAACCGAACGGTTAACACAGTTTGTTTGGTGGTTTCATCAAGACCACAACCGAGCAGGAGTGCGGAAGTCAGGCGAAAGTTCGCTTTTGTTGCTAATGAAATGAACAAATTTGAAAATCTGTTGCAAGATCGGGGGACCAGAGTAGAGGCTTAGAAGCTGGCAGGATTTCACGAGATCAGAGCGATATTAGTGGCTTGATTTCCACCTCGCATGCTAAAGGAGCGTTCAGGTGCACTGAGTCGCTTCTACTCGTTTTGTTAACTTGCCAGAATGCATCATGCTAGCCAGACTGGTGAGCCGCCAGCGTCTAGCCATCTCTTGTCCCTGCAGCGAGTTTCCGCAAAATATGTCACGATGTTGCATGTAACAAATGACCCGATTTTCAGTGATCCATTTGGCAGAGCAAATAGATTGAAGGGTTTGAACGGAGAGCATGCAGACTGAGCGCAATGTTTGTTTTGACTGAAGAAAAAAGAATTGTAGCAGCATCACCTTGCCAAAACTTCTTACGCCCCATAACCTTGAAATGAAGCGAATCAAGAGCTCAAAGAGCAGCAGCCTCGTCTGTTAAAAGTGTGAGAACAGGCGACAATTTCCGTCTGCTCTGCGCCGAATCACAGGTAACTCGAGAAGGAGACGCCCGTCAGCATTTCCTACTCATATATTTTGCTGATTATATGTTGCAAAGTTGAGTTCGTAAGTGTTTATTGGAGGGAGCATCATTAAAGTGCCGTGTGAGATTCGGATGTGGTCTCGGTTTGTTGAACTTTGTTTGTGTTTGGCTCATCTATTTACTGGCCGTATCCTCTGCTAGCCAAAGTGCCACTTCCGCGGGCGCCAATATTTGGCCAAGTGGACCGCTTATAATGGGTTGACAGTATCCGGTGCACTGGCCTTGCGAATACAAACGCAGCTCTAAGAATTCTAAACTTGAAGCCATTTTCAGTGGCCTCGCCTCTAGTGTCAGAGAGGACTTGCATGGATGGGAGCTCAAATAGTCAGGTTTAGCCAATATAAAGGCCGAGCCTCTCTAGCAGCGCCGATTTCTCACACCGCCACTTTGGCCCTAAGACAAAGAGCCCAGCAAGATCTCCTTGAGAATTTGCATGTTTATTCTCGTGTTTTGTTTCTTCTCCTTCTCTTCCTCACTCGCCCTCACTTTTCGGCTAAAAGGAGAGCTTAAATTTTATGACGATTCCCAGCGTCATGGAGGAAATGACCTGTTGCGTGTCCAGGCTACTTGCGCTGCCTCACAGGCTAGGCTGGCTCTCGAGTCGTGCCGGCCATTTAGCTTGGCTCAAGTGCCGCCCGTTGACTAGGTTCGGCTGGACTGAACTGGACGAGACTTTGTCGGTCCAGTCCAGACATCTCAATCCATTAGACCCCCTCCGACAGCGGCCGACTCCTGGTGTTGGTTGCGAGTTTTGGCGCCTGCCTGCCCGCTGCTGGCACTCCTTGATCCGACACGAAGATCACAAGGCGAGCGATCAGCGGCGGCGGCGGCGGCTCCAACAATCTCGGCCAGTTAGACGCTGAAGGCTCGATTGAAAATCTATGCCTTCCTTAAAATCGATGAGCAGTATCATGGGCCGCGTTCGACGTTTGAGTGGCGGAGGAGTATGCGGCAAAGGAAGTGTCAGCCTCGAACATTGTGCATCGGAATGGAGTTAGGATTCCAAGCGGACGAACAATGGAATGGTCGGCCAGGTTAGCCGACGTTAGTTTGTGCTGAATAATTTAGAACGAGCAAGTTGCTTTAGGATGATATTGTTGGAGGGGAAGGCGGACGTCTAGTCAAATATTACGGATTTCGCGAGCATTGTTCCATGGGCCAATTTTGCCTCAAATCCACCTTGAGCCTCAAATCCATGCGAGACTGGCCTTGGCCAAAGTGGTTGCCTCTCGTAAGGGGCAATAATTTGAGCCTATTTGGCTGAACTTGGGGGGACTAGTATTAGCTCGCAGCACGCCTCTGAGCAGCGGCCTGCTCGCCGGCTGTTTAGCCTTGAAGATGCATGGACGAGGCGCCATTATACTGGCGCAGCACAATGGTGGCGATAGTTATGATTTCCGGCTCCTAGCTTCCGAACGCAGCCAGCCTGTTGCCTGAGAGCTCTCCTCGGAGCACGAGAGCGCCGGCAGCTCGTTCGGCACCAGCCTGGCGGACGGAAACCAACTGCGATTTGGCCGACAATCGAGATGGCCGAGAGGACACGAGCGAGCGCCGTTCAGGTAGCTGGATGGTCGCGCTCTAAGCGTCTAGCAAGTTAGTCCGGCCAGACACCTGTCTGTCCGGCGTCCATGCGCCGGGATCCTCACTGGCGTCCGTCTGGCTCTAGCAGAGGAGCGAGCAAGAAACTAGCCAGCCGATGGGCGGGCGGGCGCAAAAAGTTGACGACTGCTGAAGCCAATGCCGGCCACTTGACGCGCCGATTTTCGCGCGCCGCTCGAAGGCTCGGACTCTGAACAGCAGGCCGCCAAGCGCCGCACTAACCGGAGCTGGAAGCTCGGCTTTGGTCGCCATTTCATTGGTCACTTTGGCCACAATCGCAACCGACTCGCCTGGCTAGATAGATTTAACGCATGCTTGAGCCTCAGCGGATCGTTTCCAGCTTGAGCGTTTCGTGCGCCAAACTTGCGAGAGGAGAGCTCGCTCGAGACAATGTCATCAGGTGGATCAAGCGGCCGCTTTGAAGGAGACTTGTGGTCTCAGGAGATCTGCATGAGTTAGATAAGAGGCTCGGATGCAAGAGTTTGTCTTCGAGAAATCAGATGGACGAGTGAACAGAGTGCGAGTTTCGTTAAACATTGTGTGAGCACATATTGCAATTCAAGTCTGAAACAAAATGGGTCAAAACGATATATCGCAGCACCTTCTTGGTGCTTGCAAGCAGCAAGTCGGACTCAGAGTGAGCAAGCTCAATCCAAGAGAAGCAAACAGGTGGAGCAGATTCAGGGGGCCAAGAGTGTTCGGTTCAACATTTGTGATCAAGTCCATGATGGTGGCCTCGTCTGCGTGGCTCCTGCTGCTCGTCGCCTGCCACCAACTGCCAAGCTCCAACCAGAGCGGCGCCATCTTCAGCACCCTGCTCGAGGAGGATCCGGCCGCCAGGTTGATCTCGAGCTCAACCTTGGGTGCTGATCAAGCCGCGGACAAGGCGACCATGGCGCCGCTGGCTGACAGGCCGGCAGTCAGCCAGTCGCCAGAGTCGAGCTCCCCGTCGGCGCCGCCCGAACACGAACAAAGCCCCAACTCACCGCCCTACCTTTATTCTGAAAGCGCGCTCACCGAGAGTGGGCCTGCCGACGAGAGCCAGGATGGAAGTGATCTCAATTTCAGCTTAATGAACGCGCCAAGAGACAGGATTCAAGCGGTTAAAAGTCTGCTCAGCGCCCAGCGCTCGATGCTTGGCCTGGAGCAGCCGGTTTCGGATTCAAGCAGCCAACCGGCAACACCAATGCACTGCACCCACAAGGGTCGCCAGTATTCGAACGGCCAGATGGTGCCCATCGAGGACCAACCCTGTCTCAATTGCACCTGTCGTCGAGCGATCCTTCAGTGTTACCTGAGGGTGTGTCCGCCGGTTGCCTCGCTGGAGGCGAACAGGAGGATGCAGGCGATTGGAGGTGGCGAAAACGGGGCCACAAGCCAGAGATGTCGCATGGTGAAGGAGCCCCAGCAGTGTTGTCCATTCATGCGCTGCGAACCAGAGACCACTGCCGCAATTCCAGCCAACTTTTCCAACGCAATTGCAATCAGTCTCGACAATCTGGCCCCTGGCCAGGTGCTTTCCGTGAGCACCTCCAATGTGCCCACTGTGCCCTCGGCAAGTCCCAATTTCGACACCAACACCGTTAGTGTGAGCAACAATTTGAAGCAACAAGTCAGAGACGGCGACGGAGAGGAGATGAACCTGGCGGCCCCAATACAGCAGCAACAACAACCGGTGTCTCCCTCAAACAATCGCTCGGTTAACACGGACGAGGCCACCATGTTCAGCTCAACGCCGAGCTACACGCCAGCGCCAGTGGCCGAAACAAGCCAGTTACCAAAGGTGATGATGGTGGACGGAATTGGCGGCCAACGCGACTCCATTTTGCTGATAACATCGAATCCTAGCGGCGCGCTTGCGAGCATGCAAGCGAGAAACAAGGCAAACAATAGGACTGGAATTGGTGCAAGCCAATCGCTGTCAAATGATGGAAACGCTGAGTTTCAGACAAACGTGCTCCTCGACTCGCTCCTCGAGTCAGTCTACTCGAGCGCGGCCCAAATGAACGGGCTAAACATCCAGGGCTCTTGCATGATAAACGGATCGCTCTATGTTGAGGGCTCGGCCGTGATGCCCGAAGGTAACGCCTATTGTCAGTATTGCTACTGCATCAGACAGAAGATAATGTGCGTCAAGCCCAAGTGTCACCTAATCATTTCGGGCTGCACGCCAAAGTATAGCAACGAGTTTGCTTGTTGTCCGACCAGCTACAGCTGCTCGAGCCAGGAGACCAACTTGGCCGACAGCTATGCCGCCCTCAAGGCGTTTGGGTCGCCGGCTGGACCGGCCCGCCTGTCCGCAGAACCCGCAAGCATGTCAACAAAACTGTCGGCCGCCCTGCAGGAGTCGCTGGCGCGCCTCTCGGCCTCGAGTGCAGAGGGGCCGACGATTTCGCGCCAGGTCGACCGAGCGCTCAATCCAGACCAGTCGCTGCTGCCGACCGCCATGCTTGCGCTGATGAAATCAGTGGCCAGCCTGCCAGCCCCAAGCGGCCAGAGCTCGCCCGCCGACTCGGCCAACGCAACGAGTCCAACTAGCACCAGCGCCAGCACGAGCAGCACAACTAGCACCAGCACCACCACGCCGGCGCCAACCAAGCCGACCGGCGAAAAGGCCAGATCGGCGGCTGTTAGAGAGAAGGAGGGCGAGAGTGGGGAAGAGGACGAGGATGAGTCTGAGGAGCGCGAGGAGGAGGAGATGGCGAGCAAGAGGAAGCGGAAGCGGAAAGAGAAGCTCTCGAACTCGACTGTCCAGGCAAACACGAGCACCGAGCGGCCCTCCTCCGTGTCGGACTTCCTGGAGCCCATGAACAAGCTTGGCCCGCTCGTCGTCACCTCAACCCCATCTGGTTGCGTTGAAAATGGGCGCTCATACTCGATTGGCGAGCAAATTCCAACCCTCGAGAGTTGCAAGCACTGCTACTGCGGCTTGGACGGCATCAAGGAGTGCAAGATGATCGAGTGCGGCCTCAAGATGGCCCACAACTGCAAGCCAATCACGCCAGAGGGCCACTGCTGTCCCATCCGCTACGAGTGTCCGCAGATGGCCGACTCGCAGGCTGCAACGGGCCAAACTCAACAACAGCAGTCGCGTTACAGGAGCGAGCCGGCCGCCCAAGAGCCAGGAGCCGTCGAGGGCTTTGGGTTTGATTCGAGACAGTGCAAGAGTTCGCTTGGCGAGGATTGTTCGAGCGACGCGGCAAACGAGAAAGCTGCCAAGGTTAAAGCGGACGAGCGGCGGGGGGAGAGCCATTCGCAAAACTTGAACGACCCTAGTGCGCCGGTTGTACGAACAACGCGCATTGTCGATGAGTCGGCATCGCCCTTGGCGGCGTCCTCGCCGTTGAACCCAACCTCTGGCTCAATAGTAGCGCTGGGCGACGTTTCAGATCAGGGCGCGAACCTTAGCGCAGCTCCGGCGCTCACCTTGAGCGAGGAGCTGAACAAGTTCATCATGCAAATCAACCAAAACTCAACCAGAGGCACAGACTACTCGTTGCTTCCGAACTCAAACTCAAACGGAAACACCAACGAAACAACCCAAGAGATGATGATCAACGACCAGCGCTCGCGAATGGTTAGCGGCGACTATCACAGTGTTCTGGCGCCAACAATTCAGCCCGGAATGGTGGGCATCCCGTCCATTGAGCCAGAGCGGACGGCGTTTGGGGGCGCAAGCTCGGCCCGGCCAATGGGAGCAAGCGGGCGCCTCTTGGCCAGCTCAGTGGAGTACTCGGCCGGCGGGCGCGACTCAAGGTCGACGAACGCGCACCGGGCTGCGCCAGGTGCGGAGCCGCACGGGCGGCGCATTGTTGCAGAGTTGGCAAACTTCTCCATGCAAATCCAGCCCGCTTTCAGGGAATCCGACCGACCAGAGCTGATCAACGAGCCAGACGAATACTCTGTCCCACCGAGGGACGACCCGAACGCAAACAGCCTCTCACAGCCTCTAGGCGCGACCTTCAACCCGCTCGGCCAAAACCAATCCCTTGGAGGAGCGGCGAGCTGGCTGAATGGGGCGCCGGGAAGTCGGCGCAACCAAAGCGGCGCTGGCTTTAGATACGAAACTCGCGCAAACGGCTCAGCAAGTCAGGGGGTGGTTTTCGACGACGAGCTTGCAGGTGGACAGAATGGGACCTCGAATAGGCTTGCTGCGGGGCCATTTGTGCTCGGCCGCAGCCTCGTTTCGTCCACAAACTCAACGGAGACTCCAAGCTCAGCGGACCAAGATGGCTCATCGACGCCAATGCCGCCCCAGCCAACAACTGGCACACCAATCGGACTCGATGCCGACCGAACGCCAGAAACAAACGGCTGGCTGCGCTCCCTTTCCGGTCTCGTTCACTCCTTTGGCCGCCGTCTAACGGCTTCGAATGGCGCTAGTGGAAGCGACAACTCAAACGGCTATCCGAATGGCTTCGAGTTGCAGGGTGCAGCAAGCGCAAACTTGTCCCACGAGCAACAGCAAACTCCGAGCGCAAATTTAGTTGAGACAGCCCGTTCAAGGCGCCAACAGTCGCTGTTCAATCAGCTCCTCAGTAGTGTCATTGAGGCGACAGGCAATAGCCAGATGGAGGAGCGCGGAAGGAGCAAGGAGCAGGGTTTAGTAATGCGACCGCTGGCCAGCGTTCTTGGCCAAATGGAAGGCGCAAGCCAGGCGCCAACGTCAACGCTGATCCCAATTGTTGGCAACTCTCTCCCAAGGTCAAAGTCAATCCATTCGCCCTACGAGCCGCCCGTTGCTGCGGCCGCAAGTGCTCCCGAGGTTGAGATTATAACCGCAGCAGTGCCAAGCGAACCCGAGGTGTTTGCGCACGATGCCTCCACCATTGACCAGACAGTACTAAGGAGAGAGGCCGCTTTGGGTCAATCGAGGGGCGAGTTTTCGCGAAGGTCAGACGTTAACGAGGACGACCTCTCGACTGAGCTCGCCTCAACGGGACCTCCAAACAACACACAAGCCGAGCAAGCTATTGCAAACTACCAGGGCGATCCACAGCACAAGCAGGCTGAGCCAAGGGGCCGAGCGAGGCCACAGTTGGCGCGCCCGCTAACATGCTACGATCCAATCTCAAACAGAACCTACCTACCCAACGAGATCATTGCCAAACGCGACCCCTGCAAAACGTGCACCTGCGTGCTCGGCGAGGAGCTCTGCCAAACGCTCGTCTGTCCCGAGAAGCCGGCCGAGGATTGCAGCGAGGAGAGGCGGCCGGGCGAGTGTTGCGCAAACTACCTGTGCGGAAACAACGTCAGCCAGTCGCCAACGAACCCCTCACCTGCCGGCTCCAATTCCAATATCGCGAGCACCAACTTTGGCTCCAATCCAAGACTTTTGGTGGGAGACCACAGATTGGCCGCTGCTCACTCGGACACAACTCAGAGGGCCAGAAATGTTGACTTTGAGGCTAGCTCAAACTCGTTGTCTAGCGGACAACAAAACAAACCAACATTTTCAATCAAACCGCCGCCAAATTTGAGCCCCACCGGACAACAATTGCCACTCTTGAAGCAGACGCAAAACTTGGCCACAAACGTGCAAACAGAGCCGAGAGGCCGGCTTCAGTTGGCACAGGCGAGCCAGCTACCCCAGCATCCAATGCGAACAAGCGAGTTGCAACACTTGTTGCCCGCCCATCTAAGATTCAAGCCAAACCTCCAGAATGGCGCCTCCTCGCTGGCAAATCAGCTGATTGCTCTAGACCAAAACAAGCTCCCATTCCCTGGTCAACAGGTTAGATTTGCGCCAGCCCAACACTTTGGCCTAGGGGGCACAATTCCGCCTCCAAGCGGACGGAGGAACGAGTTCACTGGCGCCGACATTCGGCCGATTCCAAGCCCACAGAGTGTCCAGCAATTGCAGCAGAGAAGCGGCGCTAGCAACCCAATACTAATGCGGCCGCCAATTTTCCCCTATCAACCGCAAAGACTGCAGCCCACTCTCTCGGCTGGCCAAGAGAATGCCAACGACAACCTGCTGAAACCAACTCGAAGGTTTACAAGCGAAGACAGCAGGCAAGATTGGAGACAAGCTGGCATTGAGAACCGAGTTAGTTTCCAGCAAACGAATAGCGGATCCGCTCTGCCCTCCAATCTGCTGGCACCGAGAATGAGCAACCAACAGATTCCAGTTGCGGGCTCGGCAAGCCAGCAAGCCAACGCAACAAACTGGCAGCCAAGCGTCAACTCGTTCCAATTGACAGCCCTGAAACCAATGCCACCAATGCAGGCCATTGGAGCGGACAACAAAATTGTTCCCCAGGTTACATCCGACAAACCCATGATCGTGGACCAGAGCGAGTCGGCGGAAAAGAGTCGGGTGCTGTTCCAGTCGCAGGGTTCTAGTTTGAGCGCCCCAGAGCCGCATCAACAGGCTGACGCGAGCACCCTTCCCGCAGAGACGGGATTCAGACCCATAGTTCCAATGTCGGGCCCCTTTCAGCGCAACTCGGCGCCCATAGTCGTGAGCGAGCCAGCGCCCTTGAGCAGTCTAATGGGCTCAAACACCAGCCCCAGTTCCAGCTCCTCGACGACGACGACGACAACGACGACCACAACAACAACAGCCGCCTCAACCACCCTCAAGCTCGAGAGTCAGAGGGACGAAGAGTCGCCGAGGCCAATCGAGAGCGCCACCCAGTTTGGAGGGGCCAGCGCCGGAGACAGCGGCAACGCAAGCGATACAGACTCGACAACCCTCTCGAGGATCGAGACGAGCGAGCTGCCCCCGCAAGTTGACTCAGCGCAACACCAGGGGTCGCAGCAAGACCTTAGAGAGGAATCCCACGGGCCCAGCGCCATGGAAGTGAGCTCGCCGCAGCCAGCTCCAGTGAGCACATCTCGCCATGATTCAAGGGGCCATTTTGCCTTGGCAAGCGATGAGTCCGCGCCGAGCAAGGGCGACGAGCGGGATCCTAGTGCCACAACGGAACCAGACAGCGCGGGCCAGCACAGCTCGGAGGAGCCAGCGGGCGAGCAAACAAACCCGGGCCAGCTCGATCCACTTTCCATGTTCAGGGTTTCCGAGTGCAACATTTATGGGAGGATCTACAAGGTTGGCCAGCCCATTGAGGAGCTGGGCGATGTTTGTAAGCGTTGCACTTGCACGCCAATGGGGGTTGACTGTCAGAATAAATGTCGCTAAACTGACCCCCTTCCCTAGAATGTAAATACGAAACACTACTAAATTGGTGGCCAAATTGCGAGCCCAAGGATTCAACCATCATGTGCGCGTTCAAATTGATCCTGATTCACCTGTTGTGTGCAGATTGATTTATCTCTTTGCCACTAGCTGATTGCAAGAGATGGAGCTGCGCAACATTTAAGCCTTGGATTTGAAATGGAGAGCCATTTACGATCCGGCAAGGTCATTGATGGAGCGAAGATCGTAAATTTAACCTCACCATCGACCAACGCTTCTCGGTTTTGCCAGAGTCGGTGTTGATTGCGCTTGATCTTGCAGTAGTTGGAAGACGTCGACTGAGATGAGATCGTTGGTGGTTTTAGTTGGCGTTTGGTCGCTATGGCTGGTTCCAGTTCACCGCAGATTGGCCACTTGGAGTCCCATCGAGCTAAGCTCAGTCCGGCGCGACTGTCGCAATGCTCATCCGCAGCCCACTACGGATACCACAGTCTGGCCTCAACTAAGAAGGTGGTCACATTCATCGAAAGCCAGGCAGAGTGAAGGCTTCCAAGATGCTGGCTCGCATTGGACTCAAGAAGCCGAGGGCTCAAACTCAAGCCTACGCATGGTGTTCCTGGTCCATAGGCACGGCGATCGGATGCCATTGTTGATTCCGCAAAACAGTCCGCTCCAAATGGAGCCGATCAGGTCCACCTATGCGCCTGGCCAGCTGACAAACGAGGGGAAGGCCCGGCTCTACCTGCTGGGCGGGAACGTTCGAAAACGATACAATCAATTCTTGGGTCGATCGGTGAACAAGAACCGCGTTATGACACGAAGCTCGTCGGCCTCGTGCTGCCTTGAGAGCGCGCAGATGTTTCTTGCCGGCCTCTTGCCCTTGGATTTGGCCAACAGCTCTGATTCGGAGAGGCTGGTTTGGGGCGAGTTAAACAACAAGTTGGCGCATCTATGGCAGCCGGCCGCCATTTCGAGTGCTCCTCGAAATTTTGACGGCATGTTATCGCTTGCGGACTGTAAGCTGGTTGCAAATAGGATAGGTGAGCTCCATTCCAATGGAGAAATTTTGCGAGAGTTTGCCAAATTGGAAGGGGAGGCGGAGATTTTGGAAAATCATCTGGGCTACGAGATCGACTCTCTCCTCGAATGGGTCCCGGCTGCTGATTTGCTCGAGATGGAAAGGCGAATGTTTCCGCAGGAGTTTGCGCTCGAGTTGGCGCAAATCTATGACAGAGTTCTTGACGCCTCTGATCTAGCATTTCGAGCGCTACAACAGGGTCATGATCGAGTGAGATTGCGCATTGGCTTGCTCTTGGGCGATATAAACTCCCTGATGCTGGACACCTCTCGTCCAGATGAGCCGACGAGCTCGGATCCAGCGCCTATGGCAAAGCAATTCGTTCAATACTCGACGCACGATCTTTATGTGGCCAGTTTGCTTGCCGTATTGGGCGAATGGACTGGAACTCGGGCGTGTCGGCCTGATCATGGTGCAAGTGTTTTGATTGAGTTGCATCGGAACGATCCCACTGGTGGCTGGTTCGTGAGAGCCTTCCATGTGCCCCAAACTCCTGGCCCCATTTTCGAGTTGAAGCTCTGGCGCTGTACTCGAAGGGATGGGGCCGGCAGGTGCACATTGGACGGGTTCGGTGCAATGCTACAACCTTTCATCATAACAAGTTGGGCCCAATGGATGAGAGAGTGCGGTAACGAGCTTGAGGGGATTGAGGTTTACGCGACTGCGAGTTGAGTTTGGCGCCCACTAGGCGGAGCAAGTGTCGCCTTTCAATCTCGCCGCCCCAAGTGGAGGCTCAAGCTAGATGGCCTGTACTGTCCAATTTAGGATTGCCAAAGAAGCCGATTAAAAGCGCTCCTCTTTGGCCAAGAGCATAAAATTATTCCAACAACCAAAATCATTCAATCGAGCGAGAGAGTCTGAATTGAATTTGACTAAAGGTAATTGAATTGAGGCACATAATGCGAGCGGGCGACAAACAGTTTTCTAGCGGCCGCTTCGCTGAGTGCGCATCCGGCCGGCCAACTTCCGTCCGGCTCCCAGTGCTCTGAGAGAGGAGCAAGGAAAATAATGCTTGTGTTTGACGACACAAACAGATATTGAACCAAATTTTTGAATGAGATTGGGCGACGCAAGTGGACAATCGGCGCCACAGCCACCGCTTCTGCCCGTCCAATCTCTCCCCTCTCCACCTACCTGAGCAAGTCTCGCGCGCATTGTTCGGCCCCATTGTCCGTCCTGTGCAAGTTTGCGCCTTTCCGCGCTTGCGGACGCCCCGAAGCGGAGCCAAGATATTGGCTCCGGGCTGACGGTTGGCCGTGGTCACAATCGGAGGCAATGAATCGTCGGCTTTGCCGTTGCAAGCAAGTGCGAGCAGCTCCATCTGCTCCTGCCGCCCGTTGAGGGTTCGCAAGGAGAGCGCGAGCCTCGAATTGGCTTGAAACTGGGTCACCTGCATGCCACTCCTGGCGCCGACTCTGGTGCTGGCGATGGCCGAGTTTGTTGCGCGCTATCGCTGATGCCCGATAGCCGGACTTGGCTTGTTGGAGGCGAGTTTAGCGTTTTTTGAACGCGCCTCTTCCTGGTCAGCGAGCGGGAAGCCCCCAGCTCGAACGTGATGTCGGCGCTCAGGTTGCGCTCGCACTAAGGTGGCCGGACTTGTTCCTCGCAACGGCGGCGGCGGCGGCGGCGCTGCTCCAGGTGACGACGGGAGCCGTCGGGCGAGCTCGCAAAGAGCGAGCGGTCGTGCAAGGCTGTCTGGCCGAGAGTGAGCCAGGCAGCCCGCTCGTTGTCTCGCAGCCACCATGAGGCCTAAAGAGAGGAGGGAGTGAATACTAATCGGGCGGCGCATTTGCCGGTGGCGGATTGAGCGGGCAGGATGACATAAGAAACTGGCCGGCCGCTTGCAAGCGGCTCGCCTTGCTTGCACGACCTGGCGAGTTAGTTAGTCGGGCAGGTGGTTTGCATTTGGACGGGCGGGTTTGTTCGGGGAGCGAAAGTGGCCGCTTGTAATTGGAGCGGCCGCATCTAGTCTAGTCCAGTTTAGTTCAGTTTACTTAACTTTACTTTTGTCTGCTTTCGTTTGGTCGGGTTAGTTTCAGCCGAGGGGGAGTTGAGCGCACCTCCTTGGCTGCGTCCATATCGAGCGAGCCCATTACTCACCTGGAGGCTCTGCTTTGCTCGCAAAGTTGCCACCAAGCCGCCAATTCCGGCTCCAGCGCCGAGCAGGAAGCCGCGCGCTCTTAACGGGCCAATTAATTAGCACGGCCAGCGGGCGGCTGTCCGCCTCGCCTCCGGCTTTCGCTTGGCCAAAACCAACAGGTTGCGCAAGCGGCAAAACTGTGCCCATTGCCTCTGGAGTCGCTTGGCGGAGGTCGTGAGAGTCTTGGGAGCCTCGCAGCCGGCGATAAGTTGTGCGCCTCCGCTGCGTGCGCCCGTCAGCCTGTCCGTCCATCAATCCATCCCATCCCATCCCATTTCATCCCATCCGTCCGTCCCTCAGACAGGCACAGCTCACCTGGTTGCTGCGGCGCGAGGGGCGAGCGCTAATTTCAATCTCGCAGTGAATCATGCGAGCCGGCAAGCTCACGGAGCCCACCAAGCTCGCCGAGGCGGACGAGCTTTCAATTTGTTACATTTGTTGCCGCTAACTCAGCGCAAACAAACCAGCCGAAAGTGAGCCCCTTCAAACCAACCAAGCCAATCAAATTCAAGCCAAACCAATCCAATCCGAGCCAAGCCAAGCAAAGCCAAACCAATCCGGCGGCCAGGCAAATGAAGCACGAATTTGAATTTCAATTGGGCAGCTTTATCACTCGCCAAAGCCGACCGAATGGCGGCGTGTTTGCGCTATGCTCGCCGCTCCGGCCGCTTCAACTGGCCTCAGGCTGCAGGCCGGCGCGAGATGCCCGCGAGGCAGCCAGGCCAGACCGGCTCGGCTCGGCTCGGCTCGGCTCGGCCAAACGAGTCCGCATGGCGGTGGACAGGCTCGCGGCTTTGCGAGCGACAAAACGGGATTGGACGGGACTGGACTGGACTGGCTGGGATCCGATTGGATTGGATCTGAGGGCTGCGAGCTGCGAGCGAAGAGCCGAGAGCTGCGAGAGGCAAGCAATGGGCAGCAAAGAGCAGCCGGCGCTTGCTAATCGCAGTCGGCGGCAATCTTGCACTTAGTTAGCTTGTTAGTTATCCATTTCGCCATCTAAACTCTTTCAATCATTCCCAGCGAGCGGCCAATTCAGGCCCGCGGTGGCCAGGCGAGCTGCTCGCCGCTCGCCGCTCGCCGCTCGCCTGTCTGGCCGGCCCGAGCCGCTGGCCAGATTCCCGGCTCGGCGAGCGCCACTCCAGAGCGCCGTCCTCTCCGCCGGCTCAATGGGCTGGCGCGCCCCCACTGCAAACGCATCGAGCCCGAGGAGTTTGCTCCACTTTGCCGGCGGCTCCAGGAAGCGGAAGCGCGCGCTCGGAAGGCGGCGACTTGGGCGCCGGCGCGAGAGGGACTCGTTGGCTTTGGGGCGCCGATGATGGATGGAGGAGAGTGGCTCTAATCGGCGCCATTACATCTTCATCGGCCCGCGTCGCTGGCGCTGGCTGGCTGGCTGGCCGGCTGCAGGTGGGCGGCGGCGGCGCGAGCTCGTGGGCGCGCTCACCTGTTTGCGCGCCGCCGTTGGCCATTCGCGCGCCCTAAGCGGATCGAGCGGATCAGTTTGCGCCAAGCCGCCGGCAGAAGTCTCGCCACCTGGATTATCGGCCTGGCTCTGCGCCGGCCGGCCGCCATGAGAGCAGGTGACTGGCTGGCCGGCCGGCGGAAACAAGCGAGCGGGCGGCCGTGGGAGAGTGGCGCTCGGGCGGCGCGCTGCCAGAGCGGAAGCGGGCGCCCGCGAGCAGGCAGAGGGAGGGGGGGGGCCAAATTTGCATAGTTAAACGGTTAAGGCGGACGAGTCAAGTTCGCATCATTAGCCGCGGCTCAGTTTCAAGCGGGCAGGTGAGTTCGGTCCAGTTCAGTTTTGTCTCGCGTCTCCCTCCCCCCTCCGCTAATTGTTCGCACGCTCCTACTGTTTGCGTGCGAAGAGGCGAGAGGCTCGTTGTGGTGGCTCGGCCACTTCCGGCTGGCTCGCTCAGGCAAACAATTGGGCGGCCAGGTGAACGGGCCAGTGACCACAGGCGGCCTAATTGGCGCCACTGTCTTTGCGCTCGCCGAGCTCGCCAATATTGCGCCCCTCCACTCAGCTCAGCTCAGCCTCCCTGCGCTCTGAACTGAACTGAACTTAGCTTAACTTGACTTGGCTAAACCGGACTGAGCGCCCAACTGGACGACACCAACTCCGTTCGCCACCTTTATAAGCATTTAATTGCAGCACATTATCCTCCTATTAGAGCTGATGTCTGAATGCGGTTTAGTTGGGCCTGAATGAGTGAGCCGAGCTCGCTGGGATGCAAACGAGCGACTCCTCGTCGGAGGGCCGCCAATCAATTGTGCTGGCGGCCGGCGATGGAGGGCGGGCGGGCGGCTGCGCACTGGGCGCCAGCGCGCGGGCCACCCCGCGCCCGGCCGGCCCACTTGTTGCCGCCCGTTCGGGCGCAGAGGCGCGGCCGGCCGACCGATCCTGGCGGGCGAGGCGAAGAGGAGAAAGTGGGATGTGGCGAAAGTGACATCCTGTCGGCGGGCGGAGAGTCGCAAACCTGTTCGCGCCTGCGCTCGCTCGCTGACCAGGCCGGCAGGCTTGCAACAGGTCGCGCAAAATGGGCTGGCTCGTCCGCTTCGTCTGGCCGCCGCGCTCGGCCGGCCGAGAGTGTGGACGCGCGCGCGCATCCTGGCCGGCCAACCTGTCCGGCCGGACCGTCCAGCCGGGCTCAAGCCTTGAGGAGGCGCCGCCGCCGCCGCTGCTGCTGCGGCCACAACGAAGACGACCACGACGATCAACGTCAAACGTTTTGTCGCCCCAACGGCTCCAAGTGAAGCGCCGCGCTGAGAAAAGGTTTAAAGTTGCGTCAAACCAACTCAACTGCCGGCTGGTTTCAATCAAACTCGTCATCGAGAAGTCTGATAAATTAGTTTTCGATTCATTACTGTTTGTGCCCACGAGGAGTTAGCATCGTTGGAAGCGAGAGCTCGAAGGAGGAGGAAGAAGAAGGAGAAGGAGAAGACAAAGTTTGGGGAGATAGTTCGTTTGCTCGCTCGTTCCTCGGACGGACCACCAATCAGCGGCGGGCAATTCGTTTAGGGTTCAGGTGTAGGTGTAGGTGCAGGTGCAGGTGCAGGTGCAGGCGCGGGTTAAGCAAGCAGTGGAGCTGCAGGAAAGAGAGGAGAGGATTGAGTGAGGGACTGCTCGCCAGTTGTAAGCGCAAACCGTCAGGATGGCAAATTATTTCAAATTTTCAGCCTTACTCATATTGTCCATCGTTGTGTGCGAACTGGTTTTGGTCAACCAGTTTGGGGCCTACACACAAGCCCTATCTAAGAAGAAAATGATGAAGAAACTGAAGGAGCTGCTGCCTTTGCTTGCGCTCATGAAGGCGAAGAAGAAGTACATCCTACTTCCGATTCCCCTTCCGGTTCAAACCAAAACCCAAAAGAGCTACGCCAGCTACGCGGCCCCATCATACCCGCAACCAAGCTACAGCGAGCCAGCCTACCCGAGCGGCGGCTACAGCGACGCCGGCTACCCCAGCCCTCCAGCTCCGGCGCCAGAGGGCGCGGCCAAGTACTCGGACTCGGGCGCAAACGAGCAGGGCTCCTACGGGGGCGCGCTGGCCTCGCTTGGCGGCTACGGCGCCGAGCAACCAAAGTCGGCCGGCGGCTACGGAGGCGCCCAAGCGGGCGGCCAGCAACACCAGTCGAGCTCCTACGATGACGCAGGCTCAGACGATTCCTATGGCTCAAACTCGGCCCCATCGGCTGGAGGCTACGGAAGCGGGAGCTCAGCCGGCGGCCACCAGTCCAGCGAGCAGGGCGACTCTTACGGCTCGGCAGCGCCATCTAGCGGCAGCGGAGGCGCATACCCACCCAAGGCCTCGCCGTACAGCCAAACACTTGCTTACGGCGCCAGCTTAGCCAGCCAGGCTGGCTCCTCTTACGGTGGCTCACCAGGCGGCTACGGCGCCAGCAGCGGCCCCTCCGCCATGAGCGGCACCTACCCGTCGCCCTATGGCTCCTCCGGAAGCGGCTACAGCAGCGGCCCATCGGCCGCCTCAAGCGCTGGCTCCTATGGGGCGCAAGCGAGCTCCTACGGCTCAAGCGGAGCCTCGGCCTATGGGACCGCCAGCGGCTCGCCCTATGCAAGCTCGGCGCCTTACTAGAGGTTTGCAAGAGCGTGGATGGATTAGGGAGGGATGTTGTAGTCAATTAGATGGGCGCTAGTCAGGGAGGGAAGAGGAGCTAGCGTCGCATTGCGCCCAAACCACCAACAAGGAGAGGAAGCGTGTAATGCCGTGCCATTGCAAACATTTGATACGCGCAAACCAAACCTCAGCAAGCCTCACCCGAAAGCCGCCTCCCCCTCTTACCCTCTTCAAAGCCCATCGGCGGCCCACGCGCGGGGCCACAGAGACGGAACAGGAAAGGACTAGTTTGGCAGGCGAATCCAAGGGGCAAGCGAGAGCCCCCCTTACAAGCTTAGGCGGCGTTGAGAGCAAAAGCCGGAAGAGGCCCCCTTCGAGAGCGGGCGCAGAGTAGAGCTGTAAATATTGTTCTTACAAAAATGTTATTTCGTCCTCATTAAAGACACTCTTAAACACTTTTACACAAACCCGAGCAAACCTTCATCAAATCACCGTTATAAATCATGTCAAGCTCCCATTTTTCTCTCCCTCCACTGACCCTTAATTAAGCAGCCCTCTCTCTCTACCTGCGTGACTGGCGCCCATAAGGCTCACCTGGGCGCCCGCCTGCTTTCGAGTCCAATTTATGGCGCCCACTTGCGAGCGGGCTCAGTTCAAAGCGAGCCACTTGCGACATTCGCGCTGAGAGTTGAGGTTGAGCAAATTTTGATCGGCCAAGATGCTGCAAGTCAAAGAGGGTTCGTTCGTTGCGTTTGCAAGCTTGTTGTTGTTGTTGTTGTTGTTCGCGTTGGTCCAAGAGCAAGGCTGCCACCAAGAGGAGTCCAAGCGGCGGCCAAGCGCGCAGAGTAACTCAAACACCGGAAACGGGTCCATGCGCATACTCGCCCTATTCAGCGCAACCAGCAACGATCTCGGCCTCGACCATAGACTTGGCCGCCAGGTGCTCAAGTTGGCGAGCGCAAAGGCGAGCCAACTCCATCCAAGCTTGCCTGGCCTCCAGTTGCTCGTCCACAGCGACCAATCTGACTGCGACAGTCTCAACTTGATTCCAAACAAGGTCGCCGAGCAGTTTTATTCAGTGCTCGCAAATGGAGCCCAGTGTAAGTTGCCCCCTTCGCCTGGAGGCGAGCAAGAGTGGCAAGTTGAGCGCTGCTTTGAGGAGCAAGGCTTTGAGTTTGGCTCAAGCGCAAACGAGAGCTCAGGCGAGGTGGAGGCCGAGCTGCACGTTGAGCACGAACTCGGCGTGGACGCCCTCATTGGACCCTCGTGCGACTTCCTGGTTGACCTGGTGGCCAGGATGGCCGCCTACTGGCAAACGCCCGTCTACTCGCAAGCCTCAATCGGCGCCTCCTTCGGCCGCAAGGACGTCTATCCAACTCTAACGCGCCTGTCGCCATCTATCGACCAGCTGAGCATGTTCGTGGTGAGGATAATGCAAAAGTTCGCCTGGCGCCATCTCGCCATTTTGGTGGACGGCAAACAAGTTGAAAACAGAATGCTACTATCAAATTTTGAACAAACAATCAGGCGCCACCGGCTGCAAGTGGCCATCGAGCACAAGGTGTTCTCGCTCGACGGATTTGGCCTCTCGAACGAATCGAGCCTCGCTTGTGGGCCCAAAGAGCTCGAGCTCCTGTCGAGCGCGCGCAAAGTTGCACGAGTCTTCCTGTTGCTCCAAAACAATCACCAAATTGTACGCCAACTGCTCGTCTGCGGCCACCAGCTCTCAATGAACAATGGCGAGTTCACCTTTCTGGCGCTCGACTTGGGCTTAAAGTCGTCAGGGGCCCTGAAACGGGCGGCAAACGCGCCAGGAGCCCCACTGGCTGCGTCAAGCTTGCGGAGGGCGCGCATCTCGCAAGCCTACGATTGGTACGTCCAGGACGACGAGGCAAGCAACCAGATTGCGCGGCAAATGTTCGAGTCGCTCATGGTTATCTCGGCTGAGCTTCCAGTTGGCGACGAGTTCAACTTGTTCGTGGAGCAAACGCTCGATTTGGCCAACCAAGAGTATCCAGGTGTCCAATTTGAGCGGGCGAGCGTGGGCGCAGTTGCAGTGGCCCTCCACGACAGCCTCCTGCTCGCCGTGGAGGCCTTCATGCGAAGAGGGGCGCGCGGGGGCCGGGCAAGGGTGGCGCCGCTTTGGAACGAGCGCTACTCGAACGGCCTGATGGCCTCCCTCTTCATAAACGCAAACGGAGACCAGGAGCTCGACTACATCCTCAGCGACTTGGAGCCAGAGACGGGCCAAATGCGGCCAGCGGCCCGATACTCGAGCGCCGCGCGCCAGTTGGAGCTCATACCTGGCGGCTACATCCACTGGCCGCGCAGGCTAAACCCAGAGGGAAGGCAGATCAGCGATAGCGACGAGCCGCCGCCCGACGAACCAGAGTGCGGGTTCACGGGCGAGGCCGAGCGTTGCGTGGATAGGGAAAATTTGCACGCTGCGCTCACCATTGTTTCCATACTTGCACTCCTAATACTCGCAAGCAGCTCCATCTGTCTGCTCAAGTATCGCAGGATAAAGTACCAAATGCAGCTTGACGATTATTGGTGGCGAGTTAGCTGGCAAGAGTTGCAGTTCATCCAGTTGAACGCGGCCGACTCGCTCGCCTCGACGCCCCAAAGTGTGGCGCGCGTTTTGAAGGCTGGCGGCTCGGTCGTGTCGGCGGCCAACAGCGACGGCGCCCACTCAATGGTGAGCCTGGTGCGCCCAAGGAGGGCGCTGGCCTCAAGCAAGCGGCAACAGGCTAGCGCTGCCGCCGCTGCCGCCGCTGCCGCCGAGCAGGCGCCAAGGTCAGGCAGGCAGAGGGAGCGGAGGGCGGCGGTTCCGCTCATCGTGACCTTGGACGGCGACCGCGAGTCTGCAGCGACCACGAGCGCTGCCAGCGGCGGACATGGCTCGGCCAGCAACAGGGCCAACAGCAACGAGGCCACCAATGCGGCCAGCGTCATCTCGGACGCCTGCTTGATCAGGTCAGAGTTCAGTAGCGTTGTTAAGGCCTCCAATTTGGCCATGTACAAGAACGAGCTTGTAATTGTGAAGCAGTTGAATGGAAAATCAATTGAAGTTTCGCGAGACTTGCTCGTCGAGCTCAAGTCAATGCGCGATCATATTAACGAAAATTTGGCAAAATTTGTTGGCCTCTGCCTTGAACCAGAGCGACTGTCCATCGTGTACGAGTATTGTTCGCGAGGTAGCTTGCAGGACATGCTACTGAACGAGAGCGTTAGCATGGATTGGACCCTCAAGTATTCGATCATTGGCGACATTGTTAGCGGCCTCAGTTTCATCCACTCCACACTGCTCGACTACCATGGGCGCCTGAAATCGACCAACCTGGTCTTGGACAGCAGGTTCACCGTCAAGATCACCGACTTTGGCTTGCAAAACTTGTACTCGCAGCTTGAGGCCATTGAGGATCGCGAGGAGGACGCAGCGGAGGAGGGGGAGGAGGAGGAAGTGGGGCAGGTTGGCGGGCCCGGCGAGAGAGGGCGCCGGGCGGACCAGATGAGCCTGTCAGTGTCGCAGGCCGCGCAGAATATGGACTCGGTGAGCGCGCGCGGCCACAGTTTGCGCTCTGGGGGCGAGCGCCGAATGTACCTGAAGAACAGGGGCGCTGCCAGGTACTTTTGGACGGCGCCCGAGCATTTGCGCAACAAGGACCTCCACTTTGCCGGCAGCAAGCGGGGCGACATCTACTCGCTGGCCGTTATTTTGAGCGAGATTTTCACGCGCAGAGAGCCCTACCATTACGGCTCGAATGCAAAACCGCACTGGCTCGCCATAAGGCGCGACCGGCCCGCAAGTAGGGCGGCGGGCGAGTTTCGGGCCGGCCAGAGCCCGGCCGTGAGCGGCGGCTCCCACTTCGGGGCGCGCAGTTCGCAGGTTGCCGGCTCAGAGGTGTCGAGTAGAGCGGGCGCAAGCCTTGTGAGCTCCATTGGGCGCCAGGCAAAGCGCGCCCAAGGCCGCCTCAAGCGCGGCTCGGCAGCCGTGAGCCCGGCCGCGAGCAGGTGCGAGCAAGTTCAGGCTTCGGCGGCGCTCGAGCCGCAGCCGGACGCGGCCAGTTTGGCCTCCACTTCCGTTCACAGTTTAACCTCCTCGCATTCGAATGTCAGCTCGGCGCAGGCTCAGAACGCTGCTCAGTTGCACGCGATCCGCTCCAGTGTGGGCGCCATAGAGGAGGGCGCCGAGCCAGAGGAGGAGGAGGCGGAGGCGGCGGTGGCGGAGGGCGAGCAGCTGGGGCCGGCTGAGGGTGGCGGCGCACTGGCGCCAGGTGGAGCCAGCGGCGGCGGCGGCCGGCGGGCCAGCGAGCGCATCGACGCCGAGGAAATACTCGACCAGCTCCGGATGGGCATCCAGCCCGAGCCAGTGCGACCCTACATCCCAAACTACACCATCCAAGAGCTGGACCCAAAACTGGTTGAGCTGATGCGCGCCTGTTGGAGCGAGTCGCCGCTCGCTAGGCCAACCATCGGCCAGGTTAGGAACCAGCTGAGGCGCATTACGCGCGGAGTTGCGTCCAAAAATTACCTCGACAACCTGCTCGAGCGGCTGCAAAATTATGCAGCCAACCTGGAGTGCATAGTGGACAGCAGGAGCGCCGATATTGTGGCCGAGAAGTACAGAACTGAGGAGCTCCTCTATCAGCTGGTTCCAAAGTTTGTCGCAGACAAACTCAAGCGCAACGAGCCAATTGTGCCGCAAGTCTTCGACGGGGTCACCATCTTCTTCAGCGACATTGTTGGCTTCGAAAAGTACGCCTCCGTTATGAGCCCAAGCGAGTTGGTGGATCTGCTGAACAACATTTACTCCTCCTTCGAGTCAATCATAAGCTCCTTCGACGTAACCAAGATCGAGACCATCATTGATCAGTTTCTCATTGCGTCGGGCATCTCGCTGCAGCAGGAGCTTGGCCGCCAGATGGAGCAACAAGTGGCGTCGCCTGGCTCGCGAGCCTCCAAGAGTCCGCTCGAGCTTCCGAGCGATCAGTCGGCCGCTCCGAGCGAGCAAGCAACTGCGGCCAAGCCGGGCGCAAAGTCTAGGTTTAAATCGAAGAAAAGTCGCCTGTTTGGCTCGCTTAGGCGCTCGCACGGAAGCTCTGAGTTGGAGCAAGAGCGAGCGGACAGCTTGGAGGCTGGCGGCGAGGATTCAATCAGCCAGATTGCGGAGCAGACGGAGGAGTTGCGCCAGGAGGTTGACCACTACAGGCGGAACAGTGCCGAGCAAATTGGGCGCATGGCCCTCTGCATTCGCGATCTAGTAAAGTCGTTCCACTTCCGCCAACGAGACCAAGACGGCCAGGCGAGCGCGGCCAGCAAGACAGTGGCGGCAACAAACTTCAACATTCGCATTGGCATCCATTCGGGAAAGGTGTGCGCGGGCATAGTGGGCCTGAAGAGGCCAAAGTACTGTCTCATTGGCGACACCGTGAACGTGGCCTCGAGGATGCACACGAACAGCAAGGCGAATAGGATTCAGATTTCGGCCGACACCAAGCGGCTGCTCGAACGGGTGCCCGGCTTCAGCATTGAGCCGCGGGGCTTGATCGAGGTGAAGGGGAAGGGCGCGATGGAAACCTTTTGGCTGGAATCCTCCTACTAGACTAGAAGCTGGCCACCATTGGAGGGGTTTAGCTCGGCTCGGCTCAGCTCAGCTCAGCTGACTCGTGGGAGGCGCTGGCGAGCAATAAAGCCAACTGGAGGCAGACTGCAGGGCCGAGCGAGCCCATTGGCGAGAGTTTGGAGATTTGTTCAGAGTCTTTATTGCAAAACTGGGCTTCCTTTCCATTCGAAATCCTGCTCGCTCCGTTCTGCTTCAGTTGTCGCCAGTTGTAGGGTTAGCTCGAGGCAGCGGCCACATGGGGGCGCCCAATGGGAGAGATCGGGGCGCCACCTGTCGGCTAGCTTTTCGTCGCCGGTCCGCTTGGAGGCGCCTGCTGGGCGGCCAGTTGGGCCGAGTTGGCGCCGGTTTCCTTAGGCTCGGCCGCAAACTCGGCCGCCGGCTCCTCTTGGCCGCGAGCCGCAGCAGCAGCAGCAGGGCGGCCTGAGAGGAGGGGCAGACTGAGCCGAGTTCGGCCGGCCTCGGCCGACTGGAGGCTGTTGCGCTTGGCTCTCGCAGTTTGCGAGCTTGGTTCCATCCTGGCGGCCGTTGACTTTGCGGCGCCCTGCTGGCCGGCAGTGGCGGCCGCCGCAGCCGCCTTGGTGCAGCTAATCTTGAGCTTGAAACAGAGCGAGTGCTTGCCGGCGAGCAGCCTCAGGTCGAGCGCCAAGAGGCCAAGCGCGGCTAGGAAGAGCGAGGTGAGGACAATGTTTATGAGCCTGATTCTGTCCGTGTAGAGGGACTTGAACTTTCGCGCCGACTCCTCCGGAATCAGCGCCGACTCCTCAAACCAGACGACGGGCACCAGCATGTCGTTTATGTTCTCGAATCCCCTGCAGGTTGGCCGGTTTAATTCAGTGGACGGGTCAGTGGGTTTGGTAGATGGGCGCAGAGAGTTGAGCTAGCGAGCGAGTTTGCCACTTACTCGACCTCGTTGTTGTGCTTGATTATCACATTCAATTGGACGCGCCGCTTTCCGCCCAACACAAGGCCGGTGTTCTGGGGATTCAGTTTGGCGAGGGGCGCCAGTTTGGCGGCGGCGGCGGCGAGTGGAGGAGGTTTGGATGGTTTTGCGAGATCAGGAAGCAGGTTAGCTCAGGGCCGGTTTGATTGGGGGTGGGCGCCTTTGGGAGCTGAAGGCCGGGATGAACGTCACAGGCATTTGCATTGGCTCTGAGTCTGGGCCTGGGTCTGG
>Ga0209372_1000064_pt1 | contig 84383 bp, 54 predicted proteins | sample AgamicAtPe_FD_187170 | JGI IMG/M metagenome (GOLD analysis project Ga0209372, IMG submission 187170) | Agave microbial communities from Guanajuato, Mexico - At.P.e (SPAdes) (version 2) | ecosystem: Host-associated > Plants > Phyllosphere > Phylloplane/Leaf | place: Guanajuato, Mexico | collected... | reverse complement strand
AGTGAGAGATGCGCCGGACGCGAGAGAGGAGATGCATGTGTGTGTTTGGGTTCAATAAACTGGAGCATGCTTGGCGAGGCGATCGGCCAGACACTTGCTAACAGCATAACCGGCGGCGTACTCGAGGTTTAGCTGACGGCAACGTTTGTAAATGTTGTTTTCACTCGACTTCATCACTACTGCAGAAGAAACTAGAAACGATGGTAACCAGGGAAGTGGGAATCTGTAATAATTCTCGCTCTCTTTTTCTCGCTCGTTCGTCAATCAGCAGACTCTTGAAGCTCAGCCGAGCTGCTGTTGTTTGTGAATTTTACTCGCAGAAATAGCCTCGTTACTATGGACCTGTCTGCGTTTCCTCGCACTCGGACAGTCTTGGTGTTTTCAGGGATTGATGCAAATCATGATGCATAAGCAAAACATCCACAATGCTTAGCTCCCTTATGCTGTCAATCAGTTAACAATGCACCATCCTGATCTGTTTAAATTAATCCCCTCCCTTCGCCATCGCTGCCTCTAACAGGAGCGCAAACAGTGAGTTCACGATAGCAACCCAGCGAGCTTTCTAATCTAAGAAATTGCCATACCCAAAGCTTGTGGAACGATTGTGTGCATTTTCACTCTTTTCACCTCCGTAAGCCTCGAACTTGCGAGGTCCCTGCGGCTCAAATTTTCGTAAATCCGCTGGGCGCTGATGGGCTTTGAAAGCAGCAGGTTGTCGGCAATTAGAATCACCTGAGCCATTGCCAACGCCTGTTTGTCATAAGAATCTGAACTGGAAGCAACAGCGTCAAGTGTCAAGATTTAAGTCCTCTAACTGAGAGCGAAGTTTAATTTGTGAGCTTGAACTGAATTCAGGCGGTAGTCGGACAGGAACGCCGCTGCCGTTGTTCGATTGCCATAGAATTACCAGTCAAGGGGTAGATAACAACCCTCATGATGCTGCCGCTATTCATCCTCGTATCGTCGAATCTTCATCAGTGCTCTGCCGACATGTTGCGGGGAAACAGCCCTCGATATTGTGAATCAGATTCTTACCAAGGAGATGTTCAAGTGCACTTGCAACGGAGCCGGTGTTCCTTCATGCCTTGCACTTTGCTCTCTCAAGCAGAGAAAACCCGTAGGCTAACTAGGACATCCAGCTCAAGCAACGGGCAAGAAATTTCCAACCCATCCGCTAATTCGATCTACTATAGTAGTGCAGTCTAAGTGTGTATACGGAGGAGCTATGCTTGTCCACCTATTAGAGCGCCCGTCTTTCCATCCGCCTGCTGCTCGAACCGATGGTCATTTCTAAATAGCCAGCGGTAAATAAGTCGCCGGGAGAGCCTTTGGTCAAAGTGAATATCGTTTGCCATCTTTGTGCAATTATACCATCTCGTGTCCAGTAAACTAAATCAGCGTCCAGCTTGCCGGATTGTATAAATGAGTTAGAGAGGGCCGAGAGCAAATGAAAATCGAGCTTTACATAACTGGCTCGCAGGTAGCCAGTCCAGGTGGCTACCATTCCCATCCTGTTCTTTCAAAAATCGGTCGAACCAACCTTTGAATTCAAGATAGAGAGATTCTTTTCTAGAAACTATGACTAGCAGAGATTGAATTCAATTCATTTCAATTCTAGAGCCGTAGAATTTTGGCTCCATTGTGAGAGAAAGCTGCCTGGAGCTCTAATAACTCCGACACTTAGCTGGACAAAAGTCCTCTCAAGTCTGCGAATTTCGTTTGCTCAACTGCCATGAGCATTGCACTTACCCTAGTTTTGCGCCCCCTAAGCTTAGGGCACATTTATCAAAGTCACCCTTTCTTTCTCATCTTTCCCATAACTCTTGTTCCTCGCTCACCTTCAAACTAACTTAATCAGTAAGCGCGAGTTTCGATGCACCGAGAGTGGCTCGAAACAACACCAAGAGCTACAGCAACACGGATACAAACACCAATGGCAACTGCCGAACGATAGCCATATTTCGACGAACTAGCAAGCTAACCTACTAGTTTGGCAAGTCTGCCCAGCTTGGTACTAATTTGTATCCACGTAAGCGAGCTGATATTCAGCCACTAGTTGTTTGCAAAGCATGGCAGTCTATAACAAGCGAATTGAGAGAAATTGATTGATAATAATTATGATCAACATTAGAAATTTGCAGCGAGATTGTGTAAACTAAGATAGTTAAGTCGACTAAGTCCAATCTCTCTTGAGACTAGTCCCTCATACCCTCAGAAGTTAGCCAGTCAGTCAGTCTCAGATTTAGGGCCCATTTGGACTTTCGGTCTGAAACTCAACGCTCTCTCTCTCTCAGACATACTGGCCAGCTAGACGGACGAGCTTAGGCCGTCTAGCCGCCTGGTTGCTAGCTTGTCTTGGGCTAGCTGTGAATTTGACGAAGTCAAACGTGGTACCTGTGTTTGGATGTGCTCGCTTAATTGCGCACGGGGCAACAGAATAAATATTATGCTCTTGGCCAATGGCTTTTTGCCGTTTCAAACCAATCATTGATCTATCTGGTTAGCGACATGGCAAGTGAACTAGCAACGGACCATCGAGCTGGCCACTATTGGCAGCAGCTGATTTTTTACCGCAGCTGTTGGCTCGCGCTTAATATGGGCTGACCTCAGATGAGTTCCGCTGGCCAAAAAGGCACTGCCAATTTCTTGCTAGACAAAGGGCCTTTATCGATCCTTTATATATGTTGGAAAGTCTTGAATCGGCGCCTTTTGAGAGCTCATTAGCCTGTTGATTTGCTAACTGCTCATCTGCCAGAACAAAAAGAGATCTTGATTTAGAACAAGCGCCGCTTATTAACAAAACTGCTCTTCGTTCGTTTGAGGGCATTCAACCGGGTAGCACTATCAGTCTTACTGGTAGCTGTCTTTAGCGGACAGAGAGATGCACGCACAAGATCGCCCCTGAAGTACTTTGGAAATTTTGCTGACACTAGCCACTGCCTTGAAATGCCAAGCAACCAGTCTTGCTAGTGCCTTTTTAAACGGCACGAGTTCTCGAGCTTTACATGTATATATAGATAAAACTTTCAATCGAATTCCCGGCTTAAATGATACCACTGTCGGCGCGCACAAATAGCACACTAGTAGCGCGAGGATATTACAAATGTCCTTGAGTGATCTCTAGTTATATCAATCAAGCAACAAGTTTAGCTTGATCAACATAAAGAAATGGCAGCGATAACAAGTTTGATGGTAGACCTGCCCCCTTCGTCCAGTGCAAATCTAAATTGAACGAGATAAATATGTGGATGGAGTTTGTTGTTAGCAGTGGATTTGTTTACATCATGACTATAATCTGCGAGCTATTCATCATGGTAAGGCAAGCGTAGTCAGTTGTTTTATATTACGCACTTCGTTTGGTTCAATGTCGATTAGCTTTACTCGCTTTGCGTCGCCACTCGTGCTCCTCCATCCTGGTTGCGAAGAGAAAGCGTCGACTAGATACGATCAAAAGCGGAAGCTTTTCCCTTTGTTCAGCTCGGCCAACAGCTGGCTAGCATCCATCCAACCAAATCAAGTGAGCGAAGGCTATTAATCCTCGACACCAGGAAGCTGGCAGACTAGATTGCTGGTAGTCGAGTTTGTTATCTAGACAAATGCGAGACTTTCGCCCCACGATCGCACGCCCGAATCAAAACTAAGACTGACTCTAGTTGAGTTGACATTTATAATACCTTTTCCCTCCTCAGATTAGCTGTCACCTCCCATCGGCTTCCACTCCAGAGGAGTGATGACCTCTGGGATAAATAGTTCAAGACTTAATCCCAGCTTGAGAGAGTTGGCCAATGGAGAATGGACGGTTGCGATATTTGTCATTGCAATCTTTTTATCAACGTCTCGGATCGCGATCGAGCCTCGATGACGCCTGTTGCTTGTCCATCCTCTTTAACGGGATTCATTTGCAATTTGTCCCAGTGAAGAGATGAGCCCCCTATTTGAAGAGGGAAACTTGCGCAACTATCGAGCCAGGAAAAGTCAACTTCGGCGGTTAGAATTTCGTTTATCGGAAAAGTAGAGTTCATTGTTCGCTTATCTTCTTGTTTATTTGGCTTGCCTATTTGCGAGCGAAAATTCTTCGATCATTTTGCTTGTGCTCTCGTTTCAACACCTGTGAGCAATTCTATCATCACTCGGAGAAGATGCATCCTGTTTTTCTATCTGGATGCTAAACTTCGGCGCCAGGAAAAATTGTGTGCATGGGTCGGTGCTGAAACTGTAACGGGCCTCTTTCCTTGATGAAGCTTGGCCAGTTAACGGCTCAAGAACCTTTGATTCAACTCCGTTTCACTCTGGATTTCATGTGCCGCGAAAGTTTACGCGCATAAAAGTCAATGCGACCTGGTGGCGGTATGGAGCATATCGCACGTCACTCATACATAACCTGGCCCCAAAGTCCAAAGAGGATTTTCAACTCCATTTTGGCGGGCTTCAGTGCTCGCTGAGCTACCAGGCTGTTCTTTCCATGGATTGCAACCTTATACATGTAGGACCTTCTTCAAGTGGTACCGATTTGCATTACAAGCGGAAAATCTACGGGTGATTAGTAGATAATCAGAGCCCATTAATATTGAAATCTGGTCGCCATTTTGTTGTCGTTGTTCGCTTGGTTTCTCTTATCCCTTGTGGCGCCCCAACTATTCCAATTGTACGAGCCGCGTTTAGTAGGTCAACTAGTTGGACAGGCCCTCAAGCGAGAGCTGGATAATTTAACAGTGACGATGCTGGCGAGAGCGACAACAATAATTGAAACTGACTGCGAGCGGCCAACCGTCTGCGCCAAGTCCAACCAAATGCACGCAGGTCCATGGAATCTAGTTTATCGGGAAGTAAGGGCAACTAGATTCGATACAACTTACCTCGCCATTCCCTCTCCTCTGCACATGCATCCATTCATCCGTCCATTCATTATCTGTTGGCTTGTATTCGGTTTTTGGCAAAGCATTATTAATTAATCCAACGCTCACATTCAACGCGACACAAATCAATTAGCAAATTGCATCTAACCTTTGACGCAACGGGCGAGTGCACGGAAATTGGTGAACAAATGTGCCCAAGTGAGGGAAGGGGTGAGAGTGGGAGAGTTTCGTCTTGGTGCCTCAGGATGAGTGGTGGGTTAGCAAGTGGATTCAGCTGTGCCAGCTTGAATCATGAGAGCTCGCGGGACAAATAGGTTTGACATTAGTCCGTGAATGGCGTGTTTGCTTATCGGAAACAGGTAACAGTCACAAGTAGACTAAACAGCAGGAGGTAACATAGCATGAACTGTTTACTGAAACTAATAAAATTTAGTTTCAATCTACATTTGCCAGTGACCAACTGCGACTTGGAGTGATTAATGCACCGAGATTGTAACTTTTTGGTACTACTTTTGTGGCATCCTAATGGTCCATTGCTTTGGTTCAACGTCTAACCACTTGAACAAGGATATAAAGTTTCGAGATGGTTTAGCAGGAGGCTTCACACAGAGGATTTTTTTAAACCCACTAGGCGCGTCCATTCAATCTGAATCTCGGTGGCAGTTATTATTTTGTCGCTAACTATTTACCTCAAACAAGAGATTAGATTTGAAACACATGTCATTTCCGTTATCTAAGCCACACTGGATGATGGATGAAACGAAAGCGTCTAAAAGCGAGGTTTTAATTAGCTCCTGATAAATCGTCGTTGCCCTAATCAAGTCTCCTTCTTTCGACGAGATACCATCGAACTCGGCCGGTTAGCTTTCTTATTGAAAGTAAGCCGGTCTTAGTTCGCCTCAAGGCTATGAGACTGGCTGACTTTTGAATTAATTGGCGAGCATGCTGGCTGGCTGGCTGGCCGGCCAGCTTCGTGTAAATCCAATTGCAGCTGCTCGGTGTCATCATCCAGCGTAAATTCAATAAGTCGATGCGGAGCAGACGGTAGCATTAGCGATGGTGCTGGTAGCTTGGGCAACGGAGTTTTCAATAGCCGCTGGTGGATCTCGAGTTCCAGCCAGCGCCGGGCCAACCCGTTCCTATTCCACCGTATCTGGCCCAAGTTCTAAAGGTAGCAGAGGGGGTGGCAGAGGGTCGGCGAAGGGGCATCTGAGTTGCTCCCAGACAAGTTGCCTAGAGAGCGGGCGCCGACAATTTATGGCGGAAGAAAGTGGTGTTTACAATTGGGCCACAACCAAGAGGGGCTAAGATGGGTGCAATTGATGATCATACAAGTGGACAGGCGACTCGCTAGTTGCACAGTTTGTGGCTTTGCAAATGCGAGCCCCTGATGATGATTGGCTCGCATGAGTGCGAGGGAGAGCGAGAGCAAGCGAGTATCATCTACGGCATCACCTTCCATCGCGAAACGCCGCTCTCGTTTGCGCTTGATTATCGGTAAAATGAACGACCAGGTTGGATGGTAAAGGATCGAGCCAGCCCGCCTGCCTAGCAGCCGGCTAGCAGGCGAGCTGCCATTCTCTCTTGCCAGCCAACCAAGCCATTCATTCGGACTGAGCTTGTGAGGCGCCCTCGTAGAGTTAGAATGGCTGGCAATGGTCACCCTGACTACCTTCTTGTCTTCGAGCTTCAGATCAGCCGGCCATGCTGGCTTAGAAGCGATGCTCCCAACCAATGCTGGCTTCGGTTGGTTCCAGTGGAGGATAGAGTCGAACAGCTGATTGAATTTGAATTTCTCCAAGCCCATCCATGGGCGTAAGTCTGCGTGTTTGTTGGTTTGCGTTTAAAGTATGGAAATTTTATCGTGATTCTAGGATCGGCTAGGATATAGAGGGATGAGGTTGAGCTAGTTGGTTTGAGATGAGAGATGTGAGTTGGGAGAGTCAGCGAGAGCGATGAATTTACGCCAAATCCACCACAGAACGAAACCACCAACTTATGGTCAATCAGATCGATGCGCTGCAGTGGCCCCTCTCGATCATGGCCACGATTGGCCATGCAAGGATAGATTAAAACAATGACGATGATGAATGCATAGTATGCACCTGCAGTAAGCTCGGAGGTGGTCCTCTGAGTTAACGAGCGAGCGCGCAAACGTTAACTTTCTCGCGCTTGAAGCCATCTTGCCCACGTTTAGCACTTTTCACCTTTCCAATTCATCATCCGAGGATTGCCGGACAAATAGCACTTTTTCGATGCTACTTCAAGCGTTATTGCCGGATGCTCCTGCCACCGCTGACTGTGTTGCTCGTTAAGGGATGAAATCGAATGGCCGGAGGTGAGCGGGCGAGGAGGAAGCGAGAGAGAGAGAGAGAGAGGGAGAGAGCGCGAGAGAGCGAAAGAGAGAGAGATTTAGATAACTCGGATCTGGCGCCATCGGGAGGTGAATATTTGCCTCTCAAGCAAAGGAAACTAACTCGGCCGATAGGTTATGGTCAATCGGAAGCCAGAAGTTCAAGCTTACATGCGCACTTGCGGTAATACCCTTCGAGCGAGCGGAACCAGCGAGTCGCCTGGCTAGTCCGATGGAGCTGACTTGCAGCAGGAGCGGGCGAGCAAGAGGTAGAGCGAAGGGGCGAGCAAGAGGGAGGGAGAGAGTTGTACGATCGGGTTTGTCCATTAGCGGTTAACCACAAGCTGATTGTGTGGGGGCGTCGCGACGGTCAGATGGAACACTCTGGGCTGCCACTGCAACCTTATCGAATGACTCAAGCCTAGGCCAGCCCTCGCGCGCATTCAATCCATCTGAGCGCTCGAGATTTCTCGCAGGTTGATTGATGATCGATTTGTATGCCAACCAAGATGTTCAAGTTAGGGAGAAGCCGCATGGCCGAGCATCCAGTCTGGCAGGCTGTAGCGTAAGGATTGAGAACCAGCGATCCGCCTCTGGTTGCGCCCCAAGTAAATACGCTATGGCAGCCACCCAATTAACCGGTTTAAATAATTCCGCCTCCGCCTCGCTTGCTTCTCGCAGCCCTTGTTCGCCCTCTATCTGGTCCACAATGTTCGCCCAAACTCGCTCTCATGGCACGAACACGTTTTCAAGAGCGACTACAACTTCCGCACGGGCGGCGATTGCGAAGCTGTCAAACTAGTTCAAAGGGATACGTTATGTAGAGTCTAATTAGCCCGCCAGAGGCCACAAATTGAATCGCTTTGTTTTTTGAGCTTCTTTTTGTTTATTTTATTGGCGATTGAAATTCACAGGCGAGCGCGTAGCTGGAGGTTAGCCGAATTTGAGGGCGAAGGCAACTCTGTGCGTTAAAAGCCGCTTGGTCCCCATGGAGGTGAATCGAGAGAGCGCTAAGAGCCTAAGGAACAATTGAATGAGAGACTTCAAATTGGCCAAATCGTTGTCCCTCTACACCTGGTTTCAAGCCACCCTTTTGCCGATACAACTGAACCTGCCCTCCCCTCCCCAGATCCCGGGTTCCTTTGTCGTTTGTTCGAGCTGGCCAGCGTGCAATCCGTTGGCTACACACGCGCGTATCGCACACAATGACCACCAACTAGCGAGCCACTTTATAATGCGCAAGTAGTGTATCATTCGTTCACCTTCAGTTTGAAAGAACGAAGGCCTGGGGAAAATAATAATGTTTGCCTGTGCAAGGGATTCATTAGCGTAGATCGTTCGTTTGTTTGTTCGCCAGTCTAGCTTTGCCTTGCAGGCTAGCTCAATGCAACCAACAGAGAGTCGTTCCCATCATCGATCATAATTGCGGCTACCGATTGCAGGCGCAAATATCATGCATCCTATTGACCTAAAGCTACTTGTGCGCCAAAAACAATAGACTCTTCCCCCCTCCTCCAGGCCGCTCGCCATCCACCAATCCAACTAGCCAGCCCGAGCGGCCAAAAGCGGATACTCTCCAATGGCAAGCCGCTAACTCCAACCTCGAGGGAGAGAAAATCCACAGGAAGTCCAGCCACTCAATCTGAGTGTAGAAGAGATTTCTGGTCCGCCCGATTGTCTCCTCCAACCTTTTCTTTCTTTTTCCCTTTCAACCAGCTGGCTGGTGGAAAATCTGCGCCACCCGAATCTTGCCAATAATATTGCCCAACAAGAGAAGCCACACAGTTTTATGGTCACGAACAAACTTCGCTTGCCCATCAAAGTCTTCGTCCGCTGTGGCACTTGAATTCGTGTTGAGTTCCCATTATTGCAAGTCAAGTTTTGGATAAACTTTGTTCACATTTCCTCTCTCGACCTTGATATTCGAAACGATGTGTTCAGGTGAGGAAAAAACTTTCTGCCAAGACCTCCGTGGTTGACCAGCAGAGAGATAGATCGAGGAGATTGCAGCTTTCAATATGCTAATTGACCGCTTGCTGAGCCAGCTCGCTTCTAGTGGCCGTGCAAGATTCAACATTTTTCTCCTCCTCCGTTTTCGTCCTACCTTTTGATGTTCGATCAACAGGCATCTGTGTCCATTTATATGACAGCCGAAAGCTCACAGGAAAGAAACCATTTATTTTAAGCAATAAAAATACTTTTATCCTTAGAATTTGGTCGCAAGTTGCGGGCTGCGAACGCTTTCTTTGAGCTTTCCCCCCTGGAAGTCAGTCGGTCGTTTGGTTAGCCAGTCAGTCAGTCAGGCAGGCAAGTGGTCGGCTATCTGCTGAGCTCGTTAGCCCGACAGAGATGCTAGAGATCGAAGCCAACGATTAGTGTGCCAGGAGCGGCCGCAAAACGCTCATGCAACACAACCACCAGTCCACTAAATCAATTGATTCGATCGAGCCACAAGGAGGACCTTTGGTTGGCCATACTTAAGTTGGCCAACCTTCAACTCTTGTTCTACTCAAGGTTTATTTGCCAATGGAAGTCAGGCGAATGAACTCGTTGCGTCTTACGAGCTTCGCAAATTGTTCGCTTAGCATAATCTTGCAATTGCCTTGTCCTCATAGGCGCAAACCTTTGGCCAGCGTCCGTTCCTAATGATAATCTTTCAACGTTTTGCTCGTCATAATTTTGCTCGAAGCTCTAGTTGTGAACTTGAACCAATTCCATCGACGCTGCGAGTTCCATCGACGCAAAGGCGAGGGGGGAAGGCAAAAGCCTCTAACCTGGGCGCTCATCAATGCTCAGGAGGCCTCCTTCGAAGGTCTTTGTCTCCCTTCTTTCCCCTTCCATTTGTGGCTACTCGTCAAAAGTTTGCGCCAAAAGCATTGATCTTCTTCCGACTCATGTTGCCGCCATCGCTGCTAGTTAACCGGCTTAGCATGACACGGTAAGCGGCGGCTCCACACAAAACGTCTAGAAGGTCGCGGAAGCTTCACTTCGGCGCCAGAAACGCCCACCTGTTTGTTCAGGCGGCGCTCGAAGTAGCTTGCGCCGCTTCCAGGGGGCGAGCGCGACCAGTTCGCTCGGCTCTTGAGCAGACGCATCGAGAGATTTGCCGCCAAGAGGAAACGACCAATCTGTCTGCAGATGGCAGCTCGTTTCTTGCGCTCAGTTTCAAGAATGGAGGAGCACAGGTAAAAGCTCGGACATGCACTTTGCGCTGAGCAACTTCGATTGGAGGCTCAAGCCACCGGCATTCACAGCGCTCAGCAAGAGGTTTTTTTCAATTTCAACCTTCTGATCGTGAGCTCTCTCTCACTCTGGCGCAACAAGTGCCTTCTCGAATTCATTTTATCACATTGGCTCGAACCACACGCCGATTGATATGAATGCAAGCGCTAATTCAAACTAAAATTAACCAACGAGACGCGTAGCCTAGAGGGTGCAACTAATCGGCGCCGCAAGTTTTGTGGTTTTATCGATCGTTTGGCTGGCAGAGCGGGCCGACTGAGTTTGGCTCATTAAGGATGACTCACACACAAGCTCATTGTGTGCAAACCCGTCCCAAGCTGAGCCATAGTGGAGTCAGCCCTAGGGGTCTGTTTCAGCGCGAACTTCCGGCCGAATTCCCTCAACTCCATGAGGAGGTTCGGGGGAAGCCTCAGCGGGAACGAACACTAAGTGGCGATGGGCTGGATGACAATTGCACGTGAGATGACTCGGCGGGTCAATCTAATCAGCGGCTGCTGCATCGGTACTTGCTGACTCGGTAGAGCCCATCAAAGGCCAGTTGGCGCAGGTTATAACTTATTGAAATTCGCCCCCAAGGAACTGCGCCGATCGAAGACAAGCGCGCTCGTCTTGCTGAGCTGGAGTCTGTGTTTGCGTTTCAGTTTGGGCTTGAGCTTACGTATGGAGGGGGTTAAAAGGTAGAGGCTTAAAATTGCAGCTACGGAGAGCCAGTTAGAGCGCCGCCGCCGCCACTGAGGGAGACTAGCAATTTGATTGATGTTTCCTCCTTCTTGTCTCAACTTGCTTCCTCTCGCAATCTTCTGGAGGCAGATAAAGTAACAAGTGTCAGCATGTTAACGCAAAATCAGCCAACCGCTGGAACACACGCCGCCAAGTGCAGCAGTTCCTGATAAGAAGCAGACCCTCTGGAAAACCATCCAATCGGCCAGACCCGAGGCTGCCTCACATAACCACTTAAGGGGACTAAAGAATTACTGCCACAATCGGCTCCTCCTCCACTGTTCACTCCCTCTCCCTCTTTCTCGCGCGCAGTCGATCTTCCTCCTCCTCCATCGCTAGCCCGCAAACCTTGTTTGTTTACCTTCGTGCTTGTGTGACTTTTAAAAATGTTCAATCATCGGTGAGATAAACAACAAAACGTTTGCGCTCGCCGGTTGCATCACACAGGAAACGATTGAGTTACCTTATAGCTCATTTGAGGTGCTAAAAGCTAGCTAGCCAGCAAAGGTGAGCTGCTGGACAAGAGATGCTGCCGCCATGGTCCTGTTAATTGCCTCATTTCGGCGCCCTCCGAGCAAGAGTCTGGCTGGCCCTCGAGTTTGCGTACGTTTTAACAATGCTAGCCGAACATCACTGGCACTCAGCATGACCACACACAGAAATTCTCGCCCGCCAGGTGATGGAGTTGTTGGGTTGAGGCGAAAACTTGGCAGCCCATTTGAGAGCAGCCACGCATCAGTCGGCCGCTCACTTCCAGGACCTACGAGCGGGTTCAATCTGATGCTTGAATTAGTCCGTCAGACATAAAGATTTATAGCGCCTTGTTATGCTCGCAGGATCCAGGAGTTGCGGCCTCCATGAGGTTCGCAACCGCATTGGCGATGGATTCAGAGTGTGGCCCTTTGATTCAGCAAGTGCGCCGCTAAATCTGATGCATTAGTTCACACTAGCTGAACCTTGAAAATTTGCACACTAACTTGGTTTGTCGGGTAGGAGTCGAGTTGCTTGAAATTCGCGCGAATCCCAGAGGGTGTGCAGTGTTCGTGGGCTATTTTGGGGCTTAGTTGTGGTGGTCTATCGCCATGCAATTGGCCTGTGAAGTTCTGCCGAGTGGAACCCTAGAATTGCTCCTCAAAACCCCGTTTGCATTACCGTGAGCGGCCCTTTGTGGACTAGAGGACACACCTGCTGGCTGGAATCAATGCATCCCATATGTTTGTGCTGCCGAGCGAGAGAGCCGAGCTGTGCAAAGCTAGCGAGCGCGCAGAGCAGAACTGGCGAGAGTTTCAGGATCAAAACTCGATGAGCAGAGGCGGCGGCGGCGGCAGGCTGGCGCTGTGAGCGTCGGCAGGAGGAGCAAGCGGGCTGCGAGCAAGCGCTAGCTGGATCAGATTAGATGGAGCGAACGAAGAGATGCGACATTCAAAGTTGCGGTTGCACTGGGAGGCGCACGTCGAAAGAGCAACAACTGTGAGCGGTGTGTGCGAGCAAGCGAGCTGCGCTAGAGACATTCGATCTCAGCAATTCCGTCTCCGCCATTCGTTCTTTCGTGTCTAGTGCGATCGGCCGCAGGGCGACACTTTTCGTTCGTTTTCAGTTCTATTCTATTAGGGAGAACGAAGGAAAGAAAAAGAAGACGAGCGAGCAGGTGGATAGCTCTCGATTGAGCCAGAAATTGTTATTTGTTTGAGGGCAAATGGAATTAAAACCGAGCCTACTTGTTGGGAGCCGAATGTTGTTGTGGATGGTTTGAATTATGAGAGAGATTGAGCCGCACTATTGTTCCAATTGCACCCTTGAAGCTCGAGCGCATCGGACTGACGCCAAACGGCCCAATATTCGTACCGAAATTGGCCAAACAGAATCAGCAGAACAACTAACATTAGCCCATCCCAGCCAAACAGAGCCCGGACGCCATGACAACAAACCTGGCCGAAAGCGGCAGCAGGAGCAGCAAGGAGGACGAGGGCGGCGGTGCCACAGGTGTCCAGGCGCAAACAAGCCAAAGCGAGCTGGACCACTCTATGGATCCGCAAGACTTGCAATCTGTTGATATTTTCCTCGAACACGTTGGCCACCAACAACAGCGAGACCGCCAGCGTTGCGACAGAAGACCCTCAATGCCAGTTGACTCCATTGAGCTTCCAACCTTGAACGGTGTGGTTATGCGAAGAAAGCAACAGTTGCAATTGCGATACCAACAACAACAACAATTTACCAAAGCTAAAACTCTCACCACCCCAAACAGGGGCCGGCCGCTAAGCATCAGCTCGATCTCATCGGCTGCCTCAAGTAATTCCAACTCCTCTGCAAACTCCTCGGCCTCTAGCGGAATCCAATCTTCCTTAACACGCAACGGTAGCCTTAACTATGGACACGAGTACAGGAAATGCGCTTATCTAGCGTCCATAGAGAGTTTGAATAATCCCAATTCCTTGTTCACCAACGATGTCAGATCCATCGAAGTTGATCTGAAGAATCTTAATTTGTCATCAAGTGGCCAGTTCAAGGATGCTGCTGCAGCTCGTGCTGCTGTACTTGCTGCCGGAGCGCAAAGTCGCGGATTTGGAACCCTAACGGGCGCGCCTAGAGGTTCGAGGATCAACAGATCGTTGCACTCGTCGCTCCGCTATGACAAGAATACCGCCTACCGAATCCATCAAATGGCGAATGCTCGCGCCCTCCTGCAGCAGACTACCTTAGCCAACGGCGGTGATGAAAGTAAAACGCACCATGGTGGATCCATAAGCAGGAACAACAGTTCAACCAGCTCTGACAGTGGCCACCAAAGACAAGACTCCACCAGTGCCAACTTGAGTAACTCGCGATTCAGTTGTAGATGTAGTTCGAATCCATCAATAGCATCAAGTTCGTCGGCATTACAAGACGAGACGGCCAATGAATTGTCTGATCCGCTCGACAGCTTAGAGAAATCGAGTAGATTGAATAATGGCTCAATCCAACAAGTCATGAAACACCATCCGGGTTGTTCCTACTCGAAGACCCGGCAAAAGAGTGGTTCTGCCAAACTGCAACCATCACCATCTTCAGTCTCGTCACATTCCAATACTTCATCTTTGTTTCGCGATGACGGCTTTGAGGACGATCTCACCAGCAATACAAGCGACTTCATGTCGTCATACAGCCATGTCCACCGTCTATCATTTCAGGGACGATGCCAAAACCTCCAACAATATCTTTCAAGACGAGCAGTAGATGATGATGATGAGTATCAATCTTGCGAGGAAGAGTTCACCACTTCACACGCTACAACATCAACGGGTAGCAATCTTGACGATTGCGCTCTATCTATTGCCTCTTCACTCATGAATCAAGACCAACAGGTTCTCGACAAAATTTCGTTGGCTAACGCCAAACAACAGTATAGAAGATCATTACTACTAGAGCACCAGCAACAGCAGCACCTGCTTCATGCTCAGCACGTAGGTCAAACAAAGATTCAATCTTTACTGACGACCTCACCGAAGATCAACCACATAGGACATACAAATTCGAGTGCCAATTCTGGTGCCAATTCACGCACTGGTTCCACATCTCCTAGTAAACTGATAAAACATGACGATAGAACTGTTAACATCATAGGACATATGCCCACACGAAGCCCAGGTTATTGGGATTCTAATTTAAGTATAACACAGCGAGTAGTCACGGAGATTATAGAAACTGAGCGTGCATATGTCGATGATTTAGAGCAAATCGTCACCGGATATATATGTTACCTCAGAAATGTTCTCAAGCAACAAAAGCACCAACAAGCACATATAAACGGTAACGTCTTATCATCACAGCCAAAGCATCAAACAAATTCCAGCCCGATTGCAAATAAGAGCCTCGATGATTATGATAAATTAACGATGGTTTTCGACGATGATCTAACTAGCGCGACGAATGAGATTGAGGATTATGAGGTTGAAGATGCCGACAATGATCTTGCTGTCAAGGAGAACACTGGCATCGAACACCAAGAAATCAAGCATAGAGCATGCACGACAGATGGAGCCATTGTGACCGCTAATCACATCAAGAAACTATTTAGCAATTTGGAAGATATTTACAAGTTTAACAAAGATTTGTTATTCCGTCTCGAGGAGTGCTATCTGAATCCAAGCTCAGTTGCAGAATGTTTTGTTGAGAACTCTTCTGGGTTTGAAGTCTACACTCACTATTGCACGATGTACCCACAGGTTGTTTCCACCCTAACCGAGTTGATGGGCAACCAGAACTCTGCACATCTACTCAAGGAGCGACAAAATGAGTTAAATCAAAGCTTGCCTCTAGGCGCATATTTATTGAAACCTGTTCAACGTATTCTGAAGTATCACATCCTTTTTCAGAGTCTCATTAAGCACACTAATGACGATGACACTGTTAACGAGAAGGACCGGCAATTGATTGGAGAGGCGTTTTCTGTAATGACTAGCATCGCTTGTCACATAAATGCAATGAAAAAGAGGCACGAGCATGCCATTAGAGTTCAGGAGGTGCAAGGTCTACTGTCGGGTTGGGAGGTAGGTATTGCAAAGGCGATTACAATTCCAAAAATTAACTTAAAAACCGGTGCTAATTCGTTGTCACAAATGTCTCAGGGTCCTGATCTGACCACACTAGGCGAACTTATACTCGAGGATACTTTTAAATTATACAGTCGATCGAAGTCAGCTCGACACCTGTTCTTATTTGATAATGTACTCCTAATGACGAAGAAGAAGCGTGATGGATCTCTCTGTTATAAGGGTCACATAGCGGTAAGTTTGGGTTGTCGCAGCAAACATCATAGAAATTCAAACGATTCTAACAAGGTATCCCTATTAATATCAACAGTGCTCTAATCTCATGCTAATCGAGAACATCGAGGGCCAGCCTCTGGTTTTCAACACGGTACCATTCGATAATCCCAAAGCCCTTTGTGCATTTCAAGCTAAAAATCTCGATAAAAAGAGAGATTGGTGCCTGCAAATCAAGGAAGTTATTATCAAAAGCTTTGAAGTCAAGATACCCGTTCATGTTAGAGATATACTCATGAGCCTAACGAGTTGTAACACGGTCGGCAGTAACATGAAGCAATCGTCGGATTGTAGCAAGGCAATCCGAACACCTAATTATTTAGAAAAGAAGCGAGCTAGGCTAGATAAGAAGAAGTAGCTAATCTCCAAAACCACCTGGATCTAGAGCGGGGGATTCTATCGATGGAACCCTCGTTAAGCGAACGTCAACAAGTGAATAACGTGTTACTCTCAGAGCATGACCAATAAACTACAGCCACCAACAACTACGTTCATCTCTTTCACTGTCTTCGGTTGATCTAGTTTGGAAATTTTCTCTCGTACAGTGTCGCCTATCGCCCGACGGCAGGATCACGGCGGTTTCGCTGGTAAACTGGGGCCCGAATAAAATAGTGCGACCATGATTGCAATCGTTAGGCTCCAGACTCGGACTTGAGTTTTTGGTATGCTTCACAAACATACCACAAACAAAGTTCTTGGGACAAACAATTGTCATGAATACGTAATATTGTATCTGTTCTTGGCTTCTCAGACCGGGACAAAAATAAATGAAAGAATTTGGAATTTCGCACAGGATATTGATTCGGCTGATCGAAATTGCGGTCAAATTGATCTTGTATTTAGGTCGTAAGCTCCTCCCTGCAGCAGTATCCCGACAACACAAAAAAGGCGTGGCATACGCCCGCCCGGTTTCCGTAAGTTGTTGGTTTGTGGCCGATTCAAGGCTCTTTAACACATTGAATGCGGGATTCGAGAGTATTGATTTCTGTAACGGGTCTGCGCATATAGGCACTAGTGTTTATTTCTGTAACGAGGCTGCGTTGACTTTTGTACAGTTCGCCTAGTGTTTATTTTTGGTTTTTGAGTTTCGCAGACTTTTACTTTCCACCATAAGAGGTCTATCTTTCACCTTGGCATGCAGCTGGGAGCGGAACTGCTGCCCAGTCGACCGCGCCTACGCATGAACCATGTAGGTGTGTCACAGCTGCCTTAAAAAAAATTCAAAACAACCCCCGCCCTTGCCAGCACAGATCACAGTGTAATTATTAAAGTCCCACCAGTGAGTTGGAAGGCATCATATCCTGGCTTATGCTCCTAGGCGAATTGCCACAGATCATGGTCCGCGAACTGAGGAGACAGTCCACGGTTAAAACATCTAGTTGAAATGGATACTAGACAATTAGATATCGAGTCTATAAAGAAGGACATTGAGAGGATGGAGTCTCTAGAGAACGATCTCATCAAACAACTGCAAATATTGTCCGAAGAACAGAGGCAGGCTGATTCCGAGCTAAAGGAGCTCCAAGTTCAGAAACGTTTAGTCAGTCAACAGAACCAAGCTTATTGGACAGAGTACAACCACTTAAAATACCAGCTATTCAATCTCGATGATGACATTCTTAGCGCGGAAAATCAGCTTGCTTACTATAAGCTAAGAATTGATAGACTCATTAAAACCAATGTTCTTAATTCTACCTTCCACATATGGCATACCGGAAATTTTGCCACCATCAATGGATTCAGATTGGGCCGTCTTCCGAAAGAGCCCGTGAGTTGGGACGAAATTAATGCTGCTTGGGGTCAATGTGTACTTTTGTTACATTGCTTAGCCAATAAGATTAATCTTAGATTTAAGCGTTACAAACTGGTGCCTTATGGAAACAACTCTTTCATTGAATCGTTAGACAACAAATCACGAGAACTGCCTCTTTATGTTTCAGGCGGATTTATGTTTATATGGACTGCAAAGTTCGACCAAGCCATGATAGCTTACTTGGATTGTCTACAACAGTTTAAGGAGCAGGTTGAGAAGGACGAATGCAACTTCAGATTACCTTACAAGATGGAAAAGGGTAAAATCATAGATAGCATAAACGGCTATAGTTTTTCAATCAAGATGCAAACAAACTCCGAGGAACAATGGACAAAAGCCCTCAAATTCATGCTTACTAATCTCAAATGGTCCTTGGCGTACGTAGCGTCAAATCACAGTTATAGCTAGGTTGGTAGGATCGATATTTTAATAAAAGCCAGCATGGCGTTGTAGACGTCGGCATAGTTGCATGTCGCGCACAAATAGTGTGACTCGTCCAGCGTGGAGGGTACACAACCAGGAGTCTTCAAACATTTGGACTAAGTAGGCCTCTGTCGCCTCCTGAAGAGCCTCTAGCGCGGCTGCTTGATAGCGCAGGTCCTGTGGCTCATCGCGTCCTCTCAGGCCTTGGGTGACTTCCCGAACCAGGCGATGGAATGACGTCTTGGGTATCAATAGTTCCTGACTCTTCTGGAGCCTTCGAATTTCCCTAAGCGCGACTTGACCATTGGATGAGCGAGGCTTTATTTTGACGCCATCGAGAGATTTACCATGAATCGTGATTTGCTTGCCTTTTCCAGTTATTCTCTGCTCCGATTTCACACGCTGGGTTGTCGATGGAGTCGTAGATTTGCGTTTAGTTTCCAGTAGATTAGACATATGAAAACGGACTGGGTCCGTTCGAGAGCCGGACGATGGCGCTGCAGTGGACTTTCGAGCTGTTTGCTTGACCCTCATGTTGGAAAATGTCGTTTATGTAATGGTATTTAATGGCTCTAAGATATGGTGTATTGATGGGACAGGTTGCATCGGGTGGTGTGCAATTCTTGAACCGTTTGTGAGAGACAATTTTAAACTAGAGGATCCCTATTTCGCTCTAGTGGAAGTTTGCAGGTTAAAGTGTAAACAGCTTTATCAATATCATTTCAGCGCGTGAGCGTGTGTGCTCGGGTCTCGAAACAAACGATTTTACTCGCTTGCATTGACTCCTGTGCTAAGTGCGCAGCTTTACTGGAGTTAAGCAGAGGCGATTCCGTGCCCTGTGCGCAGGCAAAACGCACTGTGCTGTGCAAACGGAGATCGGTCGCAAAGTTAAAGCGCCGCTCATAAACACGAGGGTGAGCGAGAGAGGGGGGAGAATGTGAAGGGCTCCGGTTGCGGGACACAGTAGGCAGACAAGTTGGGAAAGAGATTTATTTGATTGCAGCCCGCTGGAACCTCGAGTTTAGCTGGAAATGCTATGCACCCCTGACCACCGACTGGCGCCATAAATCTAACGCCGGCCGTTTGGCGCCAAAAATTGCCCAGATTGCCACCAGAGATAGCGAGGCCAGTGAGGCATAAGAGCGCGATTTCGTTTGCTCCGAGCCGCTGGTTAGCACAAGCTTGCAGGTGGTTGCCCTTTGTGCGAGCGGCAACTGCTCGAAGGATTGGTCAAAGTGTTGCCTGGTGACCGTCTCGAATGAGGATGTTTCCAGCTGAAGGGGTAGTATTTTGCTCGTTGAGTCGTCGAAAATTAAATCGGACTCGTTATTGTAGGCGCCAAATAAGTCGAACATGTTGCGATTTTCTCCAGTGAACACCTCAACAAGCCATGCTAATAACTGTCGAGCCACCAGCCTATCCTCTCTGCTGGTAAACTTATTCGATACTAGCACCTTTCCTGGTAGCCGCGCTAGATGGCAGCGCTCATAGTCGCCGAGCATCATGTTTGGTCCAATTCGGCAGATGAGCCTGAAATTGCGCGAATCCATCGCGAGAGGAACGCTCCTCGCCCAACCCTCAACACTTCTACCATCAACATTTGCGGCCAGGCTCGAGAGGCTCACGAAAGCAACCTCGCCAGCGCCCTCGACTAGGCACCTTAGGGCGCCAGCCTGCCCAAAGTATCTTTCCGAACTTGAGCGCTCGCACTGGTGCTGTCCTTGGAGGTCGCCACGGCAGAGGGCACAGAGCCGCTCGGAGCCGCTCCTGTACTGGTTGACTCGGAGATCCGCCGCACCTGGCACGCAGCTGCCCCCAAAGTACTCGGCCATTTGGTCGGCCTTGTTGCAGTTCTGCTGGTCAAGCAGCGACCTCTCCGTAAGCACACTAATGGGCGCCAACCAACTCGCCGTGTCCCCAAAGAAGGCATGACAAGAACGACGGCCGCCAAGTTGATAGAGGAACTTGATGCCTGAATCTGCACGAACCACGGCCACTGAGTAGTCTGCAAACGAGCTCTGGCTCACTCCAACTGGCTCCAACTGTTGAATCAATGCCTGTGGTGTCTCGTGGAGGTCGCTCAGGTCGACAGCCATTAAATCAGCCTGGCGTCTTGATACCAATTCTAAGCATTCTTGTTTGCTAGCCTTCCGTTTACAATCAATCTCAGGTCTAATTCGCAGCGAGAAGGCTGCCTTCTGTAAGTCAAGACACTTGAACTCCTCCAATGGACTGCTTGTGCAAAAGGTCACACTGTTTGGCTCACAACCTGGCAAGGGTTTCTCGATTGAAGATATGTAGTTGCCGAGATACTTGTCCCACTGTTGTAGATGAGCTGGAACTGGTAGGATTTGTGTTACATGGGCCGAGTCCGAAAATAGGGACCTCATTCGCCACCAGGAGGGTTTGTATGGTACAAAGCGGAAAAATAGTTGCTGGAGGTAGCCCAAGAACAGTTCTTTCTCTCTTTGCCTATTTGGTGCTGTCACAAAAACATTGGTTGGTTTGTGGGCCCACTCGCACGGCTTGCTATCGAGTGCTTGCTTTGAGCCATCGAGACAAAGGTATGCATAATTCGAGAGCAATCGCTTGTCGATCCGGTCCGTCGACAATAGTCTCTCGACAATTTGCGATGTAGTGAATGCTACCTGCCCATAGCCACTGAACAAACAACTGAGCGTTCCATCGTCTCCGGCAAACTCGTCGCTAGCCGAGCACAAGGTCGAATTCTGGCAAGCCGAACATAGACTTGGATGCAACTTTTCTAAAAGAATTAAGAGCAATCGGGATTGTAAGCATTGGGAGGAGGAGTTTATAAGTTCAAACAAACCCAGTGGGCAACTGAATACTCACTTAACTCAGCATCAATGTAGGCGTCAGATGACCAGGGTCTGTGGGACGAGATTGGGAAACGTTAGTTCCGAGTTTGTTTAGGTTCCTAGAGTCCGGCCATTGCATTATTTAAACTCACCCTAAACGCGTTTGTTCCGAAAGGCGGTGCGAAGCAAACAATGGGTAGTGTTTGGTTGTGGTTGATGGTTAGTGAGAGATGCCATTACTAAAATTAGTTGCTCAGTCTCATTGGCCCGACGAGCCGCTGTCACGCAACCAAGATGCTGATCCAAGCTAGACTCTAATGTGTCACGGCATCTAAAACAAATTGCCGAATTCGTCGTTGAATTTAGCAATGTCAACATGTTAAATTCAACACTCAGTAGCCTTGAGCAAAATCGAAAGATTGAAGCCAAAAATTAGTCACTAATTCTTTTGCAACTTCCTCTGGATTTAAGCTCCATAGCCATTAATGAGAAACCCTAATCTAAGGGCTCGCTTTTAACGCAAGCGAGTTAATTAAAAAATTCCGCTACTTCAACTCGTTACCTGGATATAACGAGCCCAAGCTCTGGTGCATGTTCTAGGGCGGACTTCAAATTAGAGGCCGTTAGAATGGTTTTGAATGGGTAACTTAACGCATTGTTTGTTTGTTGTGTCACTCTCAACCACTGAGATTTTATCTCCTCTCAAGTTTGTCGTCAGATTTTAATAACTCCCTCGGTTGCAAGCGTTTCTCGGCTGAATCAGCCAAGTGAGGGATTTATAGATATAGGATTAATCTCTCTCTCTCTCTCTCTCTCCCCCGAGCAAACAAGGTTAGACAAAACCATCAACATCCTTTGCAGCCATACCATTGGGAGACCCAAAAGTTGGAACGCTCAGCCTCAAAGCGGCTTGGAGACTCACAGCTACCAAGGTTGTATGTGATTTCAACAACCCTTTTAACGATGAATGCGTGCCAGAGAGGATCTCGGCCGATTTTGGCTAAGGCTGCTCAGAGAGATCGTTCGGTTTTTTATTTGTTTCACCTTGGGCCCAACAACGTGGTTGTCTTGGTTCACTATTTCAGGCTACCATGAGCATGGCATCTAAAATTTCTCCATGTCTAAATCATTGTTCTCTAACAACTGATGGAAGAGAAATCGGAGTCAGGAGGTTTTGCTCTGATTTGATTGGTTACCCTTGAAACGAACGCTGTTGACTCAGCAGCCAACACCTATGGCTAGACTCAGGAAGGCGGTATTTGCTGAGACGAATAGTGAGGATTGAAAGGATTTTTTCCACCTCATCTTGTCCCTTTCATCACCAATTTTCAATTTTAATCGCTTAAGTCAAGCCCAAGCTCTTTTATGGGAACACATTCACTATATCCAGGGGAGAGTAGAGAGGAAAAGAAAGGCTAGTCTCAAAATAATAGCCTGAGGGCTACTTGATCGCGTGCATCAGAGGTGCCAACTCTGGGTGCCCCCACTCTCGCTCTCTATTTCTTGCAAATACACTTGCCAGCGAAACCAAAATCTACTACTTACCTGGCGCGCAGCTCTGGTCGAAAAACTTGCTCACACTATACAGTTCGCCACGGCAATCGGGCGTCATTGTTAGGGTGGCGAGCAAGAGGCCGATTGGGATATGCCAGCCATGGGTTGAGTTGTATCCGCCGTGACAGCTTCTTTTGCCTCTGAGATCAGCTATTGAATTTATGTTGGCCTTGTTGTTGATGATCACCACAGACTTGTAATGCTGGGTCTCTTCAGTTGTCCAGAGTAGTAGAGAGAAGAAAACGAGCATCGATGTTAGTTGATCGGTTCAAACTCCATCTGCTTCAACACTTGATTGGCTACTCCCAAACCGGAAGCAGGTGACTCAAATGGTCAGAGTGATTTACTGGCAACATCCAAACAACATATATCACAGGATGATGGTGAAGTCATCCAGAATAACGACAGCACTTGATGTGCGATAGGATGATAAGCGTGATGGAGAGGAAACCGATCGAAATCTTGTACGAAACGGAATTCAGGACTCCAAGGCATTCATGCTGACAGCCGGTGCCTCCGATGTAACTAGTCAGACTTTACAAGCTGTCATCAATCACGATACTTGCAACAGTGTTTGATCAGATGACACCCAATAAACAAAACCCAGCCAACTATCTACCTGCTTGTCTCTACTATCTTGTGAGCGTTTTTCGGCACCAGAAGCAAGTTGTCTCTACACTAGATAGTTAGCGTATGGAATACGTTCCCACAGGTGATAAATGATCTCCTGCACTAATAAGATTGTAAATGCACTCGCAATTACTAAGGAATCGCCAGTTTCCCAACTTAGATCGCATCTAAGCTCATATTTAAATTGCAAGCAATGCCAGCACAAGTCCGTCCATAATCTCTCCTTTTGGACCCTTTTCTCGCAACCTGGCCCATCTACCATCTCTATGCCCGATACAGCCAATAAAACTAGTGCCACTGTTGCGTCAGCTTGCTGTGCAGCCACGAACCAAGCCAAAAAATGAGACAAGTATAATAATTTTCGGCTAACTGGTTGCTTCCCATTCCCTCGCCAAGCATTCAAGTGCATTTCCCCGGTTTTCTCTCAAGCGATTCAACCCTAAGAACCGACTTGAAGAGTTTTCAGCTGTATCCAGGTAGAAGCAGGAGAACAGGCAGTTGGAGGGAATCTTATTGCCGATGCCTCAAGTTGTTGTTAAATCCTTTAAACTCGCTCTTAGAATATCGACTCTGTTCGCGAACATTGGAAGCTCTCTCTCGTTCTGAACGAGACACGGGTGGGATGCTGTTGGATTCAAATGTGGCAACTAAGAAGACCATGCAACCACTTACCTCCATTGTACTGTTCCATCGCAAATGGCTCAAGGTTATACAAACGTCCGGCCATGTAAAGTTCCTCATTGTTCAAGTTAACAATATCCGCTTTGTCGTCAATTATATGCTTCATGCACTCGTACCTGGTTGGTTGTTTTTAGTGCGTCAGTGTTAGATTAGAGTACCACACTTGTCGGTTGGTGTTGGATAGGCTTTTTTATTGATTATTTTGACTTATATTTATTGAGTAGTCGCGTGTTACAGAAGAGTGAATCTCGTCTCGGCTAGCAATGCTAGTTGTCGTTGAATTTTAGACAGAGAGACAAGTTGAACGGTAGAGGAGCCAGAACATTTAGTCAGGTTCGGACGGGTGAAAGCAATAAAGCTCAGGCAGGATTTTAAACTCAACTGGAGGAGTCAGATTTTGTGTCTCTCTCTTTCTCTCTCCCTCCCCTAATTTCGATGGCCGACAGAAAGTCCGATTGTTCTATCCTAACAGAGCGCCAGACTGGACAGAGCTGTCAGTGGTTCGATGAGCTAGTCAGCTCGAAACGAACGCTAGCACGGACTCATCGGTAGCAAATCTATGTGCCAGTTTGAGCTAGACGAAGGTGAATCGAGAAAGACTTGTAGACACCTTAGTCGGTCGACTAAATTAATTAGGCGTCTTATTCAGTGGGCTGGATTTGTAACTGGCCGAAGGTCAGCTGCAGTCTTGACAAATCAATCAACTGCACTCTCTGGACTCGAGACTAACCTGAGACGCCCGGCTCCTGTTATTGAACACAGTCACGAAAACCGGCGCGCATATTGCAATTGGCTCCGTTCCAAACCAAGCAAACAAGCTGAGAGCGACAAAACAATGTGCCAACACTAGGCGAGTGCTACGAAGACGAACGTTTCCAGCCTCTCGGAGCTGGGGGAATGACATCGCTAACCTTCTCCAGTCGAATGGTCAAGTTCGAGCTGCATCGTCAGCATATTATTAGTCGTAAGCTCATGACAAGCCCATTATCAACAAGCGACGAGCACTCCCTTAGGAGGAGCTTGCTTGAGAGTTCCATGACGCCGCAACCTTCACTTGCGCTGAAAACGAAGGTTGGTATAAATACAACGCTACTCGCGGCTAGTTTAGGGTTTAAAGTTCGTTTGAGTCTCCCTGTCGAGTACAAATTGACCATTTAACAGTCTCGAAAGATCTGGGCGAAACCTTGAGAGCTCGACGTGAACAGTCGTCCCGTATTAAGGTACAATAATTATCTTTGAACAGTTGAATCTGCCAGACTTTCTGGCTGACTAATAAAGGGTGAAGCTCATCTAGGATGGACTTTTTGCGTGCATGTTCTAAATTCAGAATATCAGCTACCAAAGTTTGCAACAAACCGGACTAGCCCGAACATTCGAGTTTGAAGCGTTGATCTGTCCGCTAACTGAGAGGGGCTATGCATACGGAGCTCGCTTTGCCAGATGTATCGCAGCGTGAGCCATTGCAAAACTTCTAAAACAATAGATACAAGCTATGATAACTTACCTGTCGCGCGCTTTAACACAAGTCAGAGTTCCATTGGTTACGGCTGACATTTGTTGGCATTCGTTGTAGTCGCCGAGGGTTGCGCACAGCCGGACACCTGTGCCTGGATATGTTTGTTTGGTTTGGTTTGGTTCGATTGACAGTTCCGGCGATCTGATCAATTTCGAGAGTTCATTATGAGTCATGGAAGTTTCCAGCCGGTTTTATACTTACCAGCGAAGTTCGCCTGCTGGCTAAAAATCTGAGGCAAAGTCGAGAGTGTAAATGCAAACTGTAAAATACATATTTGTACAAGAGCCACTCCATTATAGCGAGATGCTGACGTAAATTCAGGTCCCCTCCTCGAAGCGCTCGCTTTCGGTTTTTGGTTCATTTTTAGCCTAATCGGCTGGCTGTCAAACAACTGCTGACCGGTAATGGTGGTTTGGCTCATCTTTAGTTTGGCTTCGGGAAATCTTTAACGCTCTTTCTCTAAACTTGAAGTTGTTGTCTTTCTATTATTATGTCACCTGAAACTTTGGTTTCGCTTCCTTCAAATTGTTGAACTTCGCAAAACTGACTTGAGCTATCCTCTGGATTGAGATTGTGCGGCTTCTGTTGCTTCTGTATGAGTTGGTTGGCCACTATGAACTCGACATCTGCCATAACTATGAATGAAATCAGAGCTCGCGATTTGAATAGTCAAACCGAGAGATAGCTCCCTCTTAATTCTCACTTGCTCCCTAAGCTTGAATCAAGTTTGTAAAAATTTTAAGATCTTGGAGCTCATGATAGCGGTGGCTCTGCTTCAGGTTAACTCGTTCGCCAGGCAAACTACCGGGACAACGGCGAGCAAGGCAGTAGTGGTTGATATAGTCTATTCTTATTGTGAACTCTTGCACGTATGCGTATACGTAGAGAAGTTGTGCGTGATCCTGAAAGAAACAGTCAGAGACTGTCTGATTCAAAGCTTTTTTATGCGCCTAAGCAACCGCAATTGGCTTCGCAATCTGCTAAGTCTCTCTCTCTCCCATTCTCTCTAAACCCCCCCTAAACTTGGTTTATCTGTTTTGTCTAAAGTCTATGTGACTGCCTTTTCCCCTCGGAAGTTTACTTGAGGCTGCTAAGCTGTGAGTTCGGAGCGCGGCCAGAGCAGAAGGGCTATGGCTAACTAATGCCGTTTCACCTGTTGCCTTAGCTTACCTTTGGGCAGAGCTTGAAGGTATGTAAGCGCATGTGAGTTGTATGACCAGGCGCAGAGGAAAAGTTTACCTTGCGCACCATCATCACGCGCGCTAACGCACTTCCTCTCTCTCTCTCTCTCTGGCTAAAAAGGTAACACTTACTCCAACTTACGCCAAAGCTTAGCCGACCCACCAACCAGATGATCAGCCTCCAAGGGAGCCGATAAATTGCTCACTTTTAACCCAAACTTAGGGCTCAGTGTGGCCAACTAGCCTGGCACGGAGCCCGAAGGAAAACCGTCATCACATCGGCTGGCGGTGGGCAACTTTGGACGGATGGCTGAATGCGAGCCACCGACTGACCACAACAGCAAACTTGAACCGTCAACCGATCAGCTGAAATGTGTCCCACAACCAGGAACCATTTTCCTCAGTGAATCCTCCGGCTAAACGAAAGAATGCTCGTCCCCTTTGCAGACTTGATTGGGATGAGCTAACAAAGGCTTGAGGGGTTAGAGACGGGGGGAGGGGCTTTGGTGTAAAGCGACCCATCATACTGTTGCCTCGGTTTACCGAACTCTTGCTCCTAACAGCTGTCACTTTTCTCCCAGGACCAGTAAACCGCTCGACTAGCTAGCTAGCTAGCTGGCTGGTTGGTTGGCTGGCTGGCTGGATCAACCAATGAAGCCTCAAGAGTAAGCTTTGGAACAATCAGTCGACAACAACAATCAAACTGGCAGACAAAAACAGTATTGTGCTCCCCAAGATCGTCGTGTGTTGGCCGTCGGTCGTCGTTGTCGCCGCTATCGTTTGGCTAATTGAATTCTACGCAACGATCGGTGGTGGCGGCTGCGGTTGGTTGTTGCCGTCTACCGGTGGACAGGCCATGAGATCATCGAGAAACATGCGCAACCTGTTGATTGGGGGTGAAAGAGGAACGATTGAGCGAAGCCGCATTGGAAACAATGGCTTTCAAGCTTATTCTGTAGACACTTGAACACAATGCCTTAGTTTCATACTTTCTCACACAAACTTTAACATGGCAGTTGTTCCTACAAGCGCTCGCTCAAATGGCACACTTTCGAGACTGAGCTTACTCTTAGGGCCGGCGATGGTGATGCTGCTGAAATTTGGATAGTTAGTACAGAAGCAGGCGAGATAGAGAGGGTTTGTGAGAGAGTTCGCCAATGAGAGGAGCTCAGTTTGATTTGATGTAAACCCTGCAATGTTTGTTTGGCCAGCAATTGAAACTAGTTGTCTCGCTACGAAATTACCTATGGACGGTGAATTAGTTGGCTCATATATTCAGTTGTCTACGTTTTTGGCTACACATCTAGACGAAACCATTTGAGCTAGAGAACGAGCGAAGTTGGAGCGAAACGAAGGCCAAATCTAGCTCCAATTATTCCCATTGAATTCGTTCAAACTCTCTGGGCGCGAGATTTTAATCCGAGCTAGGAACTCATCATGTGCTCTCAGGCCACATGTTTGAGCCAACTAAGTTCAGCTATTTAGATCCAGCCCAGAGGCAGCATCCACTTGATTGCCATTTCTATCAGCAATTCTGCTTTATTTGCACGAGACTCGATGCCTTGAAAAGATCTTGAGCTGGCAACAGAATTTGCCATACAAATTAACAACCAGATGTCCGGTGCCGTGAACTTGTTTGAATTTCCAAGGCGACCCCTTTGCTTTCTACCCCTCTCTTGCCTCCAACACGTGGTTGGTGAGCCCAGTTCCATCGCTGCTTCATCAGACGGACTGTTGCAAATACTCGTCATATGTTGATACCAAATAGATTTCTCGGGGTATATTTGGTTACCTTATCGGTTTATTTTGTTCCTAGAATCACAGCGCTCGCAGTTCCCGTAGGCTAGAGACCCAAGCACTACGCGAGGTTGAGTTAGTTCGATGCACGTTTTGCCTTGTGAAAACCAAAACGCTTCGCGCCAACCCATACACGTAACGAAGATGCCTGCCACCTAGTAACCCTTTTTGGCTTCGTGGTGACAATGCCGTACGGTTATTTATTTCAGCTACTATCAACTCACTGGTTCCGCTTAGCAACAGCTGTATTTAGATCTTAGATAGCTTTTAAACAAGACGAAGTAAAACATGCCCATATTACATAAAAATTTAGACGAATTACGAGAAGAACTGGTCAGTTGCGACCTACTATGTATTGACAGGCGCATTGGGAACAAAACTGTTGTCTTCGAAGTAGATGATCTGCCTTACGACCCAACAATCCCTTTGATCGATGATAACAAACTTGAGCGTTGGCTGGAGTCGCACCGAGAAACTGTTGCCGATCTGAGCTCAGTCGTATCCTCAAAGGCCCCGTCGTTACCTGCTGACCCAGAGCCAGAGCCCCAGCCTGTGGTCGAACCCGAGCCTGATTCCGAGCCCGAACCCGAGCCTAAGCCTGCACCTGAACCTAAGCCTAAGCTCAAACCTAAGCCCAGACCTGCATCCCCTCTCAAACGACAACCATCGCCCACAAAGTTACCAAAGAACGATGATGTTCCAGAGAAGCCAACAGCTTTGCCCTCAACTAGTAAAATCAAAACAAAGAAAACCCCCAAGAATTCGTCAAAAAAGCCTAGAGTCAAACCTGCAAAACCTAAGAAATATAAACCAACTTTGTCCTCAGCGTCAGAGACGCAATCAGATAATGAGGTTGAGAGGCCCGCTGAAGAAAAATTAACCTCAAATAAAAAAGTCAGTCCTCTATCAGTCGGTTCACCAAAGGATAATGTAGACGACGAGTCGTCTTCTGTCTCGAGCACCTCTGAGGGTAGTGCACCTAAAGCAGTGTGGAAATGCGAAACTGATGAGCTTGTTATAAACGAAATCATAGATGACGAGTACGCTCAGTATGATGATGATGATAACGAGGAAACTGAGTTGTCTAAAAATCTAAAGAAAATAAGAACTGCACCGCCACCAACTCAGCCAGCCAAGCAATCACTTCCTGCGAAACTAACCACATCTGTAGAGAGACGGTGCACAACCAGGGCACGATCTCTATCCAGATCTCCGTCTCCACCACCTGTTCCCAAGGAGCCAGTCAAGCCTCCAGAACCTAATTGGCCAGAGACAGCAAAATTAGTTCAGACCAATCAATTTTCAAACGCTTATAAAGACTTGTGCTTCTTTAAGGCTCATATTAAATCCGATAGCATGGCCAAAACTCTACCCAAAGAGATTGTATTGAAGTGTCTACAAGAGGATGAGACAAACTTGTTGGTAGATATGTTAAATTTACTCTATGAACTTGACTACAACGATGATATTGACTTTTGGTCCGAGCTGGTTCAACGTCTCAAAAGAAAGCTTAGTACCCACTCTAGCGTTCGAAAGTATAAGGTCAAAACAAATCCCGATTGGGTCTATGCAAATTATAAAAGAGCTATAAAGAGCTTGAGCGACTACTCTAGATCAATGAATCTTACTTTAAAGTTGCCCTTCCACGCGATGCTGTTCCTCATCGATCCAGCTAGTTGTTGTGACCAAAAGCCTGCGCAAGAAGGGACTACACAGACCATAGTAACAAATGATAGTAACTCACTTGGGCCAGTTTTAAAATCTACGGCACCCAATCCGCCTGCCATTAGCACTGCAACATCGGCAACACCCAATTGCAATATATCGACAACTGTGGTTAGCTCTACACCAGCGTCATCCACTCCCGTCTTCACCACAATCACCAATACCCTCAACTGCACCACAACAACAAATACCAACGCCACTGCTACCACAGCAGCGAAGTCCAACGGTACCCCAGCAAACGATACCACAGGAGTCCCGAGACCAACACCACTGCCAACCGATAAAAAGGAGCCTCTTAGCAACGGAAGCTCGATTAACAATTTAAAATGCAAAGCGGAGCTTCCACAGCTCTCAACCGATTTCCCTTTTGTTACGTTTCCTGATATTAAGCCAAAAGTGAAAATTGAGAGAAACGAGAACATGGCCACTAACCGCAGGGTAACCTTTGCCGAGAACGTTTCCGGTCAGCCTTGTTTTAAAATTATGAGGAGAAAAAGAGCCTCAGGTTTTTAGAATTAGTTCGAATTAGATTCGAATCTAATAAATACCAAACAATTTTGAGGTAATCTACGATTGCTCAGGTCTCCATAAATTGTGCTTGTTCTCTCTGAGATTCTCGTGGTGGTTCTGGATGGGCGTATTGCTTTCATTATCAAGTGTGGCAATCTACATGTATGATCCAAACAAGGACGCACCACGTGCTCCCGTATTATTGTGCGCCATCTGACTCGCTCGCTTTATCGTGCAGGGATTTCTGTACAAGAGGGGCTTTTGTTATTCGGTTCGGTACCCTTAGAATATTTCAATTGACTAGTAAACATGAAGCTTCTTACACACAATCTCTTGACCTCAAGGTTCTTGAAGAACGTTCAATCTGGTTATCCACTCCAGCTCGTTGTAGAAAGGGTTGAAGAGATCAAGACCGACTACAACCCGGACTTTCTACAGAAGATGCTGCAAAAGATCGACTATGACGCCTTGAAGAAGGCTGCTCAAGTTTGTGGACAGAATCTACCTGATAACCTGCCGGCTGATGACTCTATCACTCGAGAAGAGGATCTTAAAGCTATACATAAAGCTCTCTTCGACACAGAAATTATCACAGGCACTCTTGTTTGTCCCGAATCAGGAAGGAAGTTTCCAATAAGTGATGGAATTCCAAACATGTTATGCAATGAGGACGAGTGAATAAAACGATTCGAGCCCAGTCGGGTGGGTTCACTGTCAATCTCTCCCGTAGCTTAAACCTGGTGTGTCCGGGCTCCCGTCGTGAGTTCGCTTGCCTGGTAGAGTTTTGATGGTCACCTTCTTGCTGGTTACTTTGAGTGAGGTGCGGCCGTTAGCGTTCCTCATGATGCCGACAATGCTCTTCACGTCAAATAGTATTTGCTCGTCAAGGCGAATCTCAACCCGGTACATGTCCTTGTATGGAGCGACATTTCGAACTTGGAAAGCGCCAACAAACTGGTCGTTGTCCAACTCTCTATCCATGCGTCGCACCGCTAGGATGATTGGCAAGACCTGCACCCCAATAGACAAGATTTACATGCACCAGGTAACTTCCAGGTGCCACATTGAGTAAATTTTCTCACAAATGATCAAGTCCTCTATCATGTGAGAGCATACGTAACAATGGCAGAGTGTAGCTCTGAGGAGGCGTCAAAGACGCAAGCTCGCTCAATCTAATACTATCGACAGGCAGGCAATAAAAGGAGATCCATCCATGCAAACATCCAAGCGCCCACCACACGATGCGAATTGGCGACCAGTTGCACCCACTAACACCATCATTGAATTAACGATGCCCCAGTCTATAAGAGAGTGGTCGATTGAAGAGGGTAAAGTTCGACTCGAACCAGATACACAGAAAACTCAGCCGGATTGTTTGAAATAGGTTAAAGGTTTGCTGGTTAGCCACTCGGATCGAGTACCTGGCCTCATCTTTGTGCCAACTAAATGACGATGCGCCCGAATAGAGCAGGGATAGTTGCTAATGTTTTGCCGCAAGCAAAACATTTTTGGTTTGAGAACCTTCTGCTTCGCGCAAAGGTGATTCAATTTTTATGATCCTTCGGCAAGTGGAGTAGAAGTAAAACTGAAAATTGAGTTCCAGTTGTTTTGAGAAGATTCAACGAGCTCGTTGTTAGCTTGCTCGCACGCAATGCTATTTTAGCCCTGAGATTAAGACGGTTTGTCTGCCCTTCATGTCTCGATTGTATTTCTGAGGTATCGAGGAGCTGCATGAACTTGAGGGATCGGATAGGCCGAGGCAAGAGGGTTTGGCCGTGCAGCAGGTAGCTGGCTAGCTGTTCGCTGAATTGGTGCTTACGGCGCGCCGGTCTAGATTTATGGCGAACTCAAATTGGTGCTGAGAGCGAGGGATTATCCTGACTGAGCCTCAATTCTCGGCCAACTGAAGGACTTGAATGTCATTGGGCAGGTGGAATATATTTGAGCAATTTTAGAGAGATGCTCGCTGAGCCGTTGAAAATTTTCTAGCTTCTCCTCAGAATCTTACCTGCCCGACGCGAGCTTTTTAGCTGACTAGCAGGATCCAATGGTAAAAGTTTTGGCCTTTACTTAGCTTGCTCGCCTTTGTCTAGCTAAGGAGGAGGATTGTGCGCAAGCATCTTGGCTCATATCCCGCAGCTTCCAATAGCGCCTATTTACTGTGGCCCGTTACGGGCCAATCGATTAGATGAACCTCGCCAGTCCATTCGGGACGCATCGGCCCGTCGGCAAGTCTCCGTCCCCATCCCTTCACCTGTCGGCGGCTCGTTTAAATTAAACCGCTAACTGGCGTCTCATTTGAATGGCAAACGAGGGGATCCTCTCGCCCTGGCATGGGGGTATCCATTGTGTTGCTTGACCGCGAAAGTAAACCCTCGACATCGTTTAAGAGGAACGATTGGCGCTTGACGTGCGCCCTTCCAACTCAAGGGCTAGCCTCTCTCATTGCGCTCGACTCGAGCAGCTTCGCTCTACTGTTACCCAAGCTTTCTTTCGAGGCGAGAGGCGGCTTATGATTTCGGGCTCGCGTGTTGGGCCAAGCGTCTGGTTGAGAGCGACAGCCTCGGGGTTCATTGGCGCTGACCAGACGATAGTCGTCGTCATGAGGAGAAGGGTGCCTCCGGTTTGCCTGCTCTCTGAGCTGCCCGCCAGAACTAGAGCCTCTGGCACTTGGCTCAGCATTTGCGAATAAGTTCCGGCCCTAAAACTTGATCGAGCCGGCGGAATTTGGGTCGCGGCGATGAAGCGGCCGGACGGTGGATCAATTAATCAGCCAATTGTAAGATGGTTTTGTTCTGTTGGCCATTTGTTGCTGCTCGAAGTGCGCAAGAGCTTTTGGGCAAGGAACTTTCGTTGCTCTTCGGTTGGCGGGCAACAGCTCTTGAGGTGTATCTGAGGAAACCTGGGCAACTTTTGGCGCCATTTTGCATAACGGACCGCCCGTCTGGCCACGCCTGCTAGCTCGGCAACAACAATAAGGGATGGCCACCGCATCGAGAGCGGCACAGAGTCGAGTGGGCGGGCGTATGGAGCTGCGAACAGGCCGGCGCCGCAGCGACATAACGGCCTGCGCAACAATGACAAACCGCTGCAAGCTTGCTAGCTCGTCCCGGTCAGCCAGCTGGACTTCATGCCTATTGCTATCACCGGCTGGCTCGATGCGGCCATTTTGAGCTGGCCTTTCAGTTGGCGCTTACGATTCAATTGAGCGGCATCAATCGGACTAGAATATAGAGCAGGGAATTTGCTCTAAGCCTAGTGGAGGATTCCGAGAGTTTGGAAAGAGAGGAGTCGGCCACAGTTTGGCGAGCGCAGCGGAAAGGGTGCACAACATCGATCTTCAAGCTGCTCACCGGGCGGCAACCAGTCGATTGCCTCAAATTCATCAGCTGTCCCTCAACAGTCAAGCTGCTCAGATCAGCAACAATCGGGCCCGCAAATTCAAGCCTCCAGCTCTCCAAGATAAGGGCTCCAATCTGAGCGGTGATCAAAAGCAAGATCAGGGTTAACTATGAGCCAGCAACAGGAAGCGCTTGTTTAGGTGAGTTCAGTTCGCGTTAAAGGAGATGAGCAAGGGCTGATAGAATGGCTGGCCAAGATTTGTTCTGGTTCAAGAGGCTCGACTGGATTGAAGCGGGCAACCAGCAACCGGCTCGCTCCAGGAACGGAAATCCAATCGCGAGCTCCAAACAAGCAGCCCCCTTTGAGCCAACATTCTCACGCCAGCTCGCCCGCTTTATGTCGCTCGTGTGAACGTTTTCATTGAACTCAATTTAAATGCTCCCAACTCTCCTCCTGGCTTCTCCGTCAATTAGTTGGCTAGAAGTTAAATGAAAGAAAATCTTGAAACAGCGAGAGCAACAAGGAAGTTTTGTATCTCGCAACGGCCAGAGGAGGACAAAGCTGTCCAGTTGGGCGAGCCGACAGTTTAGTGTGTGTTTGTGTGGCGCTTGTCTTTGTTTGAGCTCCTGTTTGCTCGCTTGACGGACCAAATTGGTATCACAAACAGTGGCCGGTTTGTATTTAGCGAAGCTTGATGAGAGTTTTGAGAGAAAGTTGGAACACTTTTAGTGTGGAGTTCGCTTTGAAAGTGGTCGTTTGTTTGTTTGTTTGTCCACTTGCGCGCTCGCTTGCTACTGTGACACAAGTTTACTACACCTGCCTATTGATTGATGGTCAGCAAGCGAAAGGGGTTTAAATTCTGGCCAGCTGAAAGGCTCAGCGGTGAGCCGGCAAAACGCACTCGAGCAGCGATGGCGGCAGCGAGCTGCCTTCCCGCTTACGCTTGGTTCAGCCTGTTTCCAGATGATAGTTTTCATTACATTATTCTGCTTGGTTAAATATGGCCGAGCAAAACTATTTGCAGGCTTGACAGGCTCCTATGGGAACCAGATAGGGCAGCAGACTGAATTCGGCCAAGCCAGCCACTGGCGCCAACTTCCTATCTCGCTCAACCTATTCAATTGGCCCACTAACTGGACAATGAGCGCCGAACAGTGTGAACGGCGCGGAGGACTCCGAGCTATTGGATTTGAGTTCAATGTAGCGGAGTTCTAGCTCGATTCAATTCAAACTCAGCTCGACTCCTCGGCCGGCCAATCCTCCTCGTGCATACGACTTGGTTAGCCTCCTTGGCCGCCAGTTGGGCCAGCGCTGTCTGGCGCACAAAAGCGCGGTGGCCGGGCAATTATTCTAATTGTATGCAATAGGTAGCCGCTGGGCGAGCCAGCCGAGAGAAACGAGAGCGCCAAGGAGAGGCTCTTCGTTGGCCAGCTCGGTCGGCGAGTCGCCTCCAATGACCAGCCTCCCTTAACAAGCCAATCCCAGTTGGCCAGAATCAAGAGCGGCCGAGGGGTGCGCGCTCAGGTAGGCGAGTTGGCGCCTGAAAGTGGCGGCTTTGGGTTAGTTTTGTGTGCCGGCTAGAGCGGCGATCGATGGGGGAGGGCTTGTTTGCTGTTGGCGGGCAGCCTCAGTGCCAACAGACGGCTCGCCAAGAAGCCTCGGCGAGCTTGAGGGAGAGAGAGAGACTTTTCCACGCACTTTCAGAATTAGATCAGCCAGACAGTGAGTGTATTTAATTTTCAACTCTTTTGCCGCCCCGCTCACACTCACACACATACACACTGGCCAAGGCCGATTTTGGAGGATCCTGGCGGCGGGCTGAGAAGGCCCTTTGCGAGCTCACCTCGTTCCCAGCCCCTAACACTCTCTTCCACCTGGCGCAGTCTGGAGCACACAAAGGCCAGTGTGTTCGGATGTGTGGATGTCGCTGAGAAGCTGCAAAGGCGGCGCAGTGCTGACGAGTGGGCGGATGAAAGGCTAGCGGACCCTTCAACGTCCGCCGAAGTGACAGTTGGCCGACAAACGGCGGCTGTGTGACTTTGAAACTGGCCTTTGGAGCTAGTCAGCTAAACAACCAAGCGACTTGTGGTGAGAAAATTCACCATCAGCTCATCATTCTTCGTCCGCAACTGCCACTTCGGGTGTGTGATATTTTAAAGGCAAAGGGAATCCCAATCTACCTAAATACGGCGCCCGCAACAAAGGGAGCGAGCAGAATTGATTGACGCAAACGTCGTTATTTTGCGCCCAATAAATCATCTTGTCCCGAGCCAGGCCTCAGCGCCAAATTGAACCGCCGCCGCTGCCACCTGAACTCAAGCGCCGCTTCCTGTCCAACTCAATCTAACCAATCATCTCGTTCTCGTTTCATCCAAAAACTGGAGGAGCAGTAAACTTCTTCAAGCTCCGCCAGCCGCAGAGGCGCCACTCTCTCAGCAACAGCAATCCAATCGAGCGGCCACCATGAGCTCCCACTGCAACCAATGAGCCGCCTCCTCTCGAAATCCTCGATCAAGTCAGTGTAATGCGACACTCCAGCTACAAGCAACTTTGAGACAGGAGCGAGCTTGTCTCTGGTCCAAGGTGGGCAACTTTTGCATGGGCTCAAGCGAGGAGTTTGCAAATAAGAGCGCCGCCTCTGTCCAATGAAAATCTAAACAATGCCGACAACCAAACACAACCGACGCGGCGCTTCGAGCTGCTGGAACCGGAAGAGGAGCAGCCAGCTGGAGCCGGAAAGTGTGGGCAAGTCGAGCTTTGAGCAGGAACGAGCAGAGCTCTCGCTGTTAAGCTCGCAGAGGTCGAGCGGCGAGACGGAAATGCGCAGGCTTTCAAGAGGGAGTTTTAGCGGCAGCAACAAGTGTTCGCTGTTAGTTTCAATTGCGTTGCCATTATTATTTGTATTTCTGTTGCCAAGTTTAAAACTAGAACAAACAACTCACCCGCCCGAATCAATTTGCGCCCGTTGCAAATCTCAGCCACTGGAAGGGTTGCCAATTGGGCCTCTTAGAGGCAAGGAGTCTGCGGCGTTCGGACTGGAGGGCGCGCAACTCGGACGAGGCTTGAAGAGAAGAAGACTAGCCTTTCCAGCCTCCTCCTCCTCCTCCTCCTCCTCCTCGGCGTCGTCGTCGCTTCAAATGCTGGGCGAGCTCCTTTTAGCCCTGCTTAGGCTTCCCATTCATCGCTTTCGTCTGAGCTCTGGTCTCGCGATTGTCTCGGCCAAGGAGATCAGCAGCAAGCTCGATTTGCAGGAGGAGGAGACGCACATGATGATGTTGGCGCCGCCCGCCGAGCACAGGTCGCTGGGGCCGCCCGTGGCGAGCGCCTACCAGCAGCAGCAGCACTCGGCCCCAATGAGCGCGCGCTCGGCTCAGCGCGCGGCCGAGCTTGCGCACGTCTACCAGCCAGAACCGGCGCAGCACCTGGGCGCTGCGGCCCACCAAGCTCTCGATTCCTCCATGCATGCAGCGCCGGCGCTCGAGTATCCGGGCGCCGCGAACGAGGCCAGCTCGGCCATGGAGGCTGCGGGCGGCGTTGGCTCGGTGGAGGCCGGCGAGGCAACCGGAGGCCAGGGTTCAGTTTCGGGCGCGAGCACTGGACTGCAGGCTCGCAGCGACCTGCCTTCAGTTCGGGCGCTCAATGTAAAGTGCGAGAAGAATCACATGACAGTAAGTGGCCACAACAAGCTTGCTAATCGCTCATATCTCGTCGAAAACTCTCTTTGTTAACGGCAAATCCAACCCTCCCTCAACCATCGCACACAAACACGCCCAAACTGGACATAACCGCACTCGCAAACACTAGGTCAACGTTGTCTTCGATCGGCCCTTCTTTGGGCTTGTATTCAGCAAGGGCCACTACAGTAAGTAACCAGCTTGCTCTTGGGCGTCGTTTCAGCCGGCCAAGAGGGGAGAGCTGCGCTAACTCCATAGGCAACTTCCTGAGTTTTGCGCCAGGCGACTCAGAGAACAGGGTGCACATTTTGAAGGCTAGACCTGAGTGGCTGGCCGGCTGGCCAAAGGTATCCGCGCTCACAATTGGGATGGCTTATTTTTGGAGCCTAAAATGCAGCAAAGTGAACGAGCGCTTGAGTGATGGCATTGCTGCGTCAACATTTGCTCTGAATTGTGACTTCCAAGTCTGCCACTTGGGAGGGAGAGAGATTTGCTCCATAAGCTCTAATGGTGACACGCAAATCTTGCGCCAGTAGAGTCGCACCTGAATGGCACGAAAGTGGCCCTTGCAAACCACTGAGACGACGACGAGCTCCTCTGTCGGCCAGCTTTCAATGGTCTCGACAGTCTCGGAGGCAAATGTGTCTCGAATTGTTAGTTGCTGCAAAGTTTCTATGCTCTCCTCCTCCCTCGCCCATTGCGAGCACCGTTTCTGACCCAATTCAATGTCCACCTGATGAACAAACAAACCAGACTGGCCTCGGGTGTTTGTTGCGGCCGCTTGTTCCGCATGGAAAGCATGCAATAGTTTACTGTTTGGCGACGAGAGAGCTGGACTCAATTTGGCTCAATTCTCTGTTGCGATTCCACTCGAATGGGCTCGCGTGATCTCTTGAGATTATTGGCTCCAAGCGAGCGAGTGAGCAAATTTGAATCTGAACCCAAATAGAGCCTCAAATAGAGCGCAAAACTAACCCATTGCAAACCTAACTCGCCCAAACCAAACCAGACGACCAAAAGTGCGTGCATCTGCCCGCAAACAGTGGTCAAACTTCGGTCAACTTCGACATCCACTTGGGCAAGTGCGGCATGAGCAGCAGCGAGGCGGCCGCCACCGGCTTGCAACAGGCGGCCAGCCAGCAGCAGCCAAACGGCCTCTACATCGAAAACACAATCATCATCCAGTACGACCCCCAGGTGCAGGAGATCTACGACCAGGCGCGCAAGCTGAGGTGCACCTGGTACGACTACTACGAAAAGTCGGTCACCTTCAGGCCCTACAACGTGGACATGCTTGACGCGGTGACGGCCAACTTTCTCGGCGACAACATCCAGTGCTGGATGCAGATCCAAGTCGGCAAGGGGCCCTGGTCCTCGGAGGTGGCCGGGATTGTCAAGATTGGCCAAACCATGACCATGGTGCTGGCCATCAAGGACGAGGAGAACAAGTTCGACATGTTGGTGAGGAATTGCGTTGCGCACGATGGAAAACATCAGCCAATCCAGCTTGTGGACGAGTATGGTTGCGTTGCGAGGCCAAAAATAATGGCCAAGTTCCAGAAGGTGCGCAACTTTGGCTCTGCGGCCACTGTGGTCAGCTACGCCCACTTTCAAGCCTTCAAGTTTCCGGACTCGATGAGCGTCCACTTCCAGTGCGTAATTCAGGTGTGCCGCTACGATTGTCCGGAGCCGGTTTGCGGCAACCAGCAGGGCGGCGCCGAGCTAGCGCCTCCCAGCGGCCACGCCACTGACTACGCCTCCTCGGGTTCCGAGATTGTTGCCTCAAAGGAGGCGCTGCTGCCGTCAGTAGCCTCGCAAAGTGGCCACAACACGGGCTACTTTGCGCCAAACCACTCGCTTCACTCGGGCCACCCAAACCTGAGGGTTGACCAATCGCAGGGTCGCGTTCAAGTGAAAGTGGACACCTCCATGCTGGCCTCGATGGGTCGCGCGCAAATGGCAAGCGGCAGCGGGGGGCCCCTGCCGCCGCACCTGTTGCACGCTAGCTCGCAGGCCGGCGAGCTCGCGCCGCGGGCCCAGCAGCCAACGGGCGCGAGTTACGCGACACCTGGCGGCCGCGGCAGCCACACCTACATGAGCTCCGCCTACTTCAAGCCGCAGGCCGACGAGCTGCCTGTTTCGGGCGGCCAGCAGCCAGGCGGCGCCACCAACGGCCGCCCCTCTCTGCTCGTGGGCCGCTCGCCCGCCGCCAGCGCGCCCCAATCGCAGGTCCACTACTCGTCGCCCTACCCGCACCAGCAGCAGCAGCAACAGCAGCAGCACCAACAACAGGCGCCGCCCAGGTCAGTGGCCGCCTACGCAACAAACAGGCTCGGCGAGCTCGCCAGCGAGCGCCCAGAGCTGGAGCCCTTCCTGGACGCGGACAGTGTTGGCCGCGCGAACCCTCTGAGCCTGATTGCAGCGCCGCGCGCCCTCCGCATGGCGCCCGCAAACGGCTCCTCCACCCAGAGGCCGCCCTACGCGGCCAACCACCGCTACCGGCGCTCGATGGGCACCCAGGAGGAGCAGCAGCGGCAGCAGCGGAAGTCGCTCGACGCAAGCAAGGACTCGACGGCAGTTAGAACGCAAAAGACAATCCAGGTTGTTAGCTCGGACGATGTGGCCTTCAGCCTGATTTCCGATTCCATGGGCGGCGAGCAACAGATGGCGCCCATCAGGGTGACCACAGGATCGCAAGCAAAGCAAGCGGCGCAAGTAAACGACGAGCTCAAGTCGGAGGTTTGCTTCTCAGCGGCAAAGTTGATGCTTGCGGTCTTGGTTACGCTTGTTGTGGTTGCAACGAGCATAGTGATAGTGGCATTTGTTATCCTGAGGCAGCGCGCAAAGTTGGACGAGCGGCACCTGTCGGCCGTGTACGAAATCGAGGCAACGAGCCCAGCCTGCTCGGCCAGCCCGACCGACCCGCTGGCCCCGCGCCAGAAGAGGCCGCCGCCGCCGCCGCTTGGCCAGTTTGGGGCGCAACAATACTTTGGCCGGGCAAAGTCAAGGCCGCTCGGCAGCCAGAAGCAGGAGGAGCTGCTCGCGTGCAGGCAGCAGGAGGAACTCGAGCATAGGAACAATTACCTGGCAAGACTCTACTCGCAGTTTGTGCCCGCAACTTACTGGCGCTAGGAGCCAATTGGGCGCGAGCCACTGGGATGTGCGCAAGGGAGAGACGGATGTTAGATATGATGAGCGCGCGTTTAGGAGAGCTCACTGAGGTGGGGGAGGCGTCGTTGAGTTGGTTGTTGTACAGCGAGCGCGTCTCGGCTTAGATCAAATAAAGCGCCTCTGCCAAGGCAGGAGAGATTGAGAGGCGGCCTGTTGCTCTAATCTTTTTGCTCTTGGCTAACCTTTGCGCCCCAATGGCGGCCCCGGCTTGCGCAACCGAGAGCGCCATCTCGGCGCTGCATCGGTGGTCACGGGGCGCCAGTTAGCGGGGCCGAGCACCTGTTAGCGGGCCCGCCGGCCGGGCGAGCCGGCGATGAGCCGCCCTCGCTTGCCTGCGCGGCCACCAATCCAGCCCGAGCGCCGACCACGGTGATCACGAGCGCCATTAGTGGCGGCGGCGGCGGCGGCAGAGTGGGCGAGCACGGAATTGGCTTGCTTGGCTCCCGTGCTCAAACAGGTTTCCGGCCTCGGCGCGCCCAGAGAGAGAGAGCCTGCAGACAGCAAAGGTGGGGGGGGGGCAGCCTGCTCGCGAGGCAAAAAGCAAGCGAGTTGCGTACGAGGCTCACGCGAGCTAACATGCTCGTCGCGCAACATCAGCTGACTCTATCCATTTTAGGTGGCCCTCTCACGCTCAGCTCGCGGCGCCAGGCTCAGTGTGCGCGTCCCTCTGGCGAGCGACGGGGCCGGCGAGCAGTCGTAATGATTTATGCAAATTGCCCGGCGGCTTTGCGAGCCGCCACAGCTAGCGGGCGGGCGCCAAATGGGCCCAGTTCGTCTGTCAGTGGCTGCCTGCGCGCGCTAGGCCGCCGCCGCCGCCGAGGGATCGGCCGCTTGCTCGGCCAGGTCGGCCCATCTGCCCGCTCAATGTCAGCGGCGGCGGCCCATAGCCATCCATTGCGGGCCAAGCGGCGCTCCGATCGCGAGAAGCCGCCACTTCCTCATAGCGCAAGTTGGCCCACTGACGCAGGCGGGCGAGCGCGGCCGCCGCAAGGCTAACCTTTTGGCCCGCGAAAGGGCACTCGTGCGCCAGCTCGCCAACAGGTGGAGGCTGCGCCTCGGCCGGACAGGCGGCCAGTGCGCCTGCGCCGAGTGGCGGCGGCGGCGGCGGCGCAAGGTGATGAATTGCGTCGTAGGGCCGGCGGAGCTTCGGCCTGCAGCGCTGCGGGCCGGCTGGCTTGCTTGCTTGCTGGCTGGCTGGCCTTTCCAGCTCCAAGCTCAGCCTCTGCTCAGAGCCGGCGAGCGCTGCCGGCTGGCGGCGCCGGCGCCAACATGTTGACTGGCTCGGGCGGCTCAATTAGCAGGAGGAGCGGACTTGCTTGCGAGGAGGATTGGACGAGGAGCTGGCAAGACGCGAGAGGAAGAGGAGAGGAGAAAAGCGCTCGCCAGTTTGCCGTTCATTGTTGTGTCTGCTCGGCGTCGCGCGGCCGCCAATTGTTTTCGTTATCGAGCGGGACCGACTTGTGTGAGCGCTGGCTGGTTGCTCGGTTGCAAGTTGGCTGGAGAAACTGGGAGAGAGAGAGAGTCGAAAATTGGAACTGCCGGCCAGGTTTGCTCTTTGGACTTTGCGAGCCGCCTTGGCCGCGCCAGTTGCAGGTGCCACTGGCGCGCTCACATTGCATTCAGTGCGAGCGGCCGCCAAGAGGAGGCAAGACGGAGAAGGAGCACTGCTGCCAGAGTTGCGTTTGTCCAGCGAGCGATGCGTTAGCTGGCTAGCGGGCCAGTTTCAGAGGCGAGCGACAGAGGAGGATCAGTTTGAGAGATAGAGAGAGGAAGAGCAAGTTGCCTTCATTGGAGCCCCTGGGGCCAGTTGCAAGCAATGACGGCACCCGCGAAGAGCGCGCAGGCAAAACAGGGCCAAGATTGCAAGAGGCAAGCAAGCAAGAGGGAGCCGGCGAGCGACGAAGCCAAGGAGGCGAGCAAGAGCGCAGAGCCGCGCTTCCTGGTCCCAATAAGCGTCGCCTGTGGCCAGCGGAGGGCCGGCGAGGCCACCTGCGCCCAGCTGGCCGTCGAGTGTCTGAGCTGGAGTCTGGTTGACGAGCGGAGCGGGCGCACGAGTTGGCGCCGCTCGCACCAGCTCGACGGCTCGCCAGCCGCGCTCGCCGACGCCATCGAGCAGGTGAGAGCCCGAAGAGCAATGCGCCCCCTCTAAAATCGCCACCCAAAACACTAACTGGTAGCCCGAATCGAGTTTCAGGTTGAGGAGAGTTTGGCCGGGAAGAGTTGCGTTCTGGTTGCTTGCGGGCCGGCGGCGCTCCGCCAGCACTTGCACCCGCTCGCCTTGGCCGCCAACCTGCCACTTCCAGAGCGCTTCAGCCACTACATCGACCTGAGCAAGGAGTTTGAGCTTCGCTTTGGAGGCCGAGCGCGAGCAAGCAGCTGCTCGTCGGCCGGCAGCGGCGGCGCCCCTTCCGCTGCCGCTGCCGCCGCCGCCGCCGCCGCCGCCGTCCACGCGCCGCTCGGCTACTCGCGGCCGGCGGGCCAGCTGCAGCAGCAGCAGCAGCAGCCGGCCGATTGCTGCTACTGCTGCAACTTCTACGCCCAACAGGCGCCGTTTGGACCCACGAGTCTCGGCCAGCAACTCTGCGACTTCTACCAGCTCGCGCCCCTCGTCCAGCCCAGCCAGCAGGCTCGCGCGCAAGCGAGGCAGCAGCAGCAGCAGCAACAGGTTTCCCCGAATCGAGCTTGGCGGGCGGAGGCCGCAGAGTGGAGACTTGCGGCGAGCGCTCGCCGAGTGGCGGACATGCTCAAGTGTAAGTAAATGGGCGCCCATTAATTGGCAATAATCAGCCCATGGCGGCCGGAGCAGAGCGGCCGAGCTGGCACCGTTTCAAGCCTCGCGCAGCAAGCCCCGAGCTTTGAGGAAGCCGAGCCGAGTTTGCCTTAGCCGGACGCCACGCCGGCCGGCCAGTGGCCAGCTCATCCGCCTGCCAGCGCTGGCGCCAGGTGAGCTGGCCGGCCAGGCAAAGCCACCCAGTTCGAGTGGCGCACGCAACTCACTTTCGGCTTCCATTGCCGACGTGATGCAACCAGAGGCATGGCCATGTGGAGGCTTGAGCGGCGCATCTTGCTCGAGCTTGTGCCCCCTGTTGGCGGCGGCGGCGGCGGCAGCAGCTCTGGCCGAGCAAGCAATCTAACCATCAGCTGTCTCCCCTTATCTCGCCCGTCGCGCAGTTTTATCAATTGAATCTGAGCGGCCGCTGGGCCAGCAGGCTGAATCCGAGGAGGAGGAGGAGGAGGCCAAGTGCGAGAAATGCAGCGCTCGGCCGGCGCCGGCAACGCAAACAAGGCCGGCCGAGCCCGCTTTGGCCGGCGAGGAGCAGGCGCCCAAGTGCGGCCAGGCCGAGAGGCCGGCGGCTCAATCGGCGCTCCAGCAGCAGCAGCAGCAGCTGAGGCGGCCGCAATTCGAGTGCCAAGCAGCCGGCGAGCGGCAGGAGGATGCAGGAGCAGTGGAGCTCGACTTGGCGGCGCCGCAGCCGCAGCCGCAGCCGCAAGTTGCAGCCGAGCAACAGCCACACCAGGACCAAGGGCCGACGAGCGCCGGTGGCCATTGTTTGGGTTGCGTATGCGAGCTCAATGGCCGAGTGGTGGATAAGATGGCCAGGCTCGTCGAGCGCATGCTTAACCAAGGTGAGTTTCAGCGCCACCAGCCATCCAGGTTAACTCTCCTCTCCTCTCCTCTCCTCTCCTCTCCTCTCCTTCTCTCCCCTCTCACCTCCGCTCGCTCTACCTGCTCGGCCTCCCCGAGGGTTGTAATTAGCGAGCCTAGTAAGTGCGACCGAGTGGCCGCCTAAATTGGCAGTAGCGGCTGCAACATATCACTTGTTCGAGAAACCTTGGCGTTCGCGGCGCCTTGCTTTGCTCGCGTCTCGTCGCTAAAGCTCGCGACTTTGCCCCCGCCGGCTGGCCAATTTGTCCGCCGCTAGAAGTGGCAGCAACAACGACAACAACATTTGCAACAATGCAAAGCAAGCGCCGCCGAGCAGACGCAGATGCGGCCAGCCAATCAAGTGCACCTGTCCAGCCGGCCAGCCAGCCAGCCAGCCAGCTTGGCGGCCGCTCATTTCCGGTCACTTTGGTGGCCGCGCAAGTTGGCGCCATTGTTGTTCGCGCTCGCTTCTCCGATTGTTGGCCGCCAGTTCAACGCTCGCCGCCTGGCGCTCGGCGCGACCCCACCAAGTTGAATGGCACTTTGCCCGCCAGGCCGGCCAAGCCCGTTGCTCTGGCAGCCCAGCGAGGCGCCACTTTCCCCATCCGAAGGCTCCCGCAAAGAGCAAACCGCAACAACAGGCGCCCGCAAGAAGGCAAAGGGAGACCCAAAAGCTAATACATGGAGCCCAAACTAACACACAGAACCCCTCGTCGCTCCAGGTCACAAGTTCAATCGGCTGGAGGAGATCAAGCGGCGCGTTGAAGTTGGACTCTGGTGAGTTTTGCGCAGGCAAAGGTTTGGTTCCGATTGGAGGGAGTTTTAGATTCAGATCTAACCTAAGAACAAAACCCAACCTGCAACAGCGAGCACTCTGGCCAGCGCGACGAGCATCGGGTTGTGCGCGCGCGCGGACTCCCATGGCAGGCGAGCGAGCAGGACATTGCAAACTTTTTCGTTGGTTTGAACATTGCAAAGTGAGTTTAGCCTCCAAGTCAACTAGAGGATGGCTGGCGGCGAGAGCAAAGCAGGTGTCTAACTAACGAGCTCAAAACCAAAACAGGGGCGGCATTGCGCTGTGCCTGAGCAGACAGGGCAGACGGAACGGCGAGGCGCTGGTTCAGTTCGAGAGCCGCGAGCACAGGAACCTGGCGCTGGCTCGCCACAAACACTTCATGGGCGCCCGTTACATCGAAGTCTATCGGGCCAGCAGCGAGGACTTCCTGGCCGTGGCGGCAGGTAAGTGTTGGCCAGTTTGGCGCCCGCCAAGCAAGTTGGTTTCGCCCGTCTAGCCTGGGCGCCTCGCTCAGCCTGCAACAGGCGCTCGAGAGCAGACGGCGAGCGAGAGAGAGAGGCAGGCAGGCAGGCAGGCAGGCAGGCAGACGGGCAAGTGTCAGCTCACCAAGGACAAGTGTCAGCCGGCGCTGACTCAGGGAGCTGGAGAGGCAGTCGGGCTCTCGCGATGGCGCAACAGCCGGCGCCCGCTCTGGCCACGTCCGAGGGCTGCGGCCGGCGAGCTCGCGGCGTCTCGCTCGCCCGCTTCCAAGTTGCGAGTGGCTGGTAGCCAACGCGGGCCAAGTTGGCCTGCGTTGGCTGCCGGCTGCCGGCGCTGGCGCTCGCTCGGGGGTCGCCTTTCGCGGCCGCGCTCACTGCCAGACTCGGGCCCAAGCGGCGGCGGCGGCGGCGGCGGCGGCGGCAGTGTGGCTGCGGCTGAGCTGGCAGAGGAGACGGATAGATAGCGGTGGTTGGGAGAAGCCGGCCGGTCTCTCGTTGGGCAAGAGAGCGAGAGCTGCGCCAACGTCAGCCAGCTGCTCCACTGTGAACGACTGGTGCTGGCGAGAGAGGGTCGAGTGCGCATGCAATGGCAAGCTTGCCAATGCAACAATCCGCCTCATCCGCGTTCAGCGAGTCGCCCTCCGATCCAAAAGCATGGCCGCCGGCTTGAGCTTGAGCTTGAGCCGGCAGCCAGGAGCTGGCAGCGACACTGGCAGCCCTCGCGGCTCGTCGTTGCGCCTGGCGCTGCTGTTGCCATGGCTTGCGGCGCCTGCTCACGGCGCCGACTCGCGTGGAGCCAGGCGGCCGGGCTAGTGGCGTCGACGGGCCGAGAGGGAAGTGGCGCTGCTTCCTCCCGGCGCCGTGCAAGCTCTCTCTCCCCACTTGCCACTCTTAACCCTGATCGTCGCTGTCCCGCGAGCTGCCGGCGCTCACCTTGCGAGCAAAGCGAGTCGAGTTTAAACGAAGCAGGAGCGCCCGTTCAAGCCACCGATCGGCCCATCGCCATCAAGAGCGCTGCTCACCTGAAAGACAGCTCCCCTCCTCCCATCGGCCGGCTCTGCTTCTTCTCTCGCCAAGACGAAGCTCACATCGCGCAACACTGGCGAAGGTCCACACCAAAACCAGATCCATCCAATAAACCCAATAAGGAGCATGCTGTTGACTTGCGCGCTCCAAACTCAGTGAGCTGGCGCCATCTCAACGCTTTCGAGAAACTCGCCGCCGCTGGCTGGACACCATGAAGCCAGGAAGCCTTGAGGAGGGAATAACACATTTTGCTTGTTATGACAATCGGGCAGTTTTGCGCCGCAAATAGCATGGCCGACTTGGCGATGACAAGCAGCAGTAGTGAGAGAAGGCCGACACTTGTTGGCAAACAACAACACCAACTGGCCAAAGCGAGCAAACAAACCGTACCAACTAGCAACCATAACTCTAACCTAATGTCTAAAATTAAACGACCCAAACCCAAACCGAAATGCCAACAAACTGCATTCCAAACGCCAGGTTACAACAACAAGGCGCAGGCCTTCCTCTCGAGAGGCGCCCAGGCCATAATTCGAATGCGCGGCCTCCCCTTCACCTGCACTGCCCAACAAGTGGTTGACTTTTTCACAAACCCAAAGAGGGAGCAAAGATGCGAAGTTCTCGGCCACGAGGAGGGAGTTTTGTTTGTTAAAAATCACGACGATAAGCCAACCGGGGACGCCTTCGTTCTGTTTGCAAGCGAGGAGTTCGCACACAGGGCGCTCCAGAAGCACCATCAGCATATCGGAACCAGGTACGTGGAGCTCTTCAGGTCAACCGTCTCGGAGGTGCAGCAGGTGCTGAGCATCTCCATGGACTCGGCCAACCAGCTCCCGTCGGCCAAGACGCCGAGCCAGCAGCAGCAGCAACCACAGCAGCCGCAGCAGAACCCGCGCCTCCAGAGACACCAGCAGCATGAGAGCACCGGGCCAACGTGGCAAAAGCAAGCAAACACCGGCATCACCTATGCCCAGGTGGCCACTTGCGCTTACCTGAGCTCGGCGATTCAGCCACCAACAGGGAACGGCGCCACCACCAAGACGCCGGCTAGCCCCTTTTTGGCCGCCAAAGTGAGCCCACCCTCGGCGGACAAGAAACTCCAGCCGGCCCCCTTATCCCCCGACGGCAACACTTCACCGGCGGCAAGCTCGATGGGCAGCAGTGCCAGTAGTAGTAGTAGTAGTAGTAGCAGTAGTAGCAGCAGCGGCTGTAGCAGTGCTAGTGGTAGCAACCAAGCCACAGGCTCAGATACGAGCGCCTTCGACAATAACAGTGTGAATTCGTCGCCGGAAGCCAGCGATACAAGCCAGCTTGCGGCCCAAGAGACCGCCGAACAGACTCCTCTACCCAATTCCACCTGCTCGGCCCAAAGCCCAATCTCTAGCCTCTCAGCAACCTCCACTGGCTCCTCTAGCTACAAGTCCTCGCCGCCGGCCAACAACCACCACCAGCGCCACCACAACAACAACAGCTACAACCAGCGTCACCACCACTCCAGCTCCGCAAGCAACGGCGGGAGCCATAACTATCGTGCCCACAGCCAACACTATCATCTCGCCAGCCAGCAACACCAAATGCACCAGTACGGTCTGCCAGGCCACTACGCTGGCCCAGCAATGGCCACCGGCGACGCGATCGCATACCAGCAGGCCGGCGCGCATTACCTGTCGGCTCAGCATTTGAGCCAGCGCCAACAAGCCTTCCACATGGCACCAGCGGCTGCACTTGCCGCCTCATACCAGCAGCAGCCACCGCCGCCGCCGCCGCAAATGCCCGCCCAGCTAGCCTACGCGCCCCACCCACTACCCTTCTACCCCCAGATGGCCCCAAACTTGCAAGCGATGCCTGCGCTGCCTCAACAGCAGCACCACCACCAGGCCCACATGCCGCCCCCACAGGTATACGCCCACTCGGGCACCAGTAAGCGCGATTGCATCCGACTACGCGGACTCCCCTTTGAGGCGCAAGTAGAGGATGTGCTGTACTTCTTGGGCGAACAGAGCAAGAACATCGTGTATCAAGGCGTTCATATGGTTTACAGTGCGCAGGGCCAACCCTCGGGCGAGGCCATCATTCAAATGACATCGAGCGCCTCCGCTAACATGGCTGCCCAAGAGTTTCACAAGAAAGTTATGAGCGTTGGAAAGAAGGAGCGCTACATCGAAGTGATCCCCTGTTCCATCGACGATATGAACCTCACACTTGGAGTCGGTCTCGTTGGCCGCTCGCTGGTCTCGGCACCGAACGCGCCCCATATGGCCCATCATCCAGGTGCATACCACCAGCTGGCTTCCTGGCCATTTGTTGCGATGGCGCCCAGCTGGGCCCTTATTCAAAGTCAGGAAGAAAATTTCCAATAAGAGATGGAATTCCAAACATGTTATGCAATGAGGACGAGTGAATAAAACGAGTCGAGCCCAATCGGGTGAGTTTATTCTCAGTCTCTCCCCCAGTCTTCTTCTCCTTCAGCTTACATTATTGAGCAATAGTCGTTCAGCTTCGTTCTCTTGGTGTCACTTGCCTCGCTTCCTGATGTGTCCGGGCTCTCGTCGTGAGTCCGCTTGCCTGGTGGAGTTTTGATGGTCACCTTCTTGCTAGTTCCGTTAAGTGAGGTGCGGCCGTTAGCGTTCCTCATGATGCCTACAATGCTCTTCACGTCAAACAGTATTTGTTCGTCGAGGCGAATCTCAACCCGGTACATGTCCTTGTATGGAGCAACATTTCGAACACGGAAAGCGCCAACAAACTGGTCGTCGTTCAACTCCCTACCAATGTGCTCTTCGACTATGCGTTTCAGTTCCGCTCTTGGATCGTCGAACAGGCCCTTCAAGAAGCAGTAACAATATACAATATGTTCTAGTGAATGGTCTCTGAAAGTATCTAATAAGGATCTAGAATTAACAGTCGTCTTCGTATCATCTTTGAATAGACCAACAAAGTGGGGAAGGAAGGTCGGTGCAAGCGCTGGCAGGTTCATTATGATGTGGATTGTTGGTTTTGTTGCTAACTCTTCATCTTCGTAGCGCTTGTATTCCTGGACGAGTAGTTTCTTCATTCTCTTCTGTATGAAATCAGCAGCATCCATGTGAAAAACGCGAATGTGTTCAGTTTTCACTTTGTTACGCGCAATGTTCTTCCCAAGCCATGCTACGGATTCGGGGTTGAGATCGTTGGCATAAGTCTGACATTTTGCTTTGGCGGCTGGTACGGAGAAAGGGCCGACACCAGCAAATAAGTCGAAAACAATGTCACATGGCTTATGTAATTTTGCTATTATTCGTTCATGTTCGGTGCATAACCTCGAATTCCAATAAACTTTACTAAAATCGAGCTGGAACCTGCATTTGTTTTCGTTGACCTCCACAATCATCAGTTCCTCATCGGTCATTTCGCATCCCTCGCGTTTTGCGATGACTTCGATCTCAAAATTTCTGTACTGGTTGTCTATGGTATTGATTTTGTTCACCACAGCTAGAGCCCTTGGATTCTTATTCAGGAGAGCCCGTCCGATCTCATGCTTCTGTTGTAGGAGATGATCTTTTAGGTTGATGTGTAGTAAGTGACCAACTGTTGTGAAAGACGATATTCCGAATGCTTTTGCTGCCATCTCGTCCAGGGACATTTATGATGCTTTTGACGTGTTTCGCTTCAATCGAATGTCTTGCTTAAAGAAATCTCAACATTTGAGTGCCTCGACTGTTCGCAAAAGTCTGCTCAAGAGAGTTCGTATATGCGAATAGTTGGTAAGTTCCAAATGATATGGGGCGGCATGGGTCGGTGGTGCACGAGGGGATATTATTCAGTTTATTGGGATGGCCGAACAGAAGACTGATTCCGAGTGTGGGGATAGAGATTCCCGTTGCAAGCAACCCGCATACGTACGCGTATTTTGCGCTCGTTCGAACTTCATGTTTATTTCTGTAAAACGGGTCTGCGTTGCGAATTACGTTTCTCAAAATGGATTCCCCGCGCTACAAAAGCACTGCGAGAGGTGGGCAAACGATCAAATCGTTCAACTCGGACGCCTTTATGAACTGCATCGTATCTCATGCAAAATCCATGGGGGAGATTTGTTTATTGACTAAGTAACATCATCACTAATCTAAACTTCAAATCACTTGAGAGATTTCAAGTGCTTGTTGTAATCACTGAGGGCGAACCCAAAACCGACACCTGTCCCCAAGTATATCGGGAAAGATCGTCGCTTGAATAAGGTCAGGGAAAACAGAAGCCCTATGCCGAGTCCGTATCCAGTTTTGATGATGGCATTTGATACAAACCTATCGAAAGCATGCGTGTGTAAATCCTCACTTCGGGCGTCCATTTTGTTATTTTCATATAAGTAATCGCTTCCTTATGTATTTAATAACTGGCTCAGTTGTTGTCTCTCTAATAAGGTTATCAAATGCACCACAATAGACATTACGAACTCTCTCGGAAGATCGTGTAGAGGCTCCACAGGAGAGCACAGCGTCGTCTTGTGGCATGCGCACAGACATTGCAGTTTTGATACCGAAAGCCTTTTGACATTTTCTAGCTTCATACAGCCAAAATTAGATAACACCTAATCTTTCCAACTAAGTATATTAATTAATCGTCCCTCGTGTACATACTCCATTATTGAGCATATAACTTTTAACCGACTTTTGTACTCACGAGTTGAGGTTCAAACTTAATTGAGAAGACAAAGCTACCAAATCAACCTTGGACAACACAAGTACTCTATTTGACAGAATATCCATATCTTCTAGGACGCAAATGACCATCATGCCTAAAACGCAACGTTGGGATTGGGCTATCGGTCTGAAATTAGAAGAATTGAATGAACAGCATCTTCAGTCAGCTTACAAGCTCAATTGGGATAGTCTGTGTAAGTTTGATAGCTGCAGGAAGAATTGTAAAAGAATATTATGTTTGGCTTGTTTTGACAGATCCTGGATCGACAACGAAGTAACAATAACTGGCGGGTTTGATAATTACGATACAACTAGCTGTGAGCAAAAGCGGACGGATCTCAAGACGTTTGTCGGTCTGAAAAACCTAGGTGCAACTTGTTATGTCAACTGCCTCCTGCAATTGTGGTTCCACAATCCCGCCCTGAGAAAAGCAATATATGAATGGGATAAAGATCGCAATGTTGACACTCGGCGAGAGGAAACAAGCAATGGTCTTCGAATGATCCGCGGGTGCGATTCTAGCAATGACCACCAGCAACTGTCCGAAACGCTAGCCAAGAAGACTAAAGATAGTGAAACGCCACTTTCAACCCCCACCAAGAAGTTAAGTAAAGAATCTAGTGAGAGTAAGCAAGTCTCAACTATAACACCTGATTCATCCAAATTCACTTCGCCATCATCTACGGCATCAAATAACCAAGTCAAATGTTATGGATCCAAGGATTCAATCCAAACTAATCCGATTGAACAGCTACAGTTGATATTCGCCAGGCTACAATTCACCAACAAAAAGTCCATCGATCCTTTTAATTTTATCGACAGTCTCGCTCTGAATGCTGCAGAGCAGCAAGATGCTCAAGAATTTGGTAACTTATTTATGGAATTCCTTGAAAAGTCATTTGCAAATCAAGACAACTCATTCGTATCTAAAATTATACAAAACCAATTCTGCGGTCGCTACTCCTACGCAACCATATGTGACCATTGTAAGCATAGCTCGTTGTCAGATTCCAACTTTTATGAGCTAGATCTCAGCATACAAAACCTAGAAACTTTGCATGACTGCCTAAATGAATTCTTCCGGCCGGTTCCATTAGACGGAAAATACAACTGTAGTCGTTGCCAGAAAGCTCAAAGTGCCCATCGAAAGATTATACTTAAATCCTTGCCACCAACTCTGAATTTGCAACTGTTGAGATTCGTGTACGATGTTCAGCGGAACATCCGACAGAAGTTGAACTCTTACATAATATTTCCAGAGTTTTTGGATATGAATCCGTATTTGAAGGAATCGAATCTGAAGCTGCGGAGCAACACACTCGATTATTCTATCAGAAACTCTATCGACAACTTTCACCCATCCTCAAATGGAACATCGCTTAGATCACACAATAATAGGTCAAATATTTATATTCTCAGTGCAGTACTTATTCACCGCGGCTCTAGTCCGCATTCAGGACATTACATTGCTCACATAAGGGATAGAATAACAAAAGATTGGTACAAGTTCAATGATGACACTGTTGAGAGAATCGGCCCTCAACTACAGGTGTCCACTGAGGGCGAGAGCATATCAATTGTCGAGGACAAAACTGAGAGCATCAGGACGAACGATCCTGGACGTGGCACAAAACTCGAATCAAAGAGCCTCAAGTCCAAAACAGCATACATGTTAGTCTATCAAGCTCAGGATAATGAAGCTCTCTCATATCCCAGTGATCACAGTGAAGAATGGATGCTCCCTGAACATTTACAAACTTCGGTGGCCGAAGAGAATAGTAGGAGTGAAGAACTGTTCGAGAGTCTTCAAGTTGCCAAAGAGGCCGATCAACAAATTATAGACGCCAGGAAGAGGCAGATTAGAGCAATTTATGAAAAGCTAGTGTGCCGTGACCCAACCGAAAAGTTCGAGTTCATGGACAAGCTCTGGCTCCAAAATTGGTTGACAAACTCTTCCACAAGCGCAACATTTTTGCCAATTGATAATACCAAATTATTATGCATCCACGGGAAGCTGAACTTCCGAAAATTGGACCAAGTCAAATGCGTCAGGAGTGAGGGTGCTGACATGTTGTATAAAGAGTTTGGAGGAGGCCCTCGTATGCAAGATGCGATGTGTCGTAGTTGTGTTGAACTCGAAGTTAAGCTGATACAACTGAAAGACCGTCTGAAAGAGGATCAGAAGTATATCAGTTCACAAGCTAAGTTCAAACTGGATGCCGATTATGATTTCGCTGACGCCTACATTGTTGGAAAGAATTCTTACCGAGATTGGCAAGCTTTAGTCATGGTGCAATTCGAGAAATCTTATCCAGAACTGTTGAGCCGCGAAAGGAAATATAGCTCCGGTAGCAATCATCCCAATAGTTCTGACGAAGAGGAATGTAAATCTTCCAAAGCTTCCCGAGAGAATCACGAGGTGAAAAAGAACGATGACGAAAGTGACGATGAAGCTATGGAGAAGTTCGTATTCAACTCCGATATTCTATGCGAGCACAACCAACTCATCAACGACACCTCAGCCTGGAGGATTGTTCCAAAAGAGGTTTGGACAATTTTCAAGCATTATTTTGGCAACGATCCAACTAAACCTCTAATCGAACGTAACGCAAACACAATTATGTGCGCCGAGTGTAAGAGACAAGAGTTTGAGCAACAGGAAATAGGCGATATACTGAAACAGAAAGCATCGGAGCAGAAGTCAAGGTTACCAGACTTGTTTCATAATAGGAAACGTGCATCCTGGTGCAGTATGCTACCAAAAGACGAATATTATGCATTGGATCGCCAGTTTTTAACTAAATGGCAGAAATTCATTCGAAATCCTTGTAATCAGGAGCAGCCTGTGGAAGTGAACAACCGAGACAGGCTCGTGTGTGAGCATGGAAAATCCCTATATAACTTCCAAAACTCAAACCCAATCCTACCCGAGTGCCCTTTCGTTCTGATAAGCGCCGATGAATTAAGGAATCTTAAACATTATTATCCGGTTGATCATGAAATTAAGTTCACCATTGATTCTAAACTTGCTGACGAAAAACTGAAACTTCATCTGATCAGCCAGAGGAACTCTGCAAGTAGAAGGATTGTTAATATCTCTGATAATTCTAAAATGTTAGATAACTCTGGCGACAACGCACCAATCAAAGTCCCTCTCAGGGATACAAGTGATTTGAACAATGGCAATAATTCGATTAGTCCAAAGTCAAGATCAGCTCCCATAGGCCCACCAAATTCAAGAGAAGAGCTAGATTTATCAGAAATCGACTGGTCTGAATGCGTGGTAAGCGATCCTAGTTTTTGCTCTGATTGTCATGAAATTTTAAAACAGGACGAGCTCAAGAAATTGCTCAATTATGAAAGTGCCACAATATATGTAACGAAAGTGGAGAATCCAAACACCTTCGGACCGCAGAATAATCCAGATCTTAAAACAAATGGTAGTGATTCAGGAAATATTGATCACTGTGATACTGAAACCAGCGCAAACTTGGCAAACAACATCAACTATCGACAGTTTGAATCTAATGATGTTGCAAGCAATGAGGTTGATATTACATTTGTTGAAGAGCAACATCCCTTCAAGCGCCGGAAGAAAATCTATGTTGAAGATGAGGCAAACGATTTCGTTCCCCCCGGAGCAATCAAGCAGCCTGTTCAATCTAACTCCCCTTCGAATTCCATACTGCGCCGCACGACGAGACGAAATAGGAACCGTGAACAGGCCTACACCATAAAACCAACGCAAACCCTTCTCCAGTTGAAGAAGGAAATATTTGCACGTTGCCAAGTGTTGCCCGTGGACCAACGATTGTTTTTGAATAACGTGTTACTTGATGACAACAGTAAAACTATGTCTCAGTTGAGAATAGTCCCCAATTGCTCGTTGAAGCTCGAGGTAAGTTTAGTGGCATGCCCCCTCGGTTTGTATGACTTTAGCAATGCTAACTATTGTCTCTCAATTAGGTGGATCGACCCATAAGCGACAACATAGATTTGATAGAAGACGAACCAATGTCGAGGAAATCATGTAAGTCAAAGCTCACGTTTTCAATCCTTTCACTACTCTGGTTTCAGCAACATATGGTGCCTTTGTTTTGGTTGGTACACTTGAGACATCCAAACTTGATGAGGTAATCTCGTCTGATTGATTTGTCGCGAATTAGGTTAAGCCAAACTCCCTCTCAATTTTCAAATCGCCTCCTGAATGGGATAGCTGATTTTTCTAAGGAAGAGACCGAGCGATACTAAATGGCATCGTTGAAACTCAACCAGTTCGAGCAATCGATTTGCCTAACGTCATATGGATTGCTACATTTCTCGAACGAGTCCTGGTGATAGTGTGGAAGAAATGTACGAGCGAACCTTTGCATTGTCGACCAAAAGTTTTGGTGAACGTTATCCGATTAACTAAAGACAAATTGCAAGGCAATCTGTTTGTGAGAGAATCAACTGGCGCGTGATAATAGATCAACTTGACAATCAACGGCCTAGAAACGGTTGCTCTTCCATTTCCGTAGCAGACCAATGAAACCTCTCACTGTTCTGCCGTCACTGAAGTGGAGTGAAGGGTTCTCCGAAGGCGCATTGAGGTTGAATCAAAACAATCGTTCGCGATCCAATTGACGTATTCAAATAAGGCCCTTTGTGCCATTGAATTCAAAGTGAAGGGAGCAGAGGAAAGGCTTTCGCTCGAAGGCGCCATCGATCGGCCCCTCCTAAAAGACGCTCACTTCCAGTTTCTGCTCTGCTCTTTGAATGATTGCAGACGTTTTCCGATAGACAAACACTAACCAATCTCTACGCCTGCTACTCTTTCCCTCTACAAAACAACCTTGGCGCACTGCGAAACTTGCTCTACCCCCGAAACTACTTGAACGGTTGACATCATTATAATAATGACACAAATACCGGCCCTCCTTCGTACAACATGCAAACTTTGATCTCGCTACACCGATTTTGTGACCATCTACACCGAATGTCGACCCCCTTGGGACACGACAACCTGTTCATCTTACCTGCAACAACGACAACAAATGGAACATCGTCGCCACTGCCTCTGTCGACAACAACAACCACACTGCCAACTCTCGCCCTGATTTGCGGCTCACAAAACCATCGGTCGTGGTTGCATCTACTTGGCCTTCTCTATCGACATTTCAATCTGGTTCCACCATTCAACCTCTCTCTCCGTCCTCCACTGACCGGCATCGCCGCCGCTTTTCACGCATTGTTGCCCACATCGACTGTCTGATTGAAACCCAACGCAACAACTACGCTGCTATCTGGTCCATCGATTGCTCCATTATTATACCATTCTCTCTAATCGTCATGTGTCCAATAACAACCGTCACTGGCCTTCTCTCCGTGCTACATCAACACATCGTTATATCGATCGTTCGAATACCATTGGCTTGGTTTCAAAAACTGTTGGACACTGGACCCGACTTGCCATTGGACTTGACACTATTGGACCGAAACTAACTGGATCCCTATCCCTCCCTGTCACTAATGATCACTCATTTGACTGAACACTCGGCCACTGGAACCATGTGAAACGACTCCACTTATCTGCATGGTGTTGATTCCGTCTGTTTAAAAACATGCATGGTGCTGAACAATTTCCCCAAACATTTATGGTTTGCTCCTGAACGGCTCTCAACACATTGCGCATCAATTTTGAACCTCAACCAATCCATATCTTTACCACAAACAGGCGATCAACCTGAGACCGGATTCAAGGGTTCACTGCTTCTGTCAAACAGCCACCTTTAGACTAACTCTCTCCCCAGCGAGCTACGAGGTCCACCGCGGTCTTTCACCCGGAGACAGTTCGAAATGATTGACAACAAACAAATAGACCGACCAACAAGCTAGCTAGCATTTTCATATCAATGAAGCTCGATTAGCTCCATTTCCTTGGATCCCCCACAAACGACTGGATATTCAAAGTTTCGCTGCCTAAGCGCGCGATTTGAGGTCAAGTTTTGGCTGCCTTCCGCCCAGAAGATACGTCTTCAACGAAAATTAAACCCTTCGAAACTTTTCCCTTGCGCAGCCTATAAAGAGTTGCCAAAGGATTGAAACCGAAATCACCTTTTCCCCCTTTGTTGTCTCTCCATCTTTACAGGACTGCCTGTATAGGTTATTCTGGCAAGCCACTTGGCTAGCCCCCTGAGCTCGTCGAACTATTCCCGCCCGACCTCTCTAACAAACTGATCAAGTTGGACCATCCTGACGCTCGCCCGACTCATCAATCAATGGGTCTCGCAAGATCGGCGGATATCAATCATGCGCTTTTTTGCCAACTGGCCCCGATGAGGTTCACTCGCGGCTCAGGTGGGCTTAGTGGGGCAAAGCTCTCCAGTTGCTTCGAATGAGCTCGCTGATCGTGGACGCAGTAGCAATGGCAGCACCGGCCGCTAGTGCGCTATTGTTGCCCGTAATTGGCTTACGGAGGCAACGCTCGCTATCAGGTCGTCTTAGTCGTGGTTGTCTTAGTTCGAGTCCTTGGAAAGGTTGGTAGCGAGCTAGTTAACTTGGTATGCTAATCAGTTTGGCGCCGAAATTTCAAAAGCTGGAATTGTTCTCTCATTGAGCACACGAGAAAGGTAAGGAGCGAGAGAGCGTCATCGTTTGTTTTGGAACTATTGGGCCCGTCTTGAATTGGAAGTGCGCAAGCAAGTTCAACTGTTGTTGCCATTTCGCTCCATGATTGAAACGAACCATGGGCAAGAATGCATAAGATGAATGGCTAGATGATTGATGGTGGCCACAGCCAGAGTGTTTGTGGCCAGCTTCGCGGTCACAGGTATTGCACACCTCCGGATGCAGACGGTTGACCCAAGGAATGTCCGAGCGCTACCCAAATTGCTGTCCGCTTCTCCTTCCACTATCTTTCGCCTTGGTTTGTTTGCCTTTGGCCTCGGCTCTGTTTTGTAGAAAACAATTTGCCCCCGCAGTCTCCTGTACCCCAGCGCAAACAAGTAGGACAAAATCGATTTGTTACTCCACCACACTTTTCCAATCCAAGCCCGCCACTGTGAGCGCAGACTCAACAGCATCGGCAGCTGCTGTCGTTGGCCCGCGAGCGCTTACTCTATCCAATGGCCTCGCTTTGGCAGTTCACCTGGCGCCAGTAGCGTTCGTTGATCGATCGCAAAGAGGTGTTTCATTACAGAGGCGATCATTATGTAACAGCCATAACTATCCTCTAGCCAGCACCACCGATCTATCGATAGACTACAATCGGCCAACTAGACGGTTAAACTTTCGCGGCACAGAGACTGGCCGACAGTTCAGAGCCGCCAACGCGCTGACCCAAGCTGATGGATGCGGGCGCCCAATAATGCAACAGCTGTCCCTCTCGTTCCAAACTCGACCCTCCTATCCTCATGTAGCCGGGCGATTACGTGCAAATTCACGCACTCTGCGTCCCTCCTATCTCATTTCCTCGAGCTCAATCCGCCAAAATGTCGCCATTCTTCTCGCTTCTGGTTCTTGCATCTGTCCAGCTGAGCATAACTCTTAGCCTCAACAAGGACGAACAATCAAACATCGAAAACACCGACAGAGACTCCAGACAAGAGATCAGAGTTGGCTTTCTGGTTGGAAGTCAGAGGGCAAAACTGGATCGTTTCTATTCAAGGCCAGGTAGGCAATTTGTGCACGCGTTCAATTATGCCATCGACAAGATCAACCGTTTGAATGGTAACGCCACTCTCGTTGGCATCAAGTTCGTCCCGGTTCTCGCGGAAACCTTTGGGAGCGAGAGCGAGAGCATCAAGCAAACGATTGATCTGATCAGTCGACGCCAGGTGAACGTCATTGTGGGCCCACAGGAGAGCTGCCAGGTTGAGTCGAAGTTGGCGACAATTTTCAACATTGCAATGATATCGCACTACTGCTCGTTGCCTAGAGAGCCAAGTTTGTCGCCTCAAGTTCGACAACAACAGCTACAGCAGCAGCAAATATTGAGCACCTTCATACAGACAAAACCTCCGCATTGGAAGATTGTGCAACGAGTAGTAAGTTTGGTAAAACAAATGCTCAGTGTTGTTAACGATTGGTATCCGCGACAATTGGTGCTCTTGTACTTCAAAGAGCCTTCGAAGAGCTCAGCTGGCGGCAGAATCGTGCCCCAAATGTCTGCAAAAGCTCCACAAGCGGCCACATCCGCGCCCACGAGCGAGCAGAGGTTTGCGGATTTTGGACAAAAAGAGAGCGTTTACCTGGCCAACGATGCGCTTCAGTACAAGCTGATCGGCGAGTTGCTTGAGTGGGACTTAAATGGGCTCCTCTCGGCCAATCAAGCTGATCAAGGCTCAGCCGAAAAGACGAGCGCCGGCAGAGAAGCCGGCCAACTCTTGACAGTTCTCAACTGGCACACGACCTTCCATTATGGCTTCACGAAAAATCCCTTCCGCAAAATAATCCGCCAGCACCTGCGCCTCCAGCAGTCGGCTCTCGTTGCTGCTAATCAATCTGGCCATTGTTACGGAAGCGCGACAATTCGGCCAACAACAAAGGCGACAGCCGGCAGGCTGGGTCCACGGGCGGCCATTTACATTGTGGTCGGCCACTATTATGAGCACCTTGGCCTGATGCAGGCCCTAGACGAGCTAAACCTGTTAAACCTGCAGCAGCAGCAGCAGCAGCCAGGCTCGCAGCTTCACTCGAGCGTGATGCTGGCTAATCAACCTCTCGGCCGGCAGCACCAATCGGTTGTCATTGGCGTCGATATTGAGCAATACGACGAACGCGATGATTCGGTTCGCTTCCTACGCGGACTCCTGATGGACGAGAACGGAAACGAGCGCCAGGCTGGCGGGGACCTCGATTCCATTGCAACCATGTACAGGCGTTACATGGGCGTTGTGCCCGCAAAACCAACCAGGATGGCCGACTTCCTCGAGGGAATACGAGCACTCTACTTGAACCAAAGCTCCACAACAGCGACCACACCAACGGCAACAGCAACCGATAGCCCAGTGCTCAGGCAACGGGGCCACTCGGACGAGGAGGAACAACGGGCGGCACTTCTCTTGGCCCAAAATCAAACGCTTGATTCCATTCAGCTCACAACTCGTCTGTTCCAATTCTTGAGACTTCCCGTCGAGACATTTTACCTTTATGATTCCTTGATGTTGCTCAATTCATACTTCAACACCTGCATAAACGATCAGAAGCTAAACCTTAGCGAATGCAGCAGCGGCCGGAGGGTCTTTGAGTGGTTCAGAAATCGACAATACTCAAGCTTTGTCAATCAGAACCTGACAAAATTTGACTCAAACGCGCAATCTGAAGGCTCATATACGCTGATAACGCGCCGCTTAAGTCAATCAAACGAATCTAGCGAGCTCACAGAGGACGAGTTTGGCCTAGTTCCAGTGGGTCGATTTGAGAGCGATGTTGGCGAGGATGGCGAGCACAAAATTGAGCTCTCAGTTGATCCTCAAGAGCTTGATCAGGTTTGGTTTCCTCTTTGGTGTCACGTTCGCAAATCAAACGCAACCGACTGCCTAAATCTATTGAAAACTCCAGCAGAGATGGAGGAACCGAGCGCCAATTTCGTGCTTGTTATACTATCTGCACTGGGCATAACTTTCGTTCTTTCGGGCATCATCATCGCCAACAGGTTGCTTCATGGAGGTTTCTGTTCGGACAGAAATAAAACCAGGAAAGCGTTCAACAGCGGCTGGTTCAGCGAGGCTGACAGCAGGAATTTCCTTGAAATTGTGCACAAGTTTCTCCTTGCGCCGGATACTTGCGACAACTCCAAGGAACGTTTGCTCGGACAGAAGTGCTTGATCGAGCTCCATTGCTACATGTTTCCGTTTCCCATTTGCAAATTCGTCCACTGGATCACAGCTTTGCACCAGCTGAAGGAGATGATGTTCCGGTATCAGTCGAGCTCTGCACTAGCTCAACCAGGCAAACAAACATCGGCTTACTTCGGGCTGCTCCAATGGAGGAGGCCGATTTGGAACTTTTCAAAGGGAACTTTTAGAAACAATAGATCGGACGAATTCTTCACCACCAAACACAGGGGCACTGCATCGCTTAGGTTGCTACTGAACAAGTACAAGGCCATCAATGAGTGTTTCCGCAACCTCTGCCAGATTAAACATGAGAGCATCGTAACACTCTACGGAGCCACTCTCAGCTACAACGTCGGCGGCGGCGAAAACAAAGTGGTCCACCTGATTGTTGAGCTACCTGGTCGAGGAAACATGCGGCAAGCTTTTGCTCAATTACGCGAAATAGCCCACGAGAGCGAGAGGAAGGTGGCCAATTTCAAGTCTGTCGTCCTGGCTCCGCTCATTGAGGATCTGCTGAACGGGGTTGAATTTTTGCATCACTCAAATGTCGAGTTCCATGGCGAGCTCAGTGCAACAAATTGCATGGTTAGTGTTGATTGGAGGCTAAAGTTGTCCGGTTTTCATGCTCTTCACATGCGCAGATCGCTCGGAAGATACGAGGAGAACAAGTCTGAGCTCTCTGCAAATTCAAAGTATATGGAACAATTGGTTTATGCGGCGCCAGAAATCCTTCAGTGTCACAGCCAGAGGAGTGCGATGAGCGGCGCAAGCCTGAAACTGGCTGACATTTACTCAGTCGGCTTCATAATCTACGAGCTGCTCGTTGATCATGAGCCTTGGGCCTGCTTAACGCAGGTAACCAGTAGCAAGCTGCTGGTTGAGCGAGTGAAAGTTGATTCGAGCTTTAGGCCGCCCCTGTCGCGTTTAGATAACAAACAATCTTACGCCTGGCCACCAAACTCGGCCGACCGCGATCCAGTTGATTTGGATGCCGTTAGAGATGCAATCAGGTCTTGTTGGTCGCAGTCCCCAGACAGGAGGCCACAGACGATCGCTTTACTAAGAAAACGAATGAAAATGACCATGGACGTTGGGCAGGAATTTCCTCCAATCGACAAGAGTCAAGCAGTTAGCTTTTACACGGAAATGGTGGAAAGTATGGCTTTAAATCGGGGCAAGGCTTTGCTACTCGAGCGAAGGAGGCTCATTGGGCTCAAGTTCAACCATCTACCTCCGAGGGTTTCATCTAAGTTACGCAAAAACGAGCAAATACAAACGGAATCCTTCGAATGCGTCAGTTTCTGCCAATTCAGATTGCTAATCTCGGATGAAATCGAGCAAAATCCTATCCAACACATGGAGGAGTTCCTTGCAAAGTTGGAAATATTGGTTGACTCCTACAGAAAGCACTTGCATTTGCTTGATTCGCAAGTCGATTCAGGCTTGCGATACCTCGTCTACTCAGGTGAACCGCTCCTAGTTGAACCCGTCGGCAAGGAGTCAATCATTCGCACTAGCCATAGCCAATTAGTTGCCTCCTTCGCGCTTCAGCTCATTGATCTGGCTAATCAGTGGAATTCTAAATACAACAGCTCCATTCAAGTTAAATGCGCCCTCCACTGCGGCCCTGTCCTGGGAGGCCTGTTGCCTCCGGCCGGCTGCAGCCTCGAAGCTGCGACCGATGACGACGACCATGAATCGAGCGCCAAGCTAGCTCGGTATGTCTTCTTTGGTTCCACCTTGCGGCTGGTTGACATGCTGGAAGCGGCGAGCTTGCCGCAGCGAATACAAATATCAGCCGAGTTCCGAGTTCAAGTTTTGCACCAGCAAGCCAATGTGAAAGTTCCGTTTGGGTTTGATGGGATTGATAGTAGGCAAGGCTACGTAATGATCAAGCGCGAGAGCAAAATCACAGCCAAAAATTTCGCCGATCTCGAGGCCCACTGGTTACTTAATGGGCCTCGTTTGACTGCAAACCAAAGCCTTTACCTGTCAACGTATTCCCAGTCATTTCCTCTTGAATAAAAATTCGCTTGTCCTCCGGTTCTGTCAGACAAGTGTGGAGCTGAACACATTCTCTCGATGCCAATGCAAAATTGTATACATTTGGGGTCGAGGATAAATTGTGCTCCGAGTTTATGGGGCGCCCAATTCAGAGTTCGCGGCCTCCTTTCGGCCCATGGAGGGGCTAATGGAGCTCATAATCGCAGTGAAAGTTGCCCCAAGAGTAACAAGCAGCAGACTTTGCTCGCCAACAGGTGCGAACGGTGGAGTTGTAATGTGTGCCAAACGATACGAGCAAGAGTCTCACAATCTGGTTCTTGTTATGTAATCTTGGCTCTCTCTTATTCAAAGGCAAAAGATTAGTGGTACAGCGCTGGCATAGAAACTTGCTGGTTGCTGCTGAAGCAAGCCACTACCAATCCAATGGCTTCGTGTGCTGTACGATCCTGAGCAGTCGCCTCCCCCACAGCCTTACCATGATGCCAGCAAAGCTAGCCGGTGCATTTTGGCCTTAGGCTTGCAAGTGAACGTTGAGCTTCCAAGCAAGCAACTTCTCTAGTCAGTCGAAAGCGCGCTTCAATCAAGCAGCCATTTCTTCGGGCACTCTCTTGGAAGATAGAAGCAAGACCAACAGAGCCAATAAGTCTGCAAGCGCCGCTCGTGTATCCCGAATCACGAGTTTTGTCAACCGGCTCTTTATCTCCTCTCACCGTCTCTCTGCGCTCCTCGTACGAGCTTAGCCAGTTAGTGTTGAGCGCCAGAAGACTTTCGGCTAAGAGCAAAAACGAGCCAGAATGGAGAACCAAGTTTTGCAGATAGTTGATGGCCAGGCATGATCGCAAGCTGGTCGTGTCTTGGCCGAAAGCACGCGGACACCGGCAAGCGCAGACATTCAGGGATGGTCCAAAGCACCACTAACCAAGCAGTTGATGTTAATTTAGAAAGCGATATCTCCCCGTTGGCGAGAAAACGAGAACACATCTTGTGGAAAATTAGTTAAGCTAATACACTGTGCAAGCAGACACCCTGTGCAAAGTTGGAATCTGTCTCGAGCAACATTAATTCGTTAGCATCCAGATCAAGTGTTGAAAGCTCCAACTTCAAGGCGAAGCATCAAGTTCGAATGCAGTCCATGTGAATTTTGTTGCCAACGAGAGTTGTTGCACACCTCGAACGCACCAAGAGCGTTTCTGTGCCTCCCCTCTCGCTCTCGCCATCTTTCCAACAAGTTCGCATGGCCATAGGTAAGTTTTGAGCTCGCACTTTGCTCCAACAGTCAGCGAGAGATGGCAACTTTGCTCAAGTCTGTTAGTTGTTGCTGGAGAAAGTGGTCCCATGTCCAATTTCAGTTGCCTCAGTATAATTAGTTGGTTCAGTTTGCGCAACAGATGCGCAGGACAAGGTCGCTGTGTGAGCCACGACCTAAAAGCAGTTGAGGAAAACGCCGAGGGCCACCCGAGGCTTACGCCTGTCACGCCAAAGGGGTTCTAGCTGGCCCTCTGTATCAAGGATGAAACCAATGTCCAGGTGTTGGGCCAGCTTGTGTCAGTTAGGGTTGCCTTTAGTGGGAGCAAGTCGACAGATGGATGACACCATCTGGCTCGCTTGAATCCCTTCGCGCCAGCCCCGCACAATCAACTGTTCAATTTATGGCTCAAGTTGCGTGGTTCGCGCCGTCACTCACCCCGTTGATGGCGACCGTTACGTAACTCCATTAGCGATACTTTTGCTTGGTGGCATACGACCAACATAACTTGGTGTGCGGATTTTTTGTTCCATTCCCACTGATTTGGGCGCGTTGAATGAAATAGTGAAAGTGAATACTTTCGTGCTTACATTGGACCCCGTGATTTTCATCCCGCTAGCACGAGTTCAAGTTCTAACAATTGCTTGATCAGCTCCACTTACCTAGTCCATGCCGTCGGGGTGTCTCGCTTAGTTTCAGCACGTAACCTTACCATTGGGAACCGTTTAGTTGCCAAGGTGAACGAACCGAGGGGCCTAATCAGCGCGCTGCTCTTGACTTGTCTTCGCGATTTTCATCATCGCAGGTAAGGTTAGCAGCACAGTTTGATACTTTGAACAATCTCAAGCAAGCTAGCGTGTGAACGTTTTGACCAATTGAAATGCTGCCCGTCTGCCTGCTTACCTCCGTGTCCGCTTTCCTCCCGACCGTTAGCTCACTCCCTGCCTCAGAATTAGTAGAGCGGAGATTTGGAGGGGGAGGGGGCTAGATTGCACGCAACAGTTACAGAGCAATGTCATACAACATGGCTTTGTAATTGTGAACTCAACGGACGCATTATAACTGCCCACTCTCATCCGCTTCCTCAGGTAAACAAAGTGGCGCGTCAAGATCATTTCGTTGCGTGCGCCCCGAGCTGGATCGTGCGGCTTTTTAAACGCGAAAAGCACGCGGTCAAGTTTGAATATCAGTAATAACCTTCAAAACGCGACCACAACCAGAGCGATCATCTCGCTCTTCTCAATCCATTAAGTGGAGGCGCCCTCAAATCGATTATAGGCACTAGATGGCCGTTAAAATTTTAAAGATCCATCTCAGGGTGCCGAGTGGGGACAATGCGAACAAGGAGAGAGTCATTAGTAGTTTAGCTCCAAATGATCATCCTTGGCCACGCTCCATGAGCTGAAATGAAGGAGGCAATTAATTGAGAAGAATGGGCAAACAATTTCGTCTTCTACCCGACAAGGGTCGCTGATAGGATGTCCGCTGCATTTGTCACTTTGTTGCACAACCGTGGTATTGGATCCCTCACTCCCACTGGGCTTAAACACGCGCGCCCAAGATCCGCCATGAACGTTCATGCCTCCCCTAAGAATCTCGCCTCACGGGTTCCATTAGTGGGAGCTGAATCTTCGGTCACATCGTTTGGGACCAACTAATTTCGAGCCCAGGCTAGACTATATTCATTAGAAGATCTAGTTTGGTGCATCTGGGGCTCAGATTGTGGGAGCTTGAGTTGCGTAAATAGATTGAAAAAACGCATTGCTCCTGGCGGGGACCGAGGTAAAAAACTGTTTGCAACTTGCTGCTTGATGAATGGAGAGATCCTTTCCTGTTTCGAAGCTCCATGCCGGTGGCCGTTTATGATTGAAATCCGCGTTGGCCAACTGGCTCGACCCTTTCATCTTTGGTTCAGTTAGCGCGCTTATAGGCGCTCGAAGGCGACTTTTTGTCCTCCCCTTTGTTTTGTTGGCTGCAGCGGCTACTTTTGTGCAAGAAAGGAGGCGCTCGCATATTATCAAAGCCCAACTTGGCCTTCCGGGTGAGCCTTGAGGCTCATGAGGGTTATACAATAAAGAGGTTTGCGAGAATTCGGGGCCAACCCGATCGGTGGCACAATGATTACAGTACGGCGAGCTGATTGGGTCGCAAAACGAACGAAATTTGCGATAGCTCAGTGGCGAACAATTTAGTTCGCTACTGAGCACGCGCACTAGGCTTTGCTTTTGCCCAGTGCGCGCGCAAGCTCAGCCCGCGATCGGTTCCCAGCTAAGGCAAATGCTAACTGCGGGACCAGCGATCGCTTGCGCTCAATTCGGTTCACAGTTCTGGTCCGTGTAGCCCTTCTGGTCCAGGTTGTGAGGTTGAGGGAAGAGCTTGAGTGCGCAAAAGAGCATAATCAGATATGCGCACTGGGAGTGCACAAAGAGTTGGGCGCCCAGCTGTAAGCTCGAGCTCGTGTTTTAACGAAGATTTGCTGATGACCCCCTTTCATAAGCCCCAAACTCACTCCTCGGGCTCTAACCTCTCATCTGGATATGGCGCCACAACCAACAAGCGAGCGGGCTCTCAAACCGCTCTCGTGTTCGCTGTTCCTTGATGAGTTGACCAGGAAATTACTGCCAAGGGTTTGAGGCCAGAGTCTCTGTCATGTTCGTTTAAAAAAGAAGGGGCGTATAAGAATAAAAACCGTTCAAGCCTCAGGTGTTGGAGTCCTCAGCCAATTTCGTTTGCTTGCCGAAGGGGTTTGGGCTTCTTTTCCTTTATTTGCCGGCATCCATCGGGCTAGTCAAAGATATTTTAAGAAGTGAAGCGCTCTTCGTGCACCAGTTAGTTGAACTACGCTAACCTGAAGCAACAAAGATGAGCCAAGCAACAGCAAACAAAACAACCTTTGAAACTTCACCAAAACAACCAACTAAAATTCGAGCCTCATCCACAACCTCGTCATGCAGCCAGCATTTGTCTATTATTTCCTTATCTAAACTCAAAAACTATATGCCCATTCCTGGCCAGATAGCTGGCAAAGTATCTGCATCACAAATTACGGGAACTACAAGTCTCCAATCGATTGGCTCCTATAAGAGTGATTTGATCGAGACAACTTTGTGTAAGTATAAGGAATCTCAAGCCAACTAACCTGATTTCAGCGATTAATACAATTCGCAACTCGATGGAGTTCTTTAATAATTCCACGGAATCTAACATCTAATTTATCTGAGTGAACAGATTTGCACCATAGGAGAGAGAGATCGGCGAAGACACTTGGCCTAAATCAAGTTGGTTCAGAGCAATCTGGATTGGAAGAGGACACACCCACGCAAACAGTTGGCAATACAAAGAGATCTGCCGAGAGCCAAGCCTCAGTGGAACCGCAAGAGCTTGTGCAACAAGAGCGCAAATCGACAAGTGCTCGGCTGCTGAATAGCATCGCTCAAGCGACTACCGAAAAAGGGGTGGAGTTAACTGGAGCTGGACCGCAGCAGCATCAAGATCCACTGTTAGACACTGGAGAGCAACGGAAGCGAACTAAAATAGAGCCGGCTAAAACTGTTAAGGAGCCAGCCGAGGTAACAAAGGCAACAGTGAGTGACAAGAAGAGGGAGAGGAAAAATAACCAAGGTAGTTATTGTGGAGATAACATGACACCAAACTCTTTGCTGCTACTGCAGAATCCTAATTATATTGAGCAGCAACAGCAGCGCGATACTAGCAACTACAGTGAAACTAGCAGTCATGGCCAGCAAGAAAGGGGAAATGACACCGAGTCGGGGCAGCCAAGGGTTGTTGCCGATGTTCAATGTGGAAGAGGTCTAGCTAGCGACAAGCAAAATGATAACCGACTTCAAGTACATTGCATTGAGCCAGTTTCAACATCATCAGCTAGTCCGATGTTGAGTAACATCAACCAGTTTAAGTCTTTGAATAGCGTCGGTAATTTGAGCAATAACGGCGATATCGGCACCAATCAAATTGCCAACCCAAGTGCAAACATCGTCGGCCCATCGGATTATTTATCAAATCGAGATTCACACCAAATTCATAGCCATCTTACGGATGCTGAAGTGCAAGCCGCGAACGGTATCAATAACTTACAGCAAGGCTATCATCATAGTCCCACAGTATGTGACCAAAAAGTCACCGGGGTACAATTCGCTCACCATGGAGCTCAAAGTGCTCGATATTCGAATGCTGAATACAATGCCAGCTTCCAGTCCTCGATGATCGAGCGGCAATTCAAACTTGAGGCCAAGACGAACAGTCGTGGAGGGTTGGAGGAGGACGATCTAACGTTAACAAGTCGAAACAACACTCAAGCCGGGCAACTGGGCGCTAACACCTTAACAAATGCGCAAGATCTGGTGCAGCAACAGCACACAAGAGCTAGTGCAAATCACTATTACAACACTCATTACAATCTTATGCCCACACCCTCATCTAAGTCTTCGTCACCTACCTCCTCGAACTCGACTCCCTCGCCAAAAAATAACGCCATGCACTCCAATACTAGCCACCACTCTAATCAACTGATAGCGTCTGCTTCATCAAACGCTTCAACCTCACACATTCATCCTCTAGATCACCTCAATAATCAATACGTGAACACTGGTGCACTAATCAACCCTAACCTCCAGCAACATCAATTGAATCAAAGTTATTCCTATCACCATCAGGCAACAGGTGGGTCGAATCAGCACCAGATGGCGTTAGTCACTCAGGATCAAGTATATTCTCACCAGCAACAGCAGCACCATCTTCAGCACCATCAGCAGCAGCAACAACAGCAACAACATCAGCAACAACAGCAACACCAGCAGCAGCAGCATCCAATTCATCAGCAACAGCATCAACAACAGCAACAATCCGCACAAAACCACCAATCGATTTATCATCATTTAGCAAACAATGCGGCAAACATGAACGTTAGCCACATTTACAATAATACCGGAAGTGGACATAGTTATCATACTCATCTTCAAGGTGTCAGTGGGCAGCATTCAGGTAATTTGATGTCAGGTGCAAGTCAAAATCATCTAAATTCAGCGGCAGCTGCTTGTGCTGCAGTAGTATCTCAGACCCTTAAGACCGTTGCGAACCAACAGAGCCAGCAGCATCATTATGGAGGCTCGATCGCGAACGGGTTTGGGGCAAACTCTGGCAATCTCATAAACATGACAGCGCAGCACGGGCATTTCCACCATGCGATGGCCCCGATCAACCAGCATCACCACATACCTACTCATAACAGCTCGATCCAGAGTCAACAGCAGCAAAGCGTGCCCATGCACCATGCAGCTAGCATAGTAACGAGAAAGTACCAATGTAAAATGTGCCCTCAGGTTAGTTGATTCACCGAGCAATCAATTATTATCGCTTGGCCTATAACATATTTATAGATCCCGACTGTTTGATTCGCATCCTAACACGCTGTATCATCTATCCACAGGTATTCATGTCCAAAGCTGAGATGAAATATCACAACCAGAGCCATATGCGTGAAGCTAAGCCCTATAAATGTCTTCAGTGTCCGAAAGCGTTCGCAAACTCCTCGTATCTATCCCAGCATATGAGGATTCATCAAGGTGTTAAACCATACACTTGCGATATTTGTTCTAGGAAATTCACACAATTATCGCACCTCCAGCAACACAAGAGAACGCACACGGGTGACAAACCTTACAAATGCAACTACATGAACTGTACAAAACAATTTAGTCAGCTTTCAAATTTGCAGTCACACTCCCGCTGTCATCAGCTAGACAAGCCTTATAAATGCAATAGTTGTTACAAGTGCTTTCATGATGAGCAGAGCTTACTCGAACATATACCGCGCCACCTCGAATCAAAGCACCTTAAAAAGAATCTTTGTATATTCTGCGGAAGTTCTTATCAGCAAGAGCGCGGATTGGTGAAACACTTCCAACAATACCATACGGACAAATCGCCCACCTTAGTGGCCGCTGCGATAGCTGCTGGGACAACCGGAAACACTAATTTGATTGCAACACTTGTCTCTTCAACCCCAGCAACTGCATTCGCGACACCATCTAGTGGTGGCAGCAATGGTAGCAGCAGTAGTAGTTCAAGCAGCTCAGGAAGTCTAATAGTTCACAATCATAGCTCTACGACTCAGAACAGTGTTCAAGTTTGTGAGTATCTGTGAAAGAGTATTATCTCAACACAATTGGGCCGTTCATCTAACTAAATTACTCTCCCATTCACCCTTCTCCATGTACAGCCTTTGGGAGCAGCCTGTATTGATCGGATAAACTACCGCTTTTTCACAGTTTTCTCGGCCAGCAAGCATTCGTTGAATCAACTGTTCGAATGGGACTATTCAGGAACTTGGGAATGATTGATCTTATGTCGAGATGCCGAATCGTTGGATCCGAGAAACATGTTAACAGCTCACTCGGGATGGATCACCTATCCTATGATCGAAATGAAGGTTATTAAACAACGGCGATTCAGCGCCGGGAATCTCATGAATAGAAAAATTCTCGGCACTGGTTTGTGCAGTTAATGGGATGGTTGGTTAGTCATCAAATTTGATACTCACGGAGCAATTTTCAAAGCTGATATCATTTTCTTCATCCGTATCAGTGAGGTGTATCTTTTGCGAGTCATCACATGGATAAAAGCATAATATTATCTGACGTGTGACTAAATTTGAATAATTCAAATCTAGCTATTCTAGGAACATATTAGGCAATTATCCAATGGATGGCTCAACTGAGAATGTGTTGCAGCGGAAACAACACCGGCTGAAAGCAGTCTTTCGGGTGCCTCTTATACCAGCTGGATTTTGTGCATCGAAGGTATCGCTTACGTATAAAAGTAGTGTATACTTGTTGATTGTCTTCATTCGAGAAAGAAGTTGCCTGATCAGCTGCGGATGTAACTGCATCTGACTTGATGGTTGCACTTGCACATCAACTAATTTAATGCGAGCAAAAGTGGCTGATGATCCTCACTCATTGGTCATTGGCTTACCCGATTTCCATTATCGCGCATGAACAAACACGAGATGAGTGGATAGATGGATGGATAGAAAGGCAGATAGACAGACAATCTGACAGAACGGCATAGAGGAGTACATGCAGCTCTGTCTCTATCGCTCTGTGCAACCAACTCCAGTTGCAGCCGTCTTAAATAGACTACGTCTGATTAGCAGCCATAAATCATCCAAGTATTGATGCCCTGTTATGTGATGGAAAAAAGTAATTTACTGCGAACTCGGGACGCTGAGGTGTTAAATGACGAAAGCAAATCTGTGGCCGGCATGGTTGTCGCCGTCGAAGTATCTCGACGCTGTTTAATCCAGCAATTATGGTCAGCTCCAAACAATCATGTTGGATTAATGCTGAACCTACTTTTTTCAGCCATAAGGTAAACACTCGACGATTAGGATGTAAACGACTTAATCTATTCGTCGCCAGTTTGCGACCATTGAGTTTAACTTTTACCGTCTAACCAGCTTCAAGCAGCCGCCAAATTTTATTGCCTGCTCGTCATCACAGAAATTCTGTGCTCCGGGGACATTTATCACGATGTCTCAGCACTCGCGCTGATTTTCTCTCTTCCGGTCTCAGAGATCGCTAGTTTACCGCAAACTAGACAGTCGTCCTTTTTCTCCGCCTCGAAAATATAAGTATACACACCATTACTGAGATTGAGAATCTGATAATTGTTCATGGACTTGGCACTGGATGTAATAAGTTTGAAAGCCTCCATGGCACAGGTTGCAGCAACGCAAACGTTAGTGGACGATACGGCTGGGATAGTGCGCTTGACGACGCCTTGCGTGAATCTAAGGGTTGGAGGCTCAATCTTGAATTCATGAGCACGATCTACTGCTTTCGAATGAACCCATTGGATATGAGCCGGTTCGTCGACATCAAGCTGTACACCCGGACCGAAAGGCTGTTCTCGAGGCCATAGCAAAACTTTTACATACTCGATTGTATGCTCGGGCAAACGTGGGGTATTGGCTATCGTACATAGGGGATAGTTGATTGGTGGTGGATATAAGTCGAGATTACATTCTATACAAGCAGTGATTCCAGGTAATATTACTCTGGCGTTACCCTTCAAACCCTCTGTACCACCATCGATGAGAGGTATCACTGATGATTGGTCCAAGTTCCCGTCCTCGTCAAAGACTAGCAAGTTGAACATAGTGCTATTTATCCAGCGTCTGGCTTCGATTGAATCGAGACCGCATATAACGATATTGAATCTGTTGTAGAAATCATTGCCAAAGTCTTGGATCTTTTTGTGATGGGGAACTACTTTACAATCTGGAACTAGACGCATGATGAACTCAGCTGCTACTTCAGCTTTAGATCTTCCAATATCGTGGGTTCTAAATAGGAACTGGCGGTTCAGGTTGCTCAACTCTATGGTGTCCATATCGATCACTTCGATATCTCTAACACCCATCAGAGTGAGATCCTTGAGCAACTCGCAACCCAAACCCCCAGCGCCAATAACAAGAATCTTGCATTGGTTCAACAAATATGACAGTATATCTTCGCTCGAATCTTGTATCGGGTCGGCAAATGGGGATTGACGTGAAAGTAACCTTCTCAAATGGTTTCTTGTGCCTAGATCTGTCTCCATGACTCCGCCAGTCGGTGTTTGAACACAGAGCAGAACTTATACGACATACGAATATTTACATCTTCGAAGTCTATCTCTGAAGATCGAGGAAAAATTGATGCACGAACCGAAATTGAGAAGCATTCGTGGTCAGATCGTCCAACCAAAACACACGATCAGCTGAGCTGATGTCCGCTGAAAATGCGTTCACCGCAGTTCGGGAATCTGATCGAAGAACGCAATTCCCTTCTGATTTCCCCTACTTTTTATCTATCCAATTTTGGTTAGTGAGTTTCAACTAATATACCAATATGACAATCATGGAGGGGAGCAAAAGCACAAGTTCAGACGGCCAGAAGGTCTGGTACGTAATTATTAGAAGTTCTTTGATGCAGCTTATTGAATTCAGAAACCCATGACTAACCGCGTTTTATCCAACAGGTCAACTATACTACAGCAAGTCCGTCAAACGGATACCAAAAAGCTGCCGGCCAACAAATCCCTCTTAGTTCTAGGCGATAACGAGACCGGTAAAACTACGCTCATTGCCAAAATGGCGGGTCTTGAAACTCCAAAAAAAGGTTCTGGCCTCGAATACAACTTCATAGAAGTTAGAGACGAATATCGAGAAGACTCGACAAAGCTTGGTGCGTGGATCCTGGATGGAGATATTAAGCACGTAAGCTTGTTGAATTTCGCCTTAACAGAGTCAAACTTTGAGCACTCATGTTGTCTACTAGTAGCGAGTATGAGTCAACCTTGGAACATTATGAGATCTCTCGAGACCTGGGCGACTGTCCTTGAAAAACACATCGAGAGTCTCGGTATCAAACCAGTTAGATTGAAACAATGCCGTCAAAGGATACTGTTGAAATTTCTAAATTATGTGTCGGCATCTGATGAGGCTGAAAGTAAACTCATAGCGGGTATCAATAAGGACAAACTAAACGATAGCAAGATATCGAGTACATTCAATAATTCTGGCGCGGCAGAGGAAGACTTGGTGTTAACTAGCGAAACTATATCATCCACTAATGATCTAGATCGCGATACTCTATCGAGGAACCTCGGGATCGAGGTGATAGTTGTAATTACAAAAACCGATCATATATCAGTGCTAGAGAAGGACTTCGACTACACAGAGGAGACCTTCGACTTTATACAACAGGCTATTCGAAAATTCTGCCTAAAATTTGGAGCCTCTCTCTTCTACGTATCCGCTAAAGTGAACAAAAACTGTGATCTACTGCATAAGTATCTGGCACATCGCATATACGATTTGCCCTTCAAAGCACCAGCCTCTGTGGTGGAGAGAGACGCCATATTTGTCCCTGCCGGTTGGGATAACGAAAAGAAGATTTCAATCCTCTTTGATAACATAAGGAGTGCGAGCCCTGATGATGATTACAATCAGTTTATTTCAGAGAGAGCCAATCATGGTCCAGCTCAGCGGGATGCTGAAATTGAGATTGAGAGCGATCAAGAATTCTTACTAAGGATGCAATATGATCTCGGCAAGCAAGTTCAATTGCCTATTCCAAGTGCCCCGTCTCCAGTACAACCCCGACAGAACTTGTCGAATCCAACAGACACCCAACCCTCTGGTGAAGGAGTGTTACAAAATTTCTTCAATAGCCTTCTATCGAAAGGTAGAACGATCCCCCCAAGTTCCGGTCAACCGGAGCCGTGAATTATCAATCATTTGGTAGATTCAGAACTATTGTAACGATTGTACAATGAATTTATTTACCTCTATGAAGATATATACATCTATTTTCTCGTAGTCAACAATAGATGAGTTGCTCAATCAATACGCCGAGCTCTATAAATCAATCAGTTCTAGCGCCGCGTTTTGTAACTTGCGCATGTTGCAGTGGATTTATTTAATTCTTAGTAGGGTGGCTGAGAGATTTCAACTACTACAGTTACCCATACGAACGCACTCATCGAGAGGTCGATGTTAGAAGTGATCTATGTGAAAGCCTGGTTCTCTTTTCAGCTAGCTTTAGTCACGAGGATTCGTGTTTCACATCTCTAATGGAGATCCATAAAAGTCATAGTCTCTATGTCGGTAACTCGGCGCTCACTTGGTCAGGGCTCATTTTAAATTACATGGTGGATTTTTTTACCCGAAGCTCTGTTAAATACTCTCACGCGTTACTAGACCTGAAATAGTTTCAAAAAAGTGCCCGGGGTCGACAACCTTCACCCATGTCTGGATGTTGCTGATAAGAACTGGGTCTTGCTCGTTCTCCTTAGGAGCAGTCTTTCAAGAATTAAATGCGTTCCTCCTGGCAATTCAATCGTACCTTGGAGAGGAGTGACGGTCTGAGCTGCCCCTGTAGTCTCTTGATCTGGAGTCATAACCGCCCCGTCTACTGTCACGGTAATGTCCACCATTTGATTGGTAATTACTTTTTCCGTAACCACCACGGTCGAAGCTCCTGTCATCCCGACGGTCGCCACTGCCGCCGTACCTTTGACCATTATATGGAGCTCCTCCGCTTCCTGTGTACCTGCCACCACTTCCTCCACCATTGTAGGGACCTGATCCTCCGTAACTTCCGCGTCCACCCCTCATTCCACCAAAATCGCGTCTGGGTCCAGTGCGTCTCTTTGGCTTTGAGTGTTCGACGCGTATTTTTGAACCCATAAAAGTTTCACCATTCATTTTGTTTACAGCTTCCTCAGCATCTTGCTCGGATTCGTAGACAATGAACGCAAACCCGGGCGGATTCTGGGCTATCCAGACGTTGTCAAGTTTTCCAAATTTGGAAAACTCGCTTTCAACATCCTCTTTGGTGACTGGGCCTTCTAGGCCACCAATGAAAACGCGCGTGTTAACGAATGTCATTTAAGGATCTTGGGGTTTGGACTTGTGCGATAATAGAAGACCAAGTAGTGATGGAAGGTGAACTTATAAGTAGTAAACTACTTATGCTAATGTCGAGGAAGATAACTGTTTCGTTATCTCACCAAAATGACTTCGGGATCATCGTGAGAGTTGATTTTGTATTGTCAGTCAAACACAAATCGTTCGCTGGACACTGGTGTACAGGCGCGGAGGCACTGCCGCCAAATTTGAACTGAAACCAAGCTTAAACCACACAACTAGCAAGAACTAAATGGCTCAGTCTCTCTCGCATGATCAAAGGGTTCCAAATACATACAGTCAACAATATCATAATTCATGATTTACATTCATACTATGTCGTGTCGCAAATCTCATGAGGCCCGATAAATGATGGCGAGGCAGGAAGCATCGGAGATCGAAATGCCTCCCTGTGAACCTTAGGAAACAAATATTCAAATGATCATGGAATCCGTGCCGTCAACGGATACGAGCACTGGAGATCGGCATAATAAAAAGCAACAAAGACACCAATCAAGAACACGAGACCAACCAAAAGAAGACATAGGCAATCCTTCGGAATCGCAGGTCCAATCAAATATGGCTTATCAACATAAGCATGCCTTACATAGATTGAGGAGACTTAAAAAACGAGCACCCCATCGAGATTTAGTGATAAGCTTTGTACCTAGATTGAGAACATCCATAATTAATAGATTAGACTTCTTCCATCGGTACAGCAAACAAGAGCAAGAAGTCCTATCGTGTTTTGATTTCCTAGACGAATTAGTCCTAACTTATTGTGATGGTGGCTTGGAGTCGCCACGTTATTCTCAGAAACTATATGAATCAATGATCTACGAACTAATTTGAGCCACTAAAAGTAGAGATAAGCCAAAGAGTCTGATCACTTCGACACAATTTTGTAGCTGTACATTGCTTTATAAACTAGAAGCAGTGCTTCCTATCTAACTGTTAAACTAGAGTGATCCACTGTGGAAGAACAAACACGAATGAAACTCTCAATCCCCTTCTCTCAAACATTGGCTCTAATTGATCAATCAGGGCATTTAATCCACTCGGCCTCACTCTTCGAGTCAGCCCAGCTCTCATCCCCATCCGAGAAAACGATTTTCTTCCATATGGCGACATGCGATTTGATTTCCCTCAAGATTGCCAGGGTTGCGTAGTGAGATAAATCTCGACCAGTTGACGCCACACATATCATGATGGAGGCCTCGCTGACGAGAACCTGTCCAAGGCGTAAAGCTACATGGGTGCGGGTGTTGTCATCGGCACTGATGTGACTGCCAATTTCAAGATCAGAGCCTTTGACAACTGTGTCGATTATCTTTGATATCTGCTTCCTTGCCATGGGTTCATAAGCCTCATAATACAGAGCCCGTATAGGCCTGGAGTGGTCTTTACGACTACCATCGATGTCTGTACCCCGAACAACACCTAAAAAAGTGTTGATGGCGCCACACATTGGAGATGTCACAAACATAACGCCGGCATTTATATCGAGCTTGTCATAGGTTATCACTATCTCACTATTGGACATAATTAGTTGGCATATGAATTTGATTCAAGTTTTATATTGAATTTAATAGTATAACAACGAATTCAGACTGTTAGATTTGAATTCTTCAATACATTTTGAGATCTAATGAGATTATCGTTTGTGACGTCCACCTAAACAAGTGAATGAGGTATGTGACCGCTCGACGCATTTGTTGCCCCATGTGATCCACTTGAATTGACATAATTGGTGCGGGTGATGAAGTACTCTGCATTACTGATACCAATCAGACCTGCAGAGTGCGGTGGGTCCCTAGAGGAAGTGAGCGCAGGGGGCTGTTTTGAGTTTGGTCCTTCGCGGCTGGCCAGAAACTGGCTGAACTTGTCCTCTATATTGTTTTGAGATCGGTGCAGAAATATGGTCAGTTTTGAAATTCTTGCGACTCAGTATTTCATGTATCAAGCAACATATTGCAAAACTTACCGTTGCTACAAGGCGACGGGAGAAGATAGTCATCCGGGTCGGTCGGTTGCTCTGATTTTTGGCCTGTATAAACGTATTTCGAAGATTAGTATAATTTCTGAAACGACTATGCGGTCTCGATGAGGATGTCATCACTTACCTAAACTGTTTGTCGATACAGTGTGATGCATTGACCAGCAACTGTCTGCATTCATGTTCAGTCGACTACCAGGCATCAAGTTGTTGTTGTTGTTGTTGATATCGGCAATGGGCGTAGTGGAGGCCTTGGATGATATATGGCTTAGGTTGCCGCTAGAGAACATGTTCTCCTCAATCAATTGTTGTGTGCCATTATGGAACATGCCCACCCGTTTGGAAGTTGGTGTGGATAACTGCTGATTGTTGGTAGATTCTGTTTCAGGGTGATGTCTAAGCTCGAACCCAAATACGTCGTTGAATCTGTTGTGCGACGATAAAGTCAAGTCCGGAAGTGCAGATCTAGGCTCGGATCCCTCCTCAACTAAACTGTTAACTTCTGAATTGAATTCCTCAAACCCGTTTTCATCACTGTCGGAGTTACGACCAAGCTCATGTCTAGTGCTATATTCTATACCTTTGGTTCCACATATCAAATATCGCTCTGGATCGCGCGCAAAGTTGACAAAGTTTTCCGCCAGACTTTTGAAATTTGGCCGATCCTCAGGGTTGTAGAACCAACAGGCGTACATAACCTTATATACTTCGGCGGACATATAACTTGGCTGTTGAAGGCGGGCTCCCTTCTCGATGGCCATAGGAACGTCTTTTGTTTCGTACTCTTCGAAAGGCTTAAGACCGAAAGTCAAGAGCTCCCAAACAGTGACTCCGAAGGCCCAAACATCACTCTTGTGAGTGAATTTTCTTTCCCTGATGCACTCAGGGGCTAACCATTTGATTGGAAGCCGCCCTCCGCCCGAGTGGTACTCACTTTGATCTACCTCGAGGAATTTAGCTAAACCAAAGTCACTTATTAGTGCCCGACCAGATGTTTGCAGTAGCACATTTCGCAAAGCAAGATCTCTATGCACCATACGATGTTCCTCGAGATACGCCATACCTCTTGCAATCTGTTTGCACCATTCGAGTAAATTCTTTGAGCCGATGTCATTCTTATGATTTTTCACATACTCTAATAGACAACCCAACGGCATGAGTTGAGTCACCAACATGAGCTGATTCGGTGTCATACAGACGGCCAGCAAACGGACTAGATTGGGATGATTGACACTAGCCATAATGTAGGCTTCGTCCAAAAACTCCTTGTTCATGTTGGCTTGACCATTGTCACGAAGAACTTTGATAGCAACTGGTCGAGGTTCCTTCTGTTCTTGCCCCTCAGGATACCAGAAACCTTGGTAAACGGTTCCACCAAAACCAGAGCCCAGTATGTATCCCTTTCTGAGTTCTGTTTCTTTAATGCTCCTCAGAGGTGCCAGATTCGGTTTAACGTTTGATTGGTTGAGAGGCTCAACATCGTCGAAACCGCTCAATCTCATCGTCAACTTGACTGTCTTATCTTTCTCAATTTGGCATCTGTAAACTGAAACACAGATCACAAAAGCAGCTGAAATGATGAGCATAAACATGACTGAGGTGGAGCCAAGCCACACGATGCGTGGATTCTCTGGGTCGACACCTGGATCTTCAGAACAGTATGGGTCTAGCATATTACTCTCACTTATTCTATGAGGTTTATCCGGTGGACATTGTGCTGTGCAGTTGAACTTCACTTGTTGCTTTGCATTGTCCAGACTCAACCTAGCAGTATTCTGCGCTGATGCTAGGGGACTATACGAATCCGAATATATTCTATAGACACGGCATGTGAGACAATCAGCCTCAGTGGGACCAAAGCAACCATTGCATTCAGATGAGCACCTGATACATTGACGAAGCTGCTCATCAGCGTAATAGTCACGAGAGCAGAAGTCCTCGCATTGCTCACCAGCAACATACTTGGCACATTCACAGACTGATACATGAGTTCCCATCCCGGTGCAACTTTTACATCTATGGTGGCACTTCCGACACACGGGTTTGCCGGAGGAGGATTTAAGAGGTCCCTCTGGTTGAGGTCCAACATACTCTTGATAGTAACCTTCGGGGCAAACTTCATCAGCCTTGATGCAATAGGCGACTAACGAAGGACTTGTTCCGTTTATCACAGCTTTACCACATGAGTTGCATCCGCCTTCTCCAAGTTTGTTGGAGGGTCCAGAGCAACCATCGATGCAGCTTTTATCGCATTCCTCGCATGTGCCATTGTTATTATACTTGTGACTTGGACACTCAGCGACACAATATGGACCATCCTTAACGCTCCTACATTGCCAACAATGACGCGCTTCAGTACCAGTGCAACCACCCTTACATTCGGCATGACACTTCTTACAGGTTCTACCGCCAGCATCGTAAGAAAGCGATCCAATGGAGAGAGTTGAAGTGCAATTGTCTACACAAAAATCATCCAGCTTGTAATTATTGCACGATAAGCACTCGTCTGGGCCTGGACCCCAGCAACCATCTTGAGCGCACTGGTTATGACATTGGAGAGCAAGTTGACGACATTTTGAGCTATCTGCATTGTTTCTAGTAGTGATATCCTCGCGCCTAGTAATATTGATCTGCGACCAATCAATTGTGTCGGCGAAGCACAAATCTTTGTTCTCCTCAATAGTAATCCTGCCAGATCTAACCTTCCTAAGAGAGCGTAAATTAAGTGAAACCAACGATGTCTTGATGATTGAAAGAGCATAGAACATGTCGGTTGTTTGGCGCCCACCAATAGTCTCAAGCTTCCTGAAATAAGAAAGATTTTTGAAGTCTTGGTGGCTTGCTTGTATGTTTAAATAACCAGTTATTTCTCGTAGTGTTTTAAATACTTCAAGTCGACTAGGATGCATTGGCTTGTATCTAGTACCTATTGTGTTGTTGCTATAAACTTCAGCATAACCTGTAAAGGACGTATCAAGTATTGTGATGGATCCCTCGATTACTGTGCAGTTGATTAGTTGATCAATGTTGCCGGAGTGGACAACTTCAACCCCTTGACAGTTCTTCGGACATGGCCCTCCGCATGGCACACATTCTCCGTTATTGCTGCGTTTGTTTGGTGGACAGTTGCGGACACAGGCCCCATTGTCGCGCAACAGGTGCTCTGGGCACTCCTTCACGCAAGTTGCACCAAAGGCGTACTTTCCATTCGGATTGGCCTCCCATAAGAACTTACTAGGGTTGTAACGCATCATCGATGGACATTCTTGGATGCACTCGCCATCATCATAGAAATTCTTGCAAGCCAAGCAGTCTGTTTGCTTGGGGCCAGTACAACCACCTGCACAAAAGAGATGGCAACACTCTCTGGGCTGATTTCCAAAACATCTACCTTGACTACATTGTGGTGAACAGTTTGTTTTTGAGAATTTTTGACACATGTCGGCCCCCTCGCCCCAACAATGTCCATCACAAGCATTGTCACACTCTGGACACGATGGTTGAGTGCCGTTATAAACGAACACTGAACGGTACATTGGCCAGTTTAAGATCTCATCCCAATCGATGGATCTAATATAGCACAGATTTCTGTTATTGTAGGAGCCGACACTGCCGGCTAAAATCTCGCGCAGGTTTGGTAGTTCCAAAGTCTTGAGTTCATTTTCAATCAAGAACATGGCAAACTCTTCTTTTTGGCCATTATTCAACCTAAACAAGTCCCTACCCCTTATAATTTGCAAGTTTGGCATGCGAATTTTCTCAACCTCAACATAGGCGATCAACAGGTAGCCGGTAATTTCGCGTATAGATTCAAGGAAGGTTAAATCAACCGGCTTATTATCTGGCCCCTTCTCTAGCCAAGTGATTTCAAGATTTCCAATGACATAGGTGCAGTTTCTGTATCTTTCAGCGAGATTCTGGTAATGGTCAGTCTTGTTGTGTTGACCTGACATTCTATTTGCGGTTCCAATACAAATCTTCTCGAACAAGCCCTTCTTTTGGTTTTGTTGTTGATTATCACTTGATTTGTTGCTGGCATTAAGCTCACTCGATTGATTTGGTTTAGAATTTTGTCTAAGGGAGGCAAAATGTCCTGTTGCAAAATTAAAAGTTCTAACATTTGAGTTGGTATTGTTTGAGCCAACTAGTTTGACAAAGTTCGAGGAGAGCGGACTTGCGGGCGAGTGATGGTTGTTGCTGCTTGTGTGTCTCACTATCTCATGAACAACCGAGTGGTTTGTGGGGCCCAAGTTTTGTTGGGCGGCAATGTTGATTGCGGCTGCAGTTGGGGGCGCTCGTTGGCTCTGAGAGAGGAGGAGGATTGAGGCGAGGATCACTGTCGAGGGCGCCAACATGTTTGCTCTCCTAAACCTTGACCACTCGTCCCTGTGGCCGGCGCTCGTCTTGGGGGCCATCCTTGCGTCTGGCATCACTCGCTTGTCTTGGTGGCAGTTGGAGTCGGGGTTGGATTTGCAGTTGAACCTGTGGCCGGCTCTTTGGGGCCGAGAGGACGAGGAGCCTGGAGGCGCGCACTTGATTCTCGCTCGCATGCAACTTTCGCTCCCGATCTCATCCATCTCAGCGCTGAAACTTTCTCCACTCCTTCTTCGCCCTCGCTAACAAAGCAAACTCTCCGCAACTCCGCTCATCTTGTTTCCATTAGCTCGCATTAGTTTGCTTGATTGAGTTTGCGAGAGCGAAACTGTCAATAACATTGGATGGTTGGCAACATTGGAAGTCGGTGGGCGAGGATCGAATTGGAGCCTTAGCTGGTCCAGTGCAGCGGAATCGAGATATGAGCTCCAAAATGGATTCGCTGGCTTAGGGCGGAGGGGGCGCAGAGTGGGGGGGGCGCCGGCCGAGGCTGCGTGCGCGCGGTTTGGTGTGAGAATGGGCAATAACAATGATGGGGGGAGGGAGGGGAAGCGGAGGCTGAGGCAACCTGCGCGCAATCGGGCTGGTCAGTGGAGGAGAGGCGGCGGCGGTAAGACAACAAGTGAGCGGCCTCGCACTCGCGAGAGCCATGTGCGCCGCCGCAGCGGCAGAGATGGGCCTGTGCGCGCTCTGTGCACTTAGCCGGTGCGCACAGGCCGCCGCCGCCGCCGCTTGACCGGCCCGTCGTGGGCCGGGCGCGCGGAGCCTGCGCAGCCGGGGAGATGTTTGCCAAAGCCCGAACAAAACTCCCCAGCCCAATGTTTACCCACCGAGCGAGCGAGCTTCACTGGCTGGCTGACGTTTGCGCGCCGACTTGGCTGCTCGCGAGCGGCCACTAAGACCTGCCGAGGGCGGCGGCGGCAGCAGAGTGGAGAATGCGCTCAGGGCCCAAGGCTCTCTGGCTGCTGGCCCGCTGGGGGCGGCGGCGGCCTGCGCACGACAGGCGGAGGTGGCGGCTCAGGCGCTCAGGTTCGCCTGTCCTTGCCCGGCAAACACTCGCCTCCCCCCGAGCGGAGCGAGCAGGGCGGCGCTCGAGGGACAAAGCGGCCGGGGGCGGCAGCGATGGGTGGAAGGACGGGCCCGCTGTTTGGTTCGGCCCGTCCACGCGGATCAGCCTCGCAAATCCGTCCGCCGGCCAGTCTCCTTTTTTATCCGCCTGCCTGGCCGGCTTCTGCGCCCGATTGGCGGCGGCGGCGGCTTCCCTGTAGCGCGCAGGCTAGGGCTGGTTGCCCGGGCTCTCGCTCTGGGCAACACACACGACACCGCGGCCTGCGCTCCAGGTTGGCGGCCGAGCTGGCGGCCAATAACTCGTCGCTGGCCGCCGAGCCCACGACAAAGACGAGCAGATCTCGCCCGCAGCCGGCCGTCTTGCCCACGTATTGGCCGGCCGTCCCCGCAAGGCGCCGGCCGACTTTGGCAAGCGCGCCGAGCGAGTGGGATGGGATTGGCGAGCTGAGGGGAGAGGAGAGGAGAGGTGCCGGCTGCTGCTCTGCGCTCGAACAGGTGGAGCTCAGCGAGAAGCGGTAGCTGTAAATCGAATCAGCGCCGCCCGACGCCTCAATTGGCGGCCGAGCCGGCTCGTCCGCGTTCGCCGCCTCCATTGTTGTCGGCGTCGCGCTCAATGTTGTTTGGGCGAACTCCGGCCCTCGAGCAGGTTGAGGCGCGAGGAGCTGGAAGCGGAGCTGCACGGAGCGGGGAGCTGCGGCTGCGGCAGTGCTGGCGCGGCCAACCTGTTGCAGGTATCCATCATAATCGGCGCCCGCGCGCTCGGCCGCCGCCGCCGCCGCCGCCGCCTCAGCCTCAGCCACTGCGAGCTCCCTCGGGCGCAGCTCTCCGCCGCAAACCAGGCCGGCCGACCGCAAAGACAGAGAGCACTTTCGCCGACTTATCACAGCCGAAAGCGAGGGCTCATCTTTCGAGGTTGCCCCCCAGAATCAGGGCCAAGTGGGCAGGTTCGAGCGCGCGCGCGCGCC